>Ga0170475_100611616_pt1 | contig 13786 bp, 10 predicted proteins | sample Soicark_Litter_5_FD_111474 | JGI IMG/M metagenome (GOLD analysis project Ga0170475, IMG submission 111474) | Avena fatua rhizosphere microbial communities from Hopland, California, USA. Combined Assembly of 48 SPs | reverse complement strand
ATGGTCAACGTCATCTCCGGCCTGTACCGTCCGACTTCCGGTGAAGTCTGGCTGCGCGGCGACATGATCTCCGGCAAGGGCTTGCTGGCGGCCAGTCGCCACGGCATCAGCCGCACCTTCCAGAACCTGCAGATCTTCGCCGACCTGACCGCGCTGGAAAACGTTGCCATCGCCATGAAGGACGGCTACCGCATGGCCTGGCCGCTGGTCGCCATGGGCATGGCCGGCGCGGAAGACCGCAAAGCCATGCAGGATGCCCTGGCCCTGCTTACCCTGGTCGGCCTGCAGCACAAGGCGCGCATCCAGGCCAGCGACCTGACCTATAGCGATCAGCGCTTCATGGAAATCGCCCGTGCGTTGGCCGTGAAACCGGAAGTTTTGATACTGGACGAGCCGGCAGCCGGCATGTCCAAGCCGGATGTAGAGCGTCTCAAGGGCGTGATTGCCAATATCAAGAAGCGCGGCATCAGCATCATCCTGATCGAGCACCATCTGGATGTGGTGGCCGAGCTGTCCGACCGGGTGATCGTGCTCGACAGCGGCAAGCCGATTGCCGGCGGCACCCCGGCGCAAGTCCGCAAGGATCCAAAAGTGATCGAAGCCTATCTGGGTAGTTCGGCCCACCATCTTGAGGAGGCACACGCATGAGCATCGCACTGCAACTCGACGGCGTAAAAGCCGGTTATGGCCGCGCTGAAGTGCTTCACGGCGTATCGCTGAAGGTGAACCAGGGGCAACTGGTGGCTTTGATCGGTGCCAATGGCGCCGGCAAGACCACGCTGATGCGCGCCATCTCCGGCATGGTGCGGCCCACGTCCGGCAGCGTAAAGCTGTCCAACCGGGAAATCCAGGCCGAAACGGCACCGCGCATCGTGCGCCTCGGTCTTGCCCACTGCCCGGAAGGGCGCCGGGTATTTGCCCCGCTCAGCGTCGAGGACAATCTGCTGCTGGGCGCCTATCGCTCCCTGCCTGGCTTCTTCGGCTACAAGAAACAGGCCGCACCGGCGCTCGCGCGCATTTATGAGCTGTTCCCGCGCCTGAAGGAGCGCCGCACGCAAACGGCGGGTACTTTGTCCGGCGGCGAACAACAGATGCTGGCCATCGGCCGGGCACTGATGTCCGACCCTACCGTGCTGCTGCTGGATGAGCCGTCCATGGGCCTCGCGCCAGTGATGGTGGACGTGGTGGTGGATGCCATCCGCACGCTGAGTGCGCAGGGCGTCACCATGGTGCTGGTCGAGCAGTTTGCGCAAACGGCGCTGTCCGTCGCCAACTATGTGTATGTGATCGAGCGCGGCAGCGTGGCGCTGGAAGGCAAGCCGGAAGAAATACGCACCAACAAGGCCGTGGTGGATGCTTATCTGGGGACTTGAGGTAAGTGCCCGCTCTTGAGGTGGGCGGGGGAGTCGCCATCGCCAATTTGGCTCCCCCGCCGTGTCCCAAATATTTTAGAAGCACGGTTGGCAGAAAAAATGTGTTCCGTGTGCCAGTATGAATAAGCGACTTGCAGGGCATTGACAATGTTGCTGTCAGGCATGGTGGATGTCGCTGGCAATACAACTCACTGGCCGTCTATCAGCCGGCAAAAAGAAGAACGGGCGCAGACAATCTGGCCGTAAACGCCCAAAGAAGTAGGGACACATGGTTATTCCCTATCGTTGCGCCCGGATTCCAAATGGGCCGGGAAATACCGCTGAGCAAGAATAAAAACTGATAATTATGAAGTGATCAACGATGCGCTGAGTATCGGAATTCACGTAAATATTTTATATATAAAATATTTAAAAAAACTGAGCGATAGCGTCACCATCTTGATTTCTGACTAGCGCCGCCAATGAGGGTCGACATGTTAAATACGCTTTCCATAGGGCAAAAGCTGCTGCTGGCGCCTTTGCTGGCCTTGCTGCTGCTGGCGATGCAGTCCTTCGCCTCGTATCGCGGGGTGGTCGGCCTCGGCAATGCGCTCGCCGAAGTGAACGAGCAGCAGATACCCGCCATGCGCCTGGCTGCCGAAGCGGAATTGGTGGTAGCGCGCGCCCATGGCGGCATGTACCGCCTGCTCTCGCAACTCGCGGCTGATTACCCGGCAGAGAAGGCCGCGCAGGATGCAAAGCGCGTGGAAGAAAGCGTTGCCCAGTTGGCGAGCAAGCTGGAAACCGCCTCGCGCTCGCCGACACTGCCGCCGAGTACCCGCCAGGCCCTGACCAGCAGCCTGGCCGAGGTCGTCAATTACCAGCGCGCCGTGAAAGAGACTTTCGAGATCGCGCTGGTGCAGATCTCGATGGCCACTACCTTCATGTCCACTGCCGAAACCCGCTTTGAAGCCTTATCCGTGCAATTGGAGCGCTTCCGTAAGGTTGAAGAGGCGCTGAGTGAAGCACAAAAGCAGGAATCGCAGGTTTTACGCACGCGCATTTTCTGGACCATTGCCCTGACTTTTTTTGCCTCCTTGTTTGTTTGCCTGCTGGTGTCCTTCGCGGTACGGCGCAGCATCATGACCACCATCAACAAGATACGCGACGCGGTGGGCTCCTTGACACGCGGTGATTTGCGGCAACGTATCCAGGTAACCGGGCGCGATGAGATCGCGCAGACGGCAACCGCCCTTGATGATTTTGCGCAGACCTTGCATGCCTTGATTTCGCAGGTGCTGCATGGCGCAGAAGAGATGGCCGTCGCCGCCAGCAAGCTGTCCGCCACCTCCGGCAGCGTGGCGCAAGGCTCGACGCAGCAAAGTGATTCCGCCTCGGCCGTTGCAGCGGCCGTGCAGGAAATGACGGTGGCGGTGGCTTCCATCGCACAAAGCGCCAATCAACTGCGCGATACCTCGCATGCCGGGGTCGAGAATACGGAGAACGGCAAGGCTAGCGTCGCCCGTCTGTCGCGGGGCATAGGCGAGGCGAGCGGCGCCTTTGACGCCATCAGCGGTTCCGTCAATGCCCTGGTGCAGAGCGCCGCCTCCATTGCCAGCATCACGCAAAAAGTCAAGGAACTGGCCGATCAGACCAATCTGCTGGCGCTCAATGCCGCCATCGAGGCGGCCAGGGCCGGTGAGCAGGGGCGTGGTTTCGCCGTGGTAGCGGATGAAGTACGCAAACTGGCCGAGCGCTCGGTGGTCGCCGCCAGCGATATCGCCTCCCTTACCGCGCTGATCAATGCCAAGACCGCCGCCGTCGAGCAATCGCTAAGTGTCGGCACCCGCTCCCTGGATTCTTCAAAACAGCATGCGCACAGCCTGGAACAGATACTCGCGTTGGCTGGAGATTCGGTCGGCAAGGCGTCATTGGGTGTGGATGACATCGCCGGTAGCGTGCGCGAACAGAGCCAGGCGGCAACCGATGTGTCGCGCAATATCGAGAATATTGCGCAAATGGCCGCCGAGAATACCCATGCTGTGACGGAAACGCTTTCTGCAGTAAAAACGTTGGACCAATTGGCGCAGTCGCTGAAAACAGCGGTCTGCCGCTTTTCCATCTGAATACGCAGATGCTGTCTGCGCTTCAGTCAACTTAATTAACAGTTAATTTTAGCAAGGAGCTGAAGGTGAACGTACTCAAGACAGGCAATGCACTCAAGACACTCTGGTTGGTCTTCCTGGTATTCCTGACCGCCATGGCGGCGCAGGCGGATGATCGGGGCACGCCAGATGAAGCCAAGGCCATGGTGCAAGACGCCGTGAATCACGTCAAGGAAGTAGGTGCCGAGAAGGCCTACGAGGAATTCACCACGCCAGGCAACAAATGGCATAACAAGGATATCTACCTGTTTTGCTACCGCTTTGACGGCACCAGCCTGTGCCATGGCGCAAACAAGGCCTTGGTCGGCAAGAACCTGATCGATCTGAAAAGTGCCGATGGTCAACCCTTGATCAAGAACCTGATCGAATTGGCATCCAAAAAAGGCTCCGGTTGGATAGACTACAAGTGGACGCATCCGACTACCAAGAAGATCGAAGACAAAAGCTCATGGGTGATGCGCTTGCCGGGTAGCGATGCCTTGATCGGTGCCGGCATTTACAAACAGTAAGTCGCAAGCAGTAAGCTGGCGGCTGCACCCCGTCGAGAAAAATCCAAATAAAGAGGTGTTGCTTGGCAAGACAGGTCTGGAGTGGGATATTGCTGCTTTGGGGAAGTGGGCAAAGGCCTGCGCCATCAAAGCCTGTCTTGTACATTTGATATAAAGATACCTGGGCAAGGAGCCCTGATCCAATCGTAAAGGTGAAATATATAGGCTACTAAATTCGTTCCCCGATTCAGGACTGATTCACGTCTCGCTTGTGTTGCACTGTGCCTGCCATTTGATTTTTGTTTAAAATAAATAAAACGTTGGAGACATAAATGGGCCTTGCTTTAAGGTACGCCTTGCGGCGTATGATATTTGCCGTATTGTTCCTGATGGTGCCCGCGTTTGCGGACAGTGAGCTGGTAGTGGGGCAGGTGGTATCGCTGAGCCGCAACGGCGGCGATATCGGCCTGGCTTTGCAGGCCGGACAAAACCTCTACTTCCAGCATATCAATGCATCAGGCGGCGTGAACGGTAAGCAGATCCGCCTCGTCAGCCGGGACGATCAATATATACCGGAGATGACGGTCAAGGTAACCCGCGAGCTGATCAAGGCCGAGCAGCCGATTGCCCTGATCGGCTTTCGCGGCACGGCCAACGCCTTGGCCATGATGAAGGAGAACCTGCTGGGCGCAAGCGGTATTCCCCTGGTCGGTATCTTCAGTGGTGCTCGCGAGATACGCAGCGAACCCTATCTGTTCCATGTGCGCACTACCTTCGACGACGAAGTGGATGGCATCTGCCGGGTGGCCAAGAGCCTGGGGCATGCCAGCATTGCCGCGTTCTACCAGGATGATGCCTTTGGGCGTTCCGGCCTGAAGGGGCTGGAAGTGGCGGCCGAAAAATACGGCATCAAGATCGTCGCCAAGGCCAGTTATGAAAAGGCGCCGGAGCGTGCCGAGGCCACGCTGAAGGATGCGGTCATCAAGGTGACGGCAAGTAATCCGGAAGCGGTGGTGCTGATCGCGGTGGCCGACCAGACTTATTCCTTCGTGAAGCAATTGCGCGACAAAGGCTACTATTCCAATATCTACTCGCTGTCGGTCGCGGACCCGAACCGGGCGACGGCGCTGATAGGCAAGGAGAGCGCCAGGGGTTTGGTATTTTCCGAAGTATTTCCTTTCCCCTATTCCGATGCCACGCCGCTGGTGCATGAATATACCGCGCTACGAAAAAAATATGCGCCAGATATGCCTATCTCCTATTTCAGCCTGGAAGGCTTCGTCAATGCCAAGGTGCTGGTGGAGGCATTGAAGCGCGCCGGCCCGCAGCCCACGCGTCAAAAGGTACATGAAGCCTTGAAGCGTCTCGGCCGTTTTGACCTCGGTGGCTTCGCGGTCGAATTCACTCCCGATAACCGCCAGGGTTCGCGCTTTACGGAATTGACGATCCTGAATGCAGATGGCGTATTGCAAAGGTAGCAAAGGTCAGAAATGCGCATACGCCACAAAATTTCCCTGATGATCCTCTTGCCTATGCTGGTAACGATAGCGGCGATTGCCGTCATCAATTTCTACCAGGAACGGCAATTGGCCGATCAGCAGGTCGCCTTGCTGGAACATAGCCTGTTGGCCTCCAAGGAGGCGGAGCTGAAAAACTATGTCGAGCTGGCGCTTAGCTCCATCGACAATGTTTATTCTTCGGGACGGAATGATCAGGCTGCGCAGGAAGAGGTCAAGCAAGTCCTGCGCAGCATGAATTTCGGGGATGATGGCTATTTCTTTGCTTACGACTACCGGGGAATCAATCTCGTCCATCCCCGGCAGCGCCATCTGGAAGGCCAGAATATGTGGCAGATGCGTGATCCGGCCGGCACCCTCGTCATCCAGCGCCTGATCCAGACCGCCCGTAGCGGCGGCGGCTTCCAGCGTTATCTGTGGGAGAAGCCATCCAGTGGCCACGTGACCGACAAGCTTGCCTATGTGGTGCAACTGCAGCGCTGGGGCTGGATACTGGGTACGGGTATTTACCTTGATGACCTCGACCAGGCGGTCAATGATATCCGGCGCGAAGGCGAGCATCGCATCCACAGCACCATGCTCGCCATGGCCGGCGTGGCGGTACTGGCGGTGCTGATCGTGTTTGCAGGCGGGCTGGCCCTGAATATCAGCGAACACCGCCAGTCCAATGCCAAGCTCACCGACCTCGCGCTGCGCGTCGTCAGATCCCAGGAGGAGGAGCGCACCCGCGTCGCCAGGGAGCTGCACGACGGCATCAACCAGCAACTCGTCTCTACCAAGTTTCAGCTTGAGCTGGCGCATTTTCATTTAACGGAAGGCGAGGGCGGCGTGACCACCTTGCACATCCTGGACAAGGGCTTGCAGGGGCTGAGTGATGCGATATCGGAGGTACGGCGTATTTCCCACGACTTGCGCTCGTCACTGCTGGATAATCTCGGCTTGCCGGCGGCATTGGAGCAGCTCGCCAATGATTTTGCCGTGCAAACTGGTATCGAAGTGGCCGTCGATGTCGCCAACTGCCCCAGGCAACTGCCGGAAACGCCTGCCATCACCCTCTTCCGTATCGCCCAGGAGGGACTGACCAATGTCGCCAAGCACGCCGATGCCAAGCATGTGAGCCTTTCCCTGCAAGCTGACGGCAGCAGTATCCGCCTCGTGCTGATCGATGATGGGCAAGGCTTTGATGTATCCGGCGTGCACAGCGATCATGGCGACGGCATCGGCTTGCACAATATGCGCGAGCGCGCCGTGTTGCAGGGGGGCGAAATGCAGTTGACCTCCACGGAAGGCCGTACGGAACTGGTTGCGGCCCTGCCACTGCAGCGCCTCGCTTAAAATTAAAATGTCAACAGAACCTAAGGTAATGCCATGTCCAGCACTCAAGCATCTGTGGCGAGCAAAGCGGTGAGAATACTGCTGGTAGACGACCACCCGCTGGTGCGCGATGGGCTGCGCGCGCGTTTTAACAGCGTGCCGCATTTCGAGGTGGTGGGCGAAGCGGGCAGCGGCCAGGAAGCCCTGACGCTGGTCGCGCAAACCCGGCCGGATGTGATGCTGGTCGACATCGGCATGAAGGACATGAACGGCATACGCCTGACGGCGCGCATCCACGATATCAGCCCGGAAACGGTGGTTCTGATACTCAGCATGTACGACAACAGCGAATACGTCGTCAGCGCCATGCGCGCTGGCGCCAAGGGCTATGTGCTCAAGGACTCCGGTTTCCAAGAAATCATCGTCGCCATCGAGGCGGTGGCCAAAGGCGGCACCTTCTTCAGTGCCAACGTGGCATCGGCGCTGCTCAACGGTTCTACCGCCGAAGAGCCACTTACCGACCGGGAGCGGGAAGTGCTGATCTTGCTGGCCAAGGGCTGCAGCAACAAGATCGTGGCGCAGCAGCTCGATCTGGGTGTGCGTACTGTGGAAACGCATCGCCTGAACCTGCGGCGCAAGCTGGGAATAGATACCTCAGCCGGATTGGTGAAGTACGCATTGGATAAGGGTTGGATAGAGGGGTAGGTGGTATAGCTACACAGGCTGGGATTGCATTCCAGCCTACAAGGTGCCGACAATGTGCCGCATAAATAATGATTTGGATTTTTACAAATCTGATGATTTTTGCGTCATTTTCTTGCTTATTGAGTGAGGCTACGTAGTAATACGTAAACTACCACGCGTACTATTCCTGACTCTTATTTTCTCGAAATTCCCTAAAGTACCCTTACTAGAATACTTAAAACCTTCCCGGTCGATCCCGGGAAATAATGCAAAAAAGCATGCCCGCAGCGGCATGTGAGCAGCACGCCGTCCGTCTTTCCATTCCTGTATATCGAGACACGATAGGACTTAGCCATGCCTGAAAAAGCCACAGCCAATGGTGAGGATGCGCTTTATGCCGCCATTTCAAGCACGCTGCCTGCCCTGCTTGAAAAAGCCGGAAAATATCAGCTTGGCTTGCAGGCTTATTGCCGCGATCTGGATTGGCTGAAAGAAAAGATAAGGTGTTGTCTGGCAGGTGCCTCCGTGCTGGGTGATGAAAAGCATCGGTCAAATGAATATGTACGCATTTTTTTATTTAAGTTGGCACAAGACGGCGACGCTTACAGGCACGCTGCCCGCGAAGAGGGTTATGTGCTGTTTACGCTGCTTTGCAAGGCACGCTTGCAGTGCGCGGGATTATTGGCCGCTTATATGTGTTCGCAGAAGCAGCAGAGCGCTAACGATATTTCCAGAAGAGATGCCGTCATCGAATTGGCGCAAGCCGTTGATGCCCTGCTGCCACAGCAGCTTTTATGCATGGCCCGGCTCGGCTACCTGCTGAGCCAGTGCGACCAGATATTGCAGCCCATACAGTATGCAGACGATGGCTTTACGAGCAGCCTCGAAGACTACCTGCTGACCGAAATGTCCGTCATTGAAGCGCGCACGCCTGTACATTTTTCCTGACCTGGTCTGCAAACCGACGGCATGACGGGCCAATGCCAGATATTCCCTTTACTTAACCGAGATCCACCATGCCTCACCCGGTCCCTATTACCGCCATATTGGTTGCCAACCGCTCCGAAATATCGATACGCGTGATGCGCGCAGCCGCAGAATTGGGTATACGCACCGTTGCCATTTATTCCCAGGAAGACCGCTTTGCCCTGCACCGCTTCAAGGCGGATGAAAGCTACCTGGTCGGCGAGGGCAAAAAGCCCTTGCAGGCCTATCTGGATATTCCCGACATCATCCGCATTGCCAAGCAGGCCAAGGTCGATGCGATTCATCCCGGCTATGGCTTTCTTTCGGAAAACCCGGCTTTTGCAGAAGCCTGTGCCGAGGCGGGCATCCGCTTTATCGGCCCCAGCCCGGCGGTCATGCGCACCCTCGGCAACAAGGTGGCCGCCCGCGAGGCTGCCGAGGCGGCCAATGTACCGGTCATGCCGGCTACCGGCCCCTTGCCCCGTGAACTGGCTGAAGTCAAAAAGCTGGCGCTGGCCGTGGGCTACCCACTGATGCTCAAAGCCAGTTGGGGCGGCGGCGGTCGCGGCATGCGCGTCATCGAGACGGAAGGGGATTTGGAGACGAATCTGGATATCGCCCGCCGCGAGGCGGCGGCTGCCTTCGGCAATGACGAGGTATACCTGGAAAAACTGGTCAGGCGCGCCCGCCACGTGGAAGTGCAGATATTGGGCGACCGGCATGGCCAGATCGTGCATCTCTTTGAACGGGACTGCTCCGTGCAGCGCCGCAATCAGAAGGTGGTGGAGCGTGCACCGGCACCGTATGTGGACGATGGCCTGCGCACCGAGCTGTGCGAAGCGGCGCTGCGCCTGGCGCGTGCCGTCAACTATACCCATGCCGGCACCGTCGAATTTCTGATGGATGCGGATACCGGTAAGTTCTATTTCATCGAAGTCAACCCGCGCATCCAGGTGGAGCATACCGTTACCGAACAGGTTACCGGCATCGATATCGTCAAGGCGCAGATACGTATCTGCGAAGGGGCAGCCATTGGCCAGGTAGCGGACAGCAAGGATGCCAAGGGCAAGGTCATCCGCCATGGCACGGGCGTCCCCGCCCAGCAGGATATCCGTCTTTACGGGCATGCCTTGCAGTGCCGCATTACGACGGAAGACCCGGAAAAAAACTTCACCCCGGACTATGGCCGCATTACTGCCTACCGCAGCGCCGCCGGTTTCGGGCTGCGCCTGGATGGCGGCACCGCTTATACGGGCGCCGTCATCACGCCGTTCTACGACTCGCTGCTGGTCAAGGTTACCGCCTGGGGCCAGACCAGCGATGAGGCGATACGCCGCATGGATCGGGGCTTGCGCGAATTCCGCATACGCGGCGTCGCCACCAACCTGCAGTTCGTGGAAAACGTCATTAACCACCCGGACTTCGTGGCCGGCACCGTCATTACCCGGTTTATCGACACCACGCCCGAGCTGTTCACCTTCAGCAAGCGCCGCGACCGTGCCACGCGCCTGCTGCGCTATATCGGCGATGTAACGGTAAACGGCCACCCGGATATGCGTGGCCGTGCCAAGCCGGACCTGAGCCATGTGCATATCGCCAAGCCGCCCCTCGATCTCGCCGCCGCGATGCCTCACGGCAGCCGCGACCGCCTGCTGGCGCTGGGGCCGCAAGCCTTTGCGCAATCCATGCTTGCCGAAAAGCGTGTGCTGCTGACGGATACCACGATGCGCGACGCCCATCAGTCCCTGTTTGCCACACGCATGCGCAGCTACGATATGCATGCCATCGCTCCGCACTATGCGCGCCTGTTGCCGGAGCTGTTCAGTATGGAATGCTGGGGCGGTGCGACCTTCGATGTCGCGCTGCGTTTTCTCAAGGAAGATCCCTGGCAGCGCCTGCATAAGCTGCGCGCGGCGGTGCCGAACATCCTGTTCCAGATGCTGCTGCGCGCGGCGAATGCCGTGGGTTACACCAACTATGCGGACAATGTGGTGCGGCATTTCGTCAAGCAGGCGGCAGCCGGCGGCATCGACCTGTTCCGGGTATTCGACTCCCTGAACTGGGTGGAGAATATGCGGGTGGCGATGGATGCGGTGCAGGAAGCCGGCGCCCTGTGCGAGGGCACCGTCTGCTATACGGGCGACCTGTTTGATGCTGCCCGTCCCAAGTACCAGCTTGCCTACTATGTGAAGCTTGCCAAGGAGCTGGAGCGGGCCGGCGCGCACATCCTCGGCATCAAGGACATGGCCGGCATCTGCCGCCCGCGCGCAGCCCGCGAGCTGGTGCGCGTCCTTAAGCAGGAAGTGGGCATCCCCATCCATTTCCATACCCATGACACGAGCGGCATCGCCGCCGCTTCTGTGCTCGCTGCCATCGAAGCGGGCTGCGATGCCGTGGATGGCGCCATGGACGCCATGAGCGGACTGACCTCGCAACCCAATCTCAACGCCATCGTCGCCGCCCTGGAAGGCAGCGAGCGCGATCCGCTGATCTCGCGCAGCGCCATGCAAGGCATCTCTACCTATTGGGAAGGGGTGCGCAAGCTATATGCGCCATTCGAGTCGGATATCCGTGCCGGCACCGCCGATGTCTATCAGCATGAGATGCCGGGCGGCCAATATACCAATTTGCGCGAGCAGGCGCGCAGCATGGGGCTGGAGCATCGCTGGCCCAGCGTGTCCCGCAACTACGCGGCGGTCAACCAGTTGTTCGGCGATATCGTCAAGGTCACGCCCACCTCCAAGGTGGTGGGGGACATGGCCATCTTCATGACCGCCAACGATATTACGCCGGCCGACGTGGCCGACCCCGGCCGCGAACTGAGCTTCCCGGAGTCGGTGATTTCCCTGTTCAAGGGCGAACTGGGCTTTCCGCCCGATGGTTTCCCGCCCGATCTTTCGCGCCGCATCCTCAAGGGTGAGCCGCCCGCGCCTTACCGTCCGGGCGATACCTTGGCCGAGGTTGATCTGGAAGCCGCGCGTAAGGAGGCGGAGAAGGCGGTTGGGCATCATATCGACGACAACGATCTGGCCTCCTACCTGATGTACCCCAAGGTATTCCGCGACTATGCAGAGCATCAGCGCAAATTCGGCGATGTTTCCAGCCTGCCCACCGCGACATTTTTCTACGGCATGCAGGATAGGGAAGAGATCGCCGTGGATCTGAATGCCGGAAAGACGCTGATCGTGCGCCTGCAGGGGCGGGCGAGCGCCGAGGAGGATGGACAGGAGAAGATATTCTTTGAGCTGAATGGGCAAGCCCGCACGCTGCGCGTCGAAAAACATGGCGCGGTGCGCACCACGCCGCAGCGCGCCAAGGCAGAGGACGGCAATACCGGCCATATACCGGCTCCTATGCCGGGCATGGTGGCGCTGGTATCCGTCAAGGCCGGGCAGGCGGTGCGGGCAGGCGACCCGTTGCTGTCCATCGAGGCAATGAAAATGGAATCACAGATCCGCGCCGAGCGTGATGGCGTGGTAAAGGCCGTGCATGTGAAGTCTGGCGACACGATAGCTGCCAAGGATCTCTTGGTGGAGTTTCAATAACCGATGGGAGTTGTGATGCAGAAAGCAACAAGATACATGAGCAAGGTATTGGCAGGTATGGCCATCTTGGCCCTGGCGGGCCATGTGCAGGCTGCCGGGCAGAAGCCCGAGAGGACGCAAGGACTGGAAGGCACGCTGACGGCGGTGGAGGAAATTCCGCTGGCGGCACAAAACCCTGCCATGGCCGGCTATGCCTTGCGCGGGCGCCGCATTACCGTGCTTCCCGGCGGTGCCATTACCGAACATTCCCATGCAGACCGGCCGGGGATTGCGTACATCCTGGAGGGTACGGTAACAGAGTATCGGGGTGCAGTGGCGCGCGTGGTCAAGGCGGGCGACACCTGGGTGGAAGACGCGGGGACGGTGCATTGGTTTGAGAATGTCAGCGACAAGCCCTGTGTGATCTGGGTGGCTGATCTGGTCGTAAAAAAGTAATCTGTCTGGCGCCGCAAACTCGTGCATCGGCTCGTTTGTTGCCGATGCACGTTGCCGATGCGCGGCGCCACATCCATCTTCGTGCACGATTCACACACTGGCTTATACTGCAGCAGTTTTATAAGCGCTCAGTTTGTGAAAATCGATAGATGGATGTAAAAAAATGGTCGATTTATTCGGTGTTGATCTCAATCTCCTGGTGTCGCTGGATGTGTTGCTGGCGGAATGCAACGTAACCAAGGCCGCCGAGCGGCTGCGCATCAGCCAGCCGGCCTTGTCCGCGCAATTGACGCGGCTGCGTACCCTGTTTGAAGACCCCTTGCTGATCCCTGCGGAGACCGGCCGTGGCATGACGCCGACGGCACGCGCGCTGGAGCTGGCCAAGTCGCTGCACGAGGCGCTGAAGGGCGTCGAGGCGGTGGTGAAGCTGAAGCCGGTGTTCGATCCCATGCAGGCCGAACGCACCTTTACCATTGCCGCCAGCGATTACGCCATCGTCGTCGTCGGCCTGCCGCTGGTGGAAAAGCTGCGCACGATAGCTGGCCCGCGCATCCGTGTCTCCTTTCGTATGCCCGACCCGGACGGCATTGCAGAGCGTATGACGCGCGGTCAAATCGATCTGCTGATCGGCATCGAGCGCATGGTGCCATTGATGATGAAGGCCAAGAAGCTATTGACGGAGCGCTTCGTGCTGGCGCAGCGCAAGGGCCATCCCCGCGGTTGCGGGCCGGTCGATATCGATACCTATTGCTCCTTGCAGCATGTGCTGGTTTCCACCAGCAGCGACAGCTTTCATGGCTTCATCGATGATTACCTGGCCGGGCTGGGGCGCTCGCGCAATGTCATCGTCGCCCTGCAGCAATACATCACGGCGCCGGCACTGCTTTCCACCACGGATTATGTATGCACTCTGCCGAGGGAACTGGTGGCGCGCTTCCCGGACCAACTGGATGCCTTCGAGCTGCCCTTTGTCGAGGAGGGTTTTACCCTGTTCATGGCCTGGCATCCCCGCGTGCATCGCGACCCGGCCAGCGAATGGCTGCGCGGCGCGCTTGAGTTGCGCTGAAGCCTATTGTTTCACGTTGTCGTTCCACACTTTGTCAATCCACAGGTTGTGAATCCACAGGTTGTGAATCCAAATTTGCCGACTTCCCGGAGATGCTTGATGAGCAGCTTGTTTTCCCCTTTTGCAATCGGTCCGCTGAAGCTGCGCAATCGCATCGCCGTTGCCCCCATGTGCCAATACTCTGCTGACGCGGGTAAGGCCACCGACTGGCATATGATGCACCTTGGGCAACTGGCGGTGTCCGGTGCCGGCAT
>Ga0170475_124749944_pt1 | contig 13794 bp, 10 predicted proteins | sample Soicark_Litter_5_FD_111474 | JGI IMG/M metagenome (GOLD analysis project Ga0170475, IMG submission 111474) | Avena fatua rhizosphere microbial communities from Hopland, California, USA. Combined Assembly of 48 SPs | reverse complement strand
GCCGACGGCAAAACAACATCAGTCGCTCGGTGGCGCTGATCTGCATGCACGGAGGGATGAAATCAGGGTCGTAAATGAAGTTGCCGGTACCATCTCGTCGGACCCGGGCAATCGGCAGAACATCCCATCCAGCGACGACGTCGTTGTTTGTGAGCAGATGCAGATTCTTACGCCCAAGCTCAACAACCTGCTCATCGCGACCGGAAGTCTCATCCACCAGAGTCCTGCGCTCAGGAACGTATCGCGGATTGGCGGACCGTGCAGAGGAGGAGCCCACTCCGGACGGAATGCCAAGAAAGATCGTCAGATGCTCGCTTGTGATTGGAAAATCCTCACGAACATTCCGCACCACAGGGGCTGCGTCTGGGCTGGGGATCTGGAACGGCAGTCCACTTGGAAAGATTCCTCGGGCATGGTGCACCGCTATGGTTCCGTTTCGGAGTGCCTCATCATCAAGGCTGTACGTGAGGAGTCCATAAGCCTTGTAGTTCAGTGCCTCGGTTGTAAATTGAAGCGAGTCTTCAAAATATCTTGCCTGGGCCTGAAAATGATGCGGGCCCAGGTACATTCCTTCAGACCAGACCAGCCGCGACAGAAAAGCCATGTAATTTTTTGTCTCAACAGAGTAGTGCATTGTATCACTACTGCTGTACTATGAGTGCTACTGATTTGCCGCAGTTTTTTCAGCCATGGTGACCGACGAATATCAGCTCATTGAGTTTTTTGGTCCTCTGAACAGCGATGTTTCTGTTCTAGTTCGGCACGTACAGAGCGGAGAGTTGCACGTTGTCCACATCCTGGCCGGCGCCGACGACGAGACGAATCAGCGTCTCATGGAGGCAGCGGCCTCGCTGCCTCCGGACCAGGCCCGCTATCACATCGGTACGAGCAGGTACCGCAAGATTCCGGTAATGATTACGCACCCCCTCCCTGCAGGCGCCACTGCTCGCGAGTGGCTGCAGCAATATCTGCCGCCGCTGCCCTTTCCGAAAGTGGAACATATGATCCACACGGCTGTCGCTGGATACCAGGCACCACGACGAGAGGTGACAGCACCATCGCCGGCCGAAAAAGCGGTGCCCGGAACGTCGCGACCGGCCCCGCCTGAAACAGCCCCGGACCCCGTGGTTTCTCAGCCAACCGGAGAATTTACCAAAATGCTGAGAGCCGCAGGCCTTGCCGAGCAGGGTCCGCCGAGTTCCGTTTCCGCCGATCAATTGAAGGCCTCTCCACCGGCGGCTGCCAACCCCGCTCAGAAACAGCCACCCGCACGACCAGAACAGGACGTTGCTCCCGTTGACAATCGTGCCCAGGTTTTTCAGATTCCGCAAATGACTGATTTGCTGGCCACACCGCCTACACGCCCAGCGCGCAGTCCCTTGGAGGACGATTCAATAATTACTGGCGGAATGAACCGGCATGAGCCCGACGCGCACCCGAAGGCCGAGCCTGAGAGCCCGCACGGGGCTGGCGAGTTCACTCAGTTACTTCAGAAAAGCGGTGGGGCTCAGGCGGCTGCCGCAGGTTCTCTGCGGGCTCGTTCGTTTCAAGCAGCGCGCGACTCCTGGGCGGACCCTCGTCCGCCGATCACGCAGAAAGGGCCGGCCGAACCGGGCGGCTTTACCCGGATGATGGACGTCAATTCTGGTTATGAACCGACTCCGCGGCGTGCAGCGGAGATGCCGTCTGTGGATGCCGGCTTTCCGCTTCTTGATGGCGAGCCCCAGCCGAGCTCACAAGCTACAAAAGTATTCAGTCCGCGTTCCGAGCCCCGGACAGAACCTGCTCCTTACAACCGGGCCGAACGGAGTATGGGCGACTACACAACAACAATTCAGGCGCCACCAGCTGCCGACGATTGTGCGCCACTAGCCCCCGAACCAGCATCGAGACCCAAAGCGGGAAGGCAATCTACAATGCTGTTCTGGATCTGTGGAAGCATCCTCGTCGCGGCTGTAATCGCTGTGTTGATCGTACTCATTCTGAGCTGACGACTACGCTTTTCGGGGCACCGCATCCCGCGTAGTCGCATTCAACACGATGATGAGTTCGACTCGGGCGTTCTGAATCTCCGCCGGTACGTATGCCGCTATGTTTCGCGCCTTCTTTACGCCTTCAAACTCTGGTCCGGTCTGATCGAGACTGTAATACACGAAATCAAACTGAACAGGTATTACCGACGGCGGGTCCGGCACGTGGCGTAACTGAATGCCAGGTAATGCGCGCTGGACAAGGTGATCCACCACATCGGCGGACCCGACTTTAACTAACTGCGGTATTCTGGCCAGCAATTCGGCCCGGTTAATGTCTGCCTGAAATGCTAGATACATTCGAGTACCCACAAAGTAATCGTCGCGATCCACTGACCCCGCGAGAATGGATCGCCCGACGGGTCTCAGTTGAACTGAGAGGTAATTGTCTGGCACCGAAGTCTCCAGTAGCAACCTCAGCTTCTGGTCGAGCGCCGTGAAGCAGGCTCCGAGGTCCTGATGATTGTATAGCGGAAGGTCTGCCGGCTGCACTTTGTCCGAGAAGGCCGTCAGACAGCCAGCAAGCTCGAGCATTGCTGCGTAAAGCCGTTCAGGATGTCCTCCACGAGTATCAATCAGATGACGAAATGCTGGCAGGAATGTGTTGACGCTGTACAGCAGCCAGAACCTGGGTATTTCCGAGGCGGTAAAATCCGCCAGCGACTGATTTCTCTGTCGGCGCGAGCCCGAAAGGGACATACTCTTGCCTGAGAGAATCTCAAGAAGGCGGCGCCCGATAGAGTTGAGAAAATCGCTCGCACGGAAGTCGAGCATGGGCGGCACGAACTGCGGTTGCAGTCGGAACAATCCCGATTGGAGACGTTCCACTCTGGCGACCGGCATGGCAGAGTAGCCTTCTTGGCTTTCATCTCCCAAAAGAAGACGGAAGTTTTTGCGGGCGACCATGACGTGTTTTTCAGAAGCTGCATTGAATTCGTCGCAAACCAGCTTCGCTTCTGCTGTATACCGGGCATGGCCATTTTTGGCGTGCTGTGCAATATTCGCCTGACCTTCGTGGTACTCCGGCACTGCAAGATATATGTCGAGTACTTCGGAGCCGTTTTCCATCTTTTCAGCAAATCTGCGCATTTCGGGTGGCGGGTCTGAGCGCGGAAAGTCAAACGGGAGCCCTTCAGGCATAATTCCCGATCCCTCGGACAGAGCCACGCCTCCCGCAGCGAGCGCCTCCTGATCCAGTCTGAGGCTCAGGAATCCCCAAGGAGCGAAGATGAGTCCATTCGTTCTGAACTGAAGCAGTGCTTCGAGATACCGATCCTGCACCTGCAGGTGCTGCGGATTCAGAAAAGTTCCCTTTGCCCAGACAACCGGGGCGAGTCGCTGCATGGCGTTTACAGTATCAGAAGGCGTTCACCATGAACAAGACAGCCCGTTATACAGAAATTAGAATAAATTCGCATCGACAACTTGACGAAATCAGAAAGACCGACTACGCTCTAACGGTGTGACGATACGCCGATTTAGTGGTCCGTGTTAGGCGCGATTGAACGTGTCGGTTTTGACGTGATTGGAGGGAGAATGCACAATCTCCCCTTGACGGTGCCTTGGGATCGGTAATATATTTAACTTCACTTCCAAACCAAGTCAGGAGTCCCATGGCCAGAGACAGTACGCAGCATAAGCTAGATCGGGTGCGATCACCGCGCGTTCACATCACCTATGACGTAGAAGTGGGCGGAGCGATCGAGCTAAAGGAACTGCCGTTCGTAATCGGCGTGCTCGGCGATTTTTCAGGTCAGCCAGAGCAGCCGCTCCCGAAGTTGAAGGAGCGAAAGTTCGTCGAAATAAATCCCGACAATTTCGACACTGTTTTGGAGGGGATGAGGCCACACCTGAACTACTCGGTGAAAAATACCCTCGCCGGGGACGATAAGGCTCCGAATCTCAAAGTCGATCTGCGCTTCAGGAGCATGGATGACTTCGAGCCTGAAAAAGTCGCCGAGCAGGTGGGGCCGCTGAAGGAGCTCTTGGCTCTTCGGACCGCGCTCGCCGATCTCCGGGGCAGCCTACAGGGCAACGACAAGCTTGAAGAACTCCTGCTGGAAGCCGTCGGGAATACCGAAAGTCTCGCGAAGCTTAAGTCAGAAGTAAAGAAGGAGGGTGCCGCGAATGGCTGATTCTCAGGCTGCGCAGTCTGCGCTCGCCGCCCAGCAGACCACCGCGACCGGTCTGCTTGATCAGATCGTCGAAGCCGGCAGATTCGGAGCAGAGCCACTCGCCCGCGAACGGGGCAAGAACCTTATTAAGGAATTTGTGGCTCAAGTTCTCGAAGGTCACATGACGATCGCTCAAGACGCCGAGATGATGATCAACGCGCGTATCGCTCAGATCGACCGTCTCTTGTCCGCACAACTGAGCGAGGTGATGCACCACTCGGCGTTCCAGAAGCTAGAAGGGACATGGCGCGGTGTCAAATACCTTATGGACCAGAGTGAGACCGGCGTGATGCTAAAGATCCGGCTGCTCAACTGCAGTAAGAAGGACCTGCTCGCGAATCTCAAGAAGGCTCCCGAGTTTGATCAGTCCGCGTTGTTCAAAAAGGTTTACGAAGAAGAGTACGGCGTTTTTGGCGGTGCGCCATTTGGCGCGTTAGTGGGGGACTATGATTTCGGGAAGCATCCCGACGACATGGAGCTCTTAGAAAAAGTGTCAAACGTGGCCGCCGCAGCGCATGCGCCGTTTGTCACAGCTGCATCGCCGGACCTCCTGAACCTTGACGACTGGACATCTCTGAATGCTCCGCGCGACCTCGCTAAGGTATTCGACACTACTGAGTATGCTAAGTGGAAGAGCTTCCGCCAAAGTGAAGATTCACGCTACGTGGTCCTCACGCTTCCACGCGTGCTTGGTCGCTTACCCTACGGCGAAAAGACACAGCCTGTGGAGGCATTCAACTTTGAAGAGAATGTCAGCGGGCGTGATCATTCGCGATATCTGTGGATGAATTCGGCATACGCGCTCGCTTCGCGCATGACGAATTCCTTCTCGCAGTTTGGGATGTCCGTCGCCATGCGCGGTGTTGAAGGGGGCGGGCTCGTGACTGGTCTTCCGGTCCACAATTTCTACACCGACGAAGGCGACGTCACAATGAAGTGTCCGACGGAAGTTCCGATTACGGACCGACGCGAAAAGGAACTCGCGGATCTCGGCTTCGCCCCGCTAGTGCACTGCAAAGATACGGATTACGCAGCATTCTTCAGTGTGCAGACTGCTCAGAAGCCGAAGCTGTGGGATACGGACGCTGCGAATGCGAATGCTCGCCTTTCAACGCAGCTGCCGTATCTAATGGCTGTGTCGAGATTTGCGCATTATCTTAAGGCAATGATGCGCGACAAGATCGGCAGTTATATGTCGCGCACAGATGCGGAGATCTTCCTGAACAGGTGGATCACTCGCTATGTAATCAAAGACGATACAGCTTCGCCAGAGATGAAGGCTCGTTGTCCGCTGCGCGAAGCCCGTGTGGACGTTATGGAAGTGGCCGGCAAGCCCGGGGCGTACAGGGCTGTGGCGTTCTTGCGGCCACACTTCCAGTTGGACGAGCTAACCGTCTCTCTCCGGCTCGTGGCGGAACTGCCCGCTCCGGCGAAATAAGCGACTGCGATTAACGCAAGGAGATACAAAGTGGCTGTTAATGCGTATTTGTCTATTAAAGGCATCAAAGGTCCCAGCACCAGCAAAGCCGATCACATCGATGTGCTCTCGTTCAGCTGGGGGGTGAGCCAGACTGCCGTCTACGGAGCCGGAGCATCGGGTAAGGAGGCAAAGGCGGGACGTGCCGATTTCGCCAACCTGACTATCATGAAGGTTCTGGATAGTACTTCGCCGCTGTTGTCTGACCATTGCGCGTCCGGCGACATTCTTGAAGAGGTCTATCTTGTTTACGACAAGCCCGTGGGCGATAAACAGGATGATTATTTCCGTGTTTATTTGAAGGACGCGCTTATTACGTCTGTTCAGTTGTCCGGCTCAAATGAGAATCCGACTGAATCCGTGAGTTTCGCTTTCCAGGCTGTCGAGATCGCGTACCGTCCGGAAAAGGAAGACGGTCAGCTCGATGCAGCAATTCGAAAGGGCTACAACCTCGAGAAGCTCACAGCCGACTTCGCGGCGGCCAGCAATCTTGGATAGACGATGACCGAAGCACGCTTGCTCGAGGCTGGTCGGGTTCGCGACACCGAGCGCGCACTCACCGCAGGTCTTCGCGACAATCCGGCCGACCTCGGCAGGCGGACGTTTCTGTTCGAGTTGCTCTGCTTCTCTGGCGAATACGACCGGGCCGAAAAGCAGCTTTCTCTGCTCGCTGACGGTAGTCAGGAAGCACAGTTTGGGGGCTTGCTTTATAAGGCCGCCGTTCACGCCGAGAAAACTCGGCACCAGACTTTCGAGAAAGAAGAGTTTCCGAAGCAACCAGCCAAACCTTCAGGATCGGGTTTCCTGAACGGGGAGGATTTCTCGTCGTTGACTGATATCGACGCGTTGCTTGGGGCTCGGCTCGAGGTTTTCGTCGCTGGTTCTTACATCTGGGTACCGTTCGAGCACATCGAAGCTATCGAAATCCCGGCACCTCGTCGCCTGAGGGATACACTTTGGATTCCCGCCAATGTTGTAACCGGTGCTGCTTTCCAGGCCGCCGATCTGGGCGAAGTTCTCCTGCCAGCGATTTATCCGTTCTCCTGGAAATCTGACGACGAGCAAGTGTGGCTCGGTCGAAAGACAGAGTGGGTACAGGATGATAACGGCACCGCCTTTCCTGTGGGCCAAAAGATGCTTCGAGCCGATGATCGCGAGATACCACTGCTGGAAGTTCGTCAGATTAAGTTTCTGCATTGAGGCAGGCGTTCCATGTTGTTACCTAACGACCTTGCAAAGCCGCTCCCGGGTGACCGTCCAGCAGGAGAGTCACTGCGCCAAACGCCTCTTTGGGACCAAATTCGTGAGGCGCGTCGGGAAGATGATCAGTACGAACAGGGAGAGTGGAAGCGGGAGCGGAAAACCGCCGATCATGCCGCCTTAATAAGACTGATCGTCAAGGCTCTGGCTACTTCGAAAGATCTCCAGCTGGTTGTTTGGCTCGTCGAGTCGATACTTGTGAAGCACAGCTTCAGCGGTCTTGCTGAGGCGCTGGTGTTTTGTCGTGACCTGATCGACACCGTCTGGGACAACCTCTACCCGGAGATAGAAGAAGGAAATGACGTCGAAGCACGTGCGATGTTGCTGAGCGCTATGAATGACCGACTCTTGCTGTCCATTCGGATGGCACCTGTCTGTGAGGCTGGTTTCGGCACTCTAGGATACATCGAATCCCGCAAGATTCAGTACCCGGAGCAGGCAAACACCAAAGAGCAGCAAGCTGCACGAGAAGTAGCTCTGAAGAAGGAAGGGAAGCTTGCACCTGAGAAGTTTGATCGCGCATTCGCAGAAACAAACAAAGCATTCTACGTCAAGACGGAGCATGACATAGTCGCTTGCATCGAAGCGCTGGAAAGTCTCGACAAGCTTTGTGAAGAGCGCTTCGGAAAGGATGCGCCGAACTTCGGTCCGACACGCGATGCTTTGTTGGAGGCTAAGCACGTCGTCAGCACACTGCTGCAGAAAAAGCGTCAGCTCGATCCTGATCCCGAGCCAGTAGCGGCAGTTCCTGTCTCCGATGAGCTAACCCAGCCGTCTGTTGTGCCCCAAGCCGCCGGTTCAGGTGCAGGCGGTAGCGCAACTGCGGCGGTGATGGCAGCGGCTGAAGGCCCAGACCTTCAGACCATCAGCGTGACGTCTCGGCTGATGACTATTACGTCTCAGAGCTCTGAACCATCAGGTTCGATCGGGCAGGTAGCAGCCGTCCTTAGAGCGCGGAATGCCCACAGCTCTGCGCCTTACCTCATGTTGCGCGGGTTACGCTGGGGTGAGCTTCGGGATTCCACAAATCCGCTCACCTTAGACGCTCCGCCCACAGAGATCAGGCAACACTTGAAACGTCTTTCCGTGGAAGGCCGCTGGGCTCAGTTGCTGGAAGCTGCTGAGAACGTGATGGCAATGCCCTACGGACGCGCTTGGCTGGACCCGCAGCGTTACGTTGTGCAGGCTTGTATGGCACTGGGCGGTGAATACGAAAAGATCGCGGCGGCAATCCGTTCGGAATTGCGTTCGCTCTTGTCCGAGTTGCCGGCATTGCTGGACGCGACTCTTTCGGACGATACGCCCGCGGGGAATCCGGAAACAATCGCATGGCTGAAGGAACTCATCGGAGCGTCCGATCCATCTACAGCGACATCCTCATCATCACTGCCGGAGAGTGAGCGCTGGCGCGCGCCGGATGTCGATCCTCAGGTAGTTGCATCACTGGCAATGAAAAAGGGAGATTCTGCGAAGGCAATTGCGATCCTGGGCCGGGAACTTGAGCAGGAGCGGTGTGGCCGCGCGCGCTTCACCCGCAAGGTTCAGCTTGCGCGACTCTGCATTGCTGCGGGGAAAGAGACGATAGCTCAACCGCTGCTGGACGACATCGCGGCTGCAGTCGAAGCTCACAAGCTTGAAGATTGGGAAGACCGTGAATTCGTTGCCGGTGTCCTCACGTTGCTGCTGCAGTCGAGCAAGAAAATTCAGAGCGACGCGAAGATAAAGCAGGCAATGTTCGAACGAGTATGCCGGCTGGATCCCGTTCAGGCACTATCGGTGTAGCATGGCTACACGCGCTCCGGAAAACGCTGTCAAGCTGTCGCTGTTGGATCGCCTGTTGGACGACGAAGTCGGTCGTGGGCTCGATGCGCCGCAGAGTCGTAGCCAATCGGTTCAGTATCTGAAGGACGCCGTCCGTCGCGATCTTGAATGGCTTCTCAATACACGGAGAGTTGCTGTGCCGCCGCCGGAAGATCTGACAGAGGTAAACCGGTCCGTTTACACGTACGGACTGCCGGATCTCACATCGCTGAGTCTCGCGAATCCGAAGCATCATGCCAAACTATTGCGACTGATCCAGACAGCTCTAAAGACGTACGAGCCGCGCCTTACGAATATCCGCCTTCTTGATCTGGGGACGCCCGAAACCGGAGCGCGGGTTCTTCGGCTTCGCATCGAAGCGACCCTCCGAGCTGAGCCGGTTCCGGAGCATGTTTCCTTTGACACCGTCCTGGAACTTTCCAGCGGCGAGTACGAGGTGGAGCATGCGGGATGAACTCCTCTTGTACTACGAGCGTGAACTCAGTTATCTGCGGCAAATGGGAGCGCAGTTTGCCACTCGCTACCCACGCATTGCCTCTCGTCTTGCTCTGGAGCCGACTCGCTGTGATGATCCGCACGTAGAACGCCTCCTGGAAGCCTTCGCGTTTCTAACTGCCCGCATCCATCTCAGGATGGATGACGATTTTCCTGAAGTTACCGAGTCGCTGCTCGAGATCGTCTATCCGCATTTCGTGCGCCCGGTTCCCTCGATGTCGGTAGTCGAATTCGAGCTCGACCCATCCAAGAGCCGGCTCACCACAGGACAGACGGTTCCGCGCGGCACCTTCCTTTATTCCAAACGGGTCGGCGGAGTGGAATGCAAGTTCAGCACGTGCTACGACACGACGATTTGGCCCGTTTCCGTGACTTCAAGTCAGTGGCTGAGCACGGACCGTTTGCCGGCTGGTATTGACGCAGGCGATTGCCCATACGCCCTGAGACTGCAACTGAGCAGTCCTGCGGACGTCCTCCTCGGCAAGCTAGGCATGGACACCCTCCGCCTGTTTCTCGCGGGCGAAAGTCACCTTGCCAACTCGCTGTACGAAGTACTCACAGGCAAGCTTGTCCGCGTCGTTCTAAGAGATCCATCGCAGAAGGGAGCCGGAACGGTCTTGCCGGCTACTGCTGTCGTGCCCGTCGGGTTCGAGGAATCGGAGCAGATGTTCCCGTACCCACGCCGTTCGTTTCAGGGCTATCGGCTGCTGCAGGAATTTTTCACGTTCCCGGAGAAGTTTCACTTCGTAGACATAAACGGACTTCTCAGGGCACTACCGCCTGGTGTCAAGAACTCACTTGAGATCATCCTATTGATCTCCGGTGTTCGTGAAGAACAGGAACGCTACCGACTGCAAAACGGGGTAAACGCATCGGTTTTACGTCAGAACTGCACTCCCATCGTCAACCTGTTTGCGCAGACAGCTGAACCTGTTCTGCTGGATCAACGCAAACCGGAGTACCCGGTCATTCCCGATATCCGCCGGCCAAGTGCCATGGAGGTCTTCTCAATCGAGAGCGTCTCGACAATACTTGACGATGACGGTCGAACGATAACCTATAAGCCTTTCTATTCACACAGAAGCGGCAGCACCGGCGACGATGGGAAAGTGTTCTGGAAAGCTCACCGTCGCGCTGCTGCGATTGCCGATGATGAAGGAACAGAAGTAGCCATCTCGCTCGTTGACAGTACGCAGCGTGCTCGGATGCCCGACGTCGATCACCTCACCGTCCGTACGCTCTGTACCAACCGCGATCTCCCGGCTCGGCTGCCTTACGGAGATCCTGCCGGGGATTTTGAGATGGAGCAGGCGCTGCCGATTAAGCGAATTGTCACGCTGAGAAAACCAACACCCGCCATGCGGCCTCCCAGGCGCAACATGGCGCAATGGCACCTGATCTCGCACCTGTCATTGAACTATCTGTCTTTGATCGAAGAAGGACGCGAATCTCTTCAGCAGATGCTGCGCCTCTATGATTTTAGTGATTCACCGGTCATCGAAAAGATGATTTCAGGCATTATTCGGCTGGATAGCGAGGCGCAGGTCGCCAGAGTCATGTTTGACCACGGCGTCTCGTTCGCGCGTGGCAAACGAATCGAACTCGAGTTCGACGAGGAGCAGTTTGTTGGGGGCGGTGCGTATCTCTTTGCGAGTGTGCTGGAGCGTTTCTTCGGGCTATACGCGTCTCTAAACAGCTTCACTCAACTGGCCGCTTTCTCACGCCAGAGAAGGGAGGTGATGAGGGAATGGCCGCCGCGAGCGGGGCGCAAGATGCTCCTCTGAACGTGCCGGAGCACATGAGAAAGGTTTGGGAAGCCCTTGGCAGCCGGACTGGGGAATTTAACTTCTTCCAGGCTGTGCGATTGCTGCATATGTGTCTTCCCTCAAGCACACCTTTAGCTCAATCCGGCAATCCTGATGCAGAGCCTGTTCGATTTCGATCGCACAACGACTTCGCATTTCCTCCTTCTCAGATTCATGAACTTCAGCTCGATTCGTCTCCGCCGGCGATGACGATAAATTTCATGGGACTGACGGGACCTAACGGAGTCCTGCCGCATCCCTACACAAGTCTGGTTATCGAGCGGACTCGGGTGAAGGATTCTGGAATCGCGGACTTCTTCGACATCTTCAATCACCGTGCGGCCGCGCTGTTCTATGCCGGATGGGAACGGCACCGGTTCGACGTAGGCTTTGAGCGCGACCACCGGGACCGGCTTTCTCAGTATCTGCTCGCGCTGATAGGCCTCGCTGCTCCCGGCTTGCAGAATCGACTGAGTGTGCCGGATCACGCCCTGCTGTTCTACTCCGGGCTTCTTTCGCTGCAGTCGAGATCCGTAACGGCGCTCGAATCCATACTTGCAGACTACTTCGACGTTTCGGTTAGTGTCCGAGACTTCGTCGGCGGCTGGCAGCCGCTATGCGACGCGGACCGCACCCTAGTGGATGACAGAAGCGACACAGCGCAACTTGGTGTAACGACAGTCGCTGGTGATGCCATATGGGATGAACAGTCGCGTCTGATGATCACTATCGGACCACTGACTCATGAAAGATATCTGGACTTTCTTCCAGACGGATGCGAGTGGCGCCCACTTCGCAGCCTGGTGCTGTTCTTCTGCGGACCTGATGTGGAAGTCGATATAGAGCTGTCCATGCTGCGCGAGGAGGTTCCGGAATTCGACTTGCAGAAATCGGGAACAGAGCGGCCGCGGCTTGGCTGGACCTCATGGGTAAAGTCCAAACCCGAATTTGACCGCAATCCTCAGGACACGGTTTTACATCTGATCTGAACTAAGCGAGAAACCCAGTGAGCGTCAATCTGAAAAGTCTTATTCAAAAGCTGAACAACACTATGCGGTCGGCGCTGGAAGCGGCTGCAGGTCTTTGCCTGTCGCGCACGCACTACGATGTAGAGATTGAGCACCTCCTGCTCAAGTTGCTGGAACCGCAGCAATCCGATATCGATATTATCCTGCGCCACTTCGGCGTTGACCGCGGTCGGCTCACAGCGGACCTAACGAAGAGCTTAGACCAGTTGAAGTCAGGGAATGCCCGAACACCTGCGCTCAGTCCCACACTCGTCAAACTCCTTCGCGAGAGCTGGTTGACGGGTTCCGTCGACTATGCCAGCGGTCGCATAAGGAGCGGGCATGTGATGGTCGTGCTCGTTTCGAACGAGGAGCTCTCGCGTTTAATCCGCGACGTAACGCGGGAGTTCTCGAAGATCGACGCGGATCTGCTTCGGCGCGAACTGTTGACCATCACTGCAATGTCCAGTGAGCACAGCGAGACTGGGGAAGCCACCGACGTCACGCAGTCTGCCACTGGAGGTTCCGCCGTACGACCGGGATCGAAGGCGCCGAATCTCGACCAATACACCGTGGACCTCACGCACAACTCGCGCCTTGGAAAAATCGATCCGGTCGTCGCACGCGAGTTAGAGATCCGTCAGGTTGTCGACATACTCACTCGAAGGCGGCAAAATAATCCAATCCTGGTTGGCGAAGCGGGCGTAGGCAAGACAGCGGTTGCCGAGGGTTTCGCGTTTAGGGTTGCGAACGGCGACGTACCACCGGTCCTTCGGAATGTCAGTGTTCGCAGTCTGGATCTCGCGCTGCTTCAGGCAGGGGCAGGAATCAAAGGTGAGTTCGAGAATCGTTTGAAAGGTCTGATTGCAGAGGTGAAGTCCTCCCCAACACCGATCATCCTTTTCATCGATGAAGCGCATACCATGATTGGTGCGGGCGGTCAGGCCGGACAAGGCGATGCAGCCAATCTGCTGAAACCAGCATTGGCGCGCGGAGAATTGAGAACGATAGCCGCGACTACATGGTCGGAGTACAAGAAGTATTTCGAAAAGGATCCCGCGCTGACTCGCCGGTTCCAGGTTGTGAAAGTCGATGAGCCTTCAGAAAATCAGTGCGAACAGATGATACGGGGAGTAGTTCCAGTACTAGAGGGTCATCACAGCGTACGAATCCTTGATGAAGCTGTCTCAGCTGCTGTAAAGCTATCTCATCGATACCTGCCCGATCGACAGCTGCCAGATAAAGCCATTTCTGTTCTCGATACAGCATGCGCACGGCTGTCACTCAGCCAGAACGCAACACCTGCGGCGCTGGAGAACGCACAAAGAGTCCTGGACGATCTCACCGTGCGGTCTCGTGTGCTCGAGCGTGAGATGGCAGTCGGTATCGATCACTCCGAAACGCTTATTGCGATCGCTTCCGAACGGTCGGCAACGGACCTCAGGCTGCAGGAGCTGAAGGAGCGTTGGGGGAGAGAGCGCACTCTTGTTGAAAAGATCCGTGCGGTCCGTGCACAGCTGGAAGCTCTGCACTCCGCTCCTACAGCAGAAGCCGCCGCAGGTGTGGGCGGCTCAGCGGCCCAACCCGCCGCAGATCCAGGCGCACTTCGGGCGGAACTGGCGCTGCTGGAGCATGAGATTGCGACAGTACAAGGCGAATTCCCGCTAATGCGCGTATGCGTCGGTACGCAAATTATTGGTGAAGTGATCTCTGGATGGACGGGAT
>Ga0170475_124099686_pt1 | contig 13795 bp, 15 predicted proteins | sample Soicark_Litter_5_FD_111474 | JGI IMG/M metagenome (GOLD analysis project Ga0170475, IMG submission 111474) | Avena fatua rhizosphere microbial communities from Hopland, California, USA. Combined Assembly of 48 SPs | reverse complement strand
TGGGCGTCGAGTCGTCGTGTGACGAAACAGGGGTGGCCGTGGTCGAGGCCCATTCGTCGGGCGTGCCGACACTGCTGGCGCACGCGCTGCACAGTCAGATCGACATGCACCAGGCCTACGGCGGCGTCGTGCCCGAGTTGGCCTCGCGCGACCACATTCGCCGTGTCGTGCCATTGACCCGCCAGGTGCTGGCCGAAGCGGCGCTCACGCTGGCCGACATCGACGTCGTGGCCTACACCAAGGGGCCCGGGCTCGCGGGGGCGCTGCTCGTGGGTGCTGGTGTCGCATGCTCGCTGGCTGCGGCGCTCGGCAAGCCCGTGCTCGGCGTGCACCACCTCGAAGGACACCTGCTGTCGCCGTTCCTGGCCAGCGATCCTCCGGAGTTTCCGTTTGTTGCGCTGCTCGTCTCCGGTGGCCACACGCAGCTGATGCGTGTCGACGACGTGGGCCGTTACGAGCTGCTTGGTGAAACCATCGATGACGCGGCGGGCGAGGCGTTCGACAAGTCGGCCAAGTTGCTCGGCCTCGGCTATCCGGGCGGTCCGGCGCTGGCGCGGCTGGCTGCCTTCGGTGATGCGTCGGCCTTTTCGCTGCCGCGGCCGCTGCTGCACAGCGGCAACCATGATTTTTCGTTCGCCGGGCTGAAAACGGCGGTGCGTACCCAGGTGCTCAAGCTGGGCGCCAACGTCTGCGAGCAGGAGAAGGCCGACCTCGCCGCGGCCACGCAGGAGGCCATCGTCGAGGTGCTCGTGCGCAAGTCGATGGCGGCGCTGAAAGAAACGGGCCTGAAGCGGCTCGTCGTGGCGGGCGGGGTGGGCGCGAATGCGATGCTGCGCGACCAGCTGAATGCGCAATGCGCCAAACGCCATGTGCGGGTTCACTACCCTGAGCTGGCGCTTTGCACGGACAACGGTGCCATGATTGCCCTGGCTGCGGCGATGCGCCTGCAGCGGGGCGCCGTGCCCGGGTTCGACCAGGGATTTGACGTGCGCCCGCGTTGGGAGCTGTCAGCGGCGTGAGCCGGTGTCGTTCACGTCCGCCTTCCGCTATAATTCACCGGCTTTGCGCTCCGACAGGGGCGTGAGCGGCCACCACCGTGGTCATTCGCACGGCGCGGGGAGGTTTCCCCCGCTACCGCAAGTCAACCCACCCGAAACCGCCGGCTCCCGCTGAAAACGGGCCGCGACGGGTTTTTCCGGAAACACGCACATGTCCAGCACCGAACAAAAGGCCGAGATCGTCAAGGCCAACGCCCGCAGCGCCAACGACACGGGGTCCCCCGAAGTCCAGGTTGCCCTGCTGACCGCCCCATCAACGAGCTGACCCCCCACTTCAAGACCCACCTGAAGGACCACCACGGTCGCCGCGGTCTGCTGAAGATGGTCAACACCCGCAAGCGCCTGCTGGCCTATCTGAAGGACCGTGATGCCGACCGCTACACGGCCCTGATCCAGAAGCTGGGTCTGCGCAAGTAATCGCACGGGAACTCGTGAACCCCACCTCGCGAGCAGTTCCGGCGAAGCAGTCCGGTCCATGAGTTCCGAAAAGAGCCTGTCTGGGATCGCCAGCACAGGCTCTTTGTTTTGGAGTCCAGGCATCCATCGATGACGATGTGTCATTCCATCAACGTTCGACGCGGCCCCGCGACGAGTGCTCATGGAATGGCATCGCGCCAGGATGCTGCAACTCCGGGGTCGAGGCGCCACCCTCCAGGCGCCGCACACTAGGAGAAACGCATGAGCATGTTCAACAAAGTCACCAAGACCTTCCAATGGGGCCAACACAAGGTCACGCTCGAAACCGGTGAGATCGCCCGCCAGTCGGGCGGCGCCGTGCTGGTCGACATCGAAGACACCGTGGTCCTGGCCACGGTCGTGGCCGCCAAGAACGCCAAGCCCGGTCAGGACTTCTTCCCGCTGACGGTCGACTACATCGAGAAAACCTACGCCGCCGGCAAGATCCCCGGCAGCTTCTTCAAGCGCGAGGGCCGCCCGAGCGAGCTCGAGACGCTGACGTCCCGCCTGATCGACCGCCCGCTGCGCCCGTTGTTCCCCGAGGGCTTCTACAACGAAGTGCAGGTCGTCGTGCACGTCCTGTCGTTGAACCCGGAGGTGTCGGCTGACATCGCCGCGCTGATCGGCTCGAGCGCCGCGCTGGCCATCTCCGGCATTCCGTTCAACGGCCCGATCGGTGCTGCGCGCGTCGGCTACATCAACGGCGAGTACGTGCTGAACCCTGGCAAGACCCAGCTTCTCGACTCGAAGATGGACCTCGTGGTCGCCGGCACCGAAGCCGCCGTCCTGATGGTGGAATCGGAAGCACGGCAACTGAGCGAAGAAGTGATGCTCGGCGGCGTGGTGTTCGGCCACCAGCAAGGCAACATCGCCATTGCCGCCATCAACGAACTCGTGCGCGACGCCGGCAAGCCGGCCTGGGACTGGCAGCCGCCAGCCAAGGACGAGGCCTTCATCGCCCAAGTCACCGCACTGGCCGAAGAGAAGCTCCGTGCCGCGTACCAGATCCGCTCGAAGCAGGCCCGCACGCAGGCCACGCGTGAAGTGACGGCCAGCGTGGCGCAGGCGCTGACCGCCGACGCCGTGGCCTTCGACAAGGTCAAGGTCGACAACGTGCTGTTCGACATCGAGGCACGCATCGTCCGCAGCCAGATCCTGTCGGGCGAGCCACGCATCGACGGCCGCGACACCCGCACCGTGCGCCAGATCGAGATCCGCGACGGCGTGCTGCCGCGCGTGCACGGCTCGGCGCTGTTCACCCGCGGCGAAACGCAGGCCCTGGTTGCCGCCACGCTCGGCACCGACCGCGATTCGCAGAAGATCGACGCGCTGTCCGGCGAGTTCAGCGAGCACTTCATGCTGCACTACAACATGCCTCCGTTCGCCACCGGCGAAACGGGCCGCGTGGGCACGCCGAAGCGCCGCGAAATCGGTCACGGCCGCCTGGCCAAGCGCGCGCTTGTCGCCGTGCTGCCGGACCGCACCGAGTTCCCGTACTCGATGCGCGTCGTCTCGGAGATCACCGAATCGAACGGCTCGTCGTCGATGGCCTCGGTGTGTGGTGGCTGCCTCGCATTGATGGACGCCGGTGTGCCGCTGAAGGCGCGCGTGGCAGGCATCGCGATGGGCCTGATCAAGGACGGCAACCGTTTCGCCGTGCTGACCGACATCCTGGGCGATGAAGATCACCTCGGCGACATGGACTTCAAGGTCGCGGGCACCACGGCCGGGATCACCGCGCTGCAGATGGACATCAAGATCCAGGGCATCACGAAGGAAATCATGCAGGTCGCATTGGCTCAGGCCAAGGAAGCCCGCCTGCACATCCTCGGCGAAATGACGAGCGCCATGGGTGAGGCCAAGACCGAGGTTTCGCAATTCGCGCCGCGCCTGTACACGATGAAGATCAACCCCGAGAAGATCCGTGACGTGATCGGCAAGGGCGGCGCCACCATCCGTGCGCTGACCGAGGAGACCGGCACCACGATCGACATCGGCGAAGACGGCACCATCACCATTGCGTCGGCCGACTCCGACAAGGCGGCCCTGGCGAAGAAGCGCATCGAGGAAATCACGGCCGAAGTCGAAGTGGGCAAGGTCTACGAAGGCCCGATCACGAAGCTGCTCGAATTCGGCGCCCTCGTCAATTTGCTGCCTGGCAAGGACGGCCTGCTGCACATCAGCCAGATCGCCCACCAGCGCGTCGAGAAGGTCACCGACTTCCTGAAGGAAGGCCAGATCGTCAAGGTCAAGGTGCTCGAGACCGATGAGAAAGGCCGCATCAAGCTGTCGATGAAGGCCCTGATCGAACGCGAACATCAACCTGCCGGGGAGTGACCGGTTCTTCGCCTGACGCCATGAAAGCCGTCGAGATCTCCACGCCCGGGGCGCCTGAGGTGCTCCGTCTCGCCGATCGCCCGGATCCTGTTCCGGGCGAGGGCGAGGGGTTGATCCGCGTGGCGGCGTCGGGTGTGAACCGCCCCGACGTGCTGCAGCGCAAAGGCGTGTATCCGGCGCCACCGGGCGCGTCTGATGTGCCGGGCCTCGAGGTGGCAGGCACCATCGTCGGGGGCGATGCCCTCGCGATGGCCGATGGCAGATTCAAGGTCGGCGACCGCGTCTGTGCGCTGGTTGCCGGTGGCGGCTACGCCGAGCTGTGCGTCGCGCCGCTGGGGCAGTGCCTGCCAGTCCCCAAGGGGTTCAGCGACATCGAGGCGGCGAGCCTGCCGGAAACGTTTTTCACGGTCTGGTCGAACGTGTTCGACCGCGCACGCCTGCAGCCGGGCGAAGTGTTCCTGGTGCAGGGTGGTACGAGTGGCATCGGGGTCGCCGCCATCCAGCTCGCCAAGGCCTGGGGCGCCACGGTGATCGCCACCGCCGGCAGCGATGACAAGTGCGGTGCATGCCTCGGCCTCGGCGCCGACCATGCCATCAATTACCGCACGCACGATTTCGTGACCGAGACGAAGCGCATCACCAGTGGGCGCGGCGTCGATGTCGTGCTCGACATGGTGGCCGGCGACTACGTGGCCCGTGAACTCCAATGCCTGGCCGAGGACGGCCGCCTCGTGATCATCGCGGTGCAGGGGGGAGTGGATGCCAAGATCGATGCCGGCCTTGTGCTGCGCCGCCGCCTGGTCATCACCGGTTCCACGCTGCGTCCGCGGCCCGTGGCCTTCAAGTCGGCCATCGCAACATCGTTGCGCAACACGGTGTGGCCATGGCTTGAAGCCGGCCGCATCAAGCCCGTGATCCACCAGACGTTCGCCGCGGCCGATGCCAGCCGCGCGCACGCCTGATGGAATCGAACCAGCACATCGGCAAGCTGGTCCTCGCGTGGTGAACCCGATCGAACTCGAACAAGGAAAATGAAAATGCGTCGCAAGCTGGTGGTGGGCAACTGGAAAATGAACGGCAGCCGCGCGGCCAACGCCGAACTGCTTGCCGGCCTCAATGCCGCGGGCCCGTGGGATGCGACGGTGGCGGTGTGCGCGCCGTTCCCGTACCTCGGCGATGTGGCCTTGTCGCTGCAAGCCAGCCAGATTCAATGGGGCGCGCAAGACTGCTCGGCCAAGGAATCGGGCGCCTTCACCGGCGAGGTCTCTGCTTCGATGCTGGCCGAGTTCGGTTGCCACTTCGTGATCGTGGGCCATTCGGAACGTCGTGCGATGCACGGCGAATCCGATCAACTCGTGGCCGACAAGGCGAAGGCGGCGCTGGCCCACAAGCTGGTGCCCATCGTGTGCGTCGGTGAAACGCTGGCTGAACGCGAGGCCGGTGAAACGGACCATGTGGTCAAGCGCCAGCTGTCGGCGGTGATTCACACGCTCGGCCATTGCATTTCCGAGATCGTGGTTGCCTACGAGCCGGTGTGGGCCATTGGCACCGGCAAGACGGCCACGCCGGAGCAAGCCCAGGCAGTGCACGCCTTGCTGCGTGCGCAACTGCACGCTGCCACCACCAAGTCGGACGAGATGCTGATTCTCTACGGCGGCAGCATGAAGCCGGACAACGCGGCGCAACTGCTGGGCCAAGCCGATATCGACGGCGGTCTCATCGGTGGTGCATCTCTCAAGGCAGCGGATTTCGCTGCCATCTGCAAGGCGGCCGGCTGATCGCCGACGCCTCAGTCCTCAGAAATTTCGGAGCAACTAGAAAATGCAAGCGTCGTGGTTGTGGAACGTGGTGAGCGTGGCGACTTTGGTGAACGTGGTGTTGGCCCTTCAGATGTTGTCGGCCTTGGTGATGATCGGCCTGGTGCTGATCCAGCACGGCAAGGGTGCCGACATGGGGGCATCGTTTGGCAGTGGTTCGTCGGGCAGCCTTTTCGGCGCAACGGGCAGCGCAAACTTCCTGTCGCGGGCCACGGCCATCGCGGCCGCGATTTTCTTCTCGTGCACCTTGATCCTGGTGTACACGTCCAGTGCCACGCGCAACGCGCCGGCCAGCAGCGACAGCGTGCTCGACCGCGCGGCCGGCCCGGCCGCCAGCGCACCTGTACAGATTCCAGGCGCTTTGCCGGCCGCCGCTTCGTCCGTGCCCGCAGCTGTTTCGTCCAGTGCGCCCGCAGCTGCTGCATCGGCAGCTTCCAGCACGAAGTGAGGCGATTGGAACAGGTGGACGCGATGTCCTTCTAACTTTCTGTGCTGCGATGTCACGATCCCCTGTGAAATTCACGGGAATCGGGTTAGAATAAGCGGCTGTTCGGTGAGCAAGCCTCAAGCGATCCGAGCGTTCAGAAAAGTGCACCGCCGACGTGGTGAAATTGGTAGACACGCTATCTTGAGGGGGTAGTGGCGAAAGCTGTGCGAGTTCGAGTCTCGCCGTCGGCACCAGATCTTTCAACAGAATGCGCCCTCAGCGCGTTCTGTCGTTGTCTCGGATCAAGACCTGAAGCCCACCATGAATCTGGCTCCCTACCTGCCCGTCATCCTGTTCATCTTGGTCGGCGTGGCGGTCGGTGTTGCACCCCAGGTGCTTGGTTTCCTGCTGGGTCCACGCCGTCCTGATACGGCCAAGAATTCCCCTTATGAATGCGGGTTCGAGGCATTTGAAGATGCCCGGATGAAATTCGATGTGAGGTATTACCTCGTCGCCATCCTGTTCATCCTGTTCGACCTGGAAATTGCCTTTCTCTTCCCGTGGGCAGTTTCGCTGAAAAATCGGTGCCGTCGGCTTCTGGGCCATGATGGTGTTCCTGGGTGTCCTCGTCGTGGGTTTTGCCTACGAGTGGAAAAAGGGCGCATTGGACTGGGAATGATGGGGAGATAGCAGTATGGGCATCGAAGGCGTACTCAAAGAAGGTTTCGTCACCACCAGTCTGGATACGGTGATCAATTGGTCGAAGACCGGGTCCTTGTGGCCCATGACCTTTGGCTTGGCCTGTTGTGCTGTCGAGATGATGCATGCCGGTGCGGCACGCTATGACATCGACCGCTTTGGCATGTTGTTCCGTCCCAGTCCGCGGCAGAGTGACCTGATGATCGTCGCCGGCACGCTGTGCAACAAGATGGCGCCGGCGCTGCGCAAGGTCTACGACCAGATGGCAGAGCCTCGTTGGGTGCTGTCGATGGGGTCGTGCGCCAACGGTGGTGGTTACTACCATTACAGCTATTCCGTCGTGCGCGGGTGCGACCGCATCGTGCCGGTGGACGTCTACGTGCCCGGGTGTCCGCCCACGGCCGAGGCGCTGCTCTACGGCATCCTGCAATTGCAGGCAAAGATTCGCCGAGAAAACACCATTGCTCGTTGAGGGCTTGCAGCGATGAGCAAAATTGAAACGTTGAAGGCCCGCCTTGAGGCCGACCTGGGGTCGTCGATCAAAGCCCTCGTGCTTGATCGCGGCGAACTCACGCTCACCGTCAGTGCGGCTGATTACCTCGCCGTGGCGCAACAGCTGCGCGATCACCCGGGCCTCAAGTTCGAGCAGCTGATGGACCTGTGCGGCGTCGACTACGCCAGCTACAAGGACGAGCCTCGTGACGGCCCGCGCTTCTGCGCCGTGTCGCATCTGCTGTCCGTCACGAACAATTGGCGCCTGCGCCTGAAGGTGTTCTGCCCCGATGACGGGCTGCCGTCGGTGGCATCGGTCACCGGCATCTGGAGTTCGGCCAACTGGTTCGAGCGCGAGGCGTTCGACCTGTACGGCATTCTGTTCGACGGCCACGAGGACCTTCGCCGCATTTTGACGGACTACGGGTTCATCGGCCATCCGTTCCGCAAGGACTTCCCGGTGTCAGGCCATGTCGAGATGCGCTACGACGCCGAGCAAAAACGCGTGATCTACCAACCGGTCACGATCGAACCGCGCGAAGTCACCCCTCGCATCATCCGTGAAGACAACTACGGTGGTCTGCATTAATGGCTGAGATCAAGAACTACACGCTGAACTTCGGTCCCCAGCACCCCGCAGCGCACGGGGTGTTGCGCCTCGTGCTCGAGCTCGACGGCGAGGTGATCCAGCGTGCCGACCCACACATCGGCCTGCTGCATCGCGCCACCGAGAAGCTTGCCGAGACCAAGACGTTCATCCAGAGCTTGCCGTACATGGACCGTCTCGACTACGTGTCGATGATGTCCAACGAGCAGGCGTACTGCATGGCCATCGAGAAGCTGATGGGCATCGACGTTCCGCTTCGCGCGCAATACATCCGCGTGATGTTCGCCGAAATCACGCGCTTGCTGAATCACCTGATGTGGCTAGGCGCGCACGGCCTCGACTGCGGCGCGATGAACGTGTTGATCTACTGCTTCCGCGAGCGGGAAGACCTGTTCGACATGTACGAAGCCGTGTCGGGCGCGCGCATGCACGCGGCTTATTTCCGTCCGGGCGGCGTCTACCGCGAGCTGCCCGACACGATGCCGCAGTACAAGGCATCGAAGATTCGCAACGCCAAGGCCATCAAGGCGCTGAACGAGAACCGGCAGGGGTCGTTGCTCGATTTCATCGAGGACTTCTGCCGCCGCTTCCCGAAGAACGTCGACGACTACGAAACCCTGCTCACCGAGAACCGCATCTGGAAACAGCGCACGGTGGGCATCGGCGTGGTGTCGCCGGAGCGTGCGTTGAACCTCGGGTTCAGCGGGCCGATGCTGCGTGGCTCGGGCATTGCGTGGGACGTGCGCAAGAAGCAGCCGTACGACGCCTATGCCCTCGTCGATTTCGACGTGCCGGTGGGCACGAACGGCGACACGTACGACCGCTATCTGGTGCGCATCGCGGAGATGCGCCAGTCCAACCGCATCATTGAGCAGTGCGTCGCCTGGTTGCGCAAGAACCCCGGCCCAGTCATCACCGACAACCACAAGGTAGCGCCGCCTTCGCGCGTGGACATGAAGTCCAGCATGTAAGAGCTGATCCACCACTTCAAGCTGTTCACCGAAGGCTTCCACGTGCCGGAAGGCGAGGTCTATGCCGCGGTCGAGCACCCTAAGGGTGAATTCGGTATCTACATCGTCAGCGACGGCGCCAACAAACCCTATCGCCTGAAGATCCGCCCGCCCGGCTTTGCCCACCTTGCGGCGATGGACGAAATGTCACGTGGCCACATGATTGCCGACGCCGTGGCGGTGATCGGCACGATGGACATCGTGTTCGGCGAGATTGACAGGTAACCCCGATGAGCTCAACCGACGCCACCCCTTCGGCAGCGACCCTGGCGCGTTTCGCCCGCGAAGTCGCGAAGTACCCAGCCGACCAGCGCCAATCGGCCGTGATGGCCTGCCTCGCCATCGTTCAGCAGGAGCAGGGCCACGTGTCCCCCGAGGCTGAGCGGCAGATCGCCGACGTGCTCGGCATGCCGCCAATTGCGGTGCACGAGGTCACCACGTTCTACAACATGTACAACCAGCAGCCGCTCGGCACGTTCAAGCTGAACGTCTGCGCAAACCTGCCGTGCCAGCTGCGCGACGGTCAGAAGGCGCTGAACCACCTGTGCGAGAAGCTTGGCGTCGCGCAAGGCGGCACCACAGCCGATGGCCTGTTCACCGTGCAGAAGAGCGAATGCCTCGGCGCCTGTGCCGATGCGCCGGTGATGCTCGTGAACGATCGCCAGATGTGCAGCTTCATGACCCCGGAGCGCCTCGACGAACTCGTCAACACGCTCCGTGCGGCGGTCAAGTGACCGAGGGCCCCGAGATGCAACCCCAGCTCGATCTCTCCAAGTTCCAGGCCAAGGGCGTGGAAACCTGCTTCCACGACCGCCACATCGGCGCGCAGATTTTGGCAGGCCTCGACGGCAAGAACTGGTCCATCAAGGACTATGAGGCCCGCGGCGGTTACCAGGCGCTGCGCAAGATCCTTGCCGGTGGCAACGGCGCGGAACCCATGACGTCCGATCAGGTCATCGCCGAAGTGAAAGCCTCTGGCCTGCGCGGCCGTGGAGGCGCCGGTTTTCCCACCGGGTTGAAATGGAGCTTCATGCCCCGCCAGTTTCCCGGGCAGAAGTACCTGGTCTGCAATTCGGACGAAGGTGAACCGGGTACGTGCAAGGACCGCGACATCCTGATGTACAACCCGCACATCGTCATCGAAGGCATGGCCATTGCTGCCTTCGCGATGGGCATCAGCGTCGGGTACAACTACATCCACGGCGAGATTTTCGAGGTGTATGAACGCTTCGAGGCCGCGCTGGAGGAAGCCCGCGCCGCGGGGTTCCTGGGCGACAACATCCTCGGTTCCCCGTTCAGCTTCCAGCTGCATGCGGCACACGGCTTCGGCGCATACATCTGCGGCGAAGAAACCGCGCTGCTCGAATCGCTCGAGGGCAAGAAGGGCCAGCCGCGTTTCAAGCCGCCGTTCCCGGCCAGCTATGGCCTGTACGGCAAGCCCACGACGATCAACAACACCGAGACCTTCGCCGCGGTGCCATGGATCATCCGACACGGCGGTCAACCGTACCTTGAGATCGGCAAGCCGAACAACGGCGGCACCAAGATCTTCTCGGTGGTGGGCGACGTGGAGAAGCCCGGCAATTTCGAGATTCCGCTCGGCACGCCGTTCTCGACGCTGCTGGAACTTGCAGGCGGGGTGCGCAAGGGGCGCAAGCTCAAGGCCGTGATCCCGGGCGGCTCATCGTCGCCAGTGCTGCCGGCCGGCATCATGATGGACCTGACGATGGACTATGACGCCATCGCCAAGGCAGGGTCCATGTTGGGCTCGGGTGCCGTCATCGTGATGGATGATTCGCGCTGCATGGTGCACAGCCTGCTTCGCCTGTCGTACTTCTACATGCACGAGAGCTGCGGCCAGTGCACGCCCTGTCGGGAGGGTACCGGTTGGCTCCACCGCATGGTCGAGCGCATCGCGAACGGCCAGGGGCGCATGGAAGACATCGACCTGCTGAACTCGGTCGCCGACAACATCCAGGGCCGCACCATCTGCGCGCTCGGTGACGCCGCGGCGATGCCGGTGCGAGCCATGATCAAACATTTCCGCGACGAATTCGTGCATCTGATCGAGCACAAGACGTCCGCGGTCCCCGCCTACGTCTGAGCGGCACCCGCAAGGCGACACACGACATGATCGAAATCGAACTCGACGGCAAGAAGGTGGAGGTGCTGGAGGGCAGCACGGTGATGCATGCCGCCGACAAGGCCGGCACGTACATCCCGCATTTCTGCTACCACAAGAAGCTGTCCATCGCGGCCAACTGCCGCATGTGCCTGGTGGACATCGAAAAGGCCCCCAAGCCGATGCCGGCCTGCGCCACGCCCGTCACGCAGGGCATGATCGTCCGCACCAAGAGCGAGAAGGCACTGAAGGCCCAGCAGGGCGTGATGGAATTCCTGCTGATCAATCATCCGCTCGATTGCCCCATTTGCGACCAGGGCGGCGAATGCCAGCTGCAGGACCTGGCAGTGGGCTACGGCGCATCCTCGTCGCGGTACGGCGAGGAAAAGCGCGTCGTGTTCCACAAGGACGTGGGCCCGCTGATCTCGATGCAGGAGATGAGCCGCTGCATCCACTGCACGCGTTGCGTCCGGTTCGGCCAGGAAGTGGCAGGCCAGATGGAACTCGGCATGATCCACCGCGGCGAACATTCCGAGATCACCACGGTGGCCGGTGAGACGGTCGATTCCGAGCTGTCCGGCAACATGATCGACATCTGCCCGGTGGGCGCGTTGACCAGCAAGCCGTTCCGCTACAGTGCCCGGACATGGGAGCTGTCGCGCCGCAAGAGCGTGAGCCCGCACGACAGTACCGGTGCCAACCTGATCGTGCAGGTCAAGTCGAACCGCGTGATGCGCGTCTGCCGCTCGAAAACGAGGATGTCAACGAATGCTGGATCGCCGACCGCGACCGCTTCTCGTACGAATCGCTCAACAGCGATGACCGGTTGACGCAGCCGATGATCAAGCAGAACGGTGAGTGGCATGCCACCGACTGGACCACGGCGCTCGAGTATGTCTCCCGCAGTCTGACCGAGATCAAGCAGCAGCACGGTGCGAAGCGCATCGGCGCCATTGGTTCGGGGCACAGCACCGTGGAAGAACTCCACCTGCTCGCCAAGCTCGTGCGCGGCCTCGGCAGCGAGAACGTCGATCACCGTGTGCGCCATGCCGACTTCACGGCACCTGAAGGCGTGCGCTGGCTCGGTACCTCCATTGCGTCACTGTCCACGCTGCAACGGGTGCTGGTCGTCGGCTCGTTCCTGCGCAAGGATCACCCGCTGTTCGCTGCTCGCCTTCGGCACGCCGCCCGCAAGGGTGCCAAGGTGCACAGCCTGCACGCCGTGCAGGATGACTGGCTGATGCCCGTCGCCAGCGCATTGACTGTGGCGCCGAGCGGCTGGGTGCAAGCGCTGGCCGAAATCGCGGCCGCCGTGGCGGCGGAGAAGGGCGTTTCTGCGCCGCTGAACGCCAACATCACCGATGCCGCCAAGGCGGTCGCCACGTCGCTGCTCTCCGGCGAGCGCAAAGCAGTGCTGTTGGGCAACGCCGCCGCGCAGCATCCACAGGCGAGCGGCCTGCTGTCGCTGGCCAACTGGATCGGCGAGCAGACTGGCGCCACCGTCGGTTACCTGACCGAAGCCGCCAACACCGTTGGCGCGCAGCTCGTGAACGCATTGCCGCGGCAGGGCGGCCTGAACGCGCAGCAGATGCTGAACGGTTCGCTCAAAGCCTGCGTGCTGCTCAACACGGAACCCGCGTTCGATGCTGCGAACCCGGCGGCCGCCGTGCGCGGGCTCCAGGATGCCGCGTTGGTCGTCGCACTGACGCCGTTCAAGAACGCCGCGCTCGACGTGGCCGATGTGCTGCTGCCCGTCGCTCCGTTCACGGAAACCTCCGGCACCTTCGTCAACGCCGAAGGCCGCGTCCAGAGCTTCCACGGCGTCGTCAAACCCCTCGCCGAGACCCGTCCGGCATGGAAGGTTTTGCGCGTGCTGGGCAACCTGCTGGGCCTCGACGGTTTCGCGCAGGAAACCTCCGAAGAAGTGCGAGCCGAAGCCCTGGGCGATGTGGCTACCGTGCCGGTCCGGCTGAGCAACAAGACCTCGGCCGTGGCCAAGCCTGCAGCGGCCACCCATGCGCTCGAGCGCGTCTCCGACGTGATGATCTACGCCTCCGATTCGCTGGTCCGCCGCGCCACCTCGCTGCAGCTCACGAAGGACGCACGCCCACCCATCGCGGGCCTGTCGGCACCGTTGTGGGCCGAGCTGGGCTTGACGGACAGCGCCGTCGTCCGCCTGGCGCAAGGCGACGCCGTCGCGGTGCTGACCGCGCAACTCGATTCCACGCTGGCTGCCAATGCCGTGCGTGTGCCCACGGGCCATCCGGCCACGGCCAGCCTCGGCGCGATGTTCGGCCCGATCACCGTCGAGAAAGCCTGAGGACGCCCCGACATGCTCGACACGTTCACTTCTTTCGGCAGCGCGACGCTGGGCGGCTTCTGGCCGGTCGTCTGGACGCTGATCAAGATCATCGCGGTGGTGGCACCGTTGATGCTGTCCGTCGCGTACCTCACCTTGTGGGAGCGCAAGGCCATCGGCTGGACGCAGATCCGTCCCGGCCCGAACCGCGTGGGCCCCATGGGCCTGCTGACCCCCATCGCCGATGCGGTCAAGCTGATCTTCAAGGAGATCATCATGCCCAGCGCAGCGAGCAAGGGCTTGTTCCTGTTGGGCCCGGTGATGACCATCATGCCGGCGCTGGCAGCCTGGGCCGTGGTGCCCTTCGGCCCCGACGTGGTGCTCGCCAATGTCAACGCCGGCTTGCTGCTGCTGCTGGCCATCACCTCGATCGAGGTGTACGGCGTGATCATCGCGGGCTGGGCCTCGAAC
>Ga0170475_122886577_pt1 | contig 13805 bp, 26 predicted proteins | sample Soicark_Litter_5_FD_111474 | JGI IMG/M metagenome (GOLD analysis project Ga0170475, IMG submission 111474) | Avena fatua rhizosphere microbial communities from Hopland, California, USA. Combined Assembly of 48 SPs | reverse complement strand
TGCACGTGATTTATTCTGAGTCTGGCGAATACCCTTTTTAGTTCGGGCAGCCGCAACAGCACTTACTTTTTTGGCTTTGCTTTCAGTTTTCTTAGTAGCTTTATCTTCTTTAGTAGCTTTAGCACCGGCTTTAGCCGTTTTAGCTTTCCAGTCGAAGTCTACGAATTCTAAAAATGCCATTTCAGCAGTATCGCCTGGACGACGACCGATTTTGATCACGCGAGTGTAACCTCCGTTGCGATCTTTAAAACGAGGAGCAATGTTTTGAACCAAGTTCAAACCTTGATCTTTGCTTGCTAAGCGGGCAATAACCAATCGAGTTGCGTTCAAATCGCCTTTTTTACCAAGGGTAACAACTTTCTCGATATGACGACGCACTTCTTTAGCGCGAGTTACCGTTGTTTTAATACGGCCGTGCTCAACCAAAGAAACCATTAATCCGCGAATAAGGGCCTTAAGAGGACCACTCTTACGGCTGAAATGTTTTACTAAACGGCGATGTGATGCCATGTCTAACTCCTATTGTACTTCTTTTTTAACAGACACTGGCATTTGGTTAGGATCCCATCCCGGAGGAGGCCATCCTTCGATCTTCATTCCAAGACCCAAGCCCATAGTCGTCAAAATTTCTTTGATTTCGTTTAATGATTTACGACCAAAGTTTTTTGTTTTCAGCATTTCAGCTTCTGATCTTACTACTAACTCACCGATAAACCGGATATTAGCGTTTTTAAGACAGTTAGCAGAGCGAACACTCAACTCCAAGTCATCTACAGATCGGAAAAGATTTTCATTCAAAGATGAAGATCCCATTCCTCTAACTTCGTCAGAAGGCTCTAAAGACTCATCAAAAGTTAAGAAAATCTGTAATTGTTCCTTTAAAATTTTAGACGCAAGCGAAACAGCCTCTTCAGGCTTAAGTGAACCATCTGTCCAAACTTCGAGTGCCAAAGCATCGTAGTCTGTTCTTTGACCAACGCGCGCGTTAGAAACAGAGTAGTTAACTTTTCTGATCGGGCTATGCAAAGCATCTACACCGATAAAGCCAACTTGAAGGTCTTCAGTGCTGTTTTCAACCGGAGTATAACCGCGTCCGTAAGACACAATCAGCTCAGCATTGAAGTTCGCATTGTTACCCAAGGTAGCGATGTGCTGGTGCGGATTCAAAATTTCAATTTTATCAGAAGTCACGATGTCTGCAGCTGTCACAACACCAGGACCTTTTTTTGAAATTTTTAAAGTCAAAGCTTCCGAATTATACTGTCTGAAACGAACTTGTTTCAGGTTCAGAATAATATCAGAAACGTCTTCCAAAACATCCGGCAAAGTCGAGAACTCATGCAACACGCCATCAAATTTAACAGCTGTTACAGCAGATCCCATCATAGAGCTCAAAAGAATTCTTCTTAAAGAATTACCGAGTGTAACTCCAAAGCCTTTTTCTAACGGACGAACTACAAATTTAGCGTATTCTAAAGATTGCGTATCTCTTTCGATTTCGAAACCTTTAGGCTTAATCAGCTCTCTCCAAAACTTATAATAGTGCTCTTGCATTATTTTCCCCTTAATTATCGTGAGTAGTACTCAACGATCATACTTTCTTCTACTGGAATTGTTACTTCATCACGCTGAGGGAGATCTTTAACTGTTCCCTTAAACGCAGCATGATTTGCATCAAGCCAACTTGGAATTGTACGACGAGCAACGGCTTGAATAGCAGATAAAATCTTATTCATTTCCTTGCTCTTTTGAGCTACTTCGACAACATCACCTTTTCTAACGATAAAGCTCGCGATATTTACGCGTTTACCATTAACCAAAAAGTGGTTGTGAGAAATCAACTGACGAGCTTCGCGACGTGAATTTGCAAAACCGAGAGTATAAACAACATTATCAAGTCTCATTTCGAGGTACTTGAGTAATGCTGTACCGGTAATATCACGCGATTGATCAGCCATTTCAAAATATTTATGGAATTGTTTTTCTGAAAGACCATAGTAGCGCTTAGCCTTTTGCTTTTCACGCAATTGAAGAGCAAATTCAGAAAACTTCAGACGAGATTGACCATGTTGTCCAGGAGGATACGGTCTTCTCTCAAATGCACATTTGTCAGAATAACATCTGTCGCCCTTTAAAAAGAGCTTCATGTTTTCGCGACGGCATAATTTACAAACAGAACTATTTGCACAACTCATAATTTACCCCAATTAAATTCTTCGACGCTTAGGCGGTCGACATCCATTGTGAGGGATTGGAGTGATATCTTTAAGAGATAAGATTCTCATTCCGGTTCCAGCCAAAGCACGGATAGCTGGTTCACGACCTGCTCCCGGACCTTTCAAAAGTACGTCTACAGATTTCATTCCTGAATCCATAGCTTTCTTTGCCGCATCTTCACAAGTTACCTGAGCTGCGAAAGGAGTACCTTTACGGCTGCCCTTAAAACCCATGTGGCCTGCAGACGACCAAGAAACTGTATTACCAGCCGGATCTGTGAAAGTGATGATAACGTTTCCAAAACCAGCCGCAATGTGGCACTGACCTTGAACAACATTCTTTTTAACTTTTTTCTTAGCCGTTGCCGGCTTTTTTTCCATTGTAGTATTCATTTTATCATCCTATCCGATTAAACAGCTTTTTTCTTGTTAGCGACTGTTTTCTTAGGACCCTTACGAGTTCTAGCATTTGAACGAGTGTTCTGACCACGAACAGGTAAACCTTTTCTGTGGCGAGTACCGCGATAGCAGTTAACATCTGTTAAACGCTTGATAAACATTCCGATGTCACGACGAAGATCACCCTCAACTTTAAAGTTGGACTCGATCAACGCACGCATAGAAGCGATTTGTTCGTCTGTTAAAGCGTCTGTTCTCAATGTGTCGCTGATACCTACTTTTTTTACGATATCACGAGCGCGAGAACGTCCGATTCCGAAGATATAAGTTAGAGCGACTTCAACTCGTTTATTTCGAGGTAAGTCGATACCCATTAAACGCGCCATATTTTAGCCCTGCCTTTGCTTGTGTTTAGAGTTCTCACAGATCACTCTGACAACACCTTTTCTTTTAATAACTTTACATTTATTACAAATTTTTTTGACCGACGGTCTGACCTTCATAGCAATACTCCACCAAAGGTTACGATTAGTAACACTGTATATAAAACTAGTCTAGCCCTATTTAGGCCAGCTCTAGGATTTTAATAATTTGTTCAAAAACAACTTCAGGTTCCCGATCACTCTCTACCTCTTCCAGGTTTCCCTGTTTACGGTAAAAATCGATCGTAGGACCGGTGTTCTTTTCAAACTGAGCCAAGCGCTCGTTAATTACCTCTTCCCGGTCATCAGGCCTATGAACAAGGGAGCCTCCGCACTTTTCACAAAGTGGGCCCTTACTCGAAGGTTTGGTCTCGATATGGTAGATTTCACCACATTGAGAGCAAGTTCTGCGTCCGGTAAGACGTTTTGTTAAGATCTGAGGATTGATCTTAAAATAAATTACTTTATCAATTCTAGAAGCTCTATTTTTAAGCATTGAGTTTAAACTCTCTGCCTGAGCTACTGTTCTTGGAAAACCATCAAAAATGACTGATTTTCCCTCTTGGGCAGCTATGAATCCCTCAACTAGGTTAATCATAACCGAGTCAGGAACCAATTTGCCCTGGTTCATATAACTTTGCGCTTGAAGACCGATCTCAGTCTTATTCGCAATCGCGCTTCTTAAGACATCCCCGGTACTAAGCTGAACAAAGTTGTACTTATCAATAAATCGCCGCGATTGGGTACCTTTACCCGATCCTGGAGCGCCTATTAAGATAATGTTCAAAACTGAACCCTTCTACTTCGAACTTTTACGCCTTTTAAGAAAGAGTCGTATTTGCTCGACAATAAATGAGACTGAATTTGTTGAGAAGTATCAATTGCAACACCTACTAGGATCAGCAAGCTGGTTCCACCGAAATGAAACGGTATATTTGCAAACTGAACAAGTAATCCGGGAAGAATGCAAATAACGCAAAGATAAACACAGCCTAGTACGTTAATTTTATCCAACACTGTCCGGATAAAATCGGCAGTACTTTTTCCAGCGCGAATTCCCGGAACAAAGGCGCCCGATTTTTTCAAATTTTCTGAAACTTCGTCAGCGTTAAATACGATGTCCGTATAGAAAAACGAGAAGAAAATAATAAACAATACAAACAAGATATTAAAGATAACACCATTCGGATTCAAAGAATCACGCATAGCCGTAAGCCACGGGATATTCATGAACTGTGCAAGTGTACTTGGAAACATCAATAAGGAACTTGCAAAAATTGGCGGAATAACGCCTGCAAAATTAATTTTAATCGGCAGATGGCTGGAAGCCAAAGATCCCATATTATTATTTGCCAGCCGTTGACTGTACTGAATCGCAATACGGCGCTGAGCTACTTCCATAAAAATAACGGCCGCAATTACCAGAACCATAAACAGCAGTAAGCCAGCGGCAATGATTACTTTCAATTCGCCCGATTTAAGAAGTTCAAGCAGCTGGTTGGCACCATTTGGAATAGCCGCTGCAATACCTGTAAAGATAATAAGTGACGAACCATTACCGATTCCACGTTCAGTAATCTGATCACTCAACCACATGATAAAGCATGTGCCGGCGACCAAAGTTAAAACGGTTACAAAACGAAAAGGAAAGCCACCCAAAGATCCTGAAGACAAGAGAGACTGTCCGCCCTGGGTTGTCTGACTCGACAACCACGTGCTGATTCCGTAACCCTGAATAACAGCAAGTACAACTGTCGCATACTTAGTGTACTCATTGATTTTCTTACGGCCAGCTTCGCCTTCTTTTTTAAGAGACTCAAGAAATGGAATTGCCGATGTCAAAAGCTGAAAAATAATCGAAGCCGAAATGTACGGCATGATCCCGAGAGCAAAAACAGAAAATTGGGCCAAAGCTCCGCCGCTGAAGGTATTGAATAAGCCAAAAATTCCGCGATTTTGAGAATTAAAGAATTCAAATACAGCAACACTATTAACCCCAGGAGTCGGTATGTGAACACCAATCCGGTAAACAGCCAGACAAATTAGAGTGAAAAATATTTTATGTTTAAGACTTCCTAAATTGTCCTGGTCTGCCACTACTTGATTACCTCTGCTTTACCGCCGGCCTTTTCAATTGCTTCTTTTGCTTTTGCACTGAATGCATGTGCTTTTACCGTAACAGCTTTTTTCAATTCACCTTTTGCCAGAACTTTAACCTGAGCATTTTTAGTGATGAGGCCAGCTTTATAAAGAGAAGCCGTATCAACATTTCCTTCAACTTTCGACAGATCCGAAAGATTAACAATTTGAAAGTTATTAGCGAATGCAACGTTGGTAAAACCAAATTTAGGCAAACGACGAGAAAGCGGCGTCTGTCCACCTTCAAAACCCCGACGAACCGTTCCGCCGGTACGAGCCAACTGTCCTTTGTGTCCTTTAGTTGAAGTTCCGCCCATTCCAGATCCGATACCGCGACCGATACGTTTCTGATAGTGTGTAGATCCAGCCTTAGGTTGCAAGTTTGATAATAAACTCATAAAAACTCCGATTATTTCTTAACTGTAATTTCAAGTAAGTGAGAAACTTTATAAAGTTGACCACGGTTTGCAGGCGTATCCGTTTTAGTAACAACCGAATTTACCTTCTTCAATCCCAACGCATGTACAGTTCGGATTTGATCTTCACTGCATCCAATTGTCGACTTTTTTAATTTGACTTCAAAAGTTTTAGCCATTGAGAGCTCCTATTTTTTTCAACTGTTTCAAACCGTCTAAAGTGGCGCGAACAGCATTGTGCGGATTGCGGGTACCAACACATTTAGTGAGGATATCCTTTACGCCAACCGATTCAAGAACAGCTCGAACCGCACCACCGGCAATAACGCCAGTACCTGCAGAAGCGGGCTTCATGATCACCTTTGCGCTGCCAAATTTTCCGATAACTTCGTGCGGGATAGTTCCATCTTTTAAATTTACTTCGCGACAAGATTTTTTTGCCGAACGGGTTGCTTTACCGATTGCCTCAGGAACTTCGCCAGCTTTACCGCTGCCAAATCCAACCTGACCCAACTTATCTCCTACTACAACGAGTGCAGCAAAAGAAAATCGACGACCGCCCTTAACCACTTTTGTTACGCGGTTAATTGCAACTACTTTTTCTTCCATGTCATTAACGTTCATTTTTTCCATCTAAAATCTCCGATTAAAAATTTAAACCAGCTTCACGAGCACCATCAGCTAAAGACTGAACGCGACCATGATAGATAAAACCATTTCTGTCAAAAACCACCGTCTTGATACCTTTTTTGAGAGAGGCTTCTGCAATTGCTTTCCCAACAGTTTTTGCCAGTTCTTTGCCAGTGACTTTAGCCTCAAGGCTCAAAGAAGAAACTGTTAACAAAGTTGTCATAGTTTCATCATTGATAACCTGAGCATAAATGTGTTTAGCGCTGCGGAAAACGCAAAGACGAGGTCTTTCAGAAGTACCTTTGACAGTCTTTCTGATTCTGATCTTTTTCTTAAGTCTGTTTTTGGTTTTTGCAGACGTATGTTTTGCTACTCTTAACTTCATAAAATACCTCTTAAATTAATAATTACTATTTACCCGCAGACTTACCGGCTTTACGGCGGATATGTTCTCCAACATATCGAACGCCCTTACCCAAGTAAGGCTCTGGTGGTCTAAAGCTTCTGATTTTAGCCGCTACCTGGCCAACCAACGCCTTATCCGCACCGTTTACGCTAATTGTGGTCTGCTTATCGACTTTAATTTCAATTCCTTCCGGAATATCAAAGAAGATCGGATGAGAAAAACCAAGAGACAATTCAAGTTTTTTACCTTGAACATTTGCTCTGTAACCTACGCCGTGTAACTCAAGAGCCTTGTTAAAGCCCGTTGTTAAACCGCTTACCGCATTTTGGATCAACACTTTATACAGTCCATGTAAAGACTTAGACTCTTTAGAATCATCCGCGCGAGTCAAAACAACAGTTTTGCCGTCAACTTTTGCTGTGATTCTTGAGTCGAGATCATATTTTAAAGAAGATTTTGCACCTTTAATAGTTACGACGCTTTTTGCAACGCTAACTTGTACCTTATCATCAAAATTTACAGGATATTTTCCAATACGTGACATAATTTACCCCTACCAAACCAAGCAAAGAAGCTCACCACCTAAGTGGTTTTTTTGCGCGTCTTTACCAGTCATGATTCCTTTGCTTGTGCTAACGATAGAATGACCTGTTCCAGAACGTACCACCGGAATTTCGTGTGCTTGAACATAAACACGTCTTCCTGGAGTACTCACTTTTTCAAGATTAATAAATCCCGGCGCACCGGATTCATCATATTTTAAATACACACGCATAATTCCTTGCTTGCTATCGCGAGCAACTTTGTAACTGCGAGCGTAACCTTCGCCAATCAAAATTTTTGCTACGTTTTCACGTACTTTAGATGCAGGCATATCAACTTTTTCAAGTCTTGCTGCCGAAGCATTTCTAATTACCGTTAACATTTCAGCTATTTTATCCATGTATTCTCCTTACCAGCTGGCTTTCGTCACGCCAGGAAGTTTCCCGTCGAGAGCCAATTGTCTGAAAGCAATTCTTGAAAGTCCAAATTTACGATAGTTACCACGAGGGCGACCCGTGATTTGGCATCGAGTTGTCACTCTGTTTGGAGAAGTGTTACGAGGCAGTGCCTGCAATTTATTGCGGGCTTCTGTTCTAACTTCATCAGACAGTTTCAGATTGACAGCCTTTTCTCTCAATTCAGCACGGTATTTCCAGTACTTTGTTGATTTAGCTTTCTTATCGTTATTTTTTTCAATCGCTGCTTTTCTAGCCATTTTTTATCCTATTACTTTCTGAAAGGCATTCCGAGAGCTTCTAACAAAGCTTTGCCTTCATTGTCGTTACCAGCGGTAGTGCAAATTGTAATGTTCATACCACGAACTTTTTCAACTTTATCGAAGTTAATCTCAGGAAACACGATCTGCTCTTTCAAGCCCATGTTGTAGTTTCCACGTCCGTCAAAGCCCTTGCTTGGCAAACCACGGAAGTCACGTACGCGCGGAAGAGCCAATGAGTTAAGACGATCCAAGAAAGACCACATTCTTTCGCGACGTAAAGTTACGCGAACTCCAAGTGGAATACCCTGACGCAATTTAAAATTAGAAATCGCTTTTTTAGCGTGAGTGATCACCGCTTTTTGGCCGGCAATTGCAGAAATTTCTTCAACGATACCGTTCACGATTTTTGGATTTTGCACAGCTTCAGAAGTACAAACGCTGATAACAATTTTTTCAAGACGAGGTACCTGCATTGAGCTCTTGTAGCCCATTTGCTTTTTCAAGCTCGGTACAACTTCTTTATTATAGGTGTCTTTTAAACGATTCATAATAACCCTCTATATAACTTCCGGAGCCAGAGAAACAATTTTAACAAATTGTTTAGCTCGGAGCTCTCTTGCAACTGGACCAAATATACGTGTTCCAATTGGTTCTTTTGCAGCGTTGATCAAAACCGCTGAATTGTCGTCAAAACGGATGTAGCTGCCATCCGGACGGCGCAATTTGTGGATTGTTCTCACAACCACAGCTTTCGCAACGTCACCTTTTTTTACTTTAGCATTCGGCATAGCATCTTTGATTGATACCACGATAATATCACCGATAGAGGCAAAACGTCTTTTAGAACCGCCAAGTACTTTTACGCACATGACTTCTTTTGCTCCCGAATTATCTGCTACATTTAGTCTAGTCTGCATCTGTATCATAGTATGCGCCTTTACTTCTTAGTATTCACAACGTTAGCCAATGACCAACGCTTGGTTTTGCTAAGTGGACGAGTTTCAAAAATTACAACTGTGTCGCCGACTTTAGCCGTTTGCTTTTCGTCGTGAGCTTTAATAACAGTCGATTTTTTTACGTACTTGCCGTACTTGTCGTGTTTAACAGTTCTATAAACCAAAACCGAAATTGTTTTTTGCATTTTGTTTGCAACAACTTCGCCTTGAAGTTCAACGCGACGACCTCTAGTAGTTGTTTCTTCCGTAGTCTTTTTCATAACTATCTAGCTGCCTTTCTGACGATCACTGTATTAATACGAGCGATGTCACGACGAACGTTTCTTACCTGATGAGGGCTCGCCAGCTGACCCAAAGAATTTTTCATCTTAAGATCAAATAACTTGGTAGCGAGTTCATTTTTTTGCTTGATAAGTTCAGTCACTGATTTGTTTTCGATATCTGAAAATTTCATGACTAGACCCTTTCTAAAAACTTAGTTTTAAAAGGAAGCTTGTGAGCAGCACGCAAAAAAGCTTCCTTGGCTTGTTCCTTGGTTACACCGTTCATTTCGAACAAGATTCTTCCAGGAAGAATTCTTGCAATCCAAAACTCCGGATTACCTTTACCGCTACCCATACGAGTTTCAGCAGGTTTTTTTGTAACTGGACGGTCTGGATACACTCGGCACCAAACTTTACCACCACGTTTAATTGTTCTTGAAATTGCAATACGACCTGCTTCAAGCTGACGAGCCGTCAAACGACCTTCTTCAGCTGCTTGCAATCCGAAATCACCAAAATCAAGGTTTGATCCGCGATAAGCCAAGCCCGTCGCACGACCAACAAATTGTTTTCTCCATTTAACTCGTTTAGGACTTAGCACGGCCGGCCTCCTGAACCTGAACTTCTCTCGCAGAGAGGATATCGCCTTTATAGATCCAGACTTTCATTCCGATAATACCGTAAGCAGTCAATGCTTCAGCAGTACCGTAATCAATGTCGGCTCTCAGTGTATGAAGAGGAACTGATTTTTCATTGTACCATTCAGAACGGGCAATCTCGGCTCCGTCTAAGCGGCCGGATACACGAACTTTAATACCGCGAACGCCGGCTTTGATCGCCGCAGCAATCGCTTTTTTAAGTGCACGTCTCCAAGAAATACGTTTTTCCAATTGCATTGCAATGCTTTCTGCAACCAATTGAGCGTCTGTATCCGGTTTACGAACTTCCTGAATACTCAGAAATACTTCGTTCGTTGTAAGCTTTTGAACATCCGCCTTCAAAGTATCAATGCCAGTGCCTTTTTTACCAATCACAACACCTGGACGGGCCGTGTGGATAATCACTTTTACTTTGTTACCAGCTCGCTCTAATTCAATTTTAGAAACGCCGGCATGCTTCAGTTTAGCTTTCAAATATTTTCTTAATTTAATGTCTTCGTGCAAATTATCGTAATAGGTTTGGCCTTTAGCATACCAACGAGAATCCCAAGTTCTGATAACACCTACACGTAAACCAATTGGATGAACCTTTTGTCCCACTATTTACTCTCCCCAATGACTACATTGATGTGACTCAATTTTTTACGAACTCCAAACGCGCGACCTTGTGCACGAGGTCTGAATCGCTTCAAAACCGGCCCTTGATCAACAGTGATAGACTTAACGAAAAGCTTATCCATGTTCATAGTTTTCTTTTGTTCAGCATTAGCCACTGCAGATTCGATTAATTTCTTAACCAAAACAGCGGTCTTTTTGTTCATGTAAGTCAGTGTTTTCAAAGCAGAATCAACTGATTTACCACGAACAGTGTCGGCTACCAGGCGGGCTTTTTGAGCTCCAACCATTGTGTATTTTAAAGATGCTTTAGCTTCCATTATCTACCAACCCTATTTCTTAGCTGCAGCTGGAGCTGCAGGCGCCGCTTTTTTCTCAGCGTGACCTTGGAAAGTACGAGTTGGAGCAAATTCGCCCAACTTATGACCGACCATGTTTTCTGTTATGTAAACAGGTACGAACTTTCTTCCATTGTGCACCGCAAAAGTCAAGCCGATGCACTCTGGGAGAATCGTAGAGCGACGAGACCATGTTTTAATTACTTTTTTGTCATTTTTTTGAATCGCATTGTCTATCTTTTTAGTCAGATGCAAATCAACAAAAGGTCCTTTTTTAATCGAACGTGCCACGCTATCTCCTATTTACGACGTTTAATAATTGAAGAGTTAGTTCGCTTATTATGACGAGTTTTGAAACCCTTACATGGTTTACCCCAAGGTGTTACAGGGTGATGACCCTTACCAACACCCTCACCACCACCGAGTGGATGATCGACCGGGTTCATGTGCATACCGCGAACGCTAGGACGGATACCTCTCCAACGAGATGCTCCGGCTTTGCTCAGTTTAATATTTTCGTTATCCGTGTTTCCAACCTGTCCGATTGAAGCTCTGCAAGTAGATAGTACCTGCTTCAACTCACCTGATGGCAAACGAACCTGGCAGTAAACATCACCTTTACCTGCAAGAGTAGCAGAGGCGCCTGCACCACGACAGATTTGACCACCTTTTCCAGGACGCAACTCAACGTTGTGGATAATTGTTCCAACTGGAATTGAAGAAATCGTCAAACAGTTACCTGGCTTGATATCGGCCTTGTCGCTGGAAACAATACTGTCGCCAACATTAAGTCCAACCGGCGCCAGGATGTATGCCTTTTCGCCGTCCTTGTAATGAACAAGGGCGATACGGCAAGTGCGGTTTGGATCGTACTCGATCGCCGCAATCGTTCCCGGAACTTCAAGCTTAATACGTTTGAAATCAACTAACCGATAGCGACGTTTGTGCGCGCCACCGATATGTCTCATCGTAATCTGACCATGGTTATTACGTGCAGATTTCTTTTTAAGAGGAACGGTCAATGACTTTTCAGGAGTCGTTTTAGTGATCTCCGCGAAGTCAAAACCGATTCTTCCCCGGCTAGCATGTGATCTTGGGGCGTATACTTTTAAACCCATGATTAAGCTCCCTCAAACAACGAGATTTTTTGGCCAGGAGAAAGTTTGATATAAGCTTTCTTCCATCTTTTAATTTTTGAAAGACCAAATTTGTTGTACTTCATGTCGTTACGGCAATTTGTAGTTCTAACGCTTTGAACTTTTACTGAAAAACCAGTTTCAACAGCCTTCTTGATTTCAGGCTTGGTTGCTTCAGGATGAACTTCAAATACGTAAGTTCCAGTCTCTGAAAGAGCCGTGTTTTTTTCCGTAATCAATGGAGATTTAATTATTTGTATCATATCTCTTCTCCAACTATTTCTCTAACGAGCAGCGCTCGATAATTTTGTTAATCGAATTTTTTGTGATTACAGCCGCATCGAATTTCAAAAGATCAAACACGTTCAGTCCTGCAACCGGAGCGTACTTGTAGTTTTGCAAATTGCGGGCTGCAAGCTGAAATCTTTCATCTGAAACATCATCAACCAAAACGGCTTTTTTAACGCCGAAAGTTTTTAATCTTTTGTTTAATTCAGCTGTTTTTCCTTCAGAAGCCATGCTGTCTACAACAAAAATCTTACCTTCTTTAAAAAGGTGAGAAAGAGCCATCGTCAGACCCACTTTTCTCATTTTCTTTGGAAGAACATAAGAGTAATTGCGAGGAACCGGACCAAACATAGTACCGCCACCTGGCATCAATGGAGAACGAGTTGAACCCTGACGGGCGTTACCAGTTCCTTTTTGTTTGAAAGGCTTTTTACCACCACCGCTCACGAGACCTTTGGTTTTGGTCATATGAGTACCTTGGCGGCGCGAAGCCAACTGCCATCTTACAACTGAGTGTAAAACGTCTTTTTTAACTTCAACTTCAAAAACAGCGGGAGCAAGATCAACTTGGCCAACTTTTTCTTTTTTCCAATTTGTTACATTTACTGTAGCCATGATTACCCCTTCACCAGCTTAACAAGAGTATTTTTGCTTCCGGGAACCGGTCCCTTAACCAAAACAACTCCTTCGCTCGCAATAACATCCACAACCACGACATTTTTAACTGTGATAGTTTCATCACCCCAATGACCTGGAAATTTCTTTCCTGGCATTACACGACCTGGCCATGTTCTGTTACCAGAAGAACCCGGACGTCTATGGAATTTTGAACCGTGAGTTGCGGGTCCACCAGCGAAATTCCATCGGCGGACTGAACCTTGAAAACCGTGACCTTTAGAAGTTGCTGTTACCTTAACAACATCACCTTTAGCCAAGGTATCGATTGATAATGAATCGCCAAGCTTTAAACCATCCGGCAAAGCTGTGCGTAATTCTTTAACGTAGCGTGCGCCTGTTTCGAAGCCAGCACCTTTTAGGTGACCAGTTTCAGCGCCAGATGCGTTTTTAGATTTTTTTGGAACTGCAGCTAATTGAACGGCCGTGTAGCCGTCTTTTTCCTGAGTTTTGATTTGAGAAACTTTCCAGGTTTCATAACGTAAAACAGTAACAGGTACTGCTTCGCCTTTTTCGTTATAAACCGTAGCCATTCCTTCTTTGAATGCGAACAAACCGTTAAGTTTGATTCCATCAGCTGAAGGAGTTTGAGTTTCTGAGTTTTGTGCTTCGCTCATATTCTACTCCTTCTTATTTCGCAGAAAGTTTAATTTCAACATCAACGCCGGCAGAAAGATCAAGCTTCATCAGTTGATCAATTGTCTGTTGAGTCGGCTCTAAAATTTCGAGCATTCTTTTGTGAGTACGGATCTCAAATTGCTCGCGGGATTTTTTATCCACGTGCGGAGATCGCAACACTGTAAAACGGTTAATGCGTGTTGGAAGCGGGATTGGGCCGGCCACTTTTGCGCCCGTGCGTTTCGCTGTCTCAACGATTTCTTTAGTCGATTGATCAAGTAATTTATGATCAAAGGCTTTTAGCCTGATACGTATTTTTTGACTTTGCATAACTCTCTTTTCCTAGTTCTGCCCGCCAAAACCTTTAT
>Ga0170475_116673806_pt1 | contig 13816 bp, 27 predicted proteins | sample Soicark_Litter_5_FD_111474 | JGI IMG/M metagenome (GOLD analysis project Ga0170475, IMG submission 111474) | Avena fatua rhizosphere microbial communities from Hopland, California, USA. Combined Assembly of 48 SPs | reverse complement strand
GCGGGCCCGCCGCAGAACCGCCAGGAGGCGATCGATCGGCTTGGGGAGATCGCGGACTTCTTCCAGCGTACCGAGCCGCACAGCCCGATGGGCTTCCTCCTCGCGCGTGCCGTGTCGTGGAACAGCAAGACCTTCCAGGAGGTCATGATCGAACTACTGCGCAACAAGGACGATGCCCAGCGCCAGGTGTTCGATGACCTGGGCCTGAAGCGGCCGACGGGGTAAAGGGGCGCTCCGCAGGTCGCGGTGATGGGCGGTGCCCGGCCGAATTCCGCGCGGTGGTCTTTCGAGAGTCGGGATTCGATGGGAAAGCCTCCGGCAGGCCGCTTTGGTATCGCGGCCCAACGGGGTGTTCGCAGGGGTGGGGCGAACCTTCAGATTCCCCTCTTGCCAACTGAGACCCGTTCACATACTTCGTCGCCCCGCCCACGTACGGTTCCTCGCTTGCGAGGCGCCAGACCTCTGGGGACCGCAGATCGGCTCAAGCCCGATCGATCTGCGCGGACAAGAGTCGCCGAGCCCCGTCGGGGTCCGGCGAGGCGTCCAGGTTCCAGGGCCTACCGCAGCCGATAACGGCTGACTCGGCACGTCAGGTGCCGTGGGAGACAGGTGTGAAAGAAAAGATCAAGATCCGTCTCGAGGCGTACGACCATCGTATCCTCGACAAGGCCGCCCAGGACATCGTCGATACCGCCAAGCGCACCGGCGCTAAGGTTGCGGGTCCGGTGCCCATGCCGACCAAGATCGAGCGCTTTACTGTTCAGCGTTCCCCGCACATCGACAAGAAGTCGCGTGAGCAGTTCGAGCTCCGCACCCACACCCGCGTGATCGAGATCCTCGAGCCGACGGCGAAGACGAATGACGTCTTCTCGAAGGTCGATGTCCCCGCGGGCGTCGATATCACCATCAAGCAGACGGTGAGGTAATCCCATGCCCGTCATCTACGGCACCAAGGTGGGCATGACCCGCATTTACGATGGCGATGTCATCGTTCCGGTCACTGTCATCGAGTGCATCCCCAACGAAGTCGTCCAGGTCAAGACCAAGGACCACGATGGCGTCGACTCCCTGAAGGTCGCGGTCGGCGGCTCGAAGAAGGGCTGGTCGAAGGCGGTCGCTGGCGAGTTCAAGAAGGCCAACGTCAACGCCCGCGCCTTCCTGCGCGAGATCCCCGTGCAGGGCGAGGCCAAGGCCGGCGCCAAGCTCACGGTCGAGATCCTCGACGGCAAGAAGCTCGTCTGCGTCACCGGCACCAACAAGGGCCGCGGTTTCGCCGGCGTCATGAAGCGCCACAACTTCAGCGGCCACAAGGCCACCCACGGCACCATGCGCCACCGCACCCCCGGTGCGATCGGCTGCCGCATGGATCCGGGCCGCACCTTCAAGGGTCAGCGCATGGCTGGCCACTGGGGTGTCGAGCAGGTCACGATCAAGAACCTGAAGATCGTCTCCATCGATGCCGAGAAGAACCTGGTCGTCCTGAAGGGTGCCATCCACTGCCCCAACGGTGGCCTCATCGCCATCACGCAGAACTGAGCGCGCAACCATGACCGCGATTCCCGTTTACAATGCGGATGGCGTGAAGACCGGCGAGATCGCCGTCGACGCCAACCTGTTCGACAAGACCGTGCGCCGCGGCCTCCTCAAGGAGGCCCTGATCGCCCATCTGGCCAGCCAGCGCCAGGGCACGCACATGACCAAGTCGCGCGCCTTCGTGGCCGGCGGCGGCAAGAAGCCCTGGAAGCAGAAGGGCACCGGCCGCGCCCGTCAGGGTTCGACCCGCTCCCCGCAGTGGGTCGGCGGCGGTCACGCCCACCACATCAAGCCCCGCGACTACGCCTACCAGCTCCCCGCCGGTCAGCGCCGCGTGGCCCTGCTCTCCTCGATCCGCTACCGCCTCGAGAAGAACGCGGTCTTCGCCGTCGAAGGCCTCGACACGCTCAATGCGCCGTCGACCAAGGCCGTCGCCAAGTTCCTCGGCAAGGCCGGCCTGCGCCGCCCGTTGCTGGTGAGCGAGAACGACGCGAAGAACCTCTACCTGAGCGCGCGCAACATCCCGCAGGTCACCGTCACCGAGAGCCGGAACCTCAACGCCGGCGCCATCCTGACGCACACCAACCTGGTGTTCACCAAGGCCGCCATCGAGGCGCTGGTGAAGGATCTCTCGGCCGGGAAGAAGGACTGATCCATGACTCCCTACGAGATCATCAAGCGCCCTGTTGTCACCGAGAAGTCGGTGCACTTCAGCAACAAGTTCAACAAGGCGACGTTCGCCGTCCACCCGGACGCGAACAAGACGCAGATCAAGGAAGCGGTCGAGACCCTGTTCAAGGTCAAGGTCACCTCCGTGAACACCCTGCACGTGCGCCCCAAGGACCGCCGCGTCCGCGGCCGGATCCCCGGCACCACCACCGCCTGGAAGAAGGCGATCGTGACCCTGGCCGAAGGCCAGAAGATCGAAGGGATCTGACATGGCCTACCGCAACCTCGGCATCCATAATCCCGGCTCGCGCCAGGCGACGATCCCCGATTTCGCGGAGATCACCAAGTCGACGCCCGAGAAGACGCTCTGCGTCCGCCTCAAGTACCACGCGGGCCGCAACAACCACGGCCGCATCACCGTCCGCCACAAGGGCGGCCGGCACGAGCGCCTCTACCGCCTGGTCGACTTCAAGCGCAGCAAGCTCGATGTCGCCGGCACGGTGAAGGCGATCGAGTACGATCCGAACCGCAACTGCCGCATCGCCCTCATCCAGTACGTCGATGGCTCCAAGGGCTACCTCCTGGCCGCCAAGGACCTGAATGTCGGCGCCGCCGTCCAGAGCTACTCCGAGAAGGGTGAGCCCGCGGTCGGCAACGCGATGAAGCTGCGCCACATCCCCCAGGGCCTCGAAGTGCACAACGTCGAGCTCGCCCCGGGCCGCGGCGGCCAGCTGGCGCGCTCCGCCGGCGCCTTCGCCCGCCTGATGGCGATCGACGGCGACTACGCGATCCTCGCGATGCCCTCCGGCGAGCTCCGCCGCGTGCACGCGGACTGCCGCGGGACCATCGGCATCGTGGGCAACCTCGAAGCCAACCTGCGCAACCTCGGCAAGGCCGGCCGCAACCGCTGGCTCGGCGTCCGTCCGACGGTGCGCGGCAACGCGCAGAACCCGATCGCCCACCCGCTGGGTGGTGGCGAAGGTCACACCAACGGCGGCCGTCAGCACTGCTCGCCGTGGGGCCTGGTCGACGGTCAGAAGACCCGTACCGGCAAGAACCGCAACAACGTCTTCATCATCCGCCGTCGCGACGGCCGCGCCCTGAGCGAGAAGTAAGCCATGTCCCGCAGTTCCCGCAAAGGTCCGTACGTCGACATCAAGCTCCTGTCGAAGGTCGAGAAGGCCAAGTCCGCCGGCGCCAAGACGCCGATCAAGACCTGGGCCCGCTCCTGCACCGTCGTCCCCGACTTCATCGGCGTGACCTTCTCCGTGCACAACGGCAAGGGTTTCCACCAGGTGCACATCACCGACAACATGGTCGGCCACAAGCTCGGCGAGTTCGCGGTCACGCGCACCTTCCGCGGCCACGGCGGCTCCAAGAAGGAAGAGGCGAAGTAACATGGAATACCGCGCCACCGCGCGCCATGCGCGCATCTCCCCGACGAAGGTCCGCCTCTCGGCCGACCTCATCCGCGGCAAGCGGGTCGAGGACGCTCTCAACCTCCTGCGCTTCGAGCCCCGTCGCGGCAGCCTGATGGTCCGCAAGACCCTCGAGAGCGCGATCGCCAACGCGGCCGCCCTCGGCGGCATCGACCCGATGGACCTCGTCGTGGCCGACGCCCGCGTGGACAAGGCGATGGTCATCAAGCGCTTCCGCCCGGCCTCGAAGGGTCGCGCCGCGGGCCGCATCAAGGCCTGCTCGCACATCACCGTCGCCGTCGCGACCAAGCCCGCTGCCAAGGCGTAATCGATCATGGGCCACAAGATCAATCCCCTCGGCTTCCGCATCGGCATCACCGAGCTCCACCGCTCGAACTGGTACGCCAAGGGCAAGAAGTACAGCCAGCTCGTCAGCCAGGACTTCCAGATCCGCTCCTTCCTGAAGGAGCGCTTCGCCTCGGCCGCCATCGAGAAGATCCAGATCGACCGCAAGGCCGATCGCGTCGTGATCACGATGCACGCCGGCCGCCCCGGTGTGATCATCGGCAAGCGCGGCGCCGAGATCGAGTCGCTGACCAAGCACCTCGAGAAGCTCGCCGCCACCGGCGTGAAGGTGAACATCCAGGAAGTGCGCAAGCCCGACGTGGTCGCCCAGCTGGTGGCCGAGAACGTCGCCGAGCAGCTCCAGCGCCGCGGTTCGTTCCGCCGCGCCATGAAGCGCGCGGTCGAGAATGGCATGCGCGAAGGCGCCCGCGGCATGAAGATCAACATCGCCGGCCGCCTCGGCGGCGCCGAGATCGCGCGCTCCGAGCACGACAGCGCCGGCAGCGTCCCGCTGAACTCGCTGAACACCAAGATCGACTACGGCTACGCCACGGCCAACACCTCCGCCGGTATCATCGGCGTGCGCGTGTGGGTCAACCACGGCAAGTACGCCGACCTCGCCGAAGCCTGAAGAAGCCCGAGAACTGAGAGCATCCAATGGCACTCCTCCCCGCCCGCGTCAAATACCGCAAGCAGCACACCCGTGGCCATCGCATGGACCACGTCGCCACCGCCGGCAACAAGCTGGCCTTCGGCGACTACGGCCTCCAGGTGCTCGAGAGCGGCGCGATCACCGCGCGTCAGCTCGAGGCTGCCCGCGTCGCAGCCGGCCACTACCTCGGCCGCATCGGCAAGGTGTGGATCCGCGTGTTCCCGCACACCCCGGTCACCAAGCACCCCGCCGAGAGCCGCATGGGCTCGGGCAAGGGCGAAGTGAACTACTGGGCGTCGTTCGTCGACGGCGGCGCGCTGATCTTCGAGTTCGCCGGCGTGACCGAGGACCAGGCGCGCGAGGCGATGCGCCGCCAGGCCTCCAAGCTCCCCCTGCAGTGCCGCATGATCAAGCGCACCGGTTCCGACGGCTGAGCCGAGAAAAGAAACAGGCAATCATGAAGAAGTCCGCCAAGGCAGACCTGCGCTCGCAGGGCGCCGACGACCTGAAGAAGCAGGCCACCGAGTTGCGCGAGACGCTGCTCAAGGCCCGTTTCGCCACCGCGCTCGAAGGCAAGGCGAAGTCGGTCCAGTACCGCAACGCCCGCCGCCAGATCGCGCGCATCGAGACCATCCTGAAGCAGCAGGCCTCCAAGGGAGCCAACTAACCATGACCAGCGAAGTTCAGGCCCAGGGCCGCGGCAACCTCAAGCGCGTGACCGGCCTCGTGTCGTCCGCCAAGATGGAGAAGACCCGCGTGGTCGCCGTGACGGAGTTCTTCCGCCACCCGAAGTACGGCAAGTACATCAAGCGCACCCAGAAGTTCCACGTCCACGACGAGAAGAACGACAGCAAGGAGGGGGACAAGGTGGTCATCATCGAGACCCGTCCGCTGTCGAAGACCAAGCGCTGGCGCCTGATGCAGGTGCTCGAGCGCGCCGTCTGAGCCGCCCGTCCTTTTCGTCCACCGCTTCTAGTATCCCGAGGTTTCCATGATTCAGATGCAGAGCTGGCTCGATGTCGCCGACAACAGCGGCGCCAAGAAGGCCATGTGCATCAAGGTGCTCGGCGGTTCGCACCGCCGCTACGCCGAGGTCGGCGACATCATCGTCCTGGCGATCAAGAAGGCGATCCCGACCTCCGAGGTCAACCAGAAGGCCGTGGTCAAGGGCGTCATCGTCCGCACCGCCTTCCCGATCCGCCGCGAGGATGGTTCGTACGTCAAGTTCGACACCAATGCCGTGGTCCTGATCGACAAGGACAACAACCCCATCGGCACCCGCATCTTCGGGCCGGTGGCGCGCGAGCTGCGCGGCCGCAACTTCATGAAGATCATCTCCCTGGCCCCCGAAGTCGTCTGAGACTGCGGTCTGAGAGGAAAGACAGAACATGCCTAGCAAAGTCAAGAAGCCCGCGGCCAAGCCGGCCAAGCTGCACATCCGCAAGGGTGACCAGGTCGTCCTGCTCAGCGGCGACAACAAGGGCAAGACCGGCACCGTGATCAAGGTGTTCCCCGCCGATCGCCGCGCGATCGTCGACGGCGAGGCCGGCGCGTACGAGACCAAGCACGTGCGCCCGAACCCCCAGGCCAACGTCGAGGGCGGCCGCATCCGCCGTCTGCGCCCGGTCCACATCAGCAAGCTCGCGCTGCTCGATCCCACCACCAACAAGGCCGCGACCCGCGTGAAGCACGAGTCCACCGACAAGGGCTCCGTCCGCGTCGCCAAGAAGTCGGGCCACCGCTTCGCTGCCAAGTAAGACGAAACCAGCATCAGGACCCGTCGGGCACAAGGCCTGAAGCCGCTACGACGATCCCCTCGAAAGACGAACCATGAGCAACCTGCAGAAGACCTCCAAGGCGATCTACGCCGACGCCCTCCCGGCGATCATCGCCAAGCACGGCGTGAAGAACAAGCTCGCCGGCCCGAAGATCGACAAGGTCTGCCTGAGCATGGGCGTGGGTCGTGCGGTCCAGGACGGCCAGATCCTGAACGTCGTCTCCGAGCACCTGACGCAGATCGCCGGCCAGAAGGCCTCGATCACCAAGGCCAAGAAGGCGATCGCCAACTTCAAGACCCGCATCGACGTGAAGCTCGGCTGCCACGTCACCCTGCGCGGCGAGAAGATGTGGTCGTTCCTCGACAAGCTGATCTTCCTGGCGGTCCCCCGCATCAAGGACTTCCGCGGTCTGTCGCCCAAGGGCTTCGACGGTCGCGGCAACTACAACATGGGTCTGCGCGAGCAGGCGCTGTTCCATGAGATCCAGCTCGAGAAGCTCGAGCACAACCAGGGTCTCAACATCACCATCTGCTTCCGCAACAGCACCGATGACATGTCGCGCGATGTTCTGAAGTCCCTCAAGTTCCCCTTCCGCGAGAAGTAAGAGAGCCCCCCATGGCCAAGAAGTCCCGCGTCAACCGCAACGAGCGCGTCCAGAAGCTCTGCGACAAGTACCGCCAGCAGCGCGACCTGCTGCGCGCCCGCAGCAAGGACCTCAAGCTCTCCCTCGAGGAGCGCATGGAGGCCCGCGCGGCCCTGGGCCTGCTGCCCTCGGCGAGCTCGCCCACCCGCTACCGCAACCGTTGCGCCCTCACCGGCCGCAGCCGCGGCAACCTGCGCAAGTTCGGCATCTGCCGCAATGCGCTGCGCCTCCTTGCGCACCAGGGCGTCCTGCCCGGCGTGACCAAGGCTTCCTGGTAATTCTGAGGATCCCATGAGCTGCACCGATCCCATCGCCGATATGCTGACCGTGATCCGCAACGGTCTCTCCGCGAACAAGAAGACCATCAAGGTCCCGTTCTCGACCATCAAGCAGGGCATCGCCAACGTCCTCAAGGACGAAGGCTACGTCTCCGCGGTCGACGTGCTCGAGACCAAGCCGGCGCGCACGCTTCAGGTCTCGCTCAAGTACGGCCCCGCCGGCGAGCCGGTGATCCACGAGCTGAGCCGCGTGTCGACCCCTGGCCTCCGCCAGTACGCCGGCCGCCTCGAGCTCAAGCCGATCATCCGCGGCTTCGGCATCAGCATCATCTCCACCTCCAAGGGCATCCTGTCCGACCGCGTCTGCCGCAAGCAGCGCCTCGGCGGCGAAGTGCTCTGCGTCGTCAAGTAAGCGAAGCGGCGAAGGAACCCACCATGAGTCGTATCGGCAAGATCCCCGTCGAGCTGCCCGCTGGCGTGACCGTCACGGTCGCCGGCCAGAAGCTGACCACCAAGGGCCCCAAGGGCTCGCTGGACCTGAACCTGACGGCCGGCATCAGCGCCAAGGTCGAGGGCAACCAGGTCCTCATCGCCCGTGATTCGGACGAGAAGCAGGTCAAGGCGATGCACGGGACGACCCGCGCCCTGATCAAGAACATGGTCAAGGGCGTCACCGAGGGCTACGCCAAGCAGCTCGAGGTCGTCGGCGTCGGCTACAAGGCCCAGCTCCAGGGCAAGAAGATCAACCTCAACGTCGGCTTCGCCAACACGATCGAGATCGAGATCCCCGCCGGCGTCACCGTGGTGACCCCGGACGCGAGCAAGGTCAACGTCTCCGGCATCGACAAGGCCCTCGTCGGCCAGGTCTCCGCCGACATCCGCGCTGCGCGCAAGCCCGAGCCCTACAAGGGCAAGGGTGTCCGCTACGCCGGTGAAGTCGTGCGCAAGAAGCCGGCAAGTCGGCCGCCGGCGCCGGCGCCAAGAAGTAAAGAAAGAGAACGGTCATGGACAAGAATATCGCCAAGCGTCAGGCCATCGCGACCAAGAAGCAGCGCATCCGCAAGAAGGTGTTCGGCACCTCCGAGCGTCCGCGCCTCTCGGTCTACCGCTCCGAGAAGCACATCTACGGCCAGATCATCAACGATCTGGACGGCAAGACCCTGTTCTCGGCCAGCACGATCGCCAAGGACCTGGTCGCCGCGACCAAGGACCTCGATCCGACCGCCGCCGCCAAGGCGGTGGGCGAGGCGATCGCCGCCAAGGCCGTCGCCGGCGGCGTCACCCAGGTGGTCTTCGACCGCAACGGCCGCAAGTATGGCGGTCGTCTCCAGGCCTTCGCGGAGGGGGCTCGGGGCAAAGGGTTGCAATTCTAACTTGCCCTCCTATTTTCGTTCCCCCTTTCGTGGTTTCTGACCAATTTCCAGGACGGATGAGCTCATGGTGATCAAGCGTGGTGGTTCCCCCGGCGCCAAGCCCGGTACCGCTCCCCAGGGCGGTGGCACTGAAGGTGATCGTGGCACGCCGCGACCGCCGCGGACCCGCGCAGCCGCGCGAGTCGCGTTCCAAGCTGTACAGCGAGGACGTCGTCCGCATCAACCGCTGCGCCAAGGTCGTGAAGGGTGGTAAGCGCTTCAGCTTCGCCGCCTTCGTCGTCCTCGGCGACAGCAAGGGCAAGGTCGGCTTCGGCAAGGGCAAGTCGAAGGAAGTCGCTTCCTCGATCGACAAGGCCGTGCGCGATGGCGAGAAGACCGTCCGTCCGTACCCGATCGTCAGCGGCACCATCCCGCACGAGGTCGAGGGCCGCTTCGGTTCGTCCCGCGTGCGCCTGATGCCCGCCGCCGACGGTACCGGCGTCATCGCCGGCCGTTCGGTCCGCGCGGTGCTCGAGAAGGCCGGCGTGCACAACATCCTGACCAAGTGCTACGGGAACCATAATCCCGTGAACCTGATCCGCGCCACGCTCGACGCCCTGTCGCAGCTGCGCACCAAAGAGCAGTACGAGCAGCTGCGTGGGGTGATCCTGTGAGCCTCAATGACATCCTCTCCGTCGACACCGGTCGCAAGTCCCGTCGTCGCGTCGGTCGTGGTCTGGGCTCCGGCCTGGGCAAGACCGGCGGTCGTGGTTCCAAGGGTGCCGGTTCGCGTACCGGCGGCCTGACCGCCGGCCCGAACTTCGAAGGTGGCCAGTTCCCCTTCTGGAAGCGCCTCCCGTACCGCGGCTTCACCAACTTCGAGCACCGCGTCACGTTCCTGGCTGTCGACCTCGGTCGCGCCCTGGAGCGCGTCAAGGGCAACGAGATCACTCTCGATGCGCTCGTCGCCGCCGGTCTCGCCAAGGACGGCCAGCTGATCAAGCTGGTCGGCAAGGCCGAGGTCAAGCGTGCGGTCAAGGTCTCGGTCCACCGCACCTCCGGTCCGGCGAAGGCCGCGATCGAAGCCGCCGGCGGCTCCGTCACCGAGCTCCTCGCCGCCAAGGCCGACAAGGAAGGCGCCTGAGGGCCATCGCTGACGCGATCCCCTTACGCTCCACGTTGACCAATGGCCGAACGCGATCTCGCTGAAAACCCGGTTCGGGAGCTCCTCCGGCGGTTCTTCATCACCTTCCTGCTGGGAGTGGTGGTGTACCGTCTGGGTGTCTACATCCCGATCCCGGGCGTCGATGCGGAAGCATTGAGCGCGTTGGTCAAGGGCTCCGGTGGCGATGACGCCATCGGCGCCATCCTGCGCTATGCCGACATGTTCAACGGCGGCGCGATCGCCCAGGCCTCGATCTTCGGCCTCGGCATCACCCCGTACATCAGCGCCAGCATCATCATCCAGCTCCTGACCTTCAGCATCCCGGCCCTCAAGGCGATGCAGAAGGAGGGCGAGTCCGGTCGGCGCAAGATCAACCAGTACACGCGCTACGCCACGCTCGCCATCTGCGTCGTGCAGGCGACCATCGCCGCCATCGCCCTGTCGCGCTTCAGCACCGGTTCGACCGTGCTGGTGACCTTCGAGCCCAAGTGGCTGTTCGTCGTGCAAAGCGTGCTCGTGATCACCACCGGCAGCATGCTGATCCTGTGGATCGCCGAGCAGATCACCAAGTTCGGCATCGGTAACGGCGTCTCGCTCATCATCATGTTCGGCATCCTCGCCTACCTGCCGACGGCCTTCAACGGCTTCGGCACCGACCTCGGCAAGTACCTCGGCGTGGCGATCGTCGCCCTGCTGATCATCGCCGCGATCGTGCTGGTGGTCCAGGCCGTGCGCCGGGTGAATCTCGAGCAGCAGCGCCGCGTCCAGGGCAACAAGGTCTACGGCGGCGCGCAGACGACCCTGCCGCTCAAGCTGAACCAGGCCAACGTCATCCCGGTGATCTTCGCCTCGCCGATCATGGTCGTCATCGGCTTCGTCGCCGGCAAGGTCGCCGGCCTCGACCAGATCGTGGCCTACGGCACCCCGGGCCACCGCTACGTGTTCGCCGGCCTGATCGTCGCCTTCACCTACTTCTACATCAGCATCACGTTCGACCTGCTCGACCTGTCGAACCACTTCAAGCAGTCCGGCTTCTTCGTCCGCGGCATCAAGCCCGGCAAGAACACCGTCGACTACCTGTCGCACATCCTGACCCGGATCACCTTCGTCGGCGCGATCTTCCTCGCCGTGATCGCGATCCTGCCCGAGACCATCGGCATGTTCCTCGGGATGAGCAACCACAGCAGCACCGTGCTGCTCGGCGGCACCGGTCTCCTGATCGTGGTCGGCGTGACCCTCGATGTGATGCAGAAGGTGGGCGCCTTCTTCCTTGCCCACCAATACCAGGGTCTGGCCGGCGGCGACGCCAGCGCCGGACCCAAGAAGAGCGGAAAGCGGTTCTGATCAGTTATGGCGAAGGAAGACAACATTCGTCTGGAGGCACGCGTGCGGGAGTCGCTCCCCAATGCGCGGTTCCGTGTCGAGCTGCCCAACGGCCACGTCGTGCTGGCCCACATCTCAGGCAAGATCCGGATGAACTACATCCGCATCCTGCCCGGCGACAAGGTCACCATCGAGATGTCGCCCTACGATCTCACCCGCGGCCGCATCGTCTTCCGCGACGTCTAAACCACTTACAAACCTCCCATTGGATCACAGGAAAAAGCCATGAAGGTCTCTGCCTCCGTCCGGCGCCGTTGCGAGAACTGCAAGATCGTCCGCCGCAAGGGACGCGTCCGCATCATCTGCTCCGACCCCAACCACAAGCAGCGCCAGGGCTGATCCAGGAAAGAAACAGGTAAGCCATGCCCCGTATCCTCGGCGTCGACATCCCGAACAACAAGAAGGTCCCGTACTCGCTCGCAGCGCTGTTCGGCATCGGCCTCCACCGCGCGAATCTGATCTGCGCGGAGACCGGAGTCGACGTGAACCGCCGCGCCTTCCAGCTCACGGAAGAGGAGCTCGGCAAGATCGCGACGTTCATCGAGAACAACTACGTGATCGAGGGCAACCTGCGCCGCGAGATCCAGGCGAACGTCGCCCGGTTCAAGGAGATCGGCTGCTACCGTGGCTACCGCCACGCGCGCAACCTGCCGACCCGCGGCCAGCGCACGCGCACCAACTCGCGCACCCGCAAGGGCAAGAAGAAGACCGTCGCCAACAAGAAGATCCTGCGGAAGTAATCGGAGCGAGCTATGGCTTACAACAAGAAGAAGATCAAGAAGACGGTTCGTGCGGGCATCGTCCACATCAACTCGACCTTCAACAACACCATCATCTCGATCTCCGACGCCAATGGCGAGGTCGCGGCCTGGGAATCGGCCGGTTCGATCGGCTACAAGGGCAGCCGCAAGAGCACGCCCTTCGCCGCCCAGCTGGCGATGGAGCGTTGCGCCGAGAAGGCGATCAAGCTCGGCCTCAAGGAGGCGGAGGTCCGCGTGAAGGGCCCCGGAGCCGGTCGCGAGAGCGCCATCCGCGCCCTGGTCAATTCGGGGATCGCCGTCAAGGTGATCGTCGACACGACCCCGCTGCCGCACAACGGCTGCCGCCCGCCGAAGAAGCGTCGCGTCTAAGCCCCATTCGCTTTCTATCTTACACTCACACTGATTCCCTGGAGGCCCCATGCGCATCCGCTGGCGTGGCTTCGAACTGCCGACCCGCGTTGAGAAGACCGATGGTTCCGGACTGGCCAACTACGCCAAGTTCCATGCGGAGCCCTTCGAACGCGGTTTCGCCACCACCATCGGCAACAGCCTGCGCCGCGTGCTGCTGTCGTCGATCCAGGGTGCCGGCGTGCGCTCGATCCGCCTCCAGGGCGCCAACAACGAGTTCACCTCGCTGGACGGCGTGCTCGAGGACGTGACCCACATCATCCTGAACATCAAGCGCCTCCGTCTGCGCCTGCACAGCGATGAGAACGTCGTCATCCGCCTCGAGAAGTCCGCGTCGGGCGCGGTGACCGCCGCCGACATCACCCCGCACCAGGACGTGGAGATCATCAATCCCGACCTCGTGATCGCCACCCTGACCAAGGACGTCCGCTTCGTCCTCGAGATGGATGTCGGTTCGGGCCGCGGCTTCGTCCCGGCCGAAGGCCAGAAGATCGACGGTTCGCCGGTCGGCACGATCGCGATCGACTCGATCTACTCGCCGGTCCAGCGCGTCGCCTTCGTCGTCAACCAGACCCGCCTGGGCAAGCGCACCGACTACGAGGCGCTCGACCTGGAGGTGTGGACCGACGGTTCGATCACCCCGGAGCTGGCCCTCGTCGAGGCGACCAACATCCTGCGCAAGCACCTCAACCCGTTCGTGAAGTACTTCGAGATCGGCCGCGAGCTCGAAGGCGCCGCCACCGACCTGACGGTCGAGGGCGACAGCGAGAAGAGCGCGCTGCTCGGCAAGCAGATCAGCTCGCTCGACCTCTCGGTGAAGACCGAGAACGCACTGCGCGCCGGCAACATCAAGACCATCGGCGATCTGGTGCAGATGGACGAGGCCGAGGTCGCGGGCATCCGCAACCTGGGCAAGATCGCGGCCAAGGAGCTGAAGAAGAAGCTCTCCGACCGCGGCCTCTCGTTCGGCATGCGCCTCGCCGCCAAGTCCGCCGAAGCCTGATCGATCCTCCTCAACTGGAATTTGTGCCATGCGCCACCTCATCGACCACCGCAAGCTCGGCCGCACCTCCGAGCACCGCATCGCCCTGATGCGCAACCTCGTCGCCGCCCTCTTCGAGCACGGCCGGGTCATCACGACCCTGCCGAAGGCGAAGGAGGCCCGCCGCTACGCCGAGAAGGTCATCACCTACGGCAAGAAGGCGATCACCGCATCCGAGCCGTCGCAGGCCCTGCACTTCCGCCGCCTGGCCCTGTCGGCCATGGGCAACAACAAGGAGGCGGTCAAGGCTCTCGTCGAGACCGTCGCCCCGAAGTACAAGGAGCGCACCGGCGGCTACACCCGCGTCCTGCGCGCCGGCTTCCGCCTCGGCGACAACGGCACCAAGGCGCTGTTCGAGCTCGTCTGAGCCATCAGTTCCGACGAATCGT
>Ga0170475_108405778_pt1 | contig 13818 bp, 10 predicted proteins | sample Soicark_Litter_5_FD_111474 | JGI IMG/M metagenome (GOLD analysis project Ga0170475, IMG submission 111474) | Avena fatua rhizosphere microbial communities from Hopland, California, USA. Combined Assembly of 48 SPs | reverse complement strand
GTACTACACTGCTGTTCCCTCACTTTGTAATCCCCTGGAAGGCTGTTTAAATCCCACTGGTTCACCCAATCTACGGCGGCAAGCTCGGGAGATTAGGGCCGGAGGTCCGAATGAAGTTCCGCAGCGTGCTGTTCCTTGTCTTGGGCGCCATTGTGTTCACATTGCATGCCACATCAGCGTGGGCCGTGAACTTTTCCATCAGCGTGGCAGTGACTGGGCTGAACGGCGGGGCTTTAGTGCTACAGGACAACAAGCTCGACACTCTGACTTTCACGTCCGACAGCACTCACACCTTCACCAAGACGTACGGCAGTGGCACGAGCTACCAGGTCCGTGTGCAGACGCAACCTTCGGGACAGACTTGTACGTTGAGCAGCAACGCCAAGGGAACCATCACGTCCAACATCACAGTCACGGCTACGTGCTCGGGGACCGCGAATTACACGATCAGCGTCGCGGTGAGCGGCCTCACCGGCGGAACCCTGGTAATGCGGGATAACCAGGTCGATACATTGAACTTCACAACCAACACGACTCAGACGTTCGCCAAGAGCTTTGCCAGCGGCGCGTCGTATCAGGTAGGTGTGAAGACGCAACCCGCCAACCAGACCTGCACAGTCGGCAGTAATGCCAAGGGAACTATCACCTCGAACATCAGCGTTTCGGTGACGTGCGTGCCGAACAGCACGAATTTCACACTCGGCGTCAGCGTTAGTGGGCTGACCGGGACGCTCGTGGTCCAGGACAATAAGTCAGATCAATTGACGTTCACTTCGAACAGCACGCAGACATTCGCCTCGACGTATGCGAGCGGCTCGACCTATTCCGTCACGATCAGAACGCAGCCATCGGGTCAGAGTTGCACGCTGACAAATGCGACGGGGACAATCACGGCGAACACCACCGTGAGCGCCACGTGTACATCAAACACGACGAAGTTCACGCTCAGTGTCGCGGTTACAGGACTCGCGGGAACACTGCAGGTGCAGGACAACAACGGCGACGGCCTGACCTTCACAACCAATAACACACAGAGGTTCGCAACCCAGTACGCCAGCGGATCGACATACTCGGTCAGCATCTCCTCGCAACCGTCGGGGCAGATCTGCACACTTGGCGGCAATGCGAGTGGAACGATTACCGCCAATATGACCGTCAACGCCACGTGCGCACCGAACTTCACCATCAGCGTGAACGTGACTGGACTCAGGGGAACTCTGGTGATTCAGGATGACAAAGCCGACACGCTGAACTTCACGACGAACAATATGCAGGCGTTCGGAACTTCATACGTGAGCGGGTCGACCTACTCCGTATCCGTGAAGACGCAGCCTGCCGGGCAGAATTGCACTCTGAGCAGCAATGCGAATGGAACCATCACCTCGAATGTAACGGTGACGGCGACCTGCTCCAACTCATCCAGTGGATTGACGGTCAGTGTCACCGTGACGGGACTCTCCGGAACCGTGCAAATGCAGGATGACCAGGGAGACACGCTGACGTTCACGAACAACAGCACGAAGACGTTCACAAAGTCGTACACCAGCGGAGCGAAATACACGGTGTATGTCACAAGCCAGCCGTCCTCCCAGGCTTGCACTCCGACATACGCCACGGGAACGATCAGCTCGAGTGTCACGATGACTGCTGCGTGCGCTACGGGAGCCACGCGTGCGCTGGGCACGGTCAGAGGAGTGTCGAGCATTGCGTGTCTTGGCGCGATCAAGAACGGCGTGTGTCAGCAGATGACCGTGTCGTGTCCTGGAATTCCGGATGTTCTTGCGTATGTGAAGACCAATTCGCCTGCGGGGACTTCGCTCGGGACCGTTAGCTACAACACGGGGACGGATGGAAACGGACTTTACGAGAGCATCTTCACGTTTGGCAGCACTGCGGTGCAGAACGTGTTGAATGCCGGGTTCACTACAGTACAGATTTCATGGGGAACTCCGTTCAACCAGAATCAGCCGGATGGATGGGCTCTGGGTCCCGGCGGAGTACTGGCATCCGCATGCCGGTATGCGACCGTGAATCAGTGGATCTACGACAACATCCAGGCGAACAAGAATATTCCGATGTGCGCCACCGCGAACAGCGGAGGCGCCGGAGCACTCGCGTACGCGCTATCGCAATATCCGACCAGCGACATATTGTCTATGGCCGAGGTTACGAGCGGACCTCCGACTGGACGACTGGACTGGGGATGCGGCTGCACTCAGGGAAAGGTTGCGGTTCAGTGCGGTTCGAGTACTACGCTGGGAACATGTTTTGGGAAGGCCGACGCGCCAGTTTGGGACGTCGCGTACGACCCGAGCGCAACCTCAAGTCTGTGTTCGGCGGCAGTAGGCGGCGCTCTGCCTCCCGGAGGGCTGAACTTCTTCCTGGGAGACAGTGTCGAGGCCCCTGGAGCCAACTACAATCTGTCCAAGACGCACGTGAACCTGGTTTTTGGCGGGGCCGACGCCAGTTCTGCGATACCGATCGGTCAGGATTGGTTTAACAACATCACGAGCACGAAGTCACAGGCGTGCGTGGCGGGCGGGCTGCATTCCATCGCAAACACGCAGGCAGGGGCTCTGCAAATTGCGAATGATCTGATCGGAATGTGCAAACTGCAGCCGTAACGTTTGCAGTGGAGGCTAGGTTCGGTAAGGGGCAGCTTCAGATTGCTGCCTGAAGTTGTGCAACTTGGGCGCGGCCACAAGCTAGTGAATTGGCACCCGGTACACGGTTACGGAGTACGGATCCAGTCGAACCGGCATCGCGCTCGTCTTCACGTCCAACGTCGAATACTTTGGCGCGACATGGGTTGGACGGTCGAAGCCGTTTTCTGCCTGCAGGTCCGCACTTTCCAAGGTAGTCACCTTCGCCGTGCCGCCAGCACTCACACCGTTGAGGTCGATCTCAGTTGACCGGGCATTCGGGCTCACGTTGACGGCGATCACGATCAATTCGTGCGTGTGGTCGTCTATCGCGGCACTTGTGTAGAGCCCGTCTTGCGCATGGGGCAAGACGGGAACAATGCGCGTACCGACGTTATTCGCGAACACTTTCTGCACGTAATAATTCGGCGTGCCGTAGGACTGTAAGTTGTCGAACCAAATGGCATCGGGAGTCCATTGCCATGCGTTGATGTGGGCGAGCAGCGGTGCATACGAGGCCATGCGCACCACATCGGCATTGCGCTCGAGGCCGGTCATGAAGGCGGCCTCAGCAATGGCAGCATCCCAGTTGTTGTGGTTATCGGGCTTGGCCACGCCTGAAGTCTGCGCTGCATACTCTCCCGCAAAGACTTTGGGCCCAGAGCGGTCATAGTGATCATAGCGTCCGCTATTCGCCAGGAACCACTTCGGGCTCATGTAGTAATGCTCGTCCACAATGTCGGCCTTAAGCGCGCGCCAGTTGGACCAAAGGTATTCGAACTGGTGTCCGGATGGCGCGGGACCCGCGGCGACCACAAGGCTGACCTCCGGATGTTTCGCTTTCAGTTCTGCCGCGAAGAGCTTGTACCGCTCGACGTAGGGCGCTCCCCACTGCTCGTTGCCCACCCCGATCATGGTCAGATGAAATGGCGCAGGATGTCCCATCTCGGCGCGCAGCCTGCCCCAGTCGGATGTTGCCGGGCCGTTGGCGAATTCGATCAGGTCGAGCGCGTCCTGGATGTACTCCTTGGTTTGGCTGATCTGAGCGAGTTCACTTGAATTGAACTGGCACGCCATACCGCAATTCAGGATGGGCAACGGCTGTGCGCCGATATCTTCGGCGAGTTGGAAGTATTCATAGAAACCGAGGCCGAACGACTGGAAGTAATCTGGCGTGGGACGATGGTCGAATTCGTCGCTCCAGCGATTGATGATGGTTTGCCGGGCCGCGACGTCACCCACTGTAGTTTTCCAGCGGTACCGGGATGCCAGACGGCGTCCTTCGACTATGCAACCGCCGGGAAATCGAAGGAAGCCGGGATGCATATCCGCGAGCAGTTGAACCAGATCTTTGCGCAATCCGTTTGGGCGATGGTTCCAGGTATCCACGGGAAATAGGGATACCATGTCGAGATCAACGTCGCCTTTCTCGTCGAGAATCAGGTTCAATTGCGTGCGCTGCTGGGTCGCGCTTGTGCGGATAATGGTTTCGTAGCGCTTCCATTGGCCGTCGAACCCGCTGAGAGTTCCGCTGCCGAGTTCGTGATTGCTTCCATCGGTGATCGTTGCGCGAATAGCTTTCACACTACTGCTGCGGACATAGGCCGAGAAGCGGTAGTCGGCCCCAGTTTCGACTCCAATACCGCGAAAGCCTGAGTTCCAAAGCCCGAAACCGGGCTCGTAGGCACGCACCCTGAGGTAGTGCGGGTCGGTGTTGTTAAGAGGGGCTTCTGTGAGGATGCTGAGTTCACCCTTTGAACTGTCGAGTTCTCCATTGGAGTTGACGGGCAGGATCGCGTGCCATCCGGCCAGAGGCTGATCGAACTCGAACGAGCGATTCTTGATGCGCTCGGGATAGAGTCCGCCATCCGCCCCAAAGTTGATGTCTTCGAAGAAAATGCCGAACAGAGTGGGTGAGATGGCGGCGCCGGGGTGCGAGGCATCGACCGCGATTACGGTCTTGCGTTGTTGTGGCTGGCTGAGAAGTGCGAGGGGAATGAGTACGATTGCGACGAGGGAGATGCGATATTTGAGGCGTGTCATGATTCGCGTGACATTCTAAACCCTCCGGCAAGGGGCTTCCGCGCTTTGGGAGTTTGGAATACAGCGATCGAGGTCATGAGCGGAGCCGTGGAGCTATTTCCGAGACTCCTGCCCCCTTGAGGCAGAAAAGCGTTGCCGAATCTTATGCCACTCGTCAGTGGAGAAGAGGCGTGGGCCTACTTCGATGAGGCGAGGCGTCATATTGAATACGGCAACGCGGGTCCAAGGCCTGCCATCGCGCATGCGAAGGCCTTTTTCATTCAGGTCACTCACAATGCTGGAATATGGAAAATCCTGAACCAGCAACTCCATCATCAGCATGAGTGTCCTGTTCTCGACGGGATCGATCTCGAGTCGCCGGCCATCGTCGGAGATCCGCAGGCCATACGGGATGTCTTCACTGAAGGCGCCTTGAGAGGGAGTTTCGGACTCAGGAAGTTCGCGCCTCCATTCGATGGAGACCATCTGCCATCCTGCGGCCGCTCGCTGCTGAATAATCTCGGGACTGAATGGGCCAGAGATGACGTCTCGAATCCCCTCGAAGTGCGCCACGATGAACCTCCATGATGGTTGCGAAAACAGAACGGCAATCCGCGTGCCAAATAATGTGATCGGCCGAGACTTCAACTTGCTTGCCAGCAACGAAAGCGCAAGGCTGGACGGTCATCTGCTGTCCAGTTCTGCAAATTGATGTTCGCTTCCGGACGGCTTAACTCAACAGCACCGCCATGTTTCATCATGTCTGCCACACCGCTGTGAGTCAGCCCTAGTTTGAAGGCCAGAGTCGAAGTCAAACTCATTTACTGCTTGAGTCCAAATACACCCACTCCGGTCGTGGTCCCCACATAAACTTTGCCGTTGACCACAGTGGGGGTAATGAACTTATTACCCGCCCCGAAATGGTCGCGCCCGCCCGAGGCCTGGTTGCTGTTATAGAGCTCCGTCGCCAGATTCGTGGCGTCGTATGCGTGCAGTACCGCCGAATTTCCGTTTTCGGCGGCCCAGAGGATCGCGCTGCCGGTGCCGTTGGCAGAAATACTCGGCGTGGACCCGGGATAGCCGAAAGGGTTGGGAGTATGCGATGCGGGTGTGCTGCTCAACTGCGCATTCGTGATTGCAAAAGCTTTGATGGTATCGCCCACAGCCCCGTAGTAAACGGTGTTGTTGAAGTAGGAGGGTGCGGAGAAGACTCCACCGCCGAGCGCGCTTGGCAGGTCCTGATAAATGTTGTTTGCCGAGGGGCTGAATTTGCCCATCGCATCGCGATCGACAACGTAGATATGTCTATCCTTGCCGGCTCCGATGGCCAAATGCCGCGTGCGCCCCGAGCTGTCCGTCAGGTCGGGCAAAACCAAGGCACCGCCGGAGCCCAGATCTTCGTCGGTGGCGTTCTCGGAAGATTGGTTCATCATCTCAAAGTAGTCAGAGACCGAGAGTTGCTTGTTGGCAGTCGAGAGCTTGAGAAAGGCGTTGCCGAAATCGCTCTGGCTTGGAAATCCTTGCGCGGTCAGGGTTGTGTCGAACGTGCCATTCGAATCGAGTGCATAAATATTTCCGCTGGCGTCGGCAGCCGGACCGGCGCCGCTCATCCAAAACGATCCCTCATTGCCGTTGGGAGTGACATTTAGCACGGACGTTTGCGCAAGCGTGCTCTCATCGTAACCAATCACCCAACCGGTGTACGGACGTATGTCGCAATGCGAGCCCCAACTGGTATAGACCACTCCGTTCAGGAGCAGCAGGCCGGGACGCTCAAGTTGCTGTCCGGGATCGAAGATCACGTTACCGCCTGAGCTGTTGTCCCCATTGCCGGGATAGCTTGCCTGAATGTCTTTAGGACCGGCGAATTGCTCCGCGCCAGAGGTTACATCAAGCGCGTGCAGGCGCTGGTGATACTTGCCGCTGGCGTCTTTGGACATGGCGATGACGTAGATGGTGCCGTGCGGCCCAGTGTTCGCATCAATCACAGGGGTAGAGGTCACTCCGATTTCAGGAGTTACCTGGCTGCAGTTGTGGTCATCACTCGGCGTTTCGCCTGACGCTAATGTTGAAACCTGCCAAAGTTGTGTCCCGGTATCGGCGTCGAAGCCATAGACGGTGCCGTGCTCGGTCGCGACGAAAAGAACGTTGTGCGGTCCGCCTCCGATGGTCAGATTGGGCAGGTAAAGAGGCTGGGCATCAACTTTGCCGTCGACCGAGATTACGAATAGCATGCCAAAGCTGGAGGCATTCACGTTCGAAGGAGTGAGTGTGGTCTCGTTCAGGTTCTGCCCGGTCCGGGCATTGTCATTGTGATACGTTGTGACACCGTTCGTGGTCGCGGGAGGCGGAGGTGGATTGCCGATTCCGCCGCCCACGTTGCTGTTGCCGGTACTGCTGCAGCTCACGAAATGGAACGCAACCGCTAGAACGCATGCTGTGAGCGTAGTTAGCAAATTGTTCTTGGACATGATGTGTATGAAACGCGTCTAGGGTCGCTGCCTGCTTTGACTCGCCTCTCCTATAACTTGATGCGCCGGAGGCGCAGGGCGTTGGTGATGACTGACACGGAACTGAAACTCATCGCCGCCGCGGCGAAGATGGGGCTGAGCAGAATCCCGAAAAACGGGTAAAGGACACCGGCGGCAATGGGAACTCCGATCGCGTTATAAATGAAAGCGAAGAATAGGTTCTGGCGGATGTTGCGCATGGTCGCCTGACTGAGGCGGCGGGCGCGGAGAATTCCGGTCAGGTCGCCCTTCACCAGCGTGATGCCACCGCTTTCCATGGCGATATCGGTGCCCGTACCCATCGCGATGCCAACGTCCCTTGTGCAAGCGCGGGGGCATCGTTGATTCCGTCGCCGGCCATGGCGACGACTCTTCCTTGCTGTTGGAGCTTCTTGATGACATCGGATTTTCGTCCGGGCAGGACTTCGGCTTCGAATTCGTCATTTTTCAAGCCTAACTTCTGGGCGATCGCTTTGGCGGTGTCTCGGCTGTCGCCGGTGAGCATGACGACCTGGATATGCTGATCTCTAAGGCTGCGCAGCGCATCGGGCGTCGAGGATTTGATTTGATCCGCAATCGCGATTGTGCCGGCATACTGGCCATCGATAGCAACCATGAGCAATGACGATGCTTTGTCGTTGCTCGCGTCGAGCACTCCGAGGCTTGATATGGAAAGGCAGACCTCCGCCATTAGTGCCCGGTTGCCGACAGCGACCTGCTTTCCGTCTACTACTCCCTTGACACCTTTTCCGAGGATGTATTCAAACTCTGTAGCGTCGGAGAGTTTTAGGCTTTTGTCTTTCGCCGCTTCGACGACAGCCGCGGCCAGCGGGTGCTCGCTGAATTTCTCGAGGCTTGCAGCCAGGCGGAGCACTTTATCTGATTCATCGCGCTGCGCCGAAGTCGTGCTTACAACCTTCGGCTTTCCCTCGGTGAGTGTTCCCGTCTTGTCGAGGACGAGGGTGTCAACCTTTTCAAGGGTTTCGAGCGCCTCGGCGTTCTTGATCAGAACACCTGCGTGTGCGCCGCGTCCCGTGCCTACCATGATTGCCATAGGAGTCGCCAGTCCGAGAGCGCACGGGCAGGCGATGATAAGAACCGCTACGGCGTTTACTACCGCGTTCGCCAGCCGAGGCTGCGGTCCAAAGAAGAACCACGCGAAGAATGTGATCACTGAAATCGCCACAACCGTGGGCACGAACCAAGATGCGACTCGGTCAGCCAGGCGCTGGATGGGAGCGCGGCTGCGTTGGGCCTGTCCGACGAGTTGCACGATCCGTGCCAGCAGGGTGTCGGAACCGACGCGCTCCGCCCGCATGACGAACGATCCCGTGGCATTGATGGTTGCGCCAATCACTCTGCTGTCTGGCTGTTTCTCGACCGGCATGGATTCGCCGGTGATCATCGACTCGTCGATTGAGCTGCGGCCTTCGACGACTATGCCGTCCACGGGAACTTGTTCTCCGGGGCGCACGCGGAGCTTGTCTCCGGGATGCACCTGATCGAGAGGAACATCCTTTTCTTCTCCGCTGCTGCTGATTACGCGCGCCGTTTTCGGACTCAGGTCGAGCAGTGCGCGGATCGCTGCACTGGTACGGCTGCGGGCTCGAAGTTCCATCACCTGCCCCAGCAGGACGAGCGTGGTGATCGCAGCGGCGGCTTCGAAGTAAACATCCGGGTATCCGCCCATCTTGCGCAGCGACTCTGGGAAAATTCCCGGTGCGAGTGTAGCCACGACGCTGTAGATGTAGGCGACGCCGGTGCCGAGTCCGATCAGTGTGAACATATTCGGACTGCGGTTCACGAGCGAAGCCCAGAAGCGTTGGAAGAAGGGGAGCCCGCACCAAAGCACAACCGGAGTGGCGAGCACGAATTCGAGCCAGGGCAGCCGGGTTCCTTCGGTCTGCATGAATTCCTCTGGCCAGACCATGCTTCCCATGGCGATCGCAAGCAGGGGCGTCGTAAGCACGACACCGACCCAGAAGCGGCGCGTCATGTCGCGCAGTTCGGGATTTTCTTCCTGAGTCGCAGAGACCGTGCGCGGCTCCAGAGCCATACCGCAGATCGGACACGAGCCCGGCTCGGAGCGGACGATCTCCGGATGCATGGGGCAGGTGTATTCTGTGCGCCTCGAGGGCACCGGATTTTCAGGCTCAAGCGCCATGCCGCACGAAGGGCAGGGAACTGGCTTCGTCTCGCGCACCTCAGGGCACATCGGGCAGACGTAGTACGCCCGGTCTGCGGCTTCCGGCTTCTGGCTTCCGGACTGCTGGGTCGGCATCGCGGGCTGAGCTGGCAGATATTTTTCCGGCGAGGCTTTGAACTTATCTACGCAACCTGCAGAACAGAAGTAGTACTTCTTGCCCTCATATTCGTGAACATGTTTCGCAGTCGCGGGATTTACGTCCATGCCGCAAACTGGATCGCGCTCCGCGAGCGCAAGCGGTTTTGCAGGTGTTCCGAGTGTCACCAGCGGCTGGGCCGGCGCGGCCGTAGGCATGCCGAGTGTGACCAATCCCGATGACGACTTGTTCAGGTATGCCTGAGGATGGGCCAGAAACTTGTCGGCGCAGTGTCCGCAGGAAGTAATACTTCTTGCCTGAGTGTTGCGCCGTGTATTTGGCCGTAGCCGGATCAACATTCATCCCGCAGACCGGGTCGCGGGTGGGAATCGTTCTGGAGTCGTCCATGGGCATCAGACTGGCGCGCCGTTTCTTCCGCTCCTCTGAAGATTACAGCGTTTGCATGCAGGAGCCCACGGCATGCGCCACGAGCTACATTCTTACGCCGCGGCTCAGCCCTGCATTCTCCCGTTCTCGCCTTCAGTTTCGAAGCTCCAGATTCGACGCAATGGCCTGTCTTTCGATTGCGGATCGTCTATATTGGATTCACCGGCGGAGTGGCCCGGAATTCCAAATCGATCATATAGAAGGGCTTAAGGGATGACCTATCTGGAAGTAGTGTTCAGCTATGAAGCGCTGCCCGGCGAGAGAGAACTGCGCGCGATCGATGGCATGCGTGAGGTGTATGGGATCCAGCGCGTGCGATTTAATGAGAAAGAGAAAACTGTCCGGGTGCTGTACGATGCCTCACGCATGAAGCAGGACGCAGTCGCCAGGTTGTTGCGGCAGGCGGGAATCGACGTCCGCGAGCCGATGGCACTTGCCTAACAGCGGCGGGAGCTAATCCGGACGCGGCTTCGCCGCTACCTATTCACTGAAAATGGGAGAATAACGAGGGTGGGGAGGGCTGACGAGTTGCGCTTTAAAGCAAGGGGTGCTCACAGAAAACCTCTGGCCGAAGTTATTCTCTGAAGCACCCCGTTGCGCGCCACTTCGTCTGCTATACGTTAAAGCAAGCCGCGTGCCGTACTCTAAGCCGTTGAAAATACGAGTTGAGCCTCCTAAAGGCCTTGTAGGAATTGCCATCGACGAGGAAAGAATTACTTCGGCTGGTCGAGGCAACAAGATGGCCATGCGCTGTTGAAAAGTTTTGCGGCGGAGCGGCATAGTCGATGTGCGACTGACCTGTGGATTTCCCGAAACAGAATTCTTCGCTATAATCGCATTTCAGTTCCTTCCTGCCGTTTAGATCGCGCCCTTAGCTCAGCTGGATAGAGCGTCTGGCTACGAACCAGAAGGTCGGGAGTTCGAATCTCTCAGGGCGCACCATTTCTGTTCAATAGGTTGCGCGAGTTTTGCTGACTGGCAGCAGCCCCAGGAAAATCAGCATTGATACTCGATTGATACTCCTCATGCCGTTTTTCGAGCATACCTGCGGGTTCTCCCCTCAGAACGAAAACGGGACAGCGAACAGGCTTTTCCTCCGGAAGCCTGTGGAAATCAAGATCCGCATGACTCCGGCTAACCTTGCGGGCGGCAATACCTGAGGGTGCCGAGTACCGGGACAGCGGCTTTGAGTGCAATGGCCTGATAGCGACAGGTGACCGTCCAGACTGAGAAAAGACGTGGGAGACTGCAGTAAAATTGTCGGCGAGAAATGCAGCATCTTTTGGCGGTACTTGCCGTTGGGTTGATATGTGGCAAGAGATGTAAGCTGCGAGAGCATGTGGTCGATCTGAAATAGCAACTGTGTCCTATTGCGAGAACCCCACTCGCCCCTGGCGAATCAGATTCGAGAACTCCGGACTATCGCCCGCAGCCTTCGCTGCAGAGTTGATGTGAGCCTGCTCCTTCAGGGCGGGCAGGTATAGTCCTCCGCTGACCAGCTCCTTGCGTTCGTACATCATTTCGTCCATTTTGCCGTTCAACAGGATGCGCCAGTCGAGGCTTGTTTTCACATTCCGGACGTCAGCGACAGATCCGGCGATGTTGGTAGTGCAGTTGTTGGTCAACGCGTTGTACCACTCCGGGTGCACATGCAGGCTGTTGGCGCGGCGCAGATAATCGAGGAAGACTTTGCGAGCCAAGATATGTGAGGCCGCCGTGCGAAAGAGGTAGACCTCTTCTTCATGGCGGTAGTTGGTGCGCAGCCGAACCAAGTCACGTTCGTCGCTGGCGACGTAGGTGAGCGTGTACTGCCGAAAGAATCCGCGGATAGCAGAATACCCCTGGCCCACGACATCTCGGGTCTCGATTGACATGGCCACATGGCCCTCGTCGCCGAAATCGAAACTGACAATCGGATGCGCGATCCACGGGGAGCCCCACCAGGTGATAAACAGGTCGGCGCCGCGGAGTTTTGCAAGATTGTGCGAACGAGTTTGCCACTCGCAGACGTAGTCACCTTCGGTACGGTAGGCGCAGGAGCGGAAGTCGTGGATGATTACCTGATCGCCATTGATGTCGGCGTAGGCGGTCTTCGCATTGTCGGGCTGCCAGTCGCGATCGTTTGACGGCTCGAGCGAGAGCCACCAGATCGTGACGATGGCAAAGCCGGCAAACGCAACTATCATCCCCATGCGCCCGCGGCGCAGAAACCACAAAGCTGCGAGCACGCCTGCCAGATATAAGAGGGCAGCGGGTGCGCGCAAAAACGGAAACGGCGAATCAAAGTAGAGCGCTCCTGTCGCCCATATTGTAAGCACCAGCGCAACCACGACAGCCACCGCAACCGTGAGTTTACGTAGACGCGCCATCGTGGTATTCCTTCCTCCAAAATTGCGAACGCGCCTGCGATTGGTCCGTCGAGCGTGCAGTCACAATCGTCTTAGTGTACTTGCAATGGGTTGCGTACTGTGATGCCGTATTACTGTTGCAAAATCGCGATTTCACTCATCGACATTTGCATCAGTGAAGGCGGGAACGATAGCAATAGAAGCCCACGAACATCAGCATCCAGAAGAACAGTCCCAATAGTCGCAGGTATCGTGGGAACCACTCCTTGGCGTTCATGGGATATGCACTCATCCAGAGCCAAGGCACTTTGCGGATACATGCCACGCAGGTCTTCGGCGCTATGACCCACCAAGTGGCAATTCCAATCAGAAACAGGGCACCTAGTGCGTCCGCAGTAGAGTTGCTAAGGACCATCTGCGCTCTCGACCGAGAGATTCTACAACGACTATGCGGTGAGCTGGGGAAACATCCCCCTAACGCTCACCGAGGCCGAATAGGCGAAGCAAAAAACGCAAGCTTGTGAGAACGCCTGCTTACCACTGCGAGCGTAAAAGATGGGAACGGGACTGCTCTTTGGATTGCGGGGGATTTCGATGTTCGTGAGTCTCACCGCCGGACTGCTTGCACTGATCTTTGCGCTATTCCTACCCAAGCAGCGACGGCGTGAGGCACTCGAACACCTGCGATACTGTTCAAAGATCTTGAATGAAATCGCCTGGTTACAACAGCCAACCCTTACTTTGATCTGGGAACATGCATAAAGCGTCGCGGAACGCCTTGACCACCTTGAGTCGCTTTGGCTCCTCACGCAGAAATAACGGCAGCCGCTCGAACCATCGCTCCGCTTCAGTGTGGTCACCGCCCCTTAGACTCCACACAGATTCTGGCTGTCGGCTGCTCGGCACAATCTTTTGCTCGTAGTAAATAAGAAGCCGCTGCAATTGCTGTCTGCTGTAGAAGCGAAATGTAAACGAGCAGACTGAGACACAGACGACATCGTGCGAAACCAGCGTGGGGGCAGTCCAGTTTCGGCGCATGGGTTCAACGGCATCTGGCAAGGGGTCCGATAATCCTCCGTGCTTCACTGAATCGAAAGCTTCCTTCCAGATTCTTGCCATGCAGGAATTCTATCTCGCAAAAGCGGGTTTGTAGGTGTCTGTTGTAATATCGCCATGACACTCATTGACCCTTCCAAGTTGCCCAGTTGCCAATCCGCCGTATTAGAAGCTTTTGCTTTTCGAGTATTCTTACGCGGCTATCTGATGCCGTTCCGCAGTCGGTTATCCAGTTTCTAGCTGTCCGCTCCTAGCTTTGCACGCAACACAGTGCCGCTGCCAGACTTTTTTCCATCGGCGGTCCGCGATGGAGGCTGCCGAACTGAAACCGCGTCCACAATCCGCACAACGGGCAATCAGAGCGGCGCAGTACCGATTTGGGAATCGCAATCCGGAACGGCTCTTCAATTACTTTCGGAACGTTCTTCGTGAGCGCAGTCACACCTTGGCCCGCGAGCATTGCAGAAGAATGTTGTAGAGGCTTGCCCGCATCAGCCGTCTCTGATCTGAG
>Ga0170475_100146635_pt1 | contig 13820 bp, 14 predicted proteins | sample Soicark_Litter_5_FD_111474 | JGI IMG/M metagenome (GOLD analysis project Ga0170475, IMG submission 111474) | Avena fatua rhizosphere microbial communities from Hopland, California, USA. Combined Assembly of 48 SPs | reverse complement strand
GTGGCGTTGCAAGGCAGGTGAAAGTGGGGCGCCGGGATCGAGGGCGCGGGCCGCGCGCTGGATGCCGTCGATGAGCTCGCTGTCGGCCGGCAGGCCCGCGCTGCCGGCCACGGGCCGGGCGCCATCCGGCGAAAAGGCTCGGAGCAGGTCACGGCCCGGCAGCAGCAAGAGGGCGCGGTAGTGGCCGTCAGGCGCAGGGTCGTTTTCCACGTCCCACTGCGTGCCGCGCTGCAGCAGGAACAGCTCGCCGCGCCGCCAGGTTCGCGCACCGCTGGGGCAATGGACTGTCTTCGTGCCGGACTGCAGCCAACCGATCAAGTCGTCGCGCACGACGATGGTCTTCAGGCGATGCCGCGTGGTGGCTGACGCGGATGCGGACTGGCCGCTCGATGCCACGCTCACATCTCACGGCGCAGGTTGGCCGGAGCGATGCGCAGCGCTTCCCGGTACTTCGCGACCGTGCGGCGTGCCACCTGGATGCCTTGCTCCTCCAGCATGCGGCTGAGCTGGCTGTCCGACAAGGGCTTGTTGGGGTCCTCTGCCGCGACGAGCTGCTTGATCAGCGCACGCACCGCCGTGCTCGAGGCATTGCCGCCGGCCTCGGTGTTCAGCGACGACCCGAAGAAATACTTCAGCTCGAACGTGCCGAACATCGTGGCCATGTACTTGGCGGTGGTCACGCGTGAAATGGTGGATTCGTGAAGGCCCAGCTCGTCGGCGATCTCACGCAGCACGAGCGGTTTCATCGCGATCTCGCCGTGCGTGAAGAAACTCTTCTGGCGCTCGACGATGGCCTGCGAGACGCGCTGGATGGTATCGAACCGCTGCTGGATGTTCTTCATGAACCAGCGCGCCTCCTGCAGCCGCGAGCTCAGCGCCGCACCGGCCCCGTTGCCACCCGACCCGCGGCCCTGGCGGATGGCCTGCGCATACAGGTCGTTGATGCGCAGCTTGGGCATCACGTCCTGGTTCAGCACCACTTTCCAGTTGCGACCGGATTTCTGCACGATCACATCGGGCACGATCACATTCGCCTCTGCGCGCGAGAACCGGCGCCCGGGCTTGGGTTCCAGCGCGACGATCAGCGCCTGGGCCGCCTTGATCAGGTCCTCGTCGGCCCCAGTGGCGGCCATCAGTTTTTTCAGATCGCGCCGAGCGAGCAAATCGAGGTGTTGCTTGCAGATGATGATCGCGATGGTCTGCGCCTCGCAGCGCGGCAGCGCGCGCAGCTGAAGGGCCAGGCATTCGCCCAGGTTGCTGGCACCCACGCCGAGCGGTTCCATGTTCTGCAACCATTTCAACGCGACCCGAAGGCGCTCGATCAGCAGCTCGCGCTCCTCGTCGTCCTCGCAGAGTTGCGCGGCGATTTCCTCGAGCGGATCGTCGAGGTAACCGTCGTCGTCGAGCGATTCGATCAGCACGTGCACGGCCGCGGCATCTTCGGCACTCAGGCGCATGCCGAGCAACTGGTCACGCAAATGGTCTTGGAGACTGGGGCCCGCGGTGTTGCGGTCCTGCGGCTCGAAGTCGTCGTTGTCGTTCTGCGAGGAATTGCTGCTTGAGCCGGGGGTCTCCCGGATACCGTCGAAGTCGTCGCGTTCGGTGCCGTTTTCCCAGTCGTCTCGTTCGGTGGTGCCAAATTCGGTGCCATCGACGCCCGCGGTGTCCTCGGAGGCGTCTGCCGTGGGCGATTCAGTGGCACGGTCCACCTCGCGTTCGGCCGTGCGCTCGGTGGGGGTGAGCCGTTCGGCGAGCGGTTCGAAGGGCGTGCTTGCCTCTTCCTCTACGTCGAGGAAGGGATTCTGCTCGAGCATCTGCTCGACTTCCTGGTGGAGTTCGAGCGTGGACAGTTGCAGCAGTCGGATCGACTGCTGCAACTGCGGCGTCAACGCCAAATGCTGCGAAAGGCGGACCTGCAACGACGGTTTCATGCTGCCCTCCGCGGAATCGAAGCGGCGGCTGGAACACCGGCGGGGCGGAAGAATGCTGTGCTCATGCCGCGTTCACATCCGGAAGTGTTCGCCCAGGTAGACCTTTCGAACGTCGGGGTTCTCGACGATCTCGCCGGGGGTGCCTTCGGCCAGTACGCGGCCCTCGCTGATGATGTAGGCTCGATCGCAGATGCCCAGCGTTTCGCGGACGTTGTGGTCGGTGATCAGCACGCCGATGCCACGGCTCTTCAGGAAACTGATGATCCGCTGGATCTCGATCACGGCGATGGGGTCCACGCCGGCGAACGGTTCATCGAGCAGGATGAATCGCGGCTGCGTTGCCAATGCACGGGCGATCTCCACGCGGCGGCGTTCTCCGCCCGAAAGGGCCGGTGCCGGGCTGTCGCGCAGCTTTTCGATGCTCAGGTCGTTCAGCAAGCTGTCAAGCAACCGCTCGATGGCGGCCTTGGACAGCGGCCTGCCATCGTCGCCATGCTGCAATTCGAGCACTGCGCGGATGTTCTCTTCGACGGTCAGCTTGCGAAAGATGGAGGCTTCCTGCGGAAGGTAGCTCAAGCCGAGGCGTGAGCGCCGGTGGATCGGCAGGCGTTCCACGCGCTGACCGGCGAGCGTGATCTCGCCGGCATCTGCCCGCACGAGGCCCACGATCATGTAGAAGCTGGTGGTCTTGCCAGCGCCGTTGGGGCCCAGCAAGCCCACCACTTCACCGCCCTGGACGGACAGGCGCACGTCCTTGACGACCTTGCGTGCGCCGTAAGTCTTCTGGAGGCCGTGTGCCACCAGGCTGTGGGTTGCTGCGGTCATCGCGGTCCCCCGGGGGCCGAGGCGGCCTGTGACGCGGCTTCTGCCGCGGCCGGTGTGCCGGCGCGGGGAGCCAGCTCCACGAGCACCCTTCCGGGAGTCGCCGACTTTTCGCCGCCCGACACCGTGAAGGTTTCTGCGGCGTTGTCATAGACGATGACGGCGCCAATGGCCTGATCGGCCACCTCGGTGCCGCGGAGTCGGCGCATCTTGGCCTGGTCGATGAGCTTGATCAGGTCCGCCTTGCTGTCGTAGGCCAGCGTCAGGGCCTCGCCCTCGATCCACTCGTTGACGCCGTCGCGCTTCAAGCGGAAGCGGGCGGGTGAGCCCGTGGCGACGGCGGTCTGGTATCCCTCGGCGTTTTCCCGCACTTCGATGCGGGATGCCCGGATGGACATGGTGCCTTTGGTGACCACCACGTTTCCGTTGAAGGTGACGATGCGCTTTTGCATGTCCGCCTTGCTCGGCTGATCCGCCTCGATCTGCATCTTCGCGAAGCGGTCGGCACGTTCAGCAAAGGCCGGCAGGGCTGTTGCGACCAGGGGCAGTGCGACGACGGCGCACCGCAGGAATTTGTAAGAGGATGAAGTCATTGCGGCATGAAACTTGCAGGCTATTCTAGCCACAAGTTGCGCGCCGCTTCGCAAATACCGTCCCCATGCTCGCGGGGGACGCCCGTTGGTAAACAGGCGTCGGGCTCAACTTCCCTTGCGGACCTTGTCGATCAGTGCGCTGGCCACGACCAGCGAGCGATCTGGCGAGCCTGCCTGCTGGCCTGATGTATAGAAGCGGCCATGGATGCCGATGGCCGGGACTCCATCGATCTTGTACGCCTCCGCCAGGCGGCTGGCCTGCTTGGCCTTCGTGGACACCGTGAACGACGACAGCAGTTCCTTGAACTTGGCCGTGTCGACACCATTCTTGCCGACGAAATCGAGGATTTCCTCTTCCTTCTCCAAGCGCTTGCGCTCGACGTGGACGGCCTGGAACACCTTGCGGTGCAGTTCCTCGACCTTGCCCATGGCCTCGATGGCATAGAACAGCCGCTGATGGATCGCGTAGGTCTCGCGGAAGGCCACCGGCACTCTGCGGAAGGCGACGTCGGCCGGAAGCTTTTTCTGCCAAGCGTCCAGCGCCGGCTCGAACGCGAAGCAATGCGGGCAACCATACCAGAAGAACTCCACCACCTCGATCCTGCCCTTTTCGACGGACAGCGGCTGACTCAGGCGCACGTACTCGGACTCGGAGAGGGGCTTGGTCGGGGGCTGGGTCTCGGCGCCGTGGGCAACGAGCGGGCCGACCACGGCGGATGCACCCAGGCCGAGCCCGGCCAGGCGGGCGGAAAAATCGCGACGTTTCATGTTCGGTTCCATGCGTATGACGGATGTGTGGAGTTGGGGCGGGCCGCAAAAGTTCAGGCCGGGGCCGTCACTTCTGAACCTGGATCAATGAGGTGTCCATGCCGGCGCCATCGAGCCGTTCCTTCGCCGACAGCGCTTCATCTTTCTTGTCGAACGGGCCGAGTCGCACACGGTACACGGTACGGCCGGACTGTTCGCGTTCCGTGACACGCGCGCTCATGCCGAGCATTGCCAGTTTGCCCCGTTGCGCTTCGGCGTCCTCGGGCCGGCCATACGCACCGGCCTGGACGAAGTAGCTGATCAACGGATCGACTGACGCTTTGGTAGAAGATGCCGGTGCGGCCGGCCTGTCGGCCAGGATGGCCGCCGGATCGCGCGTGGATGTCGGGGCGCTCGGCGGAGGCGGTGCGACAGGCGGGGCCGAGGCTGCAGGCAACGGTGGCACGACGCCGCTCGACGACGTGGACGGGCGCGCCGGGTTCTTGCCTGCCAAGCCGCTGTTCGGGTCCCAGTTTTTGTTCTTCTCGGCCTCGGCGGCGTCCTGCTCGGCGCTGCGTTGCGGCACCTTGTTGACGAACGGCACCGGAACCTTGGCGATGTACAACGCCACGCCCAGTGCGAGTGACAGTCCGGCCAGCAGGCCGACGATCACGCCCAGGAAAAAGCCACCACGTTGGTTCTTCTTCATTCTTTCTCCATCACATCGAATCAGGGGCGCTCACGCCAATCACCGCAAGCGCGTTGCGCAGCACCTGCCGGGTGGCGGCCAGCAGGGCCATGCGAGCGCGGGTCAGTTCGGGGTTCTCGGCAAAAAAGCGTTCTGCCGAATAGTAACTATGGAACGTGCTGGCCACCTCGCGAAGGTAGAAGGCCACATCGTGTGGCGCCAGCGAAGCCGCCGCGCTGGCGAGCATGTCGGGGTATTCAGCGAGTTTGAGCAGCAAATTTGCTTCGCTCGGCGCCGCCAGCAGCGAGGTGTCCGCCGTCTTCAGCGAGGCGAGGTCGCCGCCGTGATCGGACACCCAGTCGCGCAACACCTTGCTCAGGCGTGCATGGGCATACTGAACATAGAACACAGGGTTCTCGTCGTTGGTCTTGAGCGCGAGATCGATGTCGAACGTGAATTCGGTGTCGGCCTTGCGGCTGATCAGGAAAAAGCGGACGGCATCCTTGCTGGTCCAGTCGATCAGGTCGCGCAGTGTGATGTAGCTGCCGGCGCGCTTGGAAATTTTCACCTCGGCGCCGTCGCGCACGACGCGCACCATGGTGTTGAGCACGTAGTCCGGGTAGCCCTGCGGCACGCCGGTGTTCGAGGCCTGCAGGCCCGCCCGTACCCGGGCGATAGTGCCGTGGTGGTCTGTGCCCTGCAGGTTGATGGCCTTCGTGTACCCGCGGGCAAATTTGTTCAGGTGGTACGCGACGTCGGGCACGAAATAGGTGTACGTGCCGTCGGACTTGCGCATCACGCGGTCCTTGTCGTCACCGTAGTCGGTGGTGCGCAGCCACAGCGCGCCGTCCTGCTCGAACGTCTTGCCTGCAGCCACAAGCCCAGCGACGGTTTTCTCGACCGCACCCGTGGTGTACAGGCTCGACTCGAGGAAGTAGTGGTCGAAGCGCACAGCAAAGGCCTGCAGGTCCAGGTCCTGCTCGTGGCGCAGGTAGGCGACCGCGAACTGGCGGATGCCGTCGATGTCGTCGGGGTCGCCCGACGCGGTGAATTCGCGGTCGTCCGCCTTCACGGTCTTCTTTGCCATGAAGTCGGCGGCGATGTCGGCGATGTAGTCACCGTTGTAGGCCGCCTCCGGCCAGCCTGCATCCCCGGGCTTGAGGCCCTTGATTCGCGCCTGGGTGGAGGCGGCCAGCGTGGCGATCTGCACACCCGCGTCGTTGTAGTAGAACTCGCGGTTGACGGCCCAGCCCTGGCTCTCGAACAGGTTGCAGATGGCATCCCCGAGGGCGCCCTGGCGGGCGTGGCCCACGTGCAGCGGGCCTGTGGGGTTGGCCGAGACGAATTCGACGACCACGCGCTGGTCTTGGGCGGGCTGGCGGCCGAAGGCTTCGGCCGCCGACAACACTTCGCCCACGATGGCCTGCTTGGCGGCGGCTTTCAGGCGCAGGTTGATGAAGCCCGGGCCCGCGATTTCAAACGTATCGACCCAGCGGGCTACCGCAGGCTGGCGGCCCAGCGCATCGACGAGTGCCTGGGCGACTTCGCGGGGATTCTTCTTCAGCGGCTTGGCCAACTGCATGGCCGAGGTGATGGCGAAGTCCCCGTGGGCCGCCTGCTTGGGCAACTCGAATCCGGCGCGCACGGCGCTGCCGGGACTGACCTCCGCGGTGACGGCGGCCAGCGCGTGCAGCAATTCCTGTTTGACTTGAATCATGGCGCGGATTCTAAGTGTCGGTCCCCGGATTGACCTGAGAAGGAACTGGCAGTTGAAAAGTGTGTAATTTCGCATGCGGGGACTTTCGGCTGGTGACAAGATGCACATCCGGTCCCGGCCCACTTACCGATGTCCACACCCAGCGACGCAGATTTCAACCCGCTCAAGAGCCTTTTGCCGCTGCCCGCGCAGATCGGCAAGTACCCTGTGTTGGGCCGGCTCGGCGACGGGGCCACGAGTGAGGTGTTCCTGGCACGCGATGAGTTCCACCAGCGGGACGTCGCGATCAAGCGCGTGCGCGCCGGCGCAGTCAATGACCCGAGTGACGGCCGCTACTTCGAGCGGTTCTTCGCTGCCGAGGCCGCGCTCGTGGGGCGCCTCAATCACCCGAACGTCGTGCAGATCTACGACGCGGTGGCCGACCAGCATGAACCGTACCTCGTGATGGAGTACGTGGCGGGCAGCACGCTGCGCCGCTACTGCCGGGCCGACCAGTTGCTTCCACTTGAGCTGATCGTCGAAATCGGCTTCAAATGCGCGATGGCGCTCGGCTATGTGTACCGCCAGGGATTGATTCACCGGGACGTGAAACCGGCCAACCTGCTGGCCGTCATCACCCATGGCAGCGTCACCGATGTCAAGGTGAGCGACTTCGGCAGCGTGCTGAACATGGCGTCCGAGACCACCCAGGTGTACCGGGTGGGGTCGCTTGCGTACATGTCGCCCGAGCAGCTCGACGGCAATACCCTCGATTGCCGCGCCGACATGTACTCGCTCGGCGCCGTGCTGTATCACCTGATCGCCGGGCGTCCGCTGTTCGATGCGGACTCGCAGTCGGCCATGATGAACCAGATCTATACCGCCGAGCCGGTGCTGCTGAGCCAACTGCGCTCGGGCGTCGGGCCCGGTGTGGACGGCGTGATCCTGAGTGCCGTCGCCAAGCGCCCGGAGGACCGCTACGGCAGCTGGGACGATTTCGCACAGGCGCTGTCGAGCCTCATCACCACCCAACAGGTGCCGCGTGGCCAATTGCAGGGCGTTCTGGATTCGGAACGATTCAACCTGTTGCGTACGCTCGATTTCTTCTGCAACTTCGGCGACGTCGAATTGTGGGAGGTGGTGCACCGTGCCAGGTGGCAGCGCTTTCCCTTCGGGCATGCGCTGTACCGCAAGGGCGAGGAGGGCTGCAGCTTCCACATCATTGCGCAGGGCGAGGTGGAGGTCTTTCGCGACGGCCTGCGCGTCGCGCAACTGGGCGCTGGCACCTCCGTAGGCGAAATGGCCTACCTCGCCCCCAGCGACGAACTGCGCCGACACAGCACCGACGTCATCGTCACCGAATCCGCCACGACCATCAGCTTCACGCCCGACACGCTGGCGCAGGTCAGCCCCAACTGCCGGCATCTGTTCGACGAAGGCTTCATTCGTGTGCTCGTGCGCCGGTTGCATGCTGCGCACGAGGCATTGGCCCACCCGCGCCGAATTCTGTGACGTGCGGCGGTCCACCCCGGCGGTCGCTCGCGCGTTGGTTCATGCGGGCCCTCCCTGGGCCCATACTTCCAGAGCGGGTGCTCGACCCGCGCTGTCATTCACCCTCGAAGGAGCCGATCCGATGAAACGCCTCATGACTGTGCTGGCCGTGGTCGCGGCCTTGTTCTCTCATTCAGCCTTCGCCGCCGACGCGGCGTGCGAAGCGCAGGCCGCCGATAAGAAACTCTCGGGCGCCGCGAAGACAAGCTTCATCCAGAAGTGCGAGAAGGACGCCGCTGCCGGCGCCACGTCTTGCGATGCCAAGGCCAATGCCAAAAAGCTCGCCGGTGCCGCCAAGAACAGTTTTGTCCAGAAATGCGAGAAGGATGCCAAGGCCGAAGGGGCCAAGGCGACGTGCGACGCACAGGCCGCGGAGAAAAAGCTCGCCGGCGCTGCGAAGAGCAGCTTTGTCAAGAAATGCGTGGCTGATGCACCTGCGTGACCTGGAGCGGCATCTTCCCCGCGAACGGCTGGCGAGCGCGGGGCCATGTTCCCTGGCAAGAGGGGCTGTTCTCCGGCGAGGTCCCGTGCCAGTTTGGCTTGCCTCGCTTCGTTTGACTCCCCATTAACCATCTCCATGCGTGTCCGTCGCCTTACTCCAGCCGATGCTGAGGCGTTCCAGTCTCTTCGTCTGCTTGCTCTGCAGGAGGCGCCTTCCGCCTTCGGATCCAGCTACGAAGAAGAGTCGGCATTCCCCCGCTCGACCATCGAGGGGCGTCTGGCTGAGAAGCCGGATCGCGGTCCTTTCGGAGCATTTGAATCTGGTGAACTGGTTGGGTTGGTCGCACTTGGGCGAGAGAGCATGCGCAAGCTGTCTCATAAGGCGCTCATCTGGGGCCTGTATGTGGCACCAAAGGCGCGGAGCCGAGGTGTTGGTCGGGCGTTGCTGCGAGAGGCCCTGTCTCTGGCTCGGTCAGTTTCAGGCGTGAGGCAAGTCAACTTGAGCGTCAATGCAGCGAACCTTGATGCAATCAGGTTGTACGAGTCTTTGGGGTTCAGGGCGTTCGGCCAAGAGCCTTGCGCGCTGATTGCGAACGGAGAGCCACACGACGAACTGCACATGTGCCTTCGTTTCCAAGATGGCTGACCCTTGCATCGAACGGACGCCGGGCTCCAAGTGACAGCATCGGCAACTGGTAGCGGGCAAGAGTGCCTTCGATCAGGCTACGGCTTGATCCGCCAGTACCCCTCGTCGCTGTATGTCAGCTTGAGAAAGTCAATCCAGAGCCGCACTCGCAGCGGCATGTGCTTCGCATGGGGAAACACCGCGTAGATGCCGTTCGGGGGCGCGGCGAAGCTGTCGAGCACGCTGACGAGGCGGCCGGCGCGGAGGTCATCCTGCACCTCCCACATCGAGCGCCATGCCAAGCCCAGGCCGGCAAGGCACCAGTCGTGCAGCACTTGTCCGTCGCTGCAGTCGATCCGGCCCGATGGGCGCAGGTGGGTCACCGCGCCGTCGGTCTGGAAGGCCCAGCCGCGCGTCTGGCTCGCGTCGCTCGACAGAATCAGGCATTCGTGGCGCACGAGATCGGTCGGGTGCTGCGGCATCCCGGCACGTTCGAGGTAGTCTGGCGCGGCGACGCACAGTCGCCGGTTGTCAGCCAGGCGCACGCTGACGAGGCTGCTGTCCGGCAGGTCGCCCACGCGGACGGCGCAATCGACCCCCTCGTGCACGATGTCGATCACGCGGTCGCTGAGGTTCAGCGACAACTTCACGTCGGGGTGCGCAGCCAGGTACCCCGGCACCAGTGGCGCCACATGGCGCCGCCCGAATCCCGCAGGCGCGGTCATCCGAAGGTGGCCGCTCGCCCGCAATCCCCCAGCGCTCACGCCGGATTCGGCGCTTGCCAGGTCGCTCAACAGCCGCTGGCAGCTTTCCAGGAAAGCACTGCCTTCAGGTGTCAGGGTGATGCGACGTGTGGTGCCACGAGCAGCTTGACGCCCAGGCGCTCTTCCAGGGCATCGATGCGCCTGCCCATCACTGCCGGTGCCACGCCCTCAGCACGGGCGGCCGCGGTCAGGCTGCCTCGGGCGGCCACGGACACGAACGATTCCAGCTGCTTGAACTTGTCCATCAGGCTCTGACTATATTCAGAAAAGTCACAAATCAAAGACTTCGCGCGCGCTGAATGAAAGTGCGCGTCTCGAATAGAGTGTTGGTTGAGCGCCGCGCCGCGCCCCCGACTCACTCTCTTCGTTGAAAGACCGCACCATGAGCCTCTCCCTGCCCCAAGGTATGCAGATCAACGCGCCGATCCTTCCCGGTTTCGAGTCCATCCTGACGTTGCCGGCGCTGGAGCTGGTCGCCAAGCTCCATCGTCAATTCGAACCTACCCGCCGGGCCTTGCTGGCCAAACGGGCCGAACGGGTCAAGGAACTGGACGCGGGCGCCAAGCTCGATTTCCTGCCCGAGACGGCCCACATCCGCACCGGCGACTGGAAGGTGGCCTCGATCCCGAAGGCGCTGCATTGCCGCCGGGTGGAGATCACCGGCCCGGTTGACGCGAAGATGGTCATCAACGCGTTCAACTCGGGGGCGGACAGCTACATGACCGACTTCGAGGACAGCAATTCACCCCTGTGGTCCAACCAGGTCCAGGGGCAGATCAACCTCGGCCGGGCCATCCGGCGCACGCTCACGTTGGAGCAGAACGGCAAGCGCTACCAGCTTAACGACAGGATCGCCACGCTGCAGGTGCGCCCGCGCGGTTGGCACCTCGATGAAAAGCACGTGACCGTCGACGGCCAGCGGGTCAGCGGTGGCATCTTCGACTTCGCGCTCTTCCTGTTCCACAACGCCAAAGAACAGATCGCCCGCGGCGCCGGCCCATTCTTCTACCTGCCGAAGATGGAAAGCCACCTCGAGGCCCGCCTGTGGAACGACATCTTCGTGACCGCGCAGAACGAGATCGGCCTGCCGCAAGGCACGATCAAGGCCACCGTGCTGATCGAGACAATCAACGCCGCATTCGAGATGGACGAGATCCTGTACGAACTGCGCGAGCACAGCGCCGGCCTGAACGCAGGCCGCTGGGACTACATCTTCAGTTGCATCAAGAAGTTCAAGGTCGACCGCAACTTCTGCCTGGCCGACCGGGCCAAGGTCACGATGACCGCGCCGTTCATGCGCGCGTACGCGCTCTTGTTGCTCAAGACGTGCCACAAGCGCGGCGCGCCTGCGATGGGCGGCATGAGCGCGCTGATTCCCATCAAGAACGATCCTGAGAAGAATGCGGTGGCCATGGCCGGCATCATCGGCGACAAGAAGCGCGATGCCACCGACGGCTACGACGGCGGCTGGGTAGCGCACCCGGGCCTCGTGGAGCCGGCGATGAAGGAATTCGTTGCGGTGCTGGGCGACCGCCCGAACCAGTTCGACAAGCAGCGCCCTGACGTCGAGGTGACCGCCGCGGACTTGCTCAACTTTCAGCCTGAAGCCCCGATCACGGAGTTCGGCCTGCGCATGAACATCAACGTCGGCATCCATTACCTGGGGGCCTGGCTCGCGGGCAATGGCTGCGTCCCGATCCACAACCTGATGGAAGACGCCGCCACGGCCGAGATCAGCCGCTCGCAGGTGTGGCAGTGGATCCGTTCGCCGAAGGGCGTGCTGGAAGACGGCCGCAAGGTCACTGCCGACCTCGTGCGTTCGCTCGTGCCGGAAGAGCTGGCCAAGATCAAGGCCGGCGGCTACGAAGGAAAGTTCGACCGCGCTGCGGAAATCTTCACGACGATGTCCACGCAGGACGCCTTTGAGGAATTCCTGACCTTGCCTCTCTACGAGGAGATTTGAGCCCATCAAACGGCGTGAACCGCAGAGCTGACGAGCATTGCAACGCCGGGCGCCAGCGCGTCCGGATGAACTGCCCAGGACCCGCGCATCGCTGTTGAAAACTGACCGTGCTGAGAAACGGGGCGGATTACTCGCTCCCAATGCGCTGCACGGCTTCCGCGCTTGCTCCGTTGATACGTTGGTCTTTGGATCGTCGAAAAGTATCGTCGATACTAATAACAAGCTGATCGAAGGCGAGGCAGAAATCTTGACTTTTGAAACTGACGGGCCGAAGCCAGCTTTTTAGAAGAAAAGGCGGCTGAAATACCCACCGCAAGAGGCTGGGCGCATTGGCTGTTGCGCGGCGGTGATCACTGCACCTCGCCGTGTCTGCGCAGCCATTGCGCCACTGCGCGCACTGTGGCTGTGGGCGTCCTGTCGGCGCTCATCGCCAGGTGGTAGGTGTGCCCATCGATGGAGGGTCCGAATGGCTGCGCGAGATGCCCGGCGTCCAGTTCCTGAGCGACCAGCGCCAGGCTGACGAGCGCGATGCCATGGCCCGCGACCGCGGCCTGTATGGCGTGCCCCTCATCGGAAAAGCGGAGCTGGCCCGCAGGAGACGGGCAAGGCAGCCCAGCGGCCGCGAACCATCGCTCCCAGGTGGGATTTGCAGCCTGCGCCCGCTTCCAGTCGAAATGGATCAGCGGCGCGCGGACCAAGTCGTCCGGTGACAGGACACCTAACCGAGGATTTGCCACCGGAGCGAACAGGTCGGTGAACATCGGTTCGGCCGTGAGGCCGGGATAGGGCCCTCGGCCATAGCGGATGGCGATGTCGACAGCGGTTGAGCGAAGGTCGGCGAGGTCGTCGCTCGCCTGCATCTGCAGGTCGATGTCGGGATGCCGTAGCCGGAAGTCAGCCATGCGCGGTACCAGCCACTTGACGGTAAAGGCGTTGGTGGCGGAGATGCACACATGGGCCCGTGCGCGCTTTTGTGTCAGGCGTGCCAGCGTTGCCTCGAACACGTCGAAGCCATCGCGCAGCACCGGATACAGCTGAGCGCCCGCCTCGGTGAGCTCGACCTTGCGCACCTGCCGATGGAAAAGCAGCAGCCCCGTCTGCGCCTCCAGCGCGCGAATCTGATGGCTGATGGCGGTCGGCGTGACGGACAACTCCTCGGCGGCCGCCTTGAAGCTTCCCAGGCGTGCGGCCGCCTCGAATGAGCGCAGGGCGGAGAGGGGGAGCGATCGGCGTTGCATGCGCGAATGGATGAATTGGCTTCATCTTACGGCTGACAAATGAACCTTTGTCGGGCGTCGCGGCAATCCCTATCGTGAAGGCACGGATTGGCCAGATCTTCCCATCATCCCCTGGCCGGCCATGACTGAAAGGATTGACATCATGCTGCAACGCGTCATCACCCAGCCGGACCACTACGAGCCCTTCCTGCTTTCGCAGGGCATCCGGTTCGGCCAATTGCTTTTCATCTCCGGCCAAGCCGGCGCCGGCGACGACGGCAAGATTGTTGCCGGTGGCTTTCGCGCCCAAGGAGAGCAGGCCTTCGCCAATCTGCGGCGCGCGCTGGAAGCTGGCGGCTCCAGTCTGAAGGGCGTGATCAAGGTGACGATCTTCGTCACCGACATGGCGAATTTCGAGGACGTGGTGGCGCTGCGCCGCCAGTTCTTTTCAGCCCCGTATCCGGCCGACACCATCGCCGAGATCAAGGCGCTCTATGACCCGGCCGCGATGATCGAGATCGAGGCGATCGCCGCCGTGCCTCAGACGGAGAGCTTCTGACATGAGCGCCGATGTATACCGACTGCCCGAAGACGCGTATGCCGCGCTGTACGAGTCGCTGCGCGTGGGCGGATTGACCTTGCCCAACCGATTCGCGGTGGCGCCAATGACCCGGGTGAGCGCCACCGAGGACGGCAGGGCCTCGCCGAGCATGGTCGACTACTACGCGGCGTTCGCCGCCGGTGGTTTCGGCCTGGTCATTACCGAGGGCGTCTACACCGAC
>Ga0170475_104542307_pt1 | contig 13823 bp, 15 predicted proteins | sample Soicark_Litter_5_FD_111474 | JGI IMG/M metagenome (GOLD analysis project Ga0170475, IMG submission 111474) | Avena fatua rhizosphere microbial communities from Hopland, California, USA. Combined Assembly of 48 SPs | reverse complement strand
GGATTCCACCAGAACGATGGGCACGAAGTCGAGCAGCATGCGCACAGAATACACTCGTACAGGCCATCCAACTCCTCACGCTCGGTCGGTGATTGCAGACGTTCTTTCTCTGGCGGAATCGTGTCATTGATCAGGAACGGCTTGATCGAGTGGTATTGCTTGAAGAACTGGGTCATGTCGACGATCAGATCGCGAATGACCGGCAGACCCGGCAATGGCCGCAGCACGATCGGTTCGATCAACTCGTTCAGATTGGTGGTGCAGGCCAATCCGTTCTTTCCATTGATATTCATTGCATCGGAACCGCATACGCCCTCACGACATGAGCGACGCAAAGCAAGCGAATCGTCCACATCGGATTTGATACGTTGCAATGCGTCCAGCAACATCTTGTCGGTATCTTGTAACTCCACCGTTAAATCTTGCATATATGGCTTGCTATCCTTGTCCGGATCGTAACGGTAGATTTGAAATTTTAAAGTACGTGCCATGGTTGGATCTCTTTTTTTAGTATTGCGAGACGGAGTTGAGCGTAAGCGCTAGCCTCGCCTCCCTCTGTCGCCAACAAATTAAAACGTGCGGGCTTTAGGCTGGAAAGTTTCCACTGTCAACGGTTTCGTTTTAACGGGTTTGTAATCGAGGCGATTGCCTTCGGAAAACCACAAGGTGTGCTTCATCCAGTTTTCATCATCGCGTTTCTCGTAGTCACGATGGCATGGGCACCGCGTGATTCCTTGCGTGCAACAGCGGATGTAATAGTTGCCTTTGCGGTCTCGATCAGGTTGTCGAGTTCCAACGCTTCGACAAGTGCTGTGTTGAAGACTTTGGACTTATCCTTGAACGACACGTGCTTGCGACGCTCATCCAGTTCCATGATTTTCTTGTAACCGTTTTGCAGCAACTCGTCAGTACGAAATACGCCACAGTACTGCTGCATTGTCGCGCGAATATCGTTAGCAACACTCTGCACCCGCTCCGTACCAGTGCTGGTTTCAAGTTTGGCCAAACGCGCCAGCGCGAAATCGGCGGCATCTGCCGGCAACGGCTTGTGGCTTTTCGCTTTCAAATTGCTTTCGACTACATGATTACCAGCTGCGCGACCGAACACGACCAGATCGAGCAATGAATTGGTGCCGAGCCGGTTTGCACCATGCACTGACACGCAGGCACACTCACCGATCGCGTACATGCCGTTGACGATTGCATTCGGATTACCATCCTTCGGCGCGACTACTTGTCCATAAATATTGGTGGGATACCGCCCATCTGATAGTGAATCGTTGGCACAACCGGGATTGGCTCTTTGGTTGCATCGACGTTGGCAAATTTATGGCCGATTTCGAGAATCGATGGCAAGCGCTTCTGGATAGTATCGGCTCCGATATGACGCAGATCCAGCAGCACATGGTCCTTGTTCGGACCACAGCCGCGCCCCTCCTTGATTTCCTGATCCATCGAACGCGACACGAAGTCGCGCGGCGCCAGATCCTTCAGTGTCGGCGCGTAGCGCTCCATGAAGCGTTCACCATTACTATTGATCAGAATGCCGCCCTCACCCCGCACGCCTTCAGTAATGAGCACGCCCGCACCTGCCACGCCAGTCGGATGAAATTGCCAGAATTCCATATCTTCCAGCGGCAGTCCAGCACGTGCCGCCATGCCGAGTCCATCGCCAGTGTTGATGAAGGCATTGGTCGATGCGGCAAAGATACGGCCAGCACCACCGGTCGCGAAAACCGTGGTCTTGGCTTCGAGAATCATCACGTCGCCGGTTTCCATTTCAAGCGCAACGACGCCAATCACATCGCCCTCGGCATCTCGCAAAATATCGATCGCCATCCACTCAACGAAAAAATGGGTTTTGGCGCGCACATTGCGTTGATAGAGCGTATGCAGCAATGCATGCCCGGTACGGTCGGCAGCAGCACAAGCGCGCTGTACCGGTTTTTCGCCAAAGTTCGCGGTATGACCGCCGAATGGACGCTGGTAAATCGTGCCATCCGGATTACGGTCGAATGGCATGCCAAAATGTTCGAGTTCGTACACGACCTTCGGTGCCTCACGGCACATGAATTCGATTGCATCCTGGTCGCCCAGATAGTCCCCCCCCTTGACGGTGTCGAACATATGCCAGTACCAACCGTCTTCCGACATATTGCCGAGCGAGGCGCCGATACCACCTTGCGCTGCAACGGTATGCGAACGGGTCGGAAATACCTTGGACAATACGGCAACGTTCAAGCCCGCCTCAGCCAATTGCAGTGAAGCACGCATGCCGGAACCGCCGGCACCAACGATGACCGCATCAAAGCGGCGGGAAGGAATAGAAGATTTGATTGCTGCCACGATTAGGCTCTCCACAAAATCTGCGCCGCCCATCCGGCACAACCGACTAACCACACAATCGTGGCAACTTGCAAGCTCAAGCGAAAACCGGCCGGCTTGGCATAATCCATTAAAATTTCGCGCATGCCGACCCAAGCGTGATAGAAAAGCGAGAGGAAGGCGACAAAGGTCGCGATCTTGAACCATTGTTGCGCAAACATGCCGGCCCAGCCTTCATAGCTGAAATTACTGCCAGTCAAAAAAGTCGTCAAAAGGATAAGCGTGTAGACCGCCATCACGATTGCTGTCATGCGTTGCGCGAGCCAGTCTCTGAGGCCGTAATGCGCGCCGACCACCAAGCGCTTCGGTCCGATATTATTGTTTGCCATTTAGAGTACTCCGAACAATTTCAATGCAACCAATGCCGTCAACGCCAAGGTGACTGCAAAAACACTGGCAGCAGATTTACGCGCACTGTCTTTGTCCAAGCCGACATGCGTATCCATGATGAGATGCCGAATGCCGGAACAGAAATGCTGTAGATAGCCCCATGCCACTACCAAGATCAGCAGCTTGACGAACCAAGTGGAAGTAAACCCTTTGAAATACTCAAATGAAATCTCGGAGGTAAGACTCTTTTCCAATAAATACAAAATCAAGGGCAGCAACAAGACCAGCAACAAACCACTGATGCGGTGCGCGCCCGAAACAAGACTTGCCATTGGCCAACGATACCTCGGCAAATCTTTCAATGCATTAATATTGCGAAATTCAGGCCGACTTTTCTTTGCGGCTTCAGACATAACAACACCTCCCTGAGCTAAATAATCCCGTGATTTTCGCTTATTTTTTACAGCACACCAATAAATATTGTGCACAATAGGCAATATATCCGTTTGTCAAGGTCAATAATTCCACACTTGACAATGCTCACCTCACACTGCTAGCTCAACTCATTCTGATAATGATGACGGTCGGTCAAATACAATCCGCGTCGCACCTCCACCGGCTTGTCGCCATAGGTATAGGACACCCGCTCGACACTTAACAATGGCGTATTGATGGCAACAGCCAGCAATTCGGCCGCATTTTCATCCGCTGCAACCGCGCGAATCTTTTCCGCTGCGTGGATCATATGGGTACCGAATTCACTTTCAAACAGACCGTACATCGGCCCCTTGTATTCAATTAAGCGCTCCGCCGTCAAACCTTTGAAAATAATGCCCGGCAACCAAAGCTCTTCCAGAATGGTTGGAGCCCCATCAAAAGACTGCACACGCTTGATGAAAATGACTGAATCACCCGATTTGATATCGAGCTGGCGCGCCACCTCTGCCGGCGCACGCAAACGTCTAACTTCGATGATCTTGTTATCGGGATAGCCAGCCTCACCCAAGTCAGGCATCAAGCGCAAAAATCGGAAGTGTGCGCGCGCCTCGTGATGCGTTGAAACAAAAGTACCCTTTCCCTGCCGCCGCACGACCAGATTCTCGGCAGACAGCCCATCAATTGCCTTGCGCACCGTCCCTTGACTGACCTTGAAACGGCTCGCCAGTTCGACTTCGCTTGGAATCAGCTCGCCCGGCTTCCATTCGCCGGCTTGCAGACTTTGCGTGATCAGCACTTTGATTTGCCGATAGAGCGGACTGAAGGTGGCGGACATTCCAGGAACAGCAATCCCCGCATCAGCACTCGGCGCATCGCTATTGGTCAAATGGGTTGGAATAGAACTCATAATTTACGATTTCATCACAAAACCCCCATTGCCGTCCAGAAAAAAAGTGATATCTTATATGTCTTATATAAGATAAAAGATAGATATTGACAGAGTAACTTTGCAAGCCTACACTCACGGGCAACATTTTCTCTATGGCGACGGAATCAAAGGGGGCGGTTGCCATCATCCACAACGCCCTTTTACCCGTAGCAAACAGGCTGTGACTTGCCAAGTTTTCACCGGTATCATTACAAGCTTATAGAATTTTTTATTTCTATGTATTGAGGATAGAGTATGCATCGCTTGGGCGGCGCTTAACTTTGCCCCACAATCAATAAGCTTCTGTATCGTTTTCATTACCACTTTGGAGATTCAACATGGCTAAAGCCCCCATGCGTGTTGCCGTTACCGGCGCCGCCGGCCAAATCGGCTATTCACTGCTGTTTCGCATCGCTAACGGCGATATGCTCGGCAAAGACCAACCTGTCATTCTGCAATTGCTCGAAATCCCCGATGAGAAAGCGCAAAAAGCCCTCAAAGGGGTGATGATGGAAATCGATGACTGCGCATTTCCGCTGCTGGCCGGCATGACCGCGCACAGCGATCCGATGACTGCATTCAAGGACATCGATTGTGCATTGCTGGTCGGCGCCCGCCCACGTGGCCCCGGCATGGAGCGCAAGGACCTGCTTGAAGCCAATGCCCAGATCTTCACGGTGCAAGGCAAAGCGCTGGATGCAGTTGCATCGCGCAATGTCAAGGTTCTGGTAGTTGGCAACCCAGCCAACACCAATGCTTACATCGCCATGAAATCCGCGCCGAACCTGCCAGCCAAAAATTTCACCGCGATGCTGCGCCTGGACCACAACCGTGCATTGTCGCAAATTGCTACGAAGACTGGCAAACCTGTCTCGTCGATCGAGAAGCTGTTTGTCTGGGGCAATCACTCCCCGACCATGTACGCCGACTATCGCTATGCAACGATCGATGGTCAGTCGGTCAAAGCAATGATCAACGACGACGCATGGAACAGGGACGTGTTCCTGCCGACCGTTGGCAAGCGCGGTGCTGCGATCATTGAAGCGCGCGGCCTGTCTTCCGCTGCTTCGGCTGCCAATGCGGCAATCGATCACGTGCATGATTGGGTACTTGGCACCAATGGCAAGTGGACCACGATGGGCATTCCGTCCGATGGTTCATACGGTATTCCGGAAGGTACGATGTTTGGCTTCCCGGTCACCATCGAAAATGGCGAATACAAAATCGTCCAAGGCCTGGAAATCGATGCGTTCTCGCAAGAGCGTATCAACATCACGTTGAAGGAATTGCTCGAAGAGCGTGATGGCGTCAAACCCCTCGTAGGTTAATAAAACCTGCCGGGCTCGGCCCGACGACACATACCCGTGTCGCCGGGCCGCTTTGCTACCGAATCACTGTCCCACATCTGACGTTACGCTGCACATGCACCCCTCCGAGGTTTTATTCCAAGGCAAGCGCCAACCGATTTCGATTCCGGTCTGCGACCACTATGCCGGCTCTGAAAAGCTGATGCGTAAATCGCTTGCCCTGCAACAAGAACTTGGTCCTGTTTTTGACATTACCTCCGACTGCGAAGACGGTGCCGCCGCTGGCGATGAAGAAGCGCACGCACACCTGGTTGCATCGTTGATTGCCAGTGAGGAAAATCGTTTCGAACGTATCGGTGCGCGTGTCCATGACATGACCAGCGAATTCTTTGAAAAGGATATTGCGGTTATTTGTAAAGACGCCGCGATGCGCCTCGCTTATCTGGTTATTCCCAAAGTCGACAGTGTCGCCGACGTCAGTGATGCACTCGCGGTTATCAATCGCCATGCGAAAAAAGCCGGTCGTCCAAATCTGCCGGTTCATGTATTGATTGAAACCCACGGTGCGCTGGCAGACGTGTGCGCGATCGCCGCACTGCCTCAAGTTGAGTGCCTGTCTTTCGGCATCATGGATTTTGTATCGGCGCACTACGGTGCGATTCCTGGCGGCGCGATGCGCACACCGGGTCAATTCACGCATCCGCTGGTAGTCCGCGCCAAGCTTGAAATCGCGGCAGCCTGCCACGCATATGGCAAGGTTCCCTCACACAATGTCACGACTGAAATCAAGGATACCGCGGTTGTGGCGAACGATGCGAACCGCGCGACATCTGAATTTGGGTACACCCGAATGTGGAGCATCCATCCTGATCAGATCAAACCCATTGTAAAGTCCCTTTCCCCACGCAGCTCCGAAGTCAACGAAGCATCGCAGATCCTAGCCGCGGCACAGAGCATGCAATGGGGACCGATACAACATAACGGCAAGCTGCATGACCGCGCCAGCTACCGGTACTATTGGACGATACTGCAGCGGGCAAAATCGAGCGGTCAGCCCTTGCCGGAATTTGCTGCCGCTCTCTTATAAAACTTGCGCGACTATTGTCCGGAGCATGAACGAAGTCGCTCGCGAAAGGAGACATTCCATGAAAAAATATTTATCCGCAGTGTTGATCGCCGGCTTGGCAGTGGGAATGCAACAAGTCCAAGCGCAAAACACCTCTCCTGCCCCGCACAAAGTCGTGAAAAAGGCCTCTGCCAAGAAAGCGGCGTCAACCCATAAACATGCGACGCCAACCGACGACGATGAAAAAGAACCGGACACCAGTGCTTCGTCGAGTACTGAATTCCACTGCGAACTCGGCAACAAACTGACGATTTACCGTACTGCCGGCGATGACCAGCATATTGCATTGCGCTGGAAACAACGGCTGCTACAAATGATCCGCGTCGATACTAGTACCGGTGCCAACCGGTTCGAAAATCGCAAGGTCGGCCTGGTATGGATTGGCATTCCTGCCAAGGGCATGCTGCTCGACTCCAAGAAGGGGCAGCAACTTGCCAATGAATGCAAGACTACGCAGTAAATGCCAAAAAGCCAGTAGTCAGCCTGACTGCCTACTAAAGCATCAAAAAAAGGTTGCCGCATTTTACGTGCGGCGCGCAACAAGAAGAATATGCAGCTATTTTTAAAATCAGTTCATTTGTAATCTAAGGAGAGGTTATGTCCCGCAACACTTTGAACACCCTCAAGGAATTCCCGATTTCGGGTTCCAAAAAAGGCCAGTTCTACTCGCTACCTGCGCTGGAGAAAAAACTCAGCGTGAATATTTCGCGCCTGCCGGTATCGATCCGCATCGTGCTGGAATCGGTACTGCGTAACTGTGACGGCAAAAAAAGTCACGGAAGAACACGTAAAGCAACTCGCGAATTGGGGCGCAACAGCGCAACGCACTGATGAAATTCCATTCGTCGTGGCGCGTGTAGTGTTGCAGGACTTCACCGGTGTTCCGCTGCTGGCCGACTTGGCTGCGATGCGCGGCATCGCCTCGCAGATGGGCAAAAATCCGAAGAACATCGAACCGCTCGTGCCCGTCGATTTGGTGGTCGATCACTCGGTGCAGATCGATCATTACCGCGAGAAAAAAAGCGCTCGATCTCAACATGAAACTGGAATTCGAGCGCAACAACGAACGCTACCAGTTCATGAAATGGGGTATGCAGGCGTTCGACACGTTCGGTGTGGTGCCACCGGGCTTCGGCATCGTACATCAAGTCAACCTGGAGTATTTGGCGCGTGGCGTGCACAAGAAAGGCAGCATCTATTATCCGGACACATTGGTCGGCACCGATTCCCACACCACCATGATCAACGGTATCGGCGTGGTCGGCTGGGGTGTGGGCGGCATCGAAGCGGAAGCCGGCATGCTCGGTCAGCCGGTGTACTTCCTGACGCCGGATGTCGTGGGCGTGAACCTGACCGGGCAACTGCGTGAAGGCGTGACTGCAACCGACCTGGTATTGACCATCACCGAAATGCTGCGCAAGGAAAAAGTCGTCGGCAAGTTTGTCGAATTTTTCGGCGAGGGCACCGAGTCCCTGTCGCTGACCGACCGCGCAACGATTGCCAACATGGCGCCGGAATACGGCGCCACCATGGGTTTCTTCCCGGTTGATGATCAAACCATCGAATATTTCAAGGGCACCGGCCGCAGCAAGGCAGAGATCGATACATTCGAAGCGTATTTCAAGGCGCAAAAACTGTTCGGCGTACCGAAGTCAGGCGACATCGATTACACCAACGTGGTCACGCTTGATCTCGGCTCCGTCGCACCGTCGTTAGCCGGCCCGAAACGTCCGCAAGACCGGATCGAAATCGGTCATGTCAAATCGACCTTCGCAGACCTTTTCTCCAAACCCGTATCGGAAAACGGTTTCAACAAAAGCCGAAGACCTCGATGCCGTGTATGAGAATGCCGACAGCGTCAAAGTGAAAAACGGCGACGTGCTGATTGCCGCAATCACATCTTGCACCAACACATCGAACCCGAGTGTATTGCTGGCGGCCGGCTTGCTGGCCAAGAAAGCGGTCGAAGCTGGCTTGAAAGTGTCGCCGCACATCAAGACCTCGCTCGCCCCCGGATCGCGTGTTGTGACCAAATACCTGGAAGCTGCCGGCCTGCTACCCTACCTCGAAAAACTCGGTTTCGGCGTAACTGCATACGGCTGCACCACATGTATCGGTAACGCCGGCGATCTGACGCCGGCGATGAACGAAGCGATTGTCAAGAACGACATCGTGGCTTCCGCCATACTGTCCGGCAACCGCAACTTCGAAGCACGTATCCACCCGAACATCCGCGCCAATTTCCTCGCATCTCCGCCATTGGTCGTGGCTTACGCCATTGCTGGCAACATGACCAAGGATCTGATGACGGAGCCGGTCGGCCGCGTCAAGGGCAAGGATATTTTCCTGGGTGACATCTGGCCGACTTCACAGGAAATCGGCAAGCTGATGAAGTTCGCGATGAATGCCAAGACCTTCAAGGAAAACTACGCTGACGTCAAAGGGGCGCCCGGCAAGCTGTGGGAGCAGATTAAAGGCGTGGCCGACGGTCAAGTCTACAACTGGCCGAAATCAACCTACATCGCAGAACCACCGTTCTTCGGTGACTTTACAATGGAGCCGAAAGCAGCGGCAACCGGCATTAGCGGCGCCCGTGCTTTGGGCGTATTCGGCGACTCGATCACGACTGACCATATCTCTCCGGCCGGTTCAATCAAGGAATCCAGCCCGGCAGGTAAATGGCTGCTCGAAAACGGCGTACAAAAAGCCGACTTCAACTCGTATGGCTCGCGTCGCGGCAATCACGAAATCATGATGCGCGGCACGTTCGCAAACGTACGTATCAAGAACCTGATGATCGCGGCCAAACCGGATGGCTCGCCGTCGAGGGCGGCATCACGATCCACCAGCCAAGCGGTCAGGAAATGTCGATCTATGACGCTGCGATGCAATACGTGAATGACGGTGTACCAACCATGGTGTTCGGCGGCGAGGAATACGGTACCGGCTCCTCGCGCGACTGGGCGGCCAAGGGCACACAATTGCTGGGGGTCAAAGCGGTGATTGCGCGTTCATTCGAGCGTATCCATCGCTCCAACTTGGTAGGCATGGGCGTGTTGCCACTGCAATTCCTTGGCAGCGACAGCGTGCATACACTCGGCATCACTGGTAATGAGACTTTCGATCTGAAAGGCATCGAAGACGACATCAAGCCGCAGCAGGAAGTGACCTTGGTGATCAATCGCAGCAATGGCCAACAACAGGAAGTCAAAGTTTTGTTGCGCATCGATACGCCGATCGAAGTGGATTACTACAAGCACGGCGGTATTTTGCCATTCGTTCTGCGTCAATTGCTCGCCGCGTAAGAACGTCGCCAAATCAGTGGCTCCTTGCAGAAAAAATCATAGCCGTGCCCGGATTTCGCGACATGACTACGAGATGCAAGCGAGCCATGACTTGTATTGACAGTCCATTTGCAGGACAAACGCCGGCACCGTCCGGCGTTTTCTATTTTTCAAACCATATTCACGGAGATGCATCATGTGGAAAATTTTTGTCGGGTTCGTCGCCTTCGCATTGCTTGCACTGTTCGTCATCATGAAGAGCGGCGACAAGATCGACATCCAGGCTGAGGCGGCGGGGCATTCGACTTCTACGCCTGAATCGCTATCTGCGTCGGCTGCGGCATCCGTCACACCGGCACCGGTCAAGAGCGTGCCGGCTGCTACGGCAACGCCTGCTGCCAGTGCTCCTTCCGTCGACGCAGCTGCGCAACCCCGCAAAATGTCCACTACCGGCACGGTCGTCGTCGGCGCTACAGCTGCATCAGCTGCTGCGTCGAAATAACCCCCGGCCCCAAAAGCCGCGCCGATAATCGGCGCGGCTTTTTTATCGGCGCAGCTATTGACGAACGGATAATCGTGGCCCGACCGTCGGCGCCAGAAAGCAATACAAACCGAAAAATTCAGATGCCACAGGTAGTATTTCGATGCATGCAAGCCGAATCCACTACAATATGATTCCTCGGCACCACTTCCCATCTTTCCAATCATGCGTCGTCCATCCAAAAGTTCATCACCCAAACTCTCTGCAGACAGTCAGCGTCTGACCACATTGGCACAAGCCGTGATACAAGCATCGAGCCGAATCGAAGAACGTTCATGGGAGCGCCGGTTGGATGCATTGATTCATAAGTTACTGAAAAACAATCATCAAGATACGATTGAAGCAGCGCTCGACAACAGTTTCAAGGCACAATCGGGTACCTATGACGCGCTAATGGAATCGATTGAATCGGTTAGCGAATCTTGCATTCAGGAACAGGACGGCATTTCCTATGATGCATTGCTGATTGCAATACCGATCTTGGCGTGGACGCGATTTTCGATCGCGGCTGGCCCGATTGCCGCAGATATGGTGACCACCCTTTCCGCGCATTTATATGCACACATTCTGGCGCCAGACACACGCTTGGCCATGGCGCCGACGCTGTTTGCAATTGACCAGTTGCCGCGCACGCATACAGAGACATTCGCCATGACGCAGCACATGGCGCAAGCCGCGATCAAAGGCAGCGCGCTAGGGCCAATGATCAACCCACCCGAGACGGCGCCGTTTCTGGCCGATACCCGTTATCTGTTGGCAGTCGTGGCCGCACCGTCGGGGCAACCGCTGTTCCACTGGCAGAGTTCATTGAATCCGAATAGTCGCGAAGAAGCAGTGACCCAGTGGCGGGCTCAAGCCTTGCCGAATATCACGCGTCTGTTGCCTGGTTGCGGTATTGAATTGTTGCTGCCGGAAGCCTACTTCGTTGCATGCCGCGAGGCTGACAAGCAAATCCGCCCCGTGTCATTGCGATCTGCGGTGCATTATCTTACCCACACCCTCAACGCCGAGCCAAATGCCTTGCAAGCAATTATTGGCGGCTTCGCTGAAGACTCATCAGAAGGTCGCATCGATGAATACCGCGTTGGCTTCGCCTTGCATCACAATCCGGACGTGGTATACGGCGTTGTCTGGCCGCTCTATGGACAAGAAGATGAAGAGGCAGCCATCGCTGTGATCATGGCTGGCGGAGGCAGCAATGCAGCAATGCCGCCTGAAGTGGACAGCAAAACGCCACTGGAAGAAATTCTGACGCTATTGCGAGAATGCGGCATTACCCATATCAAACACCACGAAGGCTGCTATCCGATGGACTCATGCGATGATTGCGGCGCACCGCTTTTTCTCGACCTGGAAGCGGAATTGGTGCACGCGGAAATGCCGGAAGACGCTCCACACGGAAGCATGCATTTCCACTGATACCAATCTGGAACCATAAGAGATAAAAAGATCGATGGATTTTTTCGTTTGGCAAGGTACCCCTAGCGTCGTGTAGCTGGCGACACCAGCAGAAAGGTGTTCCACTGGAATACCGAACAGCCAGATTGCAAAAGACGCGATGTCATGTCACGTTTGGCTCCAGACCGTATAAGGATGGCGCAGCAAGTTCGCGTTGAAATAGCGACTGTCATGCGTAACTTCTGTCCCAATCCAATCAGGCTTTGCAAATTGCTGGTCTTCCGCTGCAAGCTCGATTTCCGCCACTACCAGTCCGGCATTGTCGCCCAAAAATTCATCAACTTCCCACACCATGCCTTGGTACGGTATCCGATAACGGTTCTTTTCGATGATCGGCTTTTCGCAAAGCTCGTTGAGAAATTTTGCGGCATCGTCCACTGTAATCGGGTATTCCCATTCGCCACGCGTAACGCCAACCGTACGGCCCTTGATCGTCAGCATTGCCGATGCCCCTTCGATACGAACCCGCACGATGCGATCCGCATGTGAGGACAAGTACCCCTGTCGAATCAATATTCCCTCTGCCAACGCCCGCCAGCGATCGTCCACTGTCAGAAATTTCCGCTCGATTTCAATGCTCATGGTGCAGCCTCCAGCGCCTGCAATATCGGCTGCAATATCGCCTGCCCTACTTTTGCGCTGCGCGCGCCATTCCAGCCCACTTGGGGATCGGGCAGATTCGCATTGTCTTTGAACGGCATCTCCAACGTCAGCGAAATACATTTGAACGTATGGCCGACGTATTTGGACGCCAAGGTCAACATGTCTTTGTTATATTTATTGGCCGGATAGCCATGCTCGGTCTGGAACTCCGAACTCGCTTTTTTGAAATTTTTCAAAAAAGCCTCTTGATCGCTTGCTTGCCCCGTGCTGAAATCTTTCAGCATTTCATTACCGGCGATGAATACATAAGGCAAGCTCTCGTCGCCATGCGCGTCGATGAACAAGTCACAACCGACTGCATGCATCTTGTTCTTTACAACAAAGACTTCGGGGCTGGTTTCAAGCGACGGAGTCATCCACTCGCGATTCAGGTTCGCGCCGGCTGCATTGGTGCGCAAGTTACCGCGCACCGAGCCGTCCGGATTCATGTTCGGGACAATATAAAACACTGCATGCTTCAAAAGCCGCTGTGCGGTTTCGTTGGCAGGATCAAGTAACGCATCCAGCATGCCTTCGGCGAACCACTCCGCCATCGATTCGCCCGGATGCTGACGGGCGATCACCCAGATCTTTTTGGCTGCGGATGGATCACCGACAACCACCGCGTTCAGATCGCGTCCGTCAATCGTGTTACCCAGGTCAATGACATGCGCGTGCGCACATGCATCCGCGCGCCCCAATAGATTCAGATGCCGCTCCCATGAATACGGCTCGAAATAGGCGTAATAAATACTATCGCGCTCCGGCGTATGGGTCACTGTCATTACCTGTCCGTCATAACTGGTCGGGACGCGGAACCAATTAACGCGGTCGTAGCTGGCAACCGCCTGGTAGTTTTCCCAACCACCCGGATAAGTCGCCTGACCTGCATTCAGAAAGCGCATGATGCACTGTTCGCCGCGCGCCCCCTGCAGCCGGAAATAAAACCATTGGGAAATGTCGGCGTGAGAATCTTTACGGATATTGAGATCGATAGCTTGCGGGATGTCTGCGCACAGCACTTCAATGGCGCCAGCGTCGAATTGTTGGCTGATTTTGATCGGCATATTCAATATGGTTGCCATCCTTGCCACACGTGCTTGCGTAGCGCCGATGGTGGTTTTTAGGATGACGCTATTGTCCTGCTTTTCTCCCACTTCGAAAAGTATTCGACGATACTTAGCTCATGCTGATAGATGACCTACCAAATCGATCGAGATTTTCAAAAAAACCCCCGGAGGAAACCGGATTGAGTGTGCACTCCATAGGTGAACCGTGGCGGAAGAGCCAACGGTTCTGTATAATTGCTGCTCAGTCGGGGCGTAGCGCAGCCTGGTAGCGTACTTGCATGGGGTGCAAGGGGTCGGAGGTTCGAATCCTCTCG
>Ga0170475_102101706_pt1 | contig 13824 bp, 23 predicted proteins | sample Soicark_Litter_5_FD_111474 | JGI IMG/M metagenome (GOLD analysis project Ga0170475, IMG submission 111474) | Avena fatua rhizosphere microbial communities from Hopland, California, USA. Combined Assembly of 48 SPs | reverse complement strand
GTTAGCAATGGATCAGACAATAAAACCAAAATTAATGCCAGCTGAGTGGTTAGTCATAGCTTTTTTTCTGGTATTTTTGGGCTTTTTAACCCTTACTTCTGCTTTTTCTCCTGCTGTTCCTTATTTTATTGAAGAGCGTGCTGCTTACTTAAAACCTAAAGAATTTGAAGTGCTTATTGAAGGCGCTGTCTCTAATCCAGGCACATATTATGTTGTCTCAGGCTCCTTAATTAAGGATGTTGTCGCTTTGGCAGATCCTTTACCTTCTGCAAACCTTAATGCCATAAGAGCTGGCAGTAAGGCGCGTAAAGGACAGGCCATTTATGTTCCTTATAAGACTTTTGCCAAAAACAAGTCGCGCCCTAAGAACATAAATCTTTAAATTTCAGATACAAACGACAGAATTAAGAAAAAAAAGAGATAATGTCTATTGCTGTAAATGAAGTAAGATGATATTCTCTTGACTAAAGCTCCGGAAAATGAGCAAAAAGTTCGCCTAAGCTTACTGGCAAGAACGCATGACGTGTGTACCTTCCCACTTAAAGCAAAAGGCTTTACTGCAATAGATTAATTACAAAGACATACATTCGCAAAGTTTTTTTTGTGAACACATGAATGTGAAGGGAAAAACCATGTCGCAAAGACCGCTTAGACTTATGGGCAAAAAACGCGGAATGACACAGCTCTTTGATGAAAAGGGTAATGTCGTTGTCTGCACAGTTGTTGAGCTAGAGCCTAATGTTATCACACAGATCAAGACACTGCAGTCAGATGGTTATAGTGCGCTCCAGCTTGGCTTTGAAAAAGTCAAAGGGAAAACTGAGCACACCATTGCGGCAAGAACAAAAAAACCTCTCGCAGGTCACTTCGCCAAGGCTTCTACTGCTCCAAGACGGCATTTACAAGAATCAAGAGTAGAAAGTGTTGAAGAATACACTGTAGGTCAAGAAATCGGCGTGGAAGTGTTTGCCGATGTCGTTTTTGTTGACGCTGTAGCAATGAGCAAAGGTAAAGGTTATCAAGGGGTTATGAAGCTGCATAACTTCGCAGGGGGGCCTGCTGCGCACGGCTCAAGCTTTCACCGCCACGCAGGTGGTACTGGAATGAGAAGTACGCCAGGGCGTTGCCTTCCAGGTGGAAAACGCGCAAGTCATATGGGTTATGACAGAAAAACAGTTCAAAATTTAAAAGTTGTTAAGGTCCTTCCCGAGAAGAATGTCCTTTTGCTAAAAGGTGCAGTTCCTGGCCCGAGAAACGGTTTGGTAAGCATTTCAGCTGCAGTTAAAAAACCTGTAGCGGCGTGAAAAGATTACTTTGGTCGTTCCTCTTTAGTTAATATGAATCGATTCAGTTTGGAGATAGCATTGTGTCGAACCTAAAAAAATTCGATCTAGAAGGTCAAGAGCTTGGGCAGGTAAATGTTGCCGATGCGCTTTCTCAGGCCGTCGCAAATCCGCAGATGGTCAAAGACTACATCGTGGCAATCCGTGCCAATGCTCGGCAGTGGTCTGCGCATACAAAAACGCGCAGCGAAGTCAAGCATACGACGAAGAAGCCTCATCCTCAAAAGGGTGGTGGAAGAGCTCGTCAAGGGTCGTTAGTCTCTCCTCAGTTTAGAGGGGGCGGATGCGCTTTTGGCCCAAGAGCAAAAAGCAATCAGCATGTTCGGATCAACAAGAAAGAAAGGCAAGCTGCCATTCGTTTCCTCTTGTCCGAAAAGCTTAAAAGTAATCAAGTGCACATAGTCCAGAACTTCGAGATGGATGCGCCTAAAACGCAAACAGTTAGCCGCCTTATTAAGACGCTAAACCTCTCCGGTAGAGTTCTCTTTTTGTCTGAAGGCAACTATGCTGCCATTCCAGGATGTGAAGAGTTCTGCCTCAGTGTAAGATCTGAAAGTCATCGGAATTTTGCTAAAAGTGTAAGAAATATCGAAAAAGCTCGTTTTTCCCTCGTGAAAAATATCAGCGGTTATGATGTCCTCGTGGCCAAGCACATTGTGCTGACTGAGTCGGCATTTGATGAGCTGAACAGATGGCTGTGTTAAGACAAATATAAGGAACTTAAAGAGATGACTCTGAGTAATCCGTATCAAGTAATCAAGCGCCTGTATGTCACTGAAAAAGCAAAGGTGCTTAATGAGCTGCAAAGCAATGACAGTAATCCTTCAGTTAGGCGCTGCAACAAGCCAAAATATGTTTTTATTGTCGATACTTCGGCAACAAAGCGGCAAATTGCACAAGCTATTGAAACAATTTATAAGGATAAATCGGTCAAAGTTGTTTCAGTGAATACGAGCAACGTTAAAGCCAAAGCCCGCCGTGTGCGTGGACGTTTGACGTTTCGTTCAGCTTATAAAAAAGCTGTAGTCACGTTCGAAGCTGGCGACAAGATCGAATAGCTCTAAAAGATAAGAGGGAATTCCATGCTTAAAAAATATCGACCAGTGACACCAGGAACTCGTCAGCTCATATTGCCTATGAATGAAGAGCTAACCCGCGTTGAAGGGTCTCGTGCAACTGTAAAGCCTGAAAAGTCGCTCCTTCTACCGAAAAGAAGAACTTCCGGTAGAAACAATAACGGGCATATTACTTGCCGGCATAAAGGCGGTGGGCACAAGCGTCAATACCGTATTATTGACTTTAAACGCGATAAAGAAAATATTCCGGCGCGAGTAGCTTCGATTGAGTACGATCCTAACCGTTCCTCTTATATTGCGTTGCTTAACTACGTAGATGGGGAAAAGCGCTACATTATAGCACCGCAAGGCCTAAAAGTTGGAGCTCAAGTGCAGACGAGCGATCAGCCTCCATTTCATGTGGGTTGCTGTATGACGCTTAAATCTATGCCGATCGGTTCTGTGGTGCACAATATCGAATTGCAACCGGGCCGAGGCGGTAAATTAGTTCGTTCTGCGGGTATGTCAGCCCAGCTTATGGCTCGCAGCAATGGCTATGCTACTATTCGTATGCCTTCAGGTGAAGTTAGGATGTTTCGTGAAACTTGCAAAGCGACTTTCGGCGCTGTTTCGAATCCTGAGCACAGCCTCAGAGTAGAAGGAAAAGCAGGCCGTATGCGTTGGAAAGGTGTAAGACCGACAGTGCGTGGTACTGCCATGAACCCAGTCGATCACCCTCACGGAGGCGGTGAAGGTAAACACAAAGGAAACATTCCTCAGACGCCATGGGCTATGCCTACAAGAGGTCTGCGTACGCGCTCCTTGAAGAAGTCGAAAAAGTATATCGTCAAAGATCGAAGGAAAAAATAATATGTCGAGATCCTTAAAAAAGGGTCCCTTTGTGGATCACCACGTGCTCAAAAAAGTTGCGGTTCAAAACAAGAACAATACTAAAAAGCCGATAAAGACATGGTCACGTCGCTCTATGATTGTACCAGAGATGATTGGCCACACCTTTGAAGTTCATAATGGACGTAAATTTATCATGGTGTTCATTACAGAGACGATGGTAGGGCATCGCCTAGGAGAGTTTTCTCCAACGCGTTACTTTAAAGGACATCCAATTAAGAAATAAGGTCAAAGAGATGAATTACGGAAAAGCTGTTACAAAAAAACATCAGAATTCCTCCGCGAAAGGCAAGACTTGCTGCGGCGTTGATGCGTGGAAAATCAGTGACTGAGGCAAATAGCCAGCTCCTTTTTTGCAATATGAAGGGTGGCAGGCTGCTGAAAAAGACATTGGATAGTGCAGTGGCAAATGCAGAGACTCTGTTAGATCTTCGAAGAGAGAATCTAGTAGTTATTGAAGTGCGTGTGGATCAAGGTCCAACATTGAAGCGTGCAAAGCCAAAAAATAAAGGCGGACGCCATCCCATTTTAAAGAGAACAAGCCATTTCACCGTTCTTGTCGGCGAAGAATAAGGAGCCAAAGCATGGGACAAAAAACACACCCTAAGGGGTTTAGATTAATCCGAACCCGAAACTGGGCTTCAAAGTGGTATGCAAACAAGCAAGAGTTCGGTGATTTGCTGACAGAAGACAGACTGATTCGGAGTTTCTTATTGAAAAAGCCTGCATTGCAGGGTACTTCACAGATCGTTATTCGACGCATGAGCGAAAAGATTGAAGTAACTATCCATACAGCACGACCAGGGTTGGTGATTGGGAAAAAGGGTGCTGAGATCGATGTCTTGAAGGGCGAGCTATTCAAGTTGACGGGTAAAAATGTTTGGGTTGAAGTTGAAGAAATCAAAAGACCCGACTTAGATCCGAAAATTATTGCTGACGGCATTGCTAAGCAATTGGAAAGAAGAATTCCATTCCGTCGTGCCATGAAGAAAGCAATACAGGCGACAATGGATGCCGGCGCACTTGGGATTAAAGTCCAAGTTTCGGGACGGCTTGGTGGAGCCGAGATTGCACGTACTGAATGCTATAAAGAAGGCAGTACGCCCTTGCATACTATACGTGCTGATGTCAGATACGATACTAGTGCGGCGCAAACGACATATGGGACAATTGGCGTAAAAATCTGGATTTATTGCGGTGAAGATACGCAAGTGAGAAAGGAGAAGGCATAATCATGGCACTGATGCCAAAAAAAACAAAGCATCGTAAAGTCCAAAAAGGACAAATGGCCGGTATCAGTAAAGGCGGTAATTTCGTTCATTTTGGTGAGTTTGGGATTCAGGTGTTAGAACGCGGTTGGATCACAAATCAACAAATCGAAGCTTGCCGTGTTGCTATCAATCGCTACTTTCAGCGTCGCGGTAAAGTGTGGATTCGTATTTTCCCCGATAAGCCGGTCACAAAAAAGCCTGCAGAAGTTCGTATGGGAAAAGGGAAGGGAGCTGTTGATCATTGGGTAGCTGTTGTAAGGCCTGGAAGAGTTCTCTTTGAAGTCGCGAACGTCTCAAAAGATATGGCTCAAAACGCTCTAAGACGTGCAGCTGCTAAGTTAGGATTAAAAACGCGTTTTGTCGAGCGTGTTGAACAAGTTTAAGGGTTTATGAGATGAAGACAAGCGAATTAAGAGATCAATCAATCGAAGATTTGCAGCTCTTTTATGAAGATAGCTGTAAGAAGCTCTTTGACTTGAAGAATGAAAGAAGTGCCGGGGCAGGACAAAAGCTTGAAAAGCCCCATCTTGTGCGCGATACGCGGAAAGCAATTGCTAGAGCGTTAACGATTATTCATGAGAAGAAGATTCTCGCTAACAAACAAAGCAATAGTTGAGGAAAACGATGCAAGCAGAAGAGCAAGGCAATCGGAAGAGACAAAAAGGCACAGTAATTTCTATTAAAATGGCTAAAACTGTTGTCGTTCAAGTCAAGCGTACAATTCGTCATCCACAATATGGCAAAGTTGTCGTTCGTAATAAGAAGTTATATGCCCATAATGAATCGAAACCACTACAAGTCGGAGACTTAGTTGAAGTGGTCGAGACAAGGCCTCTCTCCAAGTTAAAACGCTGGCAAGTAGTTTAATCCATTTTGCCGTGAATGAAAACTTGAAGTACAAAGATCAACAATAAGATCTAAGTAAAAGAGATAAAAGAGAATTGGCCTTGACAATGTAGCCAAAATAGTGACTAAGTCGGAGTAAATGAGTCATGATTCAAGAAGAAACTGAGCTTAAGGTAGCTGATAACAGCGGCGCTAAGCGGGTTAAGTGTTTTAAGGTTTTGGGCGGGTCGCGCAGACGCTATGCAGGTGTTGGCGATATTATCGTCTGTTCAGTCAAAGATGCAGACCCTAAGGGAAACGTCAAAAAGGGTGATGTCGTAAAAGCTGTCATCGTAAGAACCAAACGCTATATCAGAAGAAAGGACGGCACAAAGCTTCGCTTCGACGAGAATAGCTGTGTTCTAATTGATGATAAGAATAATCCAAGAGGAACGCGTATTTTCGGTCCAGTTGCCAGGGAAGTGCGTGATCGCGAATTTATTAAAATCGCATCTTTAGCTCCCGAAGTGATATAAATCGAAGGAAAATAAAATGAAAATCAAGACAAAATCACATTTTCTGACTGAAGAAAAAGCTAAGAAACTTTCTCCTGCGAAAGCTAAATCGCTCGGATGGTCTATACAGAACCGCTGCATTCGCAAAGGCGATAAAGTCATTGTTATTAGCGGAGATCATCGAGGAAGTGTTGGCGAAGTGCTATCTCGTACGAGTGAGCGCGCTATTGTTCAAGGAGTTAATATTAAGAAAAAGCATGTCAAAGGTTCTCAGTCACAACCTGGACGCATCTTGGAACTAGAAAGACCTCTGCATGTTTCTAACTTGAAACTGCAAGTTGAAGAAAAGTAACGTGCTTGTTAAAATTACAACGGTAAAATATAATGGCTAGATTAAAAAGACGATATCTAGAAGTCGTTAAAAAAGAACTGAATAAAAAGTTCGGCTATTCCAACCTAATGATGGTTCCTTCCTTAAAGAAGGTAGTTATTAGCATGGGGCTTGCTGAGGCTTCCAAAGATAAAAACGCTTTGCAAGATTGCGTCAAGGAATTGACATTGCTTTCTGGGCAAAAGCCTCTTATCACTAAAGCGAAAAAGGCGATTTCGAATTTTAAACTAAGAAAAGGACAAGCCGTTGGTGCAAAAGTTACTTTGCGCGGTATCAGGATGTTCGAATTTTTGGATCGTCTTTTCAACATCCTAGCCCCTCGTATTCGCGACTTTCGAGGTTTCGAGCCGAAAGCTGATGGTCAAGGTAATTATAGCCTCGGAATTGACGACCAGCAGATTTTTCCCGAAATCAACTTAGATGAAGTGAAGCGTACACAGGGAATGAACATCACGTTTGTAACATCGGCAACATCTGATGAAGAATGCATAGAATTGCTGAGGTTGCTTGGCTTACCATTTAAAAATTTACCCATAGCCTTAGTCGCTTAGGAAAAGAGGAGAAGGAAACATGGCAATTAGCGATCCAATAGCTGATTTCCTCACAAAGATTCGAAATGCTTTAAGCGCGGAACATCGCTTTGTCGATGTATCGTGGAGCAAGTTAAAGCAAAGTATCGTTGAAATCTTAAAGAGTCAGGGCTTTATTGAAAGTTTTCTTGTTAAGCACGACAATAAACAGCGTGGTACAATGAGAATTTTTCTAAAATATGCCTCTAAGCGACAACCAGTCATTCAAGGTATTAGAAGAGTATCTAAACCAGGTTTGCGTCGCTACGTTAAACATGATGAAATTCCCAAGTTTTATGCTGGCATGGGAGTGCCTATCATTTCAACATCGCATGGTGTTCTTCCTGGATCAGATGCGATAAAGCAAAAAGTAGGCGGGGAGATTCTCTGCTTAGTATGGTAACATCAAGTAGAGTTATAGTAGGTATAAGGAGCTAACACTCATGTCACGCAAAGGAAAATTTCCCATTGCAGTCCCGAAGGGCGTTGAAATTCGCATGGAAGGCGATGAAGTTCATGTCAAAGGACCACGCGGTTCGTTGCATCATAAGGTTCATCCTGGGATCAGTGTTGTTAAGGAAGATGATCAATTATGCGTTATTCTCGATGAGAAACACGCAGATCAAGGTAACTTCCACGGACTTTATAGAGCGATTATCAATAACATGGTTGTTGGTGTTTCTCAAGGGTTCGAAAAAAAATTAGAAATGATTGGCGTAGGTTACCGCGCCCAAGTTCAAGGGAATTTGTTAGACCTTCAGGTCGGGTTTTCTCATCCAACTAAATTGCCCATCCCTCAAGGGATAAGCGTTAAAGTTGAAAAGAATACTTTGATCATTCTCGAAGGTACTGATAAGCAAATGGTAGGTCAGTTTGCAGCTAATATACGCTCAAAACGCCCCCCCGAACCTTATCAGGGGAAAGGGATCCGCTATCAGAATGAATTTGTTCGAAGAAAAGCTGGTAAGGCAGCTGCTAAGAAGTAATAGATTAAGGTTTTAGGTACGATGAGAAATGCAACGTTGACAATTCAAAGAAAGCGTAAGTCGCGTGCTATGAGAGTTCGCAAGAAATTGCGCGGCACTTCGCTCAAACCACGTTTGTCTGTGCACAAGAGCAACGGCCACATCCAAGTACAGCTTATCGACGATGAGAAAAGTGTAACGCTTGGCGGTACTGCAACTTTTGCAAAAGAGTTTGCAAATACTGAATTTGGAAAGAAAAACAAAGATAGCGCAAAAAGACTTGGAGAGCGTATTGCCGAGATTGCTAAGGAACTCAATATCAAAGAAGTTGTCTTCGACAGAGGACCTTTTAAGTATCATGGGGTTTTAGCTGCTCTTGCAGATGCTGCTCGTGATGGTGGTTTGCAATTTTAGATCAACTTTAGGATAAAGCAATGGCAAAACAAAGCGATACGCAACATAGAGAAAAAGGCTCAAGCGAGTTAGAAGAGAAAGTTCTCTATATTAACCGCTGTTCTAAAGTGGTAAAGGGAGGGCGCAAGTTTAGCTTCTCTGCGCTGATATTAGTAGGTGATGGCAAGGGCCGCGTAGGTTACGGTTTTGCTAAAGCCAACGAACTGACCGATGCCATTAGAAAAGGTGGTGAGTCAGCACGTAAAAACATGATTAGGATCCCTGTTGAGGGAACCACAATCCCGCATGAAGTACAAGTTCAATGGGATGGTGCAGACGTCTTGTTAAAGCCTGTTCCGGAAGGGGGAGGACTTATTGCAGGTTCGACACCTAGAGCTGTACTGGAGCTTGCGGGGATCAAGGACGTTATGGCAAAAAATTTAATGGCTAGTAATCCTATTGATCAAGTGAAAGCGGTATTTAAAGCGCTCTCTATGCTCAAAACTCGTGAGCAAATTCAACAGTTGCGAGGTGTGAAATGATTTCCCTTTCTAACTTACAGGATGAATCAAGACCTTATAAGCGTAGAAAGCGTGTTGGCAGAGGCCCGGGTTCGGGTCTCGGTAAAACTTGCGGCCGTGGCGAAAAAGGGGCGGGATCAAGATCTGGATATAAAAGACGCCTGACTTATGAAGGCGGTCAATTCCGTACATTCATGAAAATCCCTCAACGCGGATTCAGCAACGTGCGTTTTCAAAGAAAATGTGATGTCGTCAATTTAGGGCAAATCAATGAAATGTTCGAAGATGGTGATATTGTAGATCTAGAAGCGCTACGTTCAAAAGGGTTTGTCGGCCCAGCTTATGGTTTAAAGGTTTTGGGTGACGGAGAGCTGACTAAAAAGGTCTCTATTCATGCAGATCACTACTCGAAAAGTGCTCTCTTAAAGATTAAGCAAGCGAAATTGTCTTGCAAAATTGTCCAAAGAGATGGCTCTCTTGTTGATATTGGTGCTGAAGAATAGATCTCTTTCGTAACTTGCTTTGATTGAAACGAAGCTAAATTTCAATCAAGGCATACTGTTTAAATCCTTTATGTTATTTGCTAAAGGTTTGTAAAAAGATAGCCTCTAATACTCTATCACGACAAGGTTTCGACCATGCAAGAATTCCAGCGAATCTGGCAAGTGCCTGAACTACGTGCAAAAATTTTATTTACGCTATTGATGTTAGTCGCTTGTCGTGTAGGTGCATTCATCCCTGTTCCAGGCGTGAATGCTGAAACTGCCATGACTTATTTTAGGCATGCGACCGGGGGAGGCCAGAACATATTCCAGATGGTAGATATTTTTTCTGGAGGCGCATTTTCGCAAATGACGGTAGTTGCGCTTGGGGTTGTCCCCTATATTTCTGCATCGATCATACTGCAGCTTGCTGTTGCGATGTGGCCATCTTTTCAAAGAGAGCTTCGTGAAAATCAGGAGCAAGGAAAAAGAAAGCTGAATAAGCTGACTCGTCTTTTGACTGTCATCCTTTCGTTTCTTCAGTCTGGGTTGTTCGCAAGATATGCATTGCAAATGAATATAAGCAATCCAGGTATTATTGCTGGAGAGCTTTTGGATGTGCAAGTAGCGGGTCATCCTTGGCTTTTTTACTTGATTTTCATGTTTACGATGACAACCGGTACTGTGCTGCTTATGTGGATTGGCGAACAGATTACAGATAGGGGAATCGGCAATGGAATGAGCCTGATTATCTCAATAGGAATTTTGGCTTCGTTACCTACCGCTATCGGCATGATCCTCCAGCAGCTGAATTTAGATTCGCAAGAGCCGGGGCAAATGACATTTACGAATGTCGCTGTTTTGTTTGGTTTGTTTGTCTTAATTACGCTTGCAACAATATTGATTATTCAAGGTCACCGCCGAATTCCGCTTCAATATGCAAGACGTGTTGTTGGAAGAAAAGAAGTTCAGGGATCAGGAGCTTCCTATTTGCCTCTGAAGATTAACTATGCCGGTGTTATTCCTGTGATTTTTGCCTCTTCTCTTCTCATGTTTCCTGCAACATTGGCAGGTTTCATTGGGCAGGGAAATTGGTTTGGTGAATTGGCCGGATGGTTGCAGCAAGGGCGCGAAGGCTACCTTATCATGTTTGTCGTATTGATTGTGTTCTTTACTTACTTCTGGACGGCAACGCAGTTTCATCCTGATCAAATTGCGTCGGATATGAAAAAAAATGGCGCCTTCATTCCTGGAGTAAGACAAGGCAAGCATACGCAAGATTATTTAGAGACAACCATGAACAGAATTACGTTTATGGGTGCAATTTTCTTGGCTCTAATTGCCGTTTTGCCTAATATAGTTGCTAGTTTGTTAGGAGTTTCTCCAACAATTAGCTACTTTTTCGGCGGAACTGCACTGCTTATTCTTGTAGGGGTAGTGTTGGATACGATGAAGCAAATAGAATCGCATCTTTTAATGAAGCGATACGACGGATTTATGAAGAAAGGTCGCTTACGTACTACACGATAAGTTAGGATGAGGTGCTTTCTCATTTCCTTTTTTTTAAGTTTAAAAGCATGAGCCAAATGTTTGAAATATTTTTAGGAGACATCAATGGTTAGAATTCTCGGTGTCGATGCACCGGATAACAAAAGATTAGAGATCAGTTTGACGTATATCTACGGGGTCGGACGTCACCTCTCTAATCAGATTATTGACCAACTAGGTCTTGATCGCAATATGAGAGCTCATAAGCTGACTCAAGATGACATCGCGAGAATCAACAATCTTTTGCAGGCGAGTTATGTAGTCGAAGGTGATTTGCGCCGTCAAGTGCAAAACAACATTAAGCGTTTGATCAGCATCCATTCTTATCGTGGTTTGCGTCACCGTTCTGGCCTTCCTGTCCGTGGGCAGCGCACACGCACTAATGCTCGGACGCGCAAAGGCCGCCGCAAAACAATTGCCAATAAGAAAAAATAATTAAGGGGAGTGTACTTTGGCTACAAGCAAACAGTCTCAAGCTAACGTAAAAAAAGGCGTTAAGACTAAAAGGAAGTTAGGACAAGTTGTCTCGTCCGGAATCGCACACGTTAAAGCGACATTTAATAATACAATTGTTGTTCTGACAGATCCTGCTGGTCATGTCATCTCATGGTCTTCTGCGGGTAAGGCAAACTTTTCAGGCTCTAGAAAATCTTCAAGTTTTGCAGCAACAATTGCAGCACAAGATGCTGGAAAAACAGCAGTTGCAGCAGGTATGCGAGAAGTTGAAGTTAATTTAAATGGGCCAGGTGCTGGGCGTGAATCTGCTGTACGCGGATTGCAGAGCGCAGGTTTAGCAATTACTTCTATACGTGATAAAACTCCTGTTCCGCACAACGGATGTAAACCACGTAAAAGGCGTCGTGTTTAATCCATATTTATGACTAATTATCAGGAGTTTGCGTTATGTCAGTAAATTACGGAAAGTTTGAGTTGCCTTCCGAGATCGAATGTGAAAAGGATACTGTTAGTTCTACCTTTGGTCGTTTCGTTGCAGAGCCTTTTGAAAGAGGTTTTGGTCATACTATCGGCAATGCACTCCGGCGCATGATGCTGACGTCCCTTGAGGCGCCTGCGATCATTTCGATTCGTCTTGAAGGTGTACCACACGAATATATGGCCATAGAAGGTGTTAATGAGGATATGATTAACATCATCCTTAATTTTAAAGGCGCTCTTTTACGAAGACACTCTTCCGATAGCAATGAAAATCCGCGTGATTCAAGAATTTTGAGCCACCAGATTGAGATCTCTCAAGAAGAGTTAGACAAGAACAATGGAAAGCGTAATGTAACACTTGGTGATGTTGTCAAAGAGGGATTATTCGAAGTTGTCAATCCTGAATTGCATCTCTTTACTGTTACTAAGCCAATGAAAAAGCAGATCGACCTTCGTGTTTGCATCGGACGCGGATATGTCCCTTCAGAAAGACATCTAGTCAGAGATAAAACCTCGGATGAAATTCTGATCGACTCTGCGTTTTCTCCTGTAAGATTGGTTAACTACTATGTGGAAAACACACGTATCGGCCAAGATACAGACTTTGATAGGTTAATCCTTGAAGTGCATACTGATGGAAGAATTACTCCGGAAGAAGCTTTAGGATTTGCAGCTCAGATTGCGCAAAGAAACTTTGATGTTTTTGACAAAATCAGTACGCACTCTATAGCTTTTGATCAGGCAACGACTGAAAGACGTGGTGATCAAGATGAAATGATTGATAAGCTTGTCTTGAGAATTGATGAAATTGAATTATCTGTTCGCTCGACAAATTGCTTAAGTGGTGCTAATATTGATACTATTGCCGAACTTGTGGCAATTCCTGAGAGAAGAATGCTAGAGTTTCGCAATTTCGGAAAGAAATCGCTGAATGAAATTAAAGCTAAACTCGAAGAGATGCATTTAAGTTTAGGCATGGATTTATTGCCTTACGGAATTACTCCCGATAATGTGAAGGACAAAGTCCGTTATTATCAGGAATTAAAACGTGGTAAGCGCGAGAAACCAAAAGATAAAGAACAAGCGAAGCCTTCCGCTGAAGAATTCGATGATGAGGCATAATCTGAATAGGGACCATCCCTGTTTTATACTGATGGGTAATCAACTATGAGACATCGCAAGGATACTTGTAAACTCAACCGTACAACGTCGCACAGACGCTGTATGTTTGCTAATATGCTAAAGTCTTTAATCGACAAAGGTTCGATTGAGACAACTGTACCTAAGGCTAAAGCGCTACGTCGTTATGCTGATCGCATGATTACTTTGGCAAAAAAGAATACTTTGGCGTCTCGCCGCGAGGCAATTTCGCAAATGATGATTCGCTTTAACCCGCTGACATCAAAAGAGGCAAGACTTGCCCGCTCTGGTGACACCTCTATGTACAACGCTGACAGAACCGTTGTAAATAAGCTTTTTGATGAGCTCGGTCCGCGTTTTTCAGAGCGTAATGGTGGTTACACAAGAATTGTTAAAGGCGGACATCGTGTTGGAGATAATGCACAAAAATGTGTTATCGAATACCTTGGCGCTGATGAATAAATTGTGTTATTGACCCTTTCCAGTTTTACCCAGGGTATATACCCTGGGTTGTAACTCCTGTCGGTGTTTTTGAATTCCCTTTAAGTCTGGTAACAAAAAGTTAAAACGCATCACCCCACTCAAGTTTGCGCGTCAGTTTATAAAGCTCTGGTGTCTTCTTCGAGATGATAACATCGCTTAGGCCCTCTTTTGTGCAAAGCGAAAGGGTGCGGTGCCCCGAATGCTTTCCGGGATGCCGTAAAATTCTTCGTTCAGGTGTAGAATGCGCTTGTTTGACTGCGATAAGATACGAGAACTTTTCATCCTCATAACCAAGTGAGCCCTCTTTTACCTGCCGGTGAAAAGAGGAGCGTTCAATCCTTTGAGAAAAATGACACCAGTTGCTTCCTTCCATAGGGCAAGCCTTTTCATGCGGACAAGGGGCTAAAAGATGACCCCCCAAACGAAGGAGCTCGGATCGAATCTCTTTCACGCGTTGAAAGGCAAGAGGCGTTCCAGG
>Ga0170475_129501764_pt1 | contig 13828 bp, 28 predicted proteins | sample Soicark_Litter_5_FD_111474 | JGI IMG/M metagenome (GOLD analysis project Ga0170475, IMG submission 111474) | Avena fatua rhizosphere microbial communities from Hopland, California, USA. Combined Assembly of 48 SPs | reverse complement strand
GTCAGGGAGCGATCCACTAATTCAACATAAGCCATTGGCGCAGCATCGCCAGCACGGAAGCCAGCTTTCAGTACGCGCAAATAGCCACCTTGACGCTCTTTATAACGAGGGCCAAGCTCAGTAAATAACTTACCAACAACTGCAGCACTACGGGTACGGGCAAAAGCCAGACGACGGTTAGCAACAGTATCATGTTTCGCCAAAGTGATTAAAGGCTCGGCAACACGGCGAAGCTCTTTAGCTTTAGGCAAGGTTGTTTTGATCAGCTCGTGTTCAAACAGCGAGTTAGCCATATTCTGGAACATGGCCTTACGGTGGCTGCTGGTACGACCTAATTTCACACCACTATTACGATGACGCATGGTGAATAGTCCTACTAATTAACGGCTACGGTAAGCAAAGCGATCATCCACACGCAGACTGGCAGGTGGCCAGTTATCTAAGCGCATGCCAAGCGACAAGCCTTTGGAAGCCAACACATCTTTAATCTCGGTCAACGATTTTTTACCTAGGTTAGGCGTTTTTAACAGCTCAACCTCAGTACGTTGTACCAGATCACCAATGTAGTAAATGTTTTCTGCCTTCAAACAGTTGGCAGAACGAACGGTTAATTCCAGATCATCAACTGGACGCAACAAAATCGGATCAACTTCTTCACGACTTTGTACAGGCTCTGGCGCATGGTCTTTTTGCAGGTCAACAAAAATAGCAATCTGTTGCTGCAAAATGGTTGCAGCTTTACGAATTGCTTCTTCCGGATCTACAGTACCATTGGTTTCCAGATCAATAACCAGTTTGTCCAGATCAGTACGCTGCTCAACACGTGCATTCTCTACAGTGTAGGAAACACGCTTGATCGGGCTATAGCTGGCATCAAGCTGCAAACGGCCAACCGGACGGGTTTCCCCTTCTGGAAAGCGGACATCAGCAGGCTCATAGCCACGGCCTTGAGTTACTTTCAGGCGCATTTTTAAATGGCCATTAGCACCCAAAGTTGCCAGTACATGCTCTGGATTAACAATTTCAACATTATGCGGTAAACGCAGGTCAGCGGCAGTAACTTCGCCGGGACCCTGTTTATCCAATGTCAAATACGCTTCGTTCTGTTCGAACAGTTTAATTGACAATCCTTTAAGGTTCAGCAAGAGCTCGACGATGTCCTGCTGCAAGCCTTCTAAAGTACTGTACTCATGCTCGACACCTTCTACCTCTGCCTCAACCACGGCAGCGCCAGGCAGTGACGAAAGTAAAATGCGACGCAAGGCATTACCTAAAGTGTGACCAAAGCCACGCTCTAAAGGCTCAAGAATTACTTTTGCCGAGGTTCCACTGACCGCATCGACTTTAATCGCTTGCGGAGTCAGAAACTCGTTTGCAGTACGCGTCATATTGCCACCTCAAGGGATTATTTCGAATACAATTCAACAATCAAGCTTTCGTTGATTTCGGCAGGCAGATCGGAACGATCAGGTGCAGACTTGAACGTACCTTCCATCTTGGTATGATCAACTTCCAACCAGGAAGCAATACCGCGCTGAGTACCAAGTTCAATTGCATTTTTGATACGCAACTGGTTTTTTGCACCTTCATGTACAGCAATCACATCACCCGCTTTAACCTGGATTGACGCGATGTTGACGCGACGACCATTCAGGGTAATGCTGCGATGGCTAACCAGCTGACGCGCTTCAGCACGCGTAGAGCCAAAGCCCATGCGATACACAACGTTGTCTAAACGGCTTTCCAGCAATTGCAGCAGATTGTCACCTGTTGCACCTTTGGAACGAGCGGCTTCTTTGTAATAGTTACTGAATTGACGCTCTAACACACCGTACATACGACGTACTTTTTGTTTTTCACGTAACTGTAACGAATACTCAGACTGTTTACCACGGCTTTGGCCATGTTGACCAGGAGCCTTACCAGCCTTTTTGGTTTTGACGTCAAAAGGTTTAACGCCAGATTTTAACTGCAGGTCTGTCCCTTCGCGGCGGGAGAGCTTGCATTTTGGACCTATATAGCGAGCCATGAATGAGTCTCCTTATACGCGACGTTTTTTAGGCGGACGGCAGCCGTTGTGAGGAATTGGTGTCACATCGGTAATGCTGTTAATTTTATAACCCACTGCGCCTAATGCACGAACCGCAGACTCACGACCTGGACCTGGCCCTTTAACAAGAACATCCAGATTTTTTAAACCGTAATCCAAAGCTGCTTTGCCAGCAACTTCAGCTGCTACCTGAGCAGCAAACGGAGTAGATTTACGCGAGCCACGGAAGCCCTGTCCACCGGAGGTAGCCCAGGCCAGTGCATTACCTTGACGATCGGTAATGGTCACAATGGTGTTATTAAAAGAAGCATGAATGTGAGCGATCCCTTCAGAAACGGTCCTGGTGACCTTCTTACGGGCGCGGGTATCTTTAGCCATCTTTTAGCTTCCAGAGCAATTATTTCTTAATTGGTTTTTTCGGACCCTTGCGAGTACGAGCGTTAGTTTTGGTGCGCTGACCACGAACAGGCAAGCCACGACGATGACGAAGACCACGGTAGCAGCCTAAATCCATCAAACGTTTAATGTTCATGGAAATTTCACGACGAAGATCACCCTCGGTAGGAACCTTGGCAACTTCGGCACGAATCGCATCCAACTGCGCATCCGATAACTCACGGATTTTGGTAGTAGCAGTAATTCCTACAGCCGCTAGAATGTTAGCAGCAGTATGACGGCCAATACCGAAAATGTAAGTTAAAGAAATGACAGCGTGCTTGTTATCCGGAATGTTAACACCGGCAATACGAGCCATTCATTTTCTCCAAAAAGGCAATTGAAAAATCAACCGCCCCATCAATTATGAGGGGGCGGATAATAACGCAATTCACCTAGTGAAATCAACAGGTAAGTCAGTTTATTAAAAAACTAGCCTTGACGCTGCTTGTGGCGAGGTTCTGCGCTGCAAATTACGCGAATTACCCCATTACGGCGGATCACTTTACAGTTACCGCAAATTTTTTTAACAGAAGCTTGAACTTTCATGTTAAACACCCTTCAGGTTGAATCACGCAAGCACTTACTTGTTCAGCAAGGAAGGTGACTTTTTCATCAATGACTGGTTCTCGTACTGATGTGAGGTCAAATGCGCCTGTAACTGCGCCATAAAATCCATCACCACAACCACCACAATGAGCAATGAAGTACCGCCTAAATGGAAAGGTACACCAAATGCACTTTGCAATACCATAGGCATTAAACACACTACGGTAATGTAGATTGCGCCAATAAAAGTCAATCGATTGAGAATATGGTCCAAATAACGGGCTGTTTGATCACCAGGACGAATGCCAGGCACATAAGCACCGCTACGTTTTAAATTTTCTGATACTTCTTTCGGACTAAATACCAAGGCGGTATAAAAGTAACAAAAGAAGATAATCAAACCGCCAAACAGCACGAGGTACAAAGGCTGACCTGGTGACAATACCAATGCCATGTCCTGCAGAAAACGCTTGATGAAGCCGGCGTTTGGATCAGCGCTTCCCACCCATTGACCTAGGCTTGCCGGAAATAACAGCAAGGAACTGGCAAAAATAGCAGGAATCACCCCAGCCATATTAATTTTTAATGGCAAATGGGTTTGCTGTGCAGTGAATACTTTCCGACCCTGTTGCTTTTGTGCATAGTTCACAGGAATACGGCGCTGTGCTTTTTCGATAAAGATTACAGCAGCAATGACAGCAAGACTTAAAATTCCTAGCAGCAACAGGCCAATTAAACTGCTTTGACCCTGCTGAATGGATTCTACCGATTGCAGAACAATGCCAGGTAAACCTGCCACAATCCCTGCAAAAATAATCATTGAAATACCATTACCAATGCCACGTTCGGTAATTTGCTCACCGAGCCACATCAGAAACATGGTACCCGCTACCAAAGAAGTCACTGCAGGCACGTAAAAGCTCAGGCCTGTTGACAGGGTAATCCCCTGACTTTGCAGTCCCGCGCACATTCCAATCGCCTGTACCAAGCCTAGAAACAAGGTTCCTTGCCGGGTGTACTGATTGATTTTACGCTTACCTGCTTCACCTTCTTTTTTAAGCGATTCAAGTGAAGGCACAACGGTCGCCATCAACTGAACAATAATCGAAGCAGAAATATAAGGCATGATGCCCAGCGCAAGAATCGACATGCGCTGGAGTGCACCACCCGAAAACATATTGAACAGGCTAAGAATGGTATCCTTATTCTGTTCAAATAGCTGTGCTAACCGTTCTGGATTGATTCCAGGCACTGGAATATGCGATCCCAAACGAAACACTAATAATGCACCTAGCAAAAAAAGCATTCGCTGAATGATTTCCCGATATTTCTGGTGAAATGCAGGACCTTTTATTGCTCGTTGAACGTTATCGATTGTTGAGTTTGGGGGCATAGCCACTTGGGATTACTCCTCAACCTTGCCGCCAGCTGCTTCAATCGCAGCTTTAGCGCCTTTGGTCAGAGCAACACCCTGCACTGTGAATGCACGAGTGATTTCACCTGAAAGTACGATACGGGCACGGATTTTATCCTGACGCACGACGTTGGCAGCTTTCAAAGTAGTCAAGCTAATAACATCGCCTTCTACTTTATTCAGTTCAGATAAACGTACTTCAGCAGTTTTAAGCGCAAGCTGGCTGGTAAAACCAAACTTAGGCAAGCGACGGTAAATTGGCATCTGGCCGCCTTCAAAGCCGGCACGGATTCCACCACCTGAGCGTGAAGTTTGACCTTTCACACCACGGCCACCAGTTTTGCCCAAGCCAGAACCGATACCACGACCTAAACGGCGATGTTCGCGCTTTGCACCTTCAGCAGGAGCAAGCTCATTTAAACGCAAAGTCATGGCTGCACTCCATTATCAACTGGCTCAACGCTTACCATATAGTATACTTTATTGATCATACCACGGTTTGAAGGCGTGTCCTGCACTTCAACAGTGTGACCAATGCGACGCAGACCTAATCCTTGCAGACACAGCTTATGATTTTTTAAGCGGTGGGCAGAAGATTTGATCTGGGTAACCTTGATTGTTTTCATGTCAAATTACCCTTGAATTTCTTCGACAGTCTTACCACGTTTAGCAGCAACTTTCTCAGCAGAGGTCATATTTTTTAGACCTTTGAAAGTTGCATACACTACGTTGGTTGCATTGGTAGAACCGTAGCATTTTGCCAATACGTTTTGTACACCAGCAACTTCAAGTACAGCGCGCATTGCACCACCAGCAATTACGCCAGTACCTTCAGAGGCAGGCTGCATGTAAATGCGGCTAGCACCATGTGAAGAATTTACCGGATGTTGCAGGGTTGTACCATTCAGCTCTACACTGATCATGTTACGGCGAGCAGCTTCCAGCGCTTTTTGAATTGCAGCTGGAACTTCACGCGCCTTGCCACGACCAAAGCCCACGCGACCATTGCCATCACCCACTACGGTTAACGCAGTGAAAGAGAAAATACGGCCACCTTTAACTACCTTGGCAACGCGGTCTACAGCAACCAGCTTCTCAACAAAGCCTTCGTTTTGTTCAACTTTTGCCATGATTAGAACTCCAGACCGCCAGCACGGGCAGCATCAGCCAAGGCTTTAATACGACCATGATATTTAAAACCAGAACGGTCGAACGCTACTTTGGTAATACCAGCAGCTTTAGCACGCTCAGCAATTAATGCACCTACTTTAGTAGCTGCATCAACGTTGCCAGTTGCGCCAGAACGTAATTGTGCGTCTAAAGTAGAAGCTTGCGCCAGTACTTTACCACCTTCTGGGGAAATGATTTGAGCATAGATGTGACGCGGTGTGCGGTTTACACACAGACGAGTCGCACCCAATGCACGAATGTGCAAGCGCGTGCTTTTGGCACGACGCAAACGGGATTGTTTCTTGTCGTTCATACAGAACCTCGTGCCTTATTTCTTCTTAGCTTCTTTACGGAGAATGACTTCATCCGAGTAACGTACACCTTTACCTTTATAAGGCTCTGGTGGACGGAAAGAACGGATGTTAGCAGCTACCTGACCCAACGCCTGCTTATCAATAGATTTCAGGATAATTTCAGTTGGAGTCGGGGTTTCGGCAGTCACGCCTTCTGGCAGCTGGAAATCAATCGGATGAGAGTAACCCAAGTTCAGGTTTACAACAGTACCTTTTACCTGAGCTTTATAACCTACACCAACCAATTGCAGCTTACGTTCGAAACCGTTGCTAACACCAGTCACCAAGTTATTTAAAACGGCACGAGCGGTACCTGCCTGCATCCAGCTTTCTTGATTATCATTTGCTGGAGCAATCAGAACTTTACCGTCTTCCTGTTTTAGCTCGACCAGCGCATGCAGGTTGAAAGCCAGTGTACCTTTACTGCCTTTCACTTCGACCTGCTGGCCGTTCTGGGTTACTGTAACACCAGAGGGTACAGTAACCGGGGCTTTAGCCACACGAGACATGAGGAATCACCTATTAGGAAACAAAAGCAATCACTTCACCGCCAACGCCAGCAGCACGTGCAGCGCGGTCAGTCATGATGCCTTTACTTGTTGAAACAATTGCAATGCCCAAACCCTGCTTAACGCGTGGTAAGTCATTTTTACCGCGATACTGACGTAAACCTGGACGGCTTACACGCTTCACGGTTTCAATAACTGGCTTGCCTTCAAAGTATTTCAGGGTCAGTGTCAGTGTTGGTTTACCTTCAACATCGGTAACTTCAGTACTGGCAATATAACCCTCAGACTGAAGCACGCCGGCAATGGCTTGCTTCAATTTGGATTGTGGCATTGAAACAGTTGCTTTCTTTGCCATTTGTGCGTTACGAACACGGGTTAGCATGTCGGCAACGGTATCTTGCATACTCATGTATGTTGCTCCTTACCAGCTTGCCTTAACCACGCCAGGGACATCACCCTGCATAACCATTAAACGCAACATGTTACGGCTTAAGCCGAATTTGCGGAAATAGCCATGCGGACGGCCTGTTAAACCACAACGGTTACGTTGACGAACAGGAGATGCATCACGTGGCAATGCCTGTAGTTTCAGCATTGCATCCATACGCTCTTCATCGCTTGCAGTACCGTTAGCAATAGTTGCCTTCAGTTCAGCGCGCTTGGCAGCATATTTAGCAACTGTTTTTTCGCGCTTTAAGTCGCGATTAATCATGCTTTTCTTAGCCATATTGACCTCTTATTTAAACGGGAAGCCAAACGCACGCAATAGTGCACGGCCTTCGTCATCTGTACGGGCAGTAGTAGTAACAGTAATGTCCATACCACGGATACGATCAATTTTATCAAACTCGATTTCAGGGAATACGATCTGTTCCTTGAGACCCAGTGAGTAATTACCACGACCGTCAAAAGACTTAGGCGAAAAACCACGGAAGTCACGAATACGCGGAATAGTAATAGAAATCAGACGATCCAGAAATTCGTACATCTGATCACCACGCAGCGTAACTTTACAGCCGATTGGCCATCCTTCACGGACTTTAAAACCAGCAATAGAGTTACGTGCATGTGTTACCACCGGCTTTTGACCAGCGATTAACGTCATGTCTGATACCGCACCTTCCAACAATTTCTTGTCTTGAGTTGCGCCACCAACACCCATGTTCAGGGTAATTTTAGTAATGCGAGGAATTTCCATCACATTTTTCAAGCCTAATTGCTCTTGCAACTGGGCTTTGATTTCTTCGTTGTAACGTGTTTTAAGTCTGGCCATTGCCGATCAACCTATTACTTCGCTACCGCCACTGATTCACCATTTGATTTGTAAATACGGGTTTTAACGCCGTTTTCATCAATCTGGTAACCAACACGGTCAGCCTTTTGGGTTGTAGCGTTAAAAACCGCCACGTTAGAAATATGAAGCGCAGCTTCCTGGGTTACGATACCGCCTTCAGCGCCCGTAGCCTGGTTGGCTTTTTTGTGCTTCTTAACCAGGTTAAGGCCTTCAACCTTAACACGGTCACCAGTAACAGACAGAACAGTACCCTGTTTGCCTTTTTCTTTACCTGCGATCACGATAACCTGATCGCCTTTCTTGATCTTCGCCATGACTGCCTCTTACAGAACTTCTGGTGCCAATGAGATGATCTTCATGAACTGTTCAGTACGAAGTTCACGAGTCACTGGCCCGAAAATACGGGTGGCAATCGGTGCCTTGTTGTTGTTTAACAACACGGCAGCATTGTCGTCAAAACGGATCAGAGAACCGTCCGGACGGCGAATACCGAATTTTGTACGAACGACAACTGCGTTCATTACATCGCCTTTCTTGACACGACCACGTGGAATTGCTTCCTTCACGGTCACTTTGATAATGTCGCCAACGGAAGCGTAACGACGATGCGAACCGCCCAGTACTTTAATGCACTGAACACGGCGAGCGCCGCTGTTGTCTGCCACGTCGAGCATCGTTTCGGTCTGAATCATTGCCCTACTCCAAAACCGAGCATCATCGGTCAATTCGAAAGGCGCAAATGCTACCTGAATTTAACCGATGATGCAATAAGAACTAGTTTTGCCAGCTGTTTCTACAACTTCAACCAAAGTCCAAGCTTTGGTTTTAGAAATAGGACGGCTTTCTTTGATGGTGACGATATCGCCAAGTTTGGCAACATTGTTTTCATCATGGGCGTGTAACTTCGTGGAACGGCGGATCATTTTGCCATACACAGGATGCTGAACCCGGCGCTCGATCAGGACAGTAATGGATTTTTCCATTTTGTCACTAACCACTTTGCCAGTCAGCGTACGTTGAGTATTTTGTTCGCTCATTGTCCGTTCCCCTGTTTCTCGGTGAGGAGAGTTTTAATGCGTGCAATGGCTTTACGGGCAATTTGCACTTCGTGCGTTTTGCCCAGTTGACCAGTTGCTTTCGCCATACGTAGACGAAATTGATTCAGTTGTTGCTCATCAAGCGCAGCATTCAACTCTTCAACCGATTTTTCGCGTAAATCTTTGGTATTCATTACATTACCGTCCGAGTCACAATAGCGGTTTTGAACGGAAGCTTGGCTGCTGCACGTGTGAACGCTTCACGAGCCAGTTCTTCTGAAACCCCTTCCATTTCGTACAGGATTTTGCCAGGTTGAATCTCGCAAACCCAGTACTCCACGCTACCCTTACCTTTACCCATACGGACTTCTAAAGGCTTTTGAGTAATTGGCTTGTCTGGAAATACACGGATCCAGATTTTACCGCCACGTTTAACACGACGGTTAATGGCACGACGAGCAGCTTCAATTTGACGAGCTGTGATACGACCACGCTCAACAGATTTCAGCGCAATCGTACCAAATGCAACTGTGCTTCCGCGATTTGCCAGACCGGTGTTACGGCCTTTGTGTACTTTACGGAATTTGGTGCGTTTTGGTTGCAACATGGATTATTCTCCCTTGTCTGCAGCAGCGCGGCCTTCACCACGTCCACGGCCTTCACCACGTCCGCGACGGTTTTCACCATCATTACGGCCTTCGTTACGACGGTCATCACGACCACCACGACGCTTAGGCTGACGCTCATCAGCAGGAGCCGGATTCAATACCTGACGCATACCGCCCAGGATCTCACCACGGAAAATCCATACTTTAACGCCAATCGTACCGTAGGTTGTTTCAGCACGCATGGTTGAGTAGTCAATGTCTGCACGCAGGGTATGCAATGGCACACGGCCTTCACGATACCATTCGGTACGGGCAATCTCTGCACCGCCAGACGACCAGATACTTCAACCTTGATCCCTTTGGCACCAGCACGCATGGAGTTCTGTACAGCGCGTTTCATGGCACGGCGGAACATCACACGTTTTTCCAGTTGGGAAGCAATGCTTTCAGCAACCAGACGGGCATCAAGATCAGGCTTGTCAATTTCATTGATGCTGACTTGTGCAGGCACACCCATGATCTGGGTCAGCTCACGCTGCAGCTTCTCAATGTCTTCGCCTTTTTTGCCAATCACAATACCTGGACGTGCAGTGCTAATGATGACTTTGGCAGCACCAGTAGGACGCTCAATCAGGATTTTGCTGACCATGGCAGATTTTAATTTCTTGTGCAAGAAATCACGAACCTGTAAGTCTTTTAGCAAATATTCAGCATAGTTTTTTGGATTGGCATACCAGTTGGCGTTATGACGCTTCACTACACCAAGGCGGATACCGATTGGATGAACTTTCTGACCCATATCAAACCCCTACCTTAACGGTGATGTGACAGGTACGCTTGCTGATGCGATCTGCACGACCTTTAGCACGCGGTAGAATGCGTTTTAAGGTAATGCCTTCATCTACATAGATTGTAGAGACTTTCAGATCATCAACATCCAAGCTATTGTTGTGTTCTGCATTCGCAATTGCAGATTCCAGTGCTTTTTTCACCAGAACAGCTGCTTTTTTATTGCTGAATGACAGAATTTCAAGTGCGCGTCCAACCGGCTTGCCACGGACCAGGTCAGCGACCAGGCGAGCTTTCTGTGCCGAGATGGCCGCACCGCGTAATTTAGCAGTTACTTCCATTTTGACACCTTACCGTTTGGATTTCTTGTCAACACCGTGACCACGATAGGTACGGGTTGGCGCAAATTCACCAAGTTTATGACCAACCATGTGTTCAGTGATAATCACAGGAACATGGTTACGACCATTATGAACAGAGAGGGTTAGACCCACAAAGTCCGGCAGAATCATCGAGCGACGTGACCAGGTTTTGATCGGCTTGCGAGAGTTGGCAGCTACAGCAGCTTCGACTTTGGCAAACAGATGCGCATCGACGAACGGGCCTTTTTTCAGAGAACGAGGCATATTCTAATTCCTTACTTGACGCGACGATCACGGATGATCATGTTAGTCGTACGCTTGTTGCTACGAGTCTTATAACCCTTGGATTTTTGACCCCAAGGACTTACTGGATGCATACCCTTGTTGCGGCCTTCACCACCACCATGCGGGTGATCAACCGGGTTCATTGCCATACCGCGAACGGTAGGACGAACACCACGCCAGCGGCTTGCACCAGCTTTACCCAGTGAGCGCAGGTTGTTTTCTGAGTTGGAAACTTCACCCAGAACTGCACGGCACTCGATATGCACTTTGCGCATTTCGCCAGAACGCAAACGGATGATTGCGTAGCTACCATCACGACCCAGCAATTGAACAGAAGTACCGGCAGAACGTGCTAATTGCGCGCCTTTACCAATTTTCAGCTCAAGGTTATGCAGGGTAGAACCCAGTGGCATGTTGCGCAGTGGCAAGCAGTTACCAGTACGGATCGGCGCATCATTACCTGACTGTACGCTATCACCAACACTCAGGCCTTTAGGGGCAATGATGTAGCGACGCTCACCATCGGCATACTTTAACAGTGCGATGTGTGCGGTACGGTTAGGATCGTATTCAATGCGCTCAACAGTGGCTGGAATGCCATCTTTGGTACGTTTGAAGTCGATTACACGGTACAACTGCTTGTGACCACCACCTACGTGACGTGTGGTGATATGACCGTTGTTATTACGGCCACCAGTTTTTTTCTTATTTTCAGTCAACGCAGCTAAAGGGCGGCCTTTGAACAGATGTGGATGAACCACTTTCTCTACAAAGCGACGTCCTGGAGACGTTGGTTTACATTTTTGAATAGGCATAATTTTCGTCCTTACTCCGCTGTGCTCTCAGCGGTATCGCCCAAGTCAGCCATTTGAACATCTTGGCCAGCTTTCAGGGTGACGTATGCTTTTTTGCTGTCGGAACGACGTCCAACAGTACGGCCAAAGCGTTTGGTTTTACCTTTCTGGTTTAGTGTGTTGACAGATTCAACCTGAACACCAAAAAGAGTTTCAACCGCTTTTTTAATCTCAAGCTTGGTGGCATTGACGTCAACTTTAAATACTTGAACGCCAAGGGTGTCACCCAGTACCTGAGCTTTTTCAGAGTAGTGTGGTCCTTTTAGGACTTGATACAAGCGTGCGTTATTCATCCTAGTTCTACCTCAAGTTTCTTGGCAGCATTTACGGACATCACAACTTTATCAAACGCGATCAGGCTAACCGGATTAACCGCAGCAGCATCCACCACGTCAACGTGAGGAATATTGCGCGCAGCCAGATACAGATTTTCATCTATAGCATCAGTCACGATTAATGCACGAGTTGCATTCAGGTCGTTTAGTTTGCCAAGCAATTCTTTGGTTTTTGGTGCAGATACGGCAATATCTTCAACCAGTACCAAACGTTCCTGACGAACTAGTTCAGCCAGAATACATTGCATCGCACCACGATACATTTTGCGGTTTACTTTTTGAGACCAGTCTTGAGGACGGGCTGCAAAAGTTTTACCACCACCACGCCAGATCGGGCTACGAATAGAACCCGCACGAGCGCGACCAGTACCTTTTTGTTTAAAAGGTTTTTTACCGCCACCAGAAACTTCAGCACGAGATTTTTGTGCTTTAGAGCCTTGACGAGTACCTGCCAGATAAGCAGTTACTACTTGGTGTACCAAGGCTTCGTTGAATTCTCTGCCGAAGGCAACGTCGGACAGCTCAACAGCTGCACCAGAAACAGTCTTCAGATTCACGTTAATATCCCTCAGGCCTTGATGGTCGGACGAACGATAACGTCGCCACCAATCGAACCGGGTACAGCACCTTTGATCACCAGAACAGAACGTTCAGTGTCAATAGATACCACTTCAAGACCTTGTACGGTTACACGCTCGTCACCCATGTGTCCGGCCATTTTCTTGCCTTTGAACACGCGACCAGGTGTCTGGTTTTGACCAGTAGAACCATGTACACGGTGAGAAACCGAGTTACCATGAGTTGCATCTTGTGTGCGGAAATTCCAGCGCTTAACACCACCCTGGAAGCCTTTACCTTTGCTCTGACCAGTAACGTCAACGATCTGACCTACGGTGAACACGTCCACACCGATAGTACCGCCAACTTCACGACCATCAAGGTCAGCTTCGTTAACGCGGAACTCTTTCACAACACGGCCTGCAGCAACACCCGCTTTAGCATAGTGACCTTTCTGGGCGTTGGTAACGCGAGATTCGCGACGTTCGCCAGTGGTAACCTGCACAGCTTGGTAGCCATCAGTTTCCAATGTTTTGATTTGAGTAATACGGTTTGGATCGACTTCGATCACCGTGACTGGCACGGAGACGCCGGCTTCTGTGAAGATACGGGTCATACCGCACTTACGACCGACTAGACCAATAGCCATTTGTTTAACCTCTTAAAAAGCGGCTTGTTGAGCAGTTTTGCTATTTAGAAAAGCATTTAGTTGCATCAACTTACCGAAAGCCTTAACACTGCACTAACTAATCGAGGATTAGCCCAGTGCGATCTGTACGTCTACACCAGCAGCAAGATCAAGTTTCATCAGCGCGTCAACTGTTTTATCAGTTGGCTGTACGATATCAACCATGCGTTTGTGGGTACGGATCTCATACTGATCACGCGCGTCTTTGTTGACGTGTGGGGAAGTCAGTACGTTAAAGCGTTCGATGCGAGTAGGCATCGGAATCGGGCCGCAAACTTGCGCACCAGTGGCTTAGCGGTCTCTACGATCTCCTGGGCAGACTGATCAATCAGACGATGATCAAACGACTTCAGGCGGATACGGATTCTCTGGTTAGCCATACCAGTTACTCCAAGCCAAATAATAAAGAATCACCCTTGACGCGCCTCAAGCTTGAGGGTCAAAGGCAGTGAAAATCACTAAGGTCATGAACGATGCCACGACTGTCATGGCTGGTTTTGACAGGCAAAACACAGCCGCTTGAGAAAACCAAGTTTCT
>Ga0170475_120687087_pt1 | contig 13833 bp, 3 predicted proteins | sample Soicark_Litter_5_FD_111474 | JGI IMG/M metagenome (GOLD analysis project Ga0170475, IMG submission 111474) | Avena fatua rhizosphere microbial communities from Hopland, California, USA. Combined Assembly of 48 SPs | reverse complement strand
GCAGGTCTCAAGATTGCAATTGAATTCCGCGTCGACGTCACGCTGGATGCAGCCGAGACGGAGAGGAGAAGTGGTCTGAGAGGGAATGTCCTTGATTGTGTTTGTGTGGCCCAAATACTTAACCTGAGGATCATCGTAGACGTCGTTGAGGCCAAGGCCCAAACCGTTAATCCCACCACGTCCATAAGGACCAAGGGAACCATCGTTAGTGCCATCGCCATCTTTGTCAACAGGGTAGTCGACACCGGAGATGTAGTAGCAATTACGGCAAGCACCACTGCCACCGCACGCCTCATGAGTCGAGGCATGCTCGCAACCGTTGCGAGGATCACCGTCGCAATCGAAGTAGAGGTTAGAAGCGTCGCAAGCATAGATGCAACGACCAGCGGTCGGGGAGGCAGCGTTAGAATCGCAAGTTATGTTGGCGGCAGTGAATTGGCCAGGGTAGATGTTACGGAGCTCAGCGCAGTCGTACGCGGCAACGAATGGGACGTGGTACTTAGAGTAGGGGACGTTGGGTCCGGCGAATTGGTCGTGGAGGATGCCACGAGTGTCAGCGAACGGGGCCTTCACGTACGTGAAGTTCTTCAAGTCAAGGGTGTCCTGAACGAAGGTCGAGCCGTAGACAACAGTGTAGAACCACTTGTTGTTATTGTCGGCAGGACCCCAGAATTGCCACCAGTTAGCACCATCGTAATGGGAGACGTAGCCAAGGGCCTTGGTGCAGTCTTGGCAGAGAGAGCCATCGTGTTCGCAACCATCAGCGAAGTCGTTGTTGCAGTCAGTCCAGCCATGCTCGCAGACGAATGGGCATTGGCCAGCCCAGTGATTACCAGTCTCGCCCACGCAAGCTTCAACAGTCTTAAGATGGCGCGCCTTCATGAGGGCAGAGTTGTTCATAATCGCACGGCAGTTGTAAGTCTTGCCGCCAGTGTAGTTGACGGCAGTCTCGCAACCAGTGCGCCAGTCAGAGTCAGCGTTGGTGCAGAGGCTCGCATTGCAAATGGAGAGGTCGCATTGGCTGACACCGGCATTGGAGATACACTCGCTCCAGTAGAAGGGGTTAAGACCATCAAGGGCGTTGCACTCAATGCGCTCGCAGCCAGAGCCGCAAGTACCGTCGTTGAAGATGTCAGTCTCGCAACCGGTCATAGGGTCAGAGTCGCAGTCCTTCCAGCCAGCAACGGTGTTGCACTGGTAGTTGCACTTGCCAGCGTTAGGATCAGTCGCGTTGTTCACGCAGGTGACCCAGTTAGTGATCGTGTTCTTGTGGAAGTGAGGGCAAGGGAAAACGTCGCAGTCACCAGTCGCATAGTTATCCGTGGAGAGAGACCAAAACTGGAGGAATGGGCACCAAATACCGCGGATGGTGGAGCGAACGGCGTCAGAGAGCTGAGGAGATCCGTCACGAGGGGCATTGTATGGCCAATTGAGACCGAAGTTAACATCATTATAAGCGAAGTGGTAGTTGAAGCCAAATTCGAAATCATCTGTCTGTGAGAGGGAGCGTTCACCGTTCTTGAGGAGGGTGATGTTGTAGCCGGTAGCAGTCTCGCAACCGTTGGCCCAGAAGTAGTCCTCATCGACACAGAGAGAGCGGTCGCAAGCACCGTCATCATCAACACCATACTCGCCGTGGAGTTGGCAAAGGTAGTCGCCGACAGTGTTACCAGCGACGTTGAATGAGATCTGTCCGAGGGAGTTATCAATCCAGCCAGAGGCAGCGGGTTTGTAGTAGGTGTTCTTGTCGAAGGTATGGCCAGCGACAGTTTGGTCTTTCTCGCAGACAGCGTTGGAGACATAGCCGTTGAGGTCTTGGCAGTTGCCGCAGCGACCAGTACCGTCGAAGTTGCTGTAGTCAACCATGCGACCGCCATCGTACTCCGCGACGGCATCGTCAACACCGACCGTGCTTTGGTTGCGCTCAAGGGCACGCCAGTTCCAGTCAGCACCGCAGTGTGCGTTGTCAGCAGTTTGGTTGATGCAACCAATCGTGGTCAAAGTCTTTCCGAGACCAGAGTCGCAGAAGCCACGGAAGATATCGCACATGTAATGAGAGCAGAGACCATCTTCGCCTTCACGACCGTTGCAAGTGGGAAGAATGGAAAAGGGGATGAAGCCCTTGGTGGAATCAACAAGTTTCGTGCAGTCGACAAGGACGCCGTCAGAGTAGCGGGTAGCGAAGTTGCAACCGGTGCAGAGAGTATTGTCGTTCTCGCAGCCGTTGCTGGGGTCCTTATCGCAGTCAGTCCACCCACTGACGCAGACGATGTCGCAGGTACCAGCTCCAGGGAGAGTGCCGTCTCCGATGCAAGCGCCAGAACGGCCACCATTGCTCGTGTTGGTATTGACGTGGTACTTCTGAGCCCAAGTCTTGCCACCGTAGTTGCGGCCGCCAGCATCAGGTTGAGGATCAGCGATCCATGAACAGTCAAAGCCATCGAACACAGTAGTACCGGCGCCACCACTAGGGACACCTTGGTAGAGGGCGCCTTGGGTCTCCCAGAGGGCACGTTGAGCAGGAGTGTAGCCGTCGGCACTAGTAGAAGCTGGGAATTCGCAGCCGTTCTCCCAGTCACCGTCGTAGTCGCGGCAATAATCGTCGTCGCAAGCAATTTGAGCACCAAGACCGAGCGCTGTCTGACCACGGGTATCGCACTGAGGGAATTCGGTGCTGATCTGTGGAATGCCAGTGCCGGCAGTAGCGGAGCCGTAAACAACAACGTAAGGATCAGATCCAGTGATACCGGGGTTGTTGGTGGGCCAATTAACGGAGAAGGTCTTAATGGGGACAGCGGGTGAGCCAGTGGTCGACAAACACCTGGCGAGGATAACACCAGGGATGTTGACACAATTGACGCAAGTGCCCTCAGTGGTACGGCAGGAGGAGGGGTCCTTGTGAGATTCGCAACCGTTTAAGTCATTACCGTCGCAGTTGGAGTAACCGCCGGTTTCAAGACAGTCGATAACGCAACGTCCAGTGGCCATGTTGGCATCAGAGGAGATGTTCTGGGTACGGAGCGTGTAACCATTGTAGTCATAGGAATCGAGCCAGACACGGCAAGAGTAGTCAATGTCAGCATTGTCCCAATAGCCCTTAATGGTGTAGCGGCTAACTACTGGGTCCACGTAGTTCGTGAGGACACTGACGGCGTCAATACCCGCATCCTGGATCTCGAAAGGATCATCGTAGAGGGAAGCGTCATCAGTGTTGACGCCCGATTCGTCCTCGTAGTACAGGTGCCACGCGTCGAAGGGCAGTTGGTTACCGTCACAAAGAGCAGGGCGCGCCAACGCGTTGGCATTATTGAGGCCAGTATTGCAAGTAAGCGTCCTCCCGCCAGGATAACGTGTCGCGGTCTGGCAGCCGTTCGTGCAGAGAATAGTAGACTGTTCGCAGCCGTTCCAAGGGTTACCATCGCAGTCAATCCAGGTGGGGTCGCAGGTGAAGGTGCATGTACCATCACCCTGCTTACCACCGATCGCGCACTCAATTGGGTGCAAGGAGAGGTTCTGAGGAGTGACGTGGGTGTGGTTACGAGGGAGGAGACGGACAATCTCGCAATCGAAGCCAGCCGCGGACCCGGTACCCCAGTCAATGAGAGTGAAGTTCTGGTCCCAGTTGGGTTTGACACCAATGGAGCGGTCATAGATACCCAACAATTTGGTGGTGGTGCCCGAGGCGGTCGAAACGTTAGTGTAGACTTGGGGGCCGATAGTAGTAACAGCCAAGTTGTAGCCGAGGGCAACTTCGCAACCGTTCTCCCAGGCCTGATCGCGATCGTCGCACACCTGGAGGTACTTGGCATTCGTGATATTGTTGGTTCTTCCACCGCCATTAGCGGGGTAGAAGATGGTACTTGAGCAGCCGGAAGGGCAGTGCAAAGCGAGTTGTAATCTGAGACAAGCAAGCTTGTTGATTATACCAGAGCAGTAGTAGTCACCAGGATACTTGATGGCACGAACCGCGGCAGCATTAGTAATGACGGGTTGACCGGTAGTAGAATTGATGTTCGAATCGGTGACAAGGAAGTCATCACCTCCGTCGATACAAGTAGGTTGAACACCCTGTTTGTCGACACCGGGGACGGGTGAGGTTGCTCCTTTGTTGATACCACCGAGATTAGCGCAAGACAAGCAGAGGCCAGCACCGCAAGAAAGTTGCTGGTTGTAGTTGTAGGTACCATCAGGGTACTTATTGTCAACAGAGGGATCGTTGAAGTAGGTACCACAGCGCGAAGCAGGTAAGGGCAAACCGTTCGGGGCGTAAGACTCGCAACCGTTGGTAGGATCCATGTCGCCGTCCTCCCAATTACGCTCGCAATTAAGCTTGCAAAGACCTGCGCCAGGCCAGACCCAGGCATCATTGCAAGCCTTGCTGGTACTCGTCTGCGACCAAGCGGTATTGTTGGCGGCACTGATGGCGCAATATTTGAGGGGATCAATAGCGTAACCAGCACGACCGTAGACGTTACGGACTTGTCCAGGGTCATAACCAGGGTTGCACTCAGTCTGGGCATTGCGAGACTGGTTCACATGGAACCAAGGTCCAGCGTCCGAAGTGGTAAGAGTCCAGTCAACGCTGACGTTCACGGTTCCAACTTGGATCTTAGCGCCTTTTCCACTGGGCAGGACGTAGTTCGAGCAATCGTAGCTACCAGTAACGGAAATGAAGGGGAAGATGTTGTTGCCTCCGGCACCCCAATTCAAAGAATTATAGGTCTTCAAGTTGCGGACATCCCAGGTGTTGAAGTAGTAGTCATAGCCCTTCCAAATGAAGTTCGCGGCAGTCTGATTCACAGGATCGGATATCATGAGATCGAAGAGTTGGACCCAGTGGTCGGTAGCGGCAAGCGTGGGTGGGAGAGTAGGATCGCTGCGGCCAATGACAACAGTGCCGTCAGAACGGAGCCAATAAGCCGTCTCGCGGTAGGGATGGAGACCAGCCGCGTTAGCAATAGGTGAGTACCAGTGGTTGAATGAGGCCTTCTTCAGGTGCGGAGTGGAAGCATTGGTAAGGTCAACACCCCATTGGAGAGGGTACTCAACGGCAAGCTCGCAACCATCCTCATAATCGTAGTTCAGATCGTAACACAACGTCGGATCGCAGACAATATTCTGCCAAGCGCCAGCACCATCGTCAGTCTGGGGACGGATGCTTTCCGTGGTGCAGCTGTGGATGAAGCGAACAGTGTTGACAAGGTGGTCATGCTTGGCTTCGGGGCTATCCGTAAAGTATTGGGGGAGAATTGCCAAGCACACAGACTTGGGCTGAGGGAGCTGGTATGAGCCAGGAAGGGTTGTGCAGTCAACGCAGTCAGCACCACATGCCTGGTTTTGGATGTATGAACGGTATTGAACCGCAAGCGGGGAACCGCAAGGACCAGTGAGATCAGCTTCACAACCGTTAGAAGGATCAAGATCGTAGTCATCCCATCCAGAGGCGCAGACGTAGTTGCAAAGACCAGTCGTGCGGTTGCAAATGTTGTTCACAGCACCGAGAGGATATTTGGTAACATCGATGTTGTTCACCTGGCCGAAAGTGTAGATAGCAGAAGACGAAGCCGGCAAGTAGTCGTACTTGCCACGAATGGCAGTGCCAGGGCCGTACAAGAGAGTCGTCGAGTAGAGCAGAGAGCAGTCGAAAGCACGCTTTGAGGTGACGTAGGGGGTGTTGCTACCATTCAAATTATTATCGGGGACCTTGGGGGCAAGGACTTTCATGGCTGCGATGAACGCAGGAAGCTGCTCAGCAGGAAGAGTGAGCTGAGCATAGTTCTGCGTGTCTCCGCTGACCGACGACAAGTTCTGGTAGAACCAAGCGCCAGGAATGGGGTATTCGAAACCAGACGAGCGATTATCGCAAGCAGGACGAGCTCCAGCATAACTAGTAAGACCAACAAAGTCAGCATCACAGGGGAGGTTGTTCGCATCACCGTAATTGAAGTTATCGAAGAGAGAGTCATAGCGACCGCCCATGACGTAGCCGGACGCGCCACCAGTGTAGCCGCGACCCTGCTCGCAACCGTTGCGCCAATCACCGTCACCGTCCGCGCAGAAGACGTTGCAGTAGAGGTTGTTAAAGTCAACGAGACCGCCGTACGAGGGGGCGGTGTTGGCGGAGAGGACACCACAAGCATATTGGATCGAGTAGTACTCGGACGCGCTAGCAAGGACGGGCACCTTGGCTTGCACCTCCTCAATAAGGAGACAGTTAGGGATTTGGACGCCAGGGCCGGCCGCAGCGGCGACACCGGGGAGGGCCTTGCAGTTGACGCACTTATCAGCACCGCAGCTGGCGTTAGTGGTAACCGAGACGGCACCAGAAGTAGCGGCGCAGTTACCAACCCAGACATACTTATCCTCAGGGGTGGAGGCCTCATTCGTGTCAGTCTCGCAACCGTTACGAGGATCCAAATCGGCATCATAGTAACCGCTGGCGCAGTGCATGACACAGGTACCAGGGTTAGGGGTATTCCACACACCATTGCAACCGAAGCCAAGGTCGTGGAACTCGTCCGAACTCGCCGAGCCGGTCAAGTGGCAACCAGCGTTCAAGCGGTAGTCACGAGCGCTCTTGCCCTTAGAGTTCTTGACGACGCCTTGAGGGAGCACGGGCTCAACAATGAGAGATGGGTTCTGGCCACAATAAAAGGCCGACTGGATGACGGCAGAGCAATCCAAGCTGAAGACAATGGAGTTGTCCGTTGGAACAGTAGCATTCAGAGTGTACTTGTTCGTTGGATCCCAAAAGGTCACAGCGTCAACGTCGCCTTCATTGGCAATGTTCGTCGCGTTGGGCTGACCAAGGGGCCAAGTGAAGAGCGACATGGGATTTCCGACTCCAGCCGAGAGCGGGTGCGCCGTGTTGACAGTGACGAAGGGGTAGCGGTAGTTGCGCGCAACCTCGCAGCCGTCCTTCCAAGCGAGGGAAGTAATGCCAGCAAGACGGTTTGTCGAGACGGAGTAGTTCTTGTTCTCGCACAAAGTCGTGTTGCAAGCCCAGCGGATATCACAGACGTGGGTCGTAACGCTCACGGGAGACCTCATGTCAGCAAAGACGGGAAGAGGGGCAGCAGGGGTCGCAGGATCGATTACGCAAGAAGAAGCGAAGGGGCTCATGACACCAGGGAGCTTCGTGCAGTCATAGAACTCGGAATCCAAGCAAAGATCAACGTTATCGCTGGTCAGGTCAACGCGTCCGCAGTGATCAGGGTAGACGTAAGTATCGCACCCGTCACGGAGATCAGCATTGACCGTATCGCAATAGCCGTTCTCAGTGCTGCAGCCACCCACGGACTGGCCAAAACCAGTGCTGGCGACACAGCGAGAGATCTCGTCGTCTCCAGGCGCACCGCAAGTTGCGAGGGTCTTGAAGTGACCAGGGTACCAGTAGTTGAGGGCGTCGCAGTCTTCGGGGTACTGGCACTTGTCTGTGTTGCACTTGCGAACGTCAACAAGGTATGAGGCCTTCGCGGACATCAAATCGTTGTCGGCAGTGCTGGTGATAGACAGCTTGTCGGCAAGACCACCAGCAGACAAGTCAGTGAGGCGTGAGTTGGTGTTATGGTAGTGGAGGTTCACATTGGAAGCCGCCTCAGCGATCTGCCAAGTGTCGCCGGGTGTAGGGCAGCGACCACCACGACGCGCGGGACGCGTAACGGTACGAGTACGAATCTGGTAGGGAACGCGGTCAACCACCCAGTTGCCGGCTTCGTTGGTGATGTCCCAAACGTAGTGATCATCGACCTGGTCGAGGGTAAGGTCCCAATAGGCAGGATCAGCAATGCGATCAACGCACTCGGCGGAGCAAGCGGACCAATCAGACCACGCGGAGAGCTGGCAGTGCTGCTCAAGGCCCTCGAGCTGGTTCGTGCACTCGATGCAAGCATCAATGGCGATAGAAGCGGCGCAGACACGGACTTCATAGAAAGGAGTCTGGATTAGAGGGACACCGCGGACGGCATCAAGATCAGGAGTGAGGCCGATCAGAGAGGTGAAGGCATTGTCGGATGGGAACGCGACGCCTTCAATCGAGAGCGCACCCTTGCCTGTGTATGAAAACTCAGGATAGAAACCACCGTTGTACGCAGAAGTCACAGGACGGCGAGAGCGAGTCTGAATGGGGACATTGCGGAAGACACCAACATTCTTGGTAACGTCCCACAAGAAACCACATTCATCCGAATGAGTGCAAGGAGTCCAAGCAGACCATTGGTCCAAGGCAGTGGGGCGAGGCTCAACGTCAGGGTAAGGCCACTGTTGATAGACAGCAGTCTCACAACCGTTGAATATATTCTTGTCCTCGTCAGAGCAACCGGGCAAGCAGTCGTTCTGTGGGAGACATTGCCAATCGTCGCCGTCTTCAGTCTCTTGGCAAGTGAAGAGGGGGCCAGAGTTAGTTTGATAGCCGTACTTGAAGATGTTGAGCTGGTCGCAACGAGTGCACGCCTTTCCGCAAAAGCCAAAGGTGTCTGTAATAGAGACACAACCGTCGCCGTTGCAGTTGAAAAAGCCGTCATCGCAGGTCGAATCGCATAGACCGGTCGCAGTGACGCACTCGTGAGTGGTGTGGAGGAGGTCCTTGAAGCCCTGGTTGAAGTTCGTGCAGTCACGAGCAACAACGCCAGTGGCATCGTACTTCCAGGCAATGGTGCACTCTCCGTGAGGATGTTCCCAAGGTAGGAGGGGATGGCGCAATTGAGTGGAGCTTCCGAACAGTGTGTCAATCGAGCACTTGTCGCCGGGGGTCTCACAACCGTCACGGGGATCGTGGTTGCAATCGAAGAAGCCTTCGACGCACTCGTAAAGGCAATGTCCGGGCCAACGGTACTCATACGAAAAGTTGTAGATGGTGTTCCAGAGAGGGAAGTTACCAGAGACCTCATAGAAGAGATTGTCGGCAGGGTTACCACGCTGTTCGTAGACGATGTTGTCGTCACGCCCATCGCGGTTGAAGTCGACCCAAGCGAGATCGTTGACGTAAGCGGGCCAATCACGACCATCGCAAGTAGGGCTGATCTTGTCCGCACCTAGGTCAATGTGGACTTGAGCGGCAAAGGTAGCGTTCTTCAACTGATTGCAATTGTATGACGAGCAAGAGTGATCGTTGCATTGCCAGTCTTCCTGGTAGAGCATACCGGCGTTGGGGACGAGGGGAAGACCGTTATTATCGAATTCGGTGGCGAAGCACACACCGTTGGCAGCAGCACCACGGTAGACAGTACGAGTACGGATGCGCACACCACCAGCCCAGTCACCGTCGCAAGCGGCGGTGCAGGTGGACCATTCAGACCATACAGAGATGTTGCAGTCAACACGAGGGTTGGTAGCGGAAACCTGAGGGCAAGTGCCAAGGGGAGCGCAAGTCATGAGGTAACCATAGTGGTCGACATTCCTGAGATTAAGATCAGCGGAGATGCCGTCAGTGCCCTCGACATCCTTACCAGTCCAGGAGAGAACTTTAGGATCGTTCAAACCGTTGCCAGGGGAGACGTTGTTGCTCCAAAGATCAGCGACAGACCAGTCGTGGGGATTGAAGTGAAGGATCTTTTGGATGTCAAAGGTGCCCTTGAGCGAGCCGAAGTTCGTTCCGGTGTAGTCAACGCGATATCCAAAGCCACCACCGTGTTGTTTGTCAGTACCGAAGTTGCCCTGGGTCAAGACATTGGTCAAAGCAACATCGTAAAAACCGAGGCCGTTGACATTCTCAACGCTAGGGTACTGCGAGTTGCGGTGGAGGAAGCGGTAGAAGTCCTCGACAATCGGAAGATGGCAAACACCACCACCAGAGGCCTGAGTGATGATCTGACGCGTACGAATGCGGGTCTGGAGAACGAAGTCAAAGTTCTGACAATCGTCAGCGTAGGTGCAGAGACCCCAATCAGACCATTCAGATAAGACGCAATCAACGGGCTTCAGGTAAGGATCACCAATGATCGCCAAAGCAGCGGCGTCGGCAGGGGCAGCAACGACAGTGAAATCGGCGGGAGCATAGTTAAGTAGAGCCAAATCTTGGCCGGTGAGAGCGCCACCACTAGGAACAGCGCCACCTTGAGCGGCAAGAAGTGGAAAAGCGAGCGCCGAGGCGTGATAATTGTTGGGACCCGCCGCGTACCCGACCACGGCTTCCCAAATAAGACCTGCCGCAAGATCAAAGGTGTTGCCCAGAACACCTAAGCCACCCTTGGTAGTGGGCTTAAGCGCGTGAAGGATCTTGATATCATCCGAGATGTTATTCGCGTAGTTATGTTGAGCGGTGTTGTCGAGCTGGGTGAAGAGCGCCTTGTACTGATAGAAGCGGTCCTCATAGGGGTTGGGGACGTAGGGGTTCAAATAAGCATCAAGGAGCTTGGAGTTACCGTAGTAGTAGAAGCGACCACGGCCATACTGTTGTGCGGACTCGCACCCGTTCTCCCAAATACCGTCCAGATCACGGCAGAGCTCAGATTGGCAAGCACCGTTGTCACCAGCGGGGGGGTCAAAGCGGGGGTTAAGACGATGAACAGAGGTGTCGCAGTAGAAGTCAGTGACACGCTCGTTGACGTAGTCGATCTGCAAGCAAACGGAGGCACTAGCAGAGGCATGCTCACCGTTGGCGTAGTCGGAGCCAAGGGTACCCTCCAAAAGTGTACAATCGACACATTTGTTCTTACCGCAAGAGACATCGGCCTGGTAGCTGCAGCTCTTGCAAGCGCCACCAAGTTGGGTCTCGCAACCGTTAAGAGGTGAGCCGTCGCAATCAGCGAAACCGGCCTTGCAAGTAAAAATGCAGTGGCCAGCGAAAGGAGCGGTATCATTACCTTCGCAGTAGACGGGCTGGTTGTTAACGATCAAGATGTTCGCGAGGTCAACATCCTTGGAGCAATCAACAACACCGAGGCCTTGTGTGAGGTAGAACTGTGCCTGTTCGCAACCGTTCGACCAATCAAGATCAGCATTCTTGCAGGAAGAAGAGCAAGTGAACGTGCAAGCGGCATAAGAGGCATTGGTGGCCTGGCAGTGGGAGGTGAGGGGGAGGACACCAGAGATGTGGGTGCAATCAGCACAGACCCCACGACCACAGCGAGTGTCGTTAGCAAAGGTGCAATCTGACTGCGAGTTCGTTGGGCAGATGCGCTTGTCGATCTCGCAACCGTTGCGGGCAGAGCCGTCGCAATCGAAATAGTTGGTAGCGCAAGTGTACGAGCAGTTACCGGTGGCACGGTTGCAAACGTTCAAGCCACTACCTTGCTGGACAGTGACGTTCAGCGTGGGATCAGTAGCCAGTGCTAAGCAAGAGACGGGAAGGCTCGAGGGATCGTGAAGAGCAGTCTCGCATTGACCGGAGGTCTGAGAAGAACCGCAGTTCGCCGACGGATTCTCGCAACCGTCTTGGGGGAGACCGTTGCAGTCCTGGAAGCCAGCCGTGCAAGTAATGTTGCAAGTGCCAACCAGTGCGCCTCCAACCGTCGTGGTGGCGCAATTCGCCGACTGGACGTGTTGGGCAGCGCCAAGCGAAGCGCAGTCAAAGCCGTTGTTCGAGGTATTAGTGTAACCCTGTGGAATACTGCAGACGCCGCCAGCAGGAGCGGGGGTACAGACATTGGTAGCGAGCTCGCAGCCGTCGGCAACGATGCCATTGCAGTCGTTGAACCCAAGCGCGCAGTGAGCGGCAGGCTGGCAAACGCCAGCACCGCAAGTAATCGCAGAGCTGACGTGGGGGAGCGCTGAGCAGTTAGTACCGCAAGCACCGCAATTGTCTGGCCTGGTGTTAAGGTTGATTGTGCAACCACCAGTGGGGGGACCACCGCAGAGAGCGTAACCAGGGTTGCATGTAACAACCTCGCAACCACCAGCATTGCATTGCTGGGTAGCAGCTTGGGCCAAGTTGCAAACAGTACCACAGGTACCGCAGTTGGAGACATTAGTGTTGGTGTTGACCTCACAACCGGTGGTATAGGTGCGATCGCAATCCGCAAATCCTGGACCACAAGAGATGTTGCAAACGCCGGCGGCACAAGTAGCACTGGCAAGGTGACCAGTAACCAGACCAGCGATACTGCAATTATTGCGGCACGAACCGCAGTTACCAGCGTCGGTGGCAATGACAGATTCACAGCCGTTGCCGATGGCGCCGTCGCAGTCTTGGTAACCAGCGTTGCAGGTGCTGTATGAGCAATTCCCAGAAACGCACTGGATAGCAGCGTTATGAATGTTGGGGCAATTGTTTCCACAGGCTCCGCAGTTCGTGGCGTTGGTCGCAGTGTTCGTAGCACATCCGACGCCAGCCTTCAATTGGCAATTGGAGAACCCAGTAGCGCAATTGTCGCTGCAGACACCGGCAGTGCAAGTTGGGTTTATCACATTGGGGAGACTTGCGCATGTGACGTTGCAGGTACCACAGTTACCAGCATCCGTCTGCAAGCTGGCCTCGCAACCATTGGTGATATTGCCATCGCAATCAGCGAAGTTGGGCGCACAAACGATGTTGCAAACACCACTCGAGCAAGTGGTCTGCGAAGAGACTCCGGGAAGCTGCTGACAATTGGTATTGCAATTACCGCAGTGGGCAACATCAGTGAGAGTGTTGGTCTCACATCCAAGACTTGCGGTGCAGTCAGCAAAGCCAGCATCACATGAGGTGTAGACACAGCTGAAGGGTGTTGTCGTCGTGTCACATGAGCCAACAGCGGCGTTGGTACCGACAGTTACGGTGCAGTCGTTAGTGCAGCTGCCGCAAGACGTGTCGTTCGTTGCGTCTGATTCACAACCAGGAACCGCAGCCGAGCACTCAAGCTTGCCAGCAGGGCAAGTGTAAATGCAAACGTTGTTGACGCACTGAAGAGAGGTCGGGTCCGTGTTGGGGATCGAATTACAATCCGTCGTGCAGTCACCGCATTGGGTCAAAGAATTGGTAACTGCTTCGCAACCATTGGTACGGTTGGTATCGCAGTCGCTGTATCCAGCGGCGCAAGAGACGTAGTCGCAAGCATTGTTAATGCAAGAGGGAGTGCCTGAGACCCCACTGACAATAGCGTTGCAATCAATGCCACATCCACCACATGCAGTAATAGAGTTGGCGGGAGTGTTGCAATTGTTACTGCACAACTGGAATCCGGCAGCGCATTGGAAAGCGCAGGCCTTGTTGACACAAGACACGTTGGCCTCGTTCGTACCCAAAGGGCAACGTCCGCAGCCTCCTGGGAGAGGATTACGCCAAGTGACGGAGCAGTCAGTGGAAGTGTTGCTAATGGTGACTTCGCCGCTGGCAGCCAAACTTCCCGTTACCGATAACTTCGTAGGGCACGCTTTGGTGGCGGGATCGACCCAGATCTTGAACGTGAACGAGTCGAGCGTCGCAGTATTGACGACCAATGACACTTCAACAGTTGTAACGGTCGCACAAGCCGCCAAAACAACAGTGGCGAGAGCGAGCGCCAGAACGAGGGCAAAGCGAGCCGCGCTGAGTTATGAGCGCAAGAGCAGCAAGAGCAATCGTTACCATCACGCTAACACCACCAAGACGATTGGCAGCAACAGGACGTGGAGGAGTACGCGACACCGTGACAGTCCCAGTGGCGGAAGAGTTGGTGATCTTGAACCCTTGGTTCTTCTGGACGTCGATGGTGAGAGTGCCAGCCGTGGTGGCACTGCTGACCTCGTTGATGATCAGGACCGGAACGATACTGGTCACATTGCGCGCATCGACAACGAGGGTCGAAGACGCGCTGACGGCCGAGTAGAGCCCAGTGGTCGTCTGGCACGTCTGCGAGTACGCTGCCGCTGCGAAGCAAGCGAGCAAAACGCAAAGAATAGCAAATTTCGCCATTTCTTTGCGCACTTACGCAGAGG
>Ga0170475_118807834_pt1 | contig 13838 bp, 12 predicted proteins | sample Soicark_Litter_5_FD_111474 | JGI IMG/M metagenome (GOLD analysis project Ga0170475, IMG submission 111474) | Avena fatua rhizosphere microbial communities from Hopland, California, USA. Combined Assembly of 48 SPs | reverse complement strand
TATTTCTATTACAGACGCTATTCGTCGAGGCTGATAAACAAGACTCCGACTTTGCATTGGGGACAGGCCACAATGCTATGCGCACTCGCTGGACTCTACCAATCGTTATAAAGAGGACTCAATTGAAGCGAAAAGTTCTGATCATAGTCGAGAATCTTCCCGTCCCGTTTGACCCGCGCGTTTGGAAAGAGGCTTGCGCGCTCAAGGAGGCCGGCTATGAAGTTACGGTGCTTTCTCCCCGGGGCAAGAACCAAAGACGAAATTATGAGTTCCTGGATGGGGTACACATCTACCGGCACCCAATGCCGAAGGAAGGAAACACTGCGTTCGGATATCTTCTGGAGTATTCGTGCGCTCTGTTTTGGCAAAACCTGTACGCTTGGTGGATTTTCTTTGTACGTGGTTTTCAGGTGATCCAGGGATGTAATCCTCCGGACGACATATTTCTCGTTGCGCTGTCATTCAAAGCGTTCGGAGTCAAATACATCTTTGATCATCACGACGCGAATCCTGAGCTCTATTTTGCCAAGTACGAGAGGAAAGATTTCTTCTATAAGGCTCAAGTGTGGCTTGAAAGACTGACTTACCGATTCAGCGACGTTGTAATAGCCACAAATGAGAGTTACAAACAGCTCGCTATCGGCAGGGGACAAATTGATCCGCTGGATGTATTCGTCGTCCGGAACGGCCCGGACTTATCGACATTCAAGCTCGTTCCTGCGAAGCCGGAACTCAAGTATGGAAAGTCTTATTTGATTGGTTATGTCGGGACCATGAGCATTCAGGAAGGTCTGGACATCCTGCTCGACGTAGCGGCCAGGGTCAAGGAATTGGGTCGGCATGATGTCCATTTCACCTGTGTTGGAGGCGGCCCCGGTTTGGCCAGGTTAAGGGAGATGGTGACAGAAAAGGGACTCGAAGAGTCGGTCAACTTCACGGGCCGTGTTCCAGACAAAGAACTGCTGGAGGTACTCTCGACATCTGATGTGTGCGTCAACCCGGACAAGCCATGCGAGATGAATGACATTTCTACGATGATCAAGATCGCTGAATATATGGCGCTCGGAAAGCCAATCGTTCAGTTTGATCTTCGCGAGGGACGTTTCACCGCAGGTGAGGCATCACTGTATAGCGATAATCGCGAACAGGTGAGGGATTTCGCTAAGAATATTCTTTGGCTACTCGATCATCCTGAAGAGCGCACGAGGATGGGCGAGTTGGGTCGCAAGAGGGTGGAAGAGCATCTTGCATGGAAGTATTCGGTCGCGCGATTGCTTGCAGCTTACGAGCGTGCATTTGAGAAGCGAATCCGTGGGAATGGGCTGGTCGTTGATTCGAATAGCCTCTCCCAGGAGTGAGGCGTTATGAAGAATGATTTCTCGGAACTAAGGAGACAAGAATGCGTAACTGCGATGTAGCAATCGTTGGGGTGGGACCCTACGGTCTTTCGATAGCCGCTCACCTCAAGGCATCAGGCGTGGATTTCCGAATATTCGGAAAGCCAATGGGTTTCTGGCGGGACCACATGCCAGACGGAATGCATTTGAAGTCAGAGGGGTTCGCATCTTCATTGTCTGACCCGAGCGGAGAGTTTAAACTCGGCGCATTCTGCAAAGAGCGTGGACTGGAGTACGCGGATCTCGGCAGCCCGGTGCCTCTGGGGGTCTTTACATCCTACGGTCTCGAGTTTCAGAAGAGGTTTGTTCCAGAGCTTGAAGATGAAATGGTCGTTCAACTGGAACAGGCGCAGGCGGCGTTCAAGATCACGCTACAAGGCGGCGAAGTGCTGCTGGCTCGGAGAGTCGTAGTCGCGGTTGGTCAGACATATTTCCCGAATCTTCCACGGGAGTTGACTGGATTTCCCAAGGCGACTGTGACCCATAGTTCAGAACACTCTGGTTTAGACAAGTTCACCGGGAAGGAGATCGCGATAGTTGGAGCAGGCTCCTCGGCACTGGATCTTGCGGCTCTGCTTCATGAGCACGGGGCGTCCGTTCAAGTAGTCGCGCGAATTCCAAAGATCCGCTATCACGACCCCCTGAATACGAACAAGGTGTCGTTGCTTGAGAAAGTCCGCAATCCCACCACGGGGATTGGAGTTGGCTGGAAGCTCTGGCTGTGTGCGCGGCTTCCGCTCGTGTTTCGGCTCATGCCAGAAAAGTTCCGGCTTGAAAAGGTGCGTCGTCTCCTTGGACCTGTTGCCTGCTGGTTTATCAGAGACCGAGTGGAGGGTAAGGTTGGATTTCATCTGGGAGTCTCAGTTAAGGCAGCGACGGTGAAAGATGGTCGCGTGAACCTCGAGCTGATTGATAGCGCAGGTTTGAAGAAGAACTTGGAAGCAGACCACGTAATAGCGGCTACAGGGTTCGATCCTTCCTTAAAGCGAATCACTTTTCTGGCTCCGAGCTTAGTCTCTGAGATTGCATGCACGGGAAAAACGCCAGCACTATCTTCAAACTTTGAATCGACAGTGAGAGGCTTGTATTTCGTTGGTGTAACTGCCGCCAACACTTTTGGCCCGATGCTGCGTTTTGCGTATGGAGCGGAATTTACGGCGCCGCGATTGTCCAGACATCTTGCGCGAACTGCGCGGCAAAAATCAAAGGTTCACAACGTCGCTACATCGAGCACTTCCGTCAACTCCGAAAGAGTGGAGCCTCTAGCGTGAAATAAATGGCCGATACTCTCTTTCCCACTCCTGCAATGTCTTTCAGCCAGAGGCGGAATCGGGGCCAGATTGAAATCTCATATGAAAATGAACGAGCAAAGGTCAACTGATTCCGGGCCTGCATCACCCAAGGTTCTGCTGACCGATACAAATCGTTGGGCACTGCCGGCTCGCTTGGCGGTTGCGCTTGCGGAGTGTGGGTGTGAGGTCACGGCGATATGCCCCGCGCCGAATCACGCGTTGATGAGAACGCGCGCGGTGCAGCGGACCTTTCGCTATAGCGCATTCCGGCCTCTCGAATCATTGGAGGCCGCAATCAAGGCGGTCAATCCCGACATAGTCGTGCCGGCCTGCGATCGCAGCGTTGGGCATCTTCACGAACTCTACTCACGAAGCAAGGCCCAGGGAAGTGCAGAGAGCAAAACGGTTGAGCTTATCGAGCGCTCATTGGGCGCGCCAGCCAGTTATAACATTGTTTCTTCACGCTACAATCTTCTGACGATCGCTCGTGAGTTGGGAATTCTTGTGCCTGATACGGCGCAGATCTCTTCCCGGCAGGAATTGAACGAGTGGAGCAAACGAAAATCACTGCCGTGGGTGATCAAAGCTGATGGCACCTGGGGCGGCGTCGGAGTAAGGGTCGTCCAATCAGCCGAGAAGATTGAACCATCGTGGAAAGAACTAACGCAGATCCCTCGATTTTCACGGGCACTGAAACGAATGGCCGTCAATCGAGATTCATTTTTGTTTCGAACATGGTGGAAACGAATTGAACATCCAATGGTTGTTCAATCCTATGTGGACGGGCGGCCCGCAAACTGCACGGCCTTTGCCGATCAGGGACGCGTCTTAGCTATCATTTCCGTAGAAGTGGTTCGGTCCGAGGGATCTACCGGTCCGGCAAGTATTGTTCGCGTTGTTGAGAACCCGCAAATGAGACTGGCAGCTGAGAAGCTAGCCTTTGCGCTGGGCTTGTCTGGGTTCTTCGGTCTTGACTTCATGATCGATCAGAGAAGTCACGCAGCATACTTGATAGAGATGAATCCCCGACTTACCCCGCCCTGTTACTTGCGACTCGGCAAGGGGCGCGACCTTGTAGGAGCAACATGGGCTCAGCTTACGGGCAGACCAATTCCAGAGCACCCATCCGCAACCGAAAAGGAACTGATTGCTTACCAGCCGCAGCGGCCCTATGATCGCGAGATCGAGTCGACTTACTTTCAAGAGGTTCCCCATGAGGAACGGGAATTGATCCGTGAACTCTTAGACCCATATCCCGATCGCACACTTCTCTTTCGATTGGTCCAATACCTCAACCGACGGCCAGTCACATCCAGTGTTTTCGAAAGATCGAAGTTTGGAGGCGGTCTCCAAGCTGGTGTGGACTGTACAGACGACGAGTTGCACTCACCCATTGAGAAGGCCCACGTCCGATGAAACGTGATCTCATGAAGGTACAAATCGCATGACGGAACTGGTAATCGAGGCTGGGCGCACCGAACGCGAGTACTGGCGAGATTTGTGGCGCTACCGCGAATTGTTCTATTTTCTGGCGTGGCGTGACTTGCTTGTGCGCTACAAGCAGACGTTTGTTGGAGTAGGTTGGTCGCTGATCAGGCCAATGTTGACGATGCTTGTATTGACAATAGTGTTTGGCAAGCTGGGCAAGATGCCCTCAGGAGGAATGCCATATCCTCTTCTTGTTCTTTGTGGCATGCTCCCTTGGCAATTCTTTTCCGGGGCGATGTCTGAAAGTGGGAACAGTCTGGTTTCGAACTCCAACCTGATTTCCAAGGTCTACTTCCCAAGGCTCGTCATAACAACCAGCAGCGTGATTACGAGCTTTGTAGATTTCCTGATTTCAGGCCTATTTCTGGTTGTTTTGATGTTTTGGTACCATAGCAAGCCGCCGGCAGGCGTTCTTCTTTTGCCTTTCTTTGTACTTTTGGTATTTGGTGCAGCGCTTGGGGTGGGCATGTGGATTTCGGCCCTCATGGTTGAATACCGCGACTTTCGATTTATTGTTCCATTTCTTGTCCAATTCGGGCTCTATGTTTCGCCTGTGGGATTTCAAACCAGCATCGTCCCAGAGCGGTTCCGCCTTCTTTATGCGCTCAATCCGATGGTGGGAATCATCGATGGGTTCCGCTGGTGTTTGTTGGGCCCGCGCAGCAGCGTCTATTTGCCGGGTGTGGCAATTGCCTTAATCGAAGTGATTCTACTCATTGCATCGGGTCTTTGGTATTTCAGGAAGACTGAGCGAACGTTCGCCGATGTTATCTGATGCGCTGAATACAACGAACGTGAAATCAGACATGTCCAATTCTGCGATCACAATTGAGAACCTAAGCAAGCGCTACACCATCGGCCACCAGAGAGCTAAGGGCGACGGGATCCGGCACGCTTTCGAGAGCGCGATACGCTCGCCAATCTCATGGTTTCGCTCGCGCCGCCAAAAGAAATTAGAGCAAGTGGACTTCTGGGCGCTGAATGACCTTTCCCTCCAGATCTCTCAGGGAGAAGTGATCGGCATCATTGGCCGCAATGGGGCCGGGAAGAGCACGCTCCTGAAGATATTGAGCCGAATCACCGTTCCCACTACTGGAGTTGTCAGAATCAATGGCCGGATCGCGAGTCTCCTGGAAGTTGGAACCGGATTCCATCAGGAGCTTACAGGGCGGGAGAATATCTTTCTCAATGGTGCAATTCTCGGCATGAGCCGTGCTGAGATTACTCGCAAGTTCGACGAGATTGTGGAGTTTTCAGAGATTGAAGAGTTTATCGACACACCTGTGAAGCGCTACTCCTCAGGGATGTATGTTCGTTTAGCCTTCGCGGTGGCGGCTCATCTGGAGCCGGAGATCTTGATCGTCGATGAAGTACTGGCTGTGGGCGACTCCTCTTTTCAGAAGAAATGTCTTGGGAAAATGGGAAGCTTCGCCCAGAGCGGGAGGACGGTTCTCTTTGTGAGTCATAATATGGAGGCTGTCAGGACACTATGCAATAGGTGCATATGGCTCAAAGATGGCCGTCTACACCAGGACGGCTCGGCAGATGATGTGATTGACGACTATTTCAACAGCATCTCCAATGAAGTTTCAGGCCACTGTGTCAATCCAGATTACGGGTTCACTCTCGAGAAGGTTGTGCTCAGAAACAGTTGGGGCGAGGAAGTGAACCAGTTTCGCCCAGGGGACGACCTTGTGGTTGAGGTCTCATATGATGCGCAGAAGCGTATCGGTAGACCGATTCTGGCGATAGGAGTTATCGGACCTAATGGTTCTTGTTTTACTTCCAATATGTTGTTGGACGGGAACAGGCCGGAGTTTGTGGAAGGGACTGGACAGATTAAATGCACTTTTAAGTCAATTCCATTGCTGCCGCAGAGTTATACGGTGAAATTGGTTATACGAGCAGAAACTATAACCGACCTGATCATTTCTTATCGCGACGTTGCCCTCTTCAATGTTGTCGGAGATCTCGCGGACTACGGATATAAGGGGGAGTTTCTAACATGGGCGTCGCGATCGACGCCTGTCGTTGTGCCCTACGAGTGGTGTCTGCCCGACGGCACGACCACATCGGTGGCATTGATTCGTCAAGACTCTTCGAAGGATACGGCAACCTCAACCTCTGAGATGCCTCAGGCGCTGGCGATGCACGAAACGGAATGACTAAAGAATCAAATCGCGATTGCGCCGCAAGCAATTCTTCGAGAGTTGGGTCACGATGGGTGACATTGTTGTCGTCGGCGGCGGTGGTCATGCAAGGGTAGTGCTCGGAATTCTGAATAAGTTGAAGAGCTATCGACTTGTAGGTTATACGGATCTCAAAGACTGTGGAATGTTACTCGGGGTTCCTTACGTCGGGTCCGATGCTGCGCTCGAAACTTTATCGGCAAGATCGGGAATGCTCAATGCTGTTCTCGCAGTAGGTCAAATAGGCCTGGGTCATGTTCGGGCTGAACTGTGGGGACGATTGCAATCCTACGGATTGCAATTTCCGTTGATAGTATCGCCTGGCGCAATCGTAAACGAGGGAGTATCGGCTGAGAAAGGCTCCGTTGTCATGGATGGCGCTGTAGTCAATGTCGGCGCAAGGCTTGGTCGAGGCGCCATCGTAAACACAAACAGCACTGTTGAACATGATGTAGTGCTGGGTGACTGGGTTCATGTTGCTCCCGGAGCCACTCTTTCAGGTGGTGTCAGAATCGGCCAATTCTCAATGCTGGGTGCGGGAGCGACTGTGATCGAAGGAGTAGAGATAGCAGCGGGGTGTATTGTCGGAGCAGGAGCGACCGTTGTGCGAGACCTCAAAGAGCCCGGAACCTATGCGGGGTGCCCGGCACGCCGAATAAAGTGAGTTCAAGATCAAAGTTCCTGTCCATGGCGGAAGAAGTTCAATTACAGAACCCTTCTAACTTCGCGTTGCGCACCTGATCACATCGCACACAATGTATGTGTCGCCCGAGCCAACCCCATCTCAAGGCTGGTTGGTCAACAGGATAGACTAGGAAAATTATGCCGCACGTATTCATCATTGCCGAGGCAGGTGTCAATCACAATGGATCATTTGATCTTGCTTTGAAGCTGATCGATTCTGCAAAGGCAAGCGGTGCAGATGCAGTCAAGTTTCAAACTTTTCGGGCCGACAAACTCGCGACCCGTACTGCGCACAAGGCAGCATATCAGGAACGCACTACGGCAGCTGAGGAATCCCAATTTGAAATGCTTGAGCGGTTGGAGTTAGACGCGGTGACTCACAAACGCTTGATCGATTATTGTCGTCAACTTGGTATCGAATTCCTATCGAGTCCATTCGACGCCGAGAGTGCAGACTTGCTTGCCGAAATGGATCTTCCTCTTTTCAAGATTCCTTCGGGAGAGATTACAAATTTACCGTTCCTTGACCACGTTGCTCGGAAGGGCCGGCCCATCATTTTGTCAACGGGAATGTCAACCCTGGGTGAGATTGAAGAGGCGTTGACGGTGCTGAGAGCAGCGGGCAACAAGCAGATCACCCTGTTGCACTGCGTAAACGAATACCCGGCGCCGTATGCTGAAGTCAACCTACGCGCGATGAAAACTTTGAGAGTGGCCTTTGGTCTGCCCGTCGGTTATTCCGATCACACCCCAGGAATTGAGATTCCCATTGCGGCTGCGGCTTTGGGTGCTGAAGTAATTGAAAAGCACTTCACGATTGACCGATCACTGCCGGGACCAGATCATGCAGCATCGCTTGAGCCCGGTGAGCTTCAGCAGATGGTCACCGCCATTAGACACGTTGAGGTTGCACTCGGGGATGGAATAAAGGCTCCTGCCACATGTGAACTTCCTAACATCTCAGTTGCCCGCAAGAGTGTCGTAGCGGCTCGTTCACTGATTGCGGGGCAGAGGTTGACGTCAGAAGACCTCGACATCAAGCGTCCGGGAAACGGCATTGCTCCAGGGCTCAAGCCGATGTTGATTGGGCGTACCCTAAGCTCTGGCATTGAAAAGGATGAAGTGCTTCGTTGGGATCACCTGGCGTGAAGCGGCGCAAGATTTGCGTTGTCACAACAAGCCGGGCTGACTTTGGTCTTCTTCGGGGTCTAATGAAGGAGATTCAAGCTGATACCGCTCTGCGGCTGCAAGTTGTCGTTTCGGGGATGCATCTCTCGCAGCGATTCGGGCGGACATGGCGCGAAATTGAGGCTGAAGGCATCGACATTGATCGGAAAGTTCAGATCGGTATGGAGGGCGAGTCGAGTGTTGCCAACCTGAACTCGATCGGTCGGGGCTTAAGAGGTTTCGGAAGTGCGTTTGAAGAGTTGAAGCCAGAAATCGCGGTGCTGCTTGGTGATCGGTTCGAGTTGTTTGCTCCGGCGATCGCGGCTTTGATGCTTCAGATTCCAATCGCACACATACATGGCGGAGAGGTGACCGAGGGTGCAATCGACGACTCGGTGCGTCATGCAATTACGAAAATGGCATCGCTGCATTTTCCCGCTACTGAGGTTTACCGCCAGAGAATCGTTCAAATGGGTGAAGATCCCGATCGTGTGTTCAACTTCGGGGCGCCGGGACTTGATCAGATTTATCGCTCTCCGGTGCTTTCGAAATCGCAGCTCGAGGATGAGCTTGGATTCTCACTTGAAGGCGAGATCGCTCTCGTAACCTATCACCCGGTAACACGGGGCGCTGAGACCGCCGGCGCTCAGGTCAAATCCTTACTGGCTGCAGTTGAGAAAAGCGGGATCCAAGCCCTATTCACAATGGCGAATGCAGATGCCCAGGGTTCATTGATCAATGAGCGATTGAAGAAGGCGTGCGCTGAAAAGCCAACTCGATTCAAATGGATTCCACATCTGGGCCATCGTCGCTACCTGAGTTGTCTTTCGCACTTTGCAGTAATGGTGGGGAATTCCTCAAGTGGTTTAACAGAAGCTCCGTCGTTTCGACTACCGGTGGTCAATATCGGCGATCGGCAGCAGGGAAGAGTGCGTGCGCTCAATGTCATTGATGTTGAATGCACACAGGCTGCAATTGAAAAGGGAATCAAGAAAGCCCTTTCAAAGAGATTTCGAGCTGGTCTGAATGGAGTGTTGAATCCCTACGATCGGTATTGTGACGGGCGAACCAGCGCGCGAATCAAAGATGTGCTCCGGGACGTTGAGATCACTGAAGAGCTCCTCAAAAAGCGCTTTCATGATCGAGAGTAGTTCGTTCTGAAATATGGGGTTGAACAGTTATTGTTGATCTGGAAGGAAGATCAGAGTCAATCAGAATGACTGAAAATATCAAGCCATTCCTCGTGCCTCAAGTGCACACGATCCGGCAGGCGATGCAGCAATTAGAGCAAACCGAGGAAAAGATTCTTTTCGTTGTGGATTCGGACTTTCATCTTATCGGATCGCTTACCGACGGAGACATTCGAAGGTGGATTCTTTCTGACGGTGATCTGAAAGCTGAGGTGCGCCAGGTCTGCAACTGCGATCCACATTTAGTGGAAGAAGGCTTTGAGGTTGATCAGCTCAGGGCGGACATGCTTAACGAAAATCTCGGTTGTGTTCCAGTTATTAATGCATCGCGTGAAGTTGTGCGGCTTATCTTCTGGAAGGAATTGTTTCAGAGCGAACCAACGATCAAGCCGAAGCCCCGGCTCAACCTGCCGGTTGTGATTATGGCCGGTGGGCGAGGAACCCGTCTTGCACCTTTTACCAACGTGCTTCCCAAACCACTCATCCCGATGGGCGACCGGACAGTTATCGAAATCATCATCGAACAGTTTCTTCCTTACGGACTTGATCGCTTTCATCTCTCTGTCAACTACAAATCCAAAATACTCAAGTCGTTTTTTGAAGAATTGGATCCCGGCTATTCCGTGGCCTATCTCGAAGAGAAAGAGCCTCGGGGGACTGCTGGTGCGCTGAGAGCGCTTTACTCCGCCGCCGGGGGGCAGATCATTGTCACTAATTGCGACATTGTGATTCAGGCGGATCTTGCCGATCTTGTGCAGTTTCATGCGGACAATAACTACGACCTTACATTGGTTGCGTCGCTGAAGGATTACCGTATTCCTTACGGTGTATGCGAACTGGAAAAGGGCGGCAGCCTGGCCCGCATCAAGGAGAAGCCGCAATATAGTTTCCTTGTCAACACTGGAATGTATGTTGTGCGTCGTGATCGCCTGAACCTGATTCCAGAAGAAGCACACTGCGATATGACAGACTTCATCGAGTCGATAAAGAATTCCGGCGGGCGAATTGGCGTCTTTCCCATTGGAGAAAATGCCTGGGTTGATACCGGAGAGTGGGCTGAATACCGCAAAGCGATCGACAACCTGGGTGTGCTTGCCTCGAGGTCGACGAACGAATGAGGAATCCGGGATCGTTGGTGCCATGCTAAACGGAGAACGAGTCATCGCAATTGTTCCTGCCCGCGGGGGCAGCAAGTCGATTCCCGGAAAGAATATTAAGCCGCTTGGGGGGAAGCCGCTGCTTGCCTGGTCGATTGACGTCGCGAAGCAAGTTCCCGAAATTGATCGCATCATTGTCTCGACAGACGATGCCGCGATTTCCTCTGTCGGGAGAGATTATGGCGCAGAGATTTATATGCGGCCGCCCCATCTAGCGACTGATGAGGCGCTGGTGATCGATGCGCTCAAAGATCTCCTTCAAAAGCTAGAGTCGGAGGGAGAGAGCGCCGAATGGTTCATTCTGCTTGAACCGACATGTCCGTTACGCAATCCGCACGACGTGCGTGATTGCCTCGCCCTGTTAGCCAGGGATGGTTGCGATTCCGTGGCGACGTTCAAGGATGCCGATTTGAATCCTCACAGAGCCTGGCGGCTGGTCGAGGGAGTTCCAAAGGTATTTATCGATGGCGCAATTCCCTGGTTACCGCGACAGAAACTGCCCAGGGCTTATCAGCTTAATGGTGCCGTATATGTTTTTCGAGGCAGCTTACTGGCCCAGCAGGCGGAGTCACTTCTGGTCGGGAAACTAGGTGCAGTGTTGATGCCGAGGGACAGATCTCAGGACATCGATCACGCCATCGACTTTGTAATCGTTGAAGCTTTACTGAGGAACCAAAATACATGAGTAAGTCACTGCAGCAACTGCTTTCATTGAAGGGGAAGACGGCTATAGTCACCGGCGGCGCCGGCTATCTGGGGACTGCGATCAGTGAAACGCTCGCTGAGCTGGGGGCCAACCTGGTTCTCGCAAGCCGCGACAAGGCGAAATGCGAAAGGAAATGTGCAGAGCTTGAAGAGCAAAACGGCGGCGCGATTCGCGCGGTTGGCCTCGAACTCGATCTCCTGAGACGAGGATCCGCTCCGGAGTTCATTGCGAAGGTGCATGAAAGCTTCAAATCGATCGATATTCTCGTGAACAATGCATGGTCCGGCAATAAGAACTCCTGGGAATCGATTTCTGACGAGGACTGGGAGTACGACATCAACATGAGCTTGAACTCGGTTTTTCGTCTGACGAAGGCGGCGTTTCCTGATTTGAAGGCGAGTCGAGGGGTAATTCTGAATATTGCTTCAATGTATGGTCACATCGGGCCTGACTACCGAATCTATGACGGCAAGGAATTTGCGAATCCGCCAAGTTATGGCGCAGCGAAAGCGGGCGTACTGCAGTTTACAAGGTACCTGGCTAGCTTTCTTTCGCCTCATGGGATTCGCGTAAATGCCTTGAGTCCGGGCGCATTTCCTCATCCACCGACGCAGAAGCACGAAGGATTCATGCAGAAGCTCGGCTCTAAAAATCCGATGAATCGCATTGGGCAGCCGGACGAACTGAAAGGTGCGGTTGCGCTGCTTTGCTCAGACGCCGGGAGTTACATCACCGGGCAGAATCTGTGCGTCGATGGCGGCTGGGCGATATGGTAAAGTCGCTCGGAATTATAGGTCTGAGCGAAGGAAATGGGCATCCGTTTTCCTATAGCTCGATCATCAATGGGTATTCGCCAGAGGGTCTGCAGGACTCAGGCTGGCCCGGCATTTACGAATATGTCCGGCGTCGCCATGCCTCGGAGTTCGGAATCAACGGCTGGACGATAACGCATGCATGGACGCAGTATCCTGAATCCACCAAAAAGTTATGTGCAGCCTGTCGCATTGCCAACGGCTTATCGGACTACCGGGACATGTTGGGCGCCGTTGATGCCGTCATTATCGCTCGCGATGATTTCGAAAATCACTTCGAGATGTCTCGGTCATTCCTTGAGCATGGGCTGCCGGTATTTATCGACAAGCCGCTGAGCGTCGAGATTCCTGAATTGCGCCAATTCAAGCCCTACCTGGAAAAGGGGCAGTTGATGTCCTGTTCGGGGATGCGCTTTGCACGCGAACTGGATGAGCCCCGGGCCGATCTCGCCGCCTATGGAAAGATCAAATTGATTCGGGGCGCGATCGTCCTGTCATGGGAGAAATACGGTATCCATTTGCTTGATGCCGTATTTGGAATGACGCCGGCGCACGCGGTATCCATAAGGATGCAAGGCTCCGGGCACGCATCTGCAACGATTCGTCTTGATGATGGTGTTCTGCTGCAGATTGATGCGATGGGAGAATGCGCACGAACTTTTCATCTCGATGTTTACGGGACATTGCGCTCAGGATCGTTCGACATCTTCGACAATTTTTCAATGTTTCGACGTATGCTTTGGGAGTTCACAGAGTCAATTCGCACTGGTCATCCAGCGATTCCACCCGAACGCACCCTCGAAATTATGAGTGTGCTCATTGCAGGTCGAATATCTCAGGCCGAAGACAGGGAAGTGTTCCTCAATGAAATCTCAATATAGAGCTCTTTTCGAATTGAAGGGCAAAACGGCTATCGTTACCGGAGCTGTGGGCATCCTTGGACAAGGCTTTTGCAGAGGCTTGGCGGAGTTTGGTGCACAGGTTGCTGTGGTCGATCTGGATCAAGATCGATGCGCCGCATTCGCTGAGGAGTTGGAGCGGGACTATGGCACACCGGCACTCGGAGTCGCCTGTGATGTGTCCGACCCGGGCTCGGTGGCGAAGATGGTGGAGCAGGTTGTCTCGCGATTCGGCGCCATCGACATCCTCCACAACAATGCAGCATCAAAGTCTTCAGACCTGGATGCTTTCTTTACCAGCACAGAAAAGTATTCTCTTTCCGAATGGCGAAAGATAATGGCGGTGAATGTTGACGGCATGTTCCTCGTGGCTCAGGCTGTGGGAGGCCAGATGCAGAGGCAGGGAACTGGTGGGAGCATCATTCAGACTGCTTCAATCTACGGAATTGTTTCCTCTGACAAGCGTATCTACGAAGGTTCCTTCTACCTCGGACGCCAAATCAGCAACCCCGCGGTTTACTCCACTTCGAAAGCTGCTGTCGTTGGGTTGACGCGCTACCTAGCGGCCAATTGGGGCGATGCGGGGATTCGCGTCAATGCTCTCGTCCCGGCCGGAGTGGAGAGTGGTCAGAATGACACTTTCAAAGCACGCTATTCTGCGCGCGTCCCAATGGCTCGAATGGCCAAACCGGATGAGATGGTTGGTGCGCTGGTTTACCTTGCTTCCGACGCGTCAAGCTATGTCACAGGTCACTGCCTGGTAGTCGACGGCGGACTTAGTGCCTGGTAAGACGTTCCCGAGGCGTCAGCGGCGCTAGACCGGTTACCGCGATACGACCCGCATATAAAAAGTGATT
>Ga0170475_107460404_pt1 | contig 13847 bp, 11 predicted proteins | sample Soicark_Litter_5_FD_111474 | JGI IMG/M metagenome (GOLD analysis project Ga0170475, IMG submission 111474) | Avena fatua rhizosphere microbial communities from Hopland, California, USA. Combined Assembly of 48 SPs | reverse complement strand
GTCGCTAATGACGCCGATGTGAAGATCCAGATTGAAAAAGCGCATCTGCTTCCCTGTTGTTGGCGCTGGCTGCATGTGGCTCATCTGTTCTGACAAACGCCTACGCCGCGCTCACTGCCTCACCGACGGTGCGCAACCGGGTAGAGTCCTGCGTGCTCCATTGCCTCGTTGCGCGCACACTTTGTCCGTTCAGCGCGGCAAGCCAGATCAGTCCGAGCAAAGAACCCTCCAACTGGCCACCTGAGTAAGGCACGAAAAATACGAGCGCCGAAACCAGGATTGCTTCCAGCGTCACCCTCTCCGACCGTGCGATCCTGTCGCGCGAGCCCGCTGGAGCCATCGCGCCGATTCTCGATGCCAGAGTAATAAGCCAGGCTGTCAGGAAGATCAGCCCGGTGACTCCGTAATAGGCGAGCATCGAGACGTAACGATCATGGATGTGGATCGAGGCGAAGCTCGCCCGATCGGACAAATCGCGGCCAGAGGGCGGGCCCAGAACCGCCGCAACCGGGCTCTCGGACAGCACTCGCTCAATCGCCTCGGAGTATCCCTGAACGCGCCATGACCAGGTACTGTCCTCCTGTCCGATCTCTTCCACGTTCGCGTGAACTACGCGGGCGGCCCCATCGAACACTCGGGGCGACACGAGCGGCAGGAAAGTGACAATAAAGCCGGCCAGCAGCGCGATCGATGACAGCTTCAGCCACTCTGTCTTCTCCAAACGCGGTGACCGCACAGCCAGCCAAACGATGCCTGCGATAGTCGCCAGCCACACGCTCCGGTGTTGCAACGCGAATACCAGTCCAGCCAACACCACGGCAAAGATGACGCCTTTCATTCGGATACCACGTGTCCACTGGAGTCCGAGCACGGCTATTAGAGTCTGACCGATGACTATCGCGGCATCAGATGATAGTGCACGCGGCACCTCCCTGAAGTCCTCGCTCATCTCCGCAGGAAGCGCCATGATGCCTGTCCACCTTGCGGCCGCGAGGGCCGCGAGAGCGAGCGAGGCGAACGATAAACACGTGGTCAGCCGATCCACGTTGACCCGCTTGTCCGAACACATGACGGAGACTGCCACGGCGGGGAGAGCGAGATTGACCAAATCTCGCGCTCCGTTTCCGGGTGCCTTGATACCGAAGATTACGACACCGCGCGCAAAGTTCAGGACGGCGAGGCCGAGCAGTATCAGAACAGGCCAGCATAGCTTCTGAGGGAGAGATCTGGTACGGAGAGAAACAACGATGGCCGCACCGACCAGTGCCGCGCAAGCCAGATCGGTCGGGTATATGGTTACTCCGAACTGGAACCCTTCCTTTCCAAGTCCTGTCAAGTCTGTGATGGCCGCGGCGCCAACTACAACCGCCGCGAGGGCCACGGGGACTCGCCAGAGAAGAAAACTCGCCATCAGGAGGAGGGCAGGGCCGAGTATGAGAAGCGCCAGAGACATTGCGTTTATCGCGAGGTTCGTTGCGGGGATCCCGTTTATAGCTGCCTCAACCGAGGCTGTACTCCGGAACCGTTGGTGCACAGAGTTCCGGTCGATCGGTGACGAATCGGTAAAGCTGGTCGGCTATCCGGTCGCTGCGGAACCTGGCATTGTATGTCGCCAGCGCCGCCCGTCCCAATCGACTGCGCAGCGGCTCGTCATCGAGTATGGAGACAAGCCGTTCGGCGGCGGCCTGCACGTCGGTGGTATCCCAAAAGGAACCTTCAACACCGTCGGTGAGGATTTCCGGGATACCGCCCACCGCGGGGGCCATCACTGGCAGCCCGGCCGAGAACGCCTCGATTAACACAATGGGCAGGTTTTCAATCTTGGCGGCGTGAACGTACAACCTGTGCCGGTGCAGCAATGACGAAGCGTTCTCGACCTGCCCGGTGAATGTGACCTGACTGCTGATGCCAAGTTCCGAAGCCAGAGTCTTCAGTTCCTGCTCGTGTTCGCCGCTGCCGACGATCGTCACCGTATAAAACCGACCCAGCTTACGAGCTTCCGCCGCGAGCCGCAGAATCGCCTGTTGGTTCTTTCTCGGTTCGATGGTACCGATGCTGATGATGTCACCGGCAGGACCGTCGGTGCTTTTAGACGGTGGCGCGGCGAAGTTGGGAATGACCTTTGAGTTCCGCGACTCCAGACCGGGTATGCGCGAAGTCAGGAAGCGGCGCATAAAATGGGAACAGAACACGACACGATCAACCCGCAGCAGAGCTTCTGTTTCGATTCGTCTGGCCTCGCGATCAAGAAGGCCTCCTTCTTTGATCAGGCCCCGGTCGACCATCTCCTGGCCCTGCGATTGATTGAAGTGAACCATCATCGCCACGGCCTGGGAGTCATGGTGACGGACCTTGAGCGCAACCGTGGCTGACCGAGGGCATTGGGCGTAAACAGTCCAGGGGGCGTCAGCGGGCAATCGGCGCCGCATCGAATACCAAAGCAGCGACTGTTCGAGATGAACGTCGACATAGATTCCGGCCGCCCTGACAGGGAACAAACCGGATAATCTTCGAACAACACCGGCGGGCATCCGCAACCACCGTGGAGCGTCGAACGGCGTGATGACTTCTGTACTGATGCCGTCCTGCTCCAGTTGCCGCTGAAGCTCGGCAAAGTGCGTCTGAACTCCGCAGTCGCCCCGCGGTGCCATCATCGTTGCGATGAACAACGCCGGGGCCGTCCCAGGAGACTGCCTTACAGGCAGTGCCTGCTGCCTTAGCATTGCTCTCATATCCTGCGTGGATGAGACCATCTCAACCCTTCGTGACAGCACTCGGGGCAGCGACGGAGCGACCCGCATCAGCAAGGAAACCAGCTCCGCTGAAACGATGTGGTCCGCAGCAAACAGCAGAAGGCACACTCCGGTAACGCTCGCAACCACCAGCAGGATCAGCAAAGCGACACCAGGAGCGATCGTCCACGACGTCGCGATCCGCGCTGTTTCCCATGCGACCGCCGCCACACAGCACGCGAATGCAATCGAGCCCCGAGTGGCACGAAATACGTCACCCCAGCCAAGGTCGAGCAGTCGAAGCAGCGGAAGTGAAGCGACGAGAAAACGGAAGCAGTAGACGCCCAGAACAGTCCAAGCCATGACAACGGCCGAGTATCGGGCAGCGACAAGGAAGGCGGCGACTGCGAAAATGAGAGAAATCAACTGCGCTCGAATCTCGGATCTGACCTGATCCATCGCGCTTAAAACCGGTCCCGCAATTGCCATCGCCCCGTTCAGTGTGATAGCGAGTGCGAGCGGTGTAAGGAGCGGAGCCAGATCGAGCCACAACTTACCGTAAAGGGCCGCCACGACCGTCGGTGCGCAGAGTGCCACGGTCCAGAACACGGGCAACATCATCAATGTGATCGCGGACAGGGATGCGAGGTAGGCGGAGCGGAGGGCCGGACTATGCTTGCCGGCACGTGAGCAACTGGCGAACAGTACCTGCTGCCACGTGCTGACAATAGCGTCGGCGGGAGTGTTGACGGTGTTGAATGCGCGACTGTACAGGCCAAGCGCCGCTGAGCCGAAGGCTCGGCCCACGAAGGCGTTGTCGAAATTGCTGAGACTCCAGTTCAGGACGTTCGCGCCTGTGACCTTCATGCCGAATCGCGCAAGATGGAAGCTGCTTTTCCCGATACAGGGAACGACGGAGTGAGGCGCCTGTGCGAACACCAGGATGGAGTAAGTTGTGCTTTGCACCAACTGGGCCGCGATCAGGCTCCCGACTCCCCATCCGCGCATAGCGGCGGTGATTCCCACCACGACATACCCCAGCAGATAAGAGATGATCTGAATGTATTGCACGCGGCGGAAAGCCAATTGCCGCTTCAGTAGAGCTGTCGGGACAAGGCCGAACGCCTGGATCACGAATATCAGAGCAGTCAGACGCAGGACGTTCGTGATGACGGGATCATGGAACGCACTGGCGATCCGCGGAGCGATCGCTGTACAGAGTAGCGTCAGAGCAGCTCCGAGGGCTACTTGCAGGGTGAACACGAACCGGACGTCCCTCGGATTCACTTCCTCGGATTGGACAAGCGCTGAGCTGCCGCCGCCATCCGCCAGAAGATTCGCGAAGCCGATGACCAGCGCTGCCGCCGCCACCTGTCCGAACGGCTTGGGACCGAGAAGTCGGGCGAGGATCAGTCCACTTACGAATCCGGCCGCAGCCCTCGTTACGAAACCCGCGTAACCCCATCCAAGTGCCGCAAAGGATCGCTGTGTAAGTTGATTGGCCATTCTTAAGAGCGAACTTTAGAGGCGGAGGGGAGGGGTCTTCGCAAGATGTCTTTCTGAAGGGATCGGAGGATACGGGTTATGCAACCGAGACAGCAAATTGGGGGTGCACGTCGTAGTAGCTGCACATCTGCCCCACGGGGATGCTGAGGTCTTCGATACGTGTCCTCAGGTCCTGCCCGTCCAGATCGATCAGTCGTCCGTGCATGTCAAATGATGGGTGCACCATGACCTCCGTATCGGCGCTGCTTGTTCTGATGACCTCCCGTGTGTCGTCTGCGTCACCGAAGTACTCGGTCTTCGCCAGGCCGTGAAACCGGAGTCGGGCGTTGTAGAGGCTCCGGTGCACACGGGCGGCGACGCGATGTATGTTCGAAGCACCGGCACGTCCGGGACCACAATTCGGCCCAAGGCGAAGTGCCTGGACCCCGAAGGACTTCGCTGCACGTATCACGATCGGTGCGATGGCCACCTGAGTGTGCATGTGATGGTGCGAGTCCCAATGCGTCGGCGTTATGCCACGACGTTCACACGCCATCACCTGTGCCGCAATTTCCGTCTCCAGGAGCCGAGCTTCCTCGGTGGACAGCTTGAGTACGGCTCGCTGCCTTCGCCAGCCGCCATAACCGTCACACCACGCCGGACAATCTGCGATCTCGGAGCTCAGGGGCGATCCGTCGGTGAAGTTCAGATGCAGGCCTATACGCCGCCGAAGGCCATATTCGTGGACCAACCGGCAGGCATCGTCGAAGCCCGGCATATTGGCCATGATCGTGGCGCTGGAGATCAGTCCTTCCAGAAATGCCTGCAGGATAGCCTGGTTGGTGCGCGGCGAAATTCCGAAGTCGTCGGCGTTCACTATGACTCGGCGGGTTGTATGTGACCGTGAACTCATACGAGATCTTCGTCCTCGGAGGCTACGCCTGACCACTACGAAGGTGCAGCCGATGATCCAGACTGGCCCATTGCCGCCGGAACCGGTAAGCCACTTTGCTTGGGTTGAGCACAGCCGAGCCAATAACAGCCAATGTCGCGGTAACAATCTTTCGATTCGCACGCTGAATGACTCCGCCGCGATAAAGAGCGGACGAAATCTCCGCTGCCCGGTCAATAAACCGTTCTCGGCGAGACCGAATGCTCCATTCACGGCGGAACTGCTCGAAGGGGCACTCGGGTATCCCTGCCTCGCGCGCGTCAGCACAGGCAATCGCGTACATGATCTGCTCACGCATCAACGGATTCGGTGCCGCCGTTGACGCACCTTCGTGGAGCCGGTAGTAGTACAACGTCTCGTGAAGGTTATGCACCACTCCGACCTCACTCATACGCAGGAAGAAGTCAAAATCGTGACCTGGCCCGTTCAGCCGGTGTCCTCCGATCTTTTTTGCTGCACTCGCCCGGAACATTGTGCTTCCGTTCGAAAATGCAGCGTTTCCGGCAATGAGGGCTTTCCTGATCTCGGCGTGGTACATGAAGGGCGGCGCGACAGGCACGACTGCGGTTCCTACGAGGAATGAGAAGCGGGTCCCCAGGAGCACGCACTCCGGGTGGGCCTGCATGTAGGCAAACTGAATTTTCAGCCTGTCGCGGGCGGAGAGGTCGTCGGCATCCATCAGTGCCAACATTTCCGCCCTGCTGAGAGCGATACCCGCGTTCGTGGCGTGTGCCGTTCCCCGGCGAGACTCAGTGATGACGCGCACTCGCGGGTCTGAGAGCGACTGGGCGTACTCCACACTGCCGTCCGTTGAGCCGTTGTCCACGATGATCAGTTCGGTCTCGGTGAATGACTGGCGCAGTATGCTTGAGATCGCCCCCGGAAGAAACTCGCGAGCGTTCAACATCGGCATGATGACCGATATCTTCGGAAGTGAGTTCATCTGCGATCCAGCCGAAGGTGTACTCATGTCTGCTCCTCCGAACCGTATGGTGTTCGTCGTCATGCTCGCGGGTGGCAGGATGAGGCTACGGGCGGGTTTGAGTTGAATTTCAGCCGCCGCACGAAATGGACAGTTATTCTGGCCGTGTCAAACGCCATAAAAACGATGGCCTGCAGCCGCGAGTTCGTCATCGCCCGCGCCTGCTTCCATCTCAGGGATAGCCGCGCGTTTGAGAGTGTGCCGAAGTAGTATCGCTTCACATCCTTCGGCGAATACGAATCGGTCTCGTTGAAATTGTTACCTTTCTCGTAGCTAAGCACGGATACGTCGTAAGAGACGATCAGGTCATATCCGCATTTTGCTGCACGCCGAGTGAACTCACCGTCGCCGTATTGGGTCAGGCGGGTATCGTAATTTCCTATCTTCGTGAAGACCTCTCGTGGAACCAACACCCCCCTTCCCGTAAGGTAGTCGGAGCGTTCGAAGTGCCCCGGCGGCGTCTCTGAAAGTCGGCTCTGGTGATTTAACCTCTGGTGCTTCGCGGTCCACCAATTCATCCGGACTCCACCCTGCCAGACGATGTCCGGGTCTGACACGCATGATTCCACGGCCTGAATCAGTGACCGAGGGTGCTCGTTCGACACGGCCAGGAGTTCCTCAATCAGGTTGGGTGCAAAAATGAGATCGTCGTTGAGGAAAAGTACGTAGTCGCGGGGCCCGGAGAGCGCGAGGATGTGAGCAATTCCGAGGTGCATAGCCCCGGTCCAGTAAAGTGATCCGTCGCTCCGAAGCAGTTCCACTTCGGGGTACCGTCTTTGGATCAGAGCGGACGTACCGTCATGGGAGCCGTCGTCCACAACGACGGTCCTGATGTTTGGGTATGTTTGCCCGCGCAGCTGATCCAGGCAATTTCGTGTGTAATCTATTCGGTTGAATACTGCTATGCATACCCAGACGGTCGCTACGCGTCCGGCCGAATCACTTCTTTCGGCCTCCGGATGAGCAGTCTGCTGAGTCGATACGCAATCGGTCGAAGTCACACTCATACTCGTTCCTGATGAGCGTCCTAAGCCGCACCTGCCAGCGACATGGACTGGGGTGCCCCCACTTGTTCCGCCACCCATTCGTACGTCTTCGCCAGACCTTCCCGGAGGGGGCGGCTCGGAGCCCATCCAAGGCGCTCCTCGATTAGTTGGTTATCTGAGTTCCGGCCGCGGACTCCGAGCGGTCCCGGGATATGGCGAATACCGAGGTCTTTGCGCGCGATCTCCATAACGAGCTTCGCGAGGCCGTTAATCGTGATCATTTCCTGAGATCCGATATTGACTGGCCCGCTGAAGTCGGAGGCCATGAGCCGTTGGATACCTTCCACGCATTCGTCTACATAGAGGAAAGATCGTGTTTGTAAGCCGTCGCCCCAGATCTCGATTTCCCCGCCCTCCGGAGCTTCTGCAACTTTCCGACACATCGCAGCGGGCGCTTTCTCCTTGCCGCCGGACCACGTCCCTTCGGGTCCGAAGATGTTATGAAAACGTGCTACGCGAACTTCCACGTTGTAGTTGCGTTGGTACGCCATATACAACCGCTCGCTGAACAACTTCTCCCAACCGTACTCGCTGTCGGGCGCGGCCGGGTAGGCGGATGCCTCGGAACACGTAGGGTTGTCGGGGTCGCGCTGATTATACTCGGGATAAATGCAGGCGGAAGAAGAATAGAAGAACTTCCGGACTCCGGCTTTGCGGCCCAGTTCAAGCGTGTTCAGATTGATTGTCGCGGAATTGTGCATGACATCTGCGTCGTGCTCGCCCGTGAAAATGTATCCGGCGCCGCCCATATCCGCCGCCAGTTGGTAGACGGTGTCTACATCGCTGACCACTTCGGCCACAACATGCGGGTCTCGCAGGTCACCGAGAACGAATTCGTCTGCAACCGACTCGGCATACTCATGCCGTTTGATGTCTGCTGCGCGAACCCAATACCCTTCGCGCTTGAGGCGCTTCACCAGATGGCCTCCAATGAACCCTCCCGCGCCGTTCACAAGTGCTCTCTTCATTTGATCCTCCTGACGGTTCTTGTTGAGTACTCAGCCCGCAAATTCGATTCGGGCCGTCGGTCACGACTGACGTCCACCTCGCGGGCAGACACACTTATCCCCGGCTGATGCGAGGGCATTCCTCGAAATTGCTGTTGAGCACTTCAGGAGCAGCGTGGCTGACCCGAGGTGAAAACCTGGTCTGGACAGCTTTACGCGGTCAGACAGCTCCTCGTCCTGTAAGTACAGTTGGGACAGTCTGCCAAAGGATTTTGAAGTCCAGCCCAAGCGACCACTCGTCTATGTATTTGAGATCGAGGTTGATCCAGTTCTCGAAGTCCGTGTCACTTCGGCCGTTCACTTGCCATAGACACGTCAGGCGGCTTGACGCTGAAGCGTCGCATCAGGGCAGCTCTGTCGAATCGGGAGACGTCTCTGACAGGAAGCGGACGCGGCCCGACCAGAGACATTTCTCCCTTTAAGACGTTGAAGAGTTGCGGAAGCTCATCCAGGGAGGTCTTCCGCAGAAAGGCGCCAAGAGGAGTGACCCTCGGATCCTTCCTGATCTTGAACGCCGGACCACGAGCTTCGTTCATGGATTCGAGACTTTCTTGAAGTTTCTCAGCGTCGGGAACCATGGTTCGGAACTTATACATCCGAAAGCGGCGTTTTCGCAGCCCGTACCTTTCCTGAACGAACATGGCTGGCCCGGGGCTGGTAAGCCTGATGGCAGCGGCTATCACCAGCATCAGGGGTCCGATGAAAGCCAGCACGGAAATTGAGCCCAGAAGGTCGATTGCGCGCTTGACCACCACCCGCGCGTCATCGTGCACGACCTTCAGATGAACCACGGATCCACGGCCCTCGGGTTCAATCGTCGGCCTGGCGAGTGACAGCTCGAAGATGTCGGAGAGAAGATACTTCGCTTCCACACCCGCGCGCTCGCACGTCGTGATTGCGGACTGGATCTGAGCGTGACAAGACTCGGCAGACAGTGTGATCAACACATCATCGACCGGCTGCTTCATAACGATGCCCTCCAGGTCGTCCAGAGATCCAATGATGTTCTCTCGAATCTGCTCTGAAACGTGATCACACGTGGGCGACGTGACAAACCCAAGAACATTGAAGCAGCAATACCTCGATTCCTTTAGCTGCTGGTACATACTGAGCGCCCGCGGACCAGCCCCGACGATGATGACGGTACGGTTGCCGTTCAGACTCCTCGCAAAGCGCTCTGCGCATGCCCGGGCGAGAAGCCTTCCACAAAGGCAGATGATGATAGCCGCAGGAAGAAACAGGAGAATGTAGGGCGCAGAAAATGCCGTGGTGTTGCTTGTCAGAGGGAAGAGCGCCGCGAATGCTGCGGCAACAGTACAAGCCTTCGCCACTCTGATGATTTCGCTGAGGATGGACGTGTTGGGGAGCGGTTTGGTCAGGCCGAAGATGTGAAAAGACCAGGCTCCGCCCATCAGGCAGATGATAGTGACGAGCAGGTTCTTGATGGTGATTCGTATGGCCAGAAAACCAGCCAGGCCATTGGTCGTTTGATCTCGGTTGAGCACGACGAACACGGCCGTCAGCGCTAACAACACAACACCAGCGTTGACAAAGGCGCTGATTCGGCGGACCAAACGGTTGTTGTGTGAACTAAACATGGCAGACGTTCACCTTCTTTGTGATCAGTTGGACTTCGACCCGACTGGACGGACCATTTGTCCTCCCTGATGTTTCAACACGGCGTAGCACATTCCAGCTTCAGTGATAAATCGGAATATAGGCCCCAACGTTCGCCATCTTCACATAGCGCTCGATCTTGCTGATCTTGTTCTGCGGCACCACCAGCATGTCTCCGGGCCGCAGGTCTGACAGTGGCTCCCCTGAATGCTTCGAAGATGCTACGTCCAGATCGAGAATCTGAGTTTTCGCGAGATCTGGTCCAACCCGCCGAAACAGAATTACCTGTGTATTTTTCGCGCTCAGAGATTTGAACCCTCCCGCCATCGCTATTGCCTGAAGCGGCGACACAGGACCGCGCATCTCATAGCGCCCGGGTGTTCCGACTTCCCCCGTTACTGTGAAGTACGGTTTCTCGAATTCTTTGAGGACAACCGTGACTTCAGGATCTTTCAGCCGCTCCGATGCCTTCTCGAGAATCGCCGCCTTCGCCTCGTCCAAAGTGAGCCCCTGGATGTGCAAATCCCCGATCAGCGTCAGACCAACAAATCCGTCAGGCTGGACTGTAACGGTCTGATCGAACTCGGGCGAGTACCGGTAGTGAAGTTCCAGAACATCCGAGGGCTGGAGGTGGTACCGCGGTTCTCGTTCAGAAAATGAGGGCATCTGCGCGAGTGCAACTGATACCCAGACGGTGGGTAAGAAGAATCGAGTGAAGGTTAGTCGATTGCGCATAGCTCAATTACCCTGCGTAAGAATGCAGCCAGCCAATTTGATTCCAGTCAGTTGGAGAGTTCGCTTGTCCCGAAGGATTTGCGTCTTGGGAGTTCGAGCGGCCTCAACCACAAGCACCGCCGCGTCGGCTAGAGTACCCACAGCGACATTACCGGGAGTCGTCTCCACAGACTGGCAATCCAGCAGCACGGCATCGAAGTTCCTTCTCAGTGAATCAACCCATGCTTCTGGGTTCCCCGGACGACGGAATCCGAAGGACTCGACGCGATGACCGCCCCGCGGCGGCCAAAGCCAGTATTTCTGCATTCCATCCGAATCGACGGGTTCCGCCGTGAGAAGGTTATCCTCCGTGGAACCGAGATTGGGCATCGGATCGAGAAGAGCCTGGACGCTGACAACAACCGCTCGCCTCCCTACACTGGCGAGTTCTGAGGCGATTCCCGTGCACGTATCCCTCACTTGGTCCCCCGTGCCGGCCCCGAAGACCGCTACGACTGCGGGCGTGTTGAAGAGTTGCTGGATCAGGTTGCAATATGTGCTCTGATCTGTGGACGGCCGCAATACCGGGGAGTCGCCAACTTCGACGGACGAACTTTTGGGATACGGATCGGTCAGAATGCCTAACGTGCTGCTCATACGTCCTTTCGCGTGCATGCAATCGACGACGAGATCGCGTCGCCGGGGTTAGTCGCGGACAACCTTACTGACGGCGAGAACCGGAAGTCCGGTCAACGCCTCGAGATCCACTGCTCGTTCAACAGCACTCAGCAACATGGGACCGCGATCGTTCAGTGCGCGCTGTTCCCTGCCCTCGACACTCCTGCCGGTCTCGCCGGTAACACGCTCGTGCGGGAACGGCTGATCGAGATACTCAGCGGAGAACGCAACCCCCATGCTCAACAGACACGCCATCGCCGTCCCCAGCGCCAGATTCACAGGTGTGTTCGGCTTCGACGGGAGGCGGGGCTCGACCGGGTGTTCGGCGATGGAGACGTTCGCGATCTTCTGCTGGTCTAAAGCGTCCGCGATGCGAGCTTCCTCCGTCTTTCTTGCATAAAGGAGGTAATTTTCTTCGGCTTCCTTTTGCTTGCGAATCAGATCTTCGTAGGCATTCGTTGAGTGGTCCAGCCGATTCAACTGACCGCGGTAGCTGCCAACCTGATGAGCAAGTTCCTGACCCCGTGCTTCCAAACCGGCAAGCTGCGCCTGCTGTCGAGCCATCTCAAGTTCCATGGCCTGACGCACCGGATTGATATCTGTGGCCTGCTCGGAACCTGTCAGGCTCTTCGCCTTCTCCAGAGCCGCCTGTGTGTCAGCGAGTTCCTGTGAGACTTCCTGCACCAGGCGGTCGTCGGGTCGAAACTTAGCGAGAAGCTGGGTGCGCTTGTTTTGCAACTCCACGATCATTGTGCTCAGACGCTCCACGTAAGTTTGATTCGATACTGTCCGGCTCTGGGTAACAACACGCGGCGGCGCGTTGGCAACCTGGTCACGAGCGTCCGCGATCGTGCGCGCAAACTCATGAATTCCCGCTTGCGTGGCCAGCAACGCGGAACTTGCTTCCGACGCGCGCCGTAGTACGTCTTCTTTCTGCTGTGCAAAGAGAACGATGTTGTTCTGGATTCGGTAGTCCGTCAGCGCCTTTTCCGCGCTCCTGAGTTCATCGAGGTAATGAAACGCCTGCTTCGAGAAGAATTCGTATGTACCCGGAGTGCCATGAATTCGAACATGCGCCTCCAGATAGGAAGCAGCCAGCTGCCGCAACACGGTGATCACCTGATGGGGATCGGCCGCCATGTAGTTGACCTCGATGATGTCCGCCTTTCGAACGGGAGATACCTTCAGATCACGCTGCAACCGAGCGACGGCTTTTTCCAGCTTGAGTTGAGAGCGATCGCCCGCGAACTTCTCAGGTGCCTGTTCCAGATTGGGTAATTCGCTTACCATCGCAACCTGTCGCAAAAGATCATTGCTGTTGAGCAGTTCAATCTCCGTGTTGATTTCGGCTTCGCTCACCTCGACAGGTGGCGTCGCCTGTGCATTACTCGCCGCGCTCACGACCATGTCCGCTCTGAAGTTCTTGACCAGAATCTTCATGCGGGCTTCGTACTGCTTCGGTAAGCTGAACGTCCACACCGCTACAAGGGCCATGGTCGCAATGAATACAGTGATGATCTGCCACTTCCTCCGGGAGACGATCGCTACTATCGATCGAAGCGGTGAAAGTCCGCGATCCCCACGTGGACCGTCCAGACCCTCACTGGTTTGCTGTATCTCTCGCATACACTTTTTCCCCTATTGTGTTTGGTAAGACCGTTTATGACAAGAATGCCGTTCCGCGTGCCCGCCTGGCGGCGTCAGCTATGCCGTCTTGTCCAGAGGCAACATGGCGCTTGAGGAATCGCGACAGGGCGAAACTGCCGCCCCTACCGGGCGGACCCAATGCCGTTCTATCTCCACTGCGATTGAACGTTGGAGCATCGGGATTGAGACGATCAGGCGGTGGCGCTTGTTCACGTCGACGGTGACCCCTTCGACGCCTGCGAGAGGCCCTTTCTCGATGAGAACCGTTGATCCCACGGCCAGCGACGGCCATGGTTGCGCGCAGAGTCCTGAGCGGATGATAGCCTGGATCGCCTCGATCTCCGAGTCCGGAATAGCGACTGGCTCGTGACCGGCGCCCACGATCGAAATCACACCTGGCGTCGTCAATATCGGCAGCAAACGCTCATTTGGGTCGAAACGGCAGAAGAGATATCCGGGAAATAGAGGAAGGTCTAAGGATTTTTCGCGATCCGACCATTGACGCCGTGAGCGGTACAGCGGAAGGAAGGTTTCGTAATTTTTACCGGCAAGAGCTATAGAAGCAGTCCGCTCCAGTTTGGACCGGATACGCAGCGCATACCACGCTGCGTGTCTTTGCATTGATCTGAACATCCGAACTAAGCCTCCGATGAAAACAACACAACTAACCCGCCGCGCGAACGCTGCGCTCCGGTGGACTTATATATTGAAAAACAAATGCGGCGATTCGCTCGGCTATCTGCTCACCTGATTTGAGTAGCTGTTCTCAGTACAGCTGGACGGTTATCGCCTTTCTCGCGGTGATTCGTATACGAGGTTCGTTAACGATTTACCGCGCTGGCTGCCATGCCACATCAACCAGATCGATCCAGGCAGCCCCCCGGAGCGACCCTACGTGCCCCAGACACGCTGCCGCCATCAAAGTCACATCGGACCCGGTACCTTTGGTCTATCCGCACCCAGAGATCAACCCGACGTCTCCCAAGG
>Ga0170475_117837427_pt1 | contig 13849 bp, 16 predicted proteins | sample Soicark_Litter_5_FD_111474 | JGI IMG/M metagenome (GOLD analysis project Ga0170475, IMG submission 111474) | Avena fatua rhizosphere microbial communities from Hopland, California, USA. Combined Assembly of 48 SPs | reverse complement strand
GCCTCTTCCAGTTCCCACGGATAATGAGTGGTTGGCAAAAATGTGCTTTTCTCTTTTAGTATTTCTCTAAGCTGTTCGCGTTGCAGGTTTCCATTAGCTGCGAGAATGTTTGCAACGATACCTGTGAATGCCGCGGCTGCATAGCTGGTGCCAGGACGGATAGTTGGTTTACCCTCATCGCTCAGTAGTCGCTGGTGAATGCCTTTTGCCAGAATATTGATATAACCATCACCCAGGTACTGAAAATCATTGATGTTTTTTTGCGATGCCTGTACCAAGACCATAGACAGTCGGGAATGCCGCAGGATAGCAATATTTTTTACGTTCGTAGTGCGCCGCAGCTACCAGGATCATCCCTGACTCCACACACTGCCGACATGCTTTCTCGACCAACACCGGTGGGTTGCTGCTGAGGAAGCCAAGACTGATGTTGATGATTCTGATATCAGTACGGGTGGCGCAATATTCCAACGCCCTGCAGAGTAACATGGCGTTAATTCTTCCTTTTGCAACAAGCCTGATGGAAACAAAGAAAATTGCTTTCGATGCCTGGTGAATGACCGAGGCGATGTTGGTGCCGTGTGAGGGCATTTTATCAACCAAGACAACTCCCTCTTCGCTAATCACGACTTCATCTGTATACTTGCATCCCGTCAGGGCGGGGTGGAGAAAATCGATCCCTTCATCAACGATAGCCACTCCCACATTCATTTGTCAAAGTTTGATGTACGCGTAATTTTCCTCTTCGCGATAAACCTTGTCGATAATCCTGAGCAGGGTAAGGAACTTCTTGTAATTGGTACTGCCCTGTGAAACAAAAATGTTGTTTGCTTTCCGGTCACTGAATGAGTGAAGGGTTGCGGGAATGGTTATAGGTTCCGAGTTGACTTTAGTCAAAGTAGTCACCAGCTTATTCACCACCGGATTCTGCACCGTATTCACGATCCCAGGAAGCAGAATATACTTCAGGATTGCAAACTTGATCTTTTCATCTCCATGTGGCACCACCAGCAGCGAGCGGTTGATGGTGAGCTCTTTGACATAATAGTGCAGCGACTGAGCCTTCGTTCCCTGCTCGAAATTCTGCATCAGGTATTCGGGCAACCACTCTTCACGTACCACGATATTGATCTGGAAGAACGATTTGGTTACATAGGGAATGTTGACGAAAGCATTGAGAACATCATCGGCTTTTGCCAGCTGCTCAAATACTGGATAACCGAATTCATCCAAGTGTTCCAGAATATACTTGGCATATTCAAAAGTATCAAATGTTCCACCATCATTGTAGTAATCCTGCCACGCCTTGATCTTTACTGCCAATTCTGCAATCCGCGGATCATCGGGGTGGGCCTCCTGTAACGAGGCGACGATTTTCTTACAAAACCTTCCTAACTTGAGATTGGCTTCATTCAAGAATGAAAAGTTCTTTCGGTTCTGCTCTCCGGCCTTTGACACATTGTGCAACTTATTGTAGAAATAAAATTGCTTGTGTTGTTCCGTCACGGTGTCGTGATAGACATTCGAAAAATTTGGAATGCCCTGCGCAATTGCTTTAAAAGTGCTGACCATGGCTTTTTACTTGTTTGCGTGTGTTTGATGTTCACTCATCGCCGCCACTTTGAAGGATACGCCTTCCGGATCCTCCAATTTCTTCAGATACATCCGCTTAAAGTAATCCGGGAGTTTTGATTTCCAGACCGTGCAGGGAAACTTGTCTTCCGCAAGATCGTGTATTGCATCATATGCACAGCTTAAGCCCCCGCATACGGGGTTGAATTTGCAAGCTGAACAGATCGGATGGATCTTCGTGCGAGAGTAACTAAGATATTTGTCAAAGTCAGATGGCGTCCATCGTTTGAATACGTCCACTCCACTCGACTTTTTGGTGTCGTGCACTGTCTCCCAGCACTTATGGATCATTCCGTCCGGGTCGAAGGTAAAGAAGTAAGGAGATACGTAAGTGGCGCAGTCAGACTGTTTGTCTGGCACGTTCCATTTTACTTTTGCACGAAGCTCACTGTTAGCTTCCGCCCATCGATTGAACCGACTTACTTTACGTTCGCTGAAGTTATGCTGCACTTCGAAGAACTCATCCTTTGAAAGGTGAACCATGGATGAGGTATCCGCGCCTTCATACGCCCGTAACCATGCCAGCGAAAGCGACACTTCCTTGTGACGCTGCGGCCAGATACCGTAACTTTCAAGGTCGTCAAGCAGCTTCTCAAAAGTGGCAGCAACGCGTTTGTCGGTGTTAATGCGAATGGTAAGCGTAATGCCTTCCGGCATCATCGACAGGTTTTCAAGGATCTTCTCGTAATTCTTTCCGCGTGAGTTTTTTAAAGGACGGTAAACATCGTGCACTTCTTTTGCACCATCGACTGTTACCTGAATGCTCGAAACTTTGTTACGCTTCAGGAATTGCCACGTATCCGTATCGAGATAAATACCATTTGAAATAATCGTAGCATCGTAGGGGATGCTGTACTTATCCGACAGGGCGATGAATTTCTGGGATAAGGAGTCAATGCCCTGCTTATTGATCAACGGTTCGCCGCCGTACCACGAAATAGTGAGTGAGCTCCATTTTTTCACAGGCGCGGACTGGATCATATCTTCGATATAGGATACGATCCCATTCACTACTTTTTCATCGCGCAGCGTTTTATTTGGCTTCACAGTTTCGAAGCAATAAGGACAGCCCATATTGCATAAGATGGTGGTACCGATCGTGATGCCAATGTGCCCACTGTTCTTGTATTTTCGGCTTTGGGTCTCGAAATATTCGTCCCGGTATTGCTCGCGTTCGTCGGCGTCGGACGGCACTAGGTAACCTTCTTCTTGCAATGTTTTTAGCTCTTCCTCAAAACCGGCAAAGTCTTCGATATCAAAAGGAATACCGCTCTTCAGTGTTTCAAGCAGCTTGCCGGTTTGACGGGTGATTACGTTCAACCCCCCAGAGATGATGTTGTAAAGTAGATATTCCTGGGTTTCTTCCACGGGAATTAGTTCGTTGTAAAAGCTGGATTTAAGTTTCATATAGATCGGGTTATGGTAATAACTTAACCTCGTTATGTAGGTAATACTGATGATTTTAATACGTGTAATTTGGAAGCACGGCAACCACGGCCGTCCGTAGCACTTTATCCTCATACGGCTTCAAGTCGCGTGCATGGGTTCTCGAGATAAGAATGTCCGGGCTTAGACCTTTGCCCTCGACATATCCAAATGTCTGAAAGCTATATCGCCGAATATTCGTGTGGGCTCTTACAATAACGCCGGAGGGGAACCTGTACAATGTTGGGCTGGCGATTGCCCCGCGGGTAGGACCATCGCCCACCACAACGGTGTTGCTCCGGCCTTTCATTCCCATGATAAACATCTCCGACGCACAGGCAGTCATACCATCCACCAGAATGGCAATGGGGAGGCTCTGCGGAAAGGCAAATTCCTTACGAGCCGGCGACACGGTCATCGATTCGTTACACCACGGGTACTCCATAATACCAAGAGCCGTCGTATTCTTCACAAATAACGAAAGGGAAAGAAACATGTCGCTGGCAACACCACCACCATTACCGCGGAGATCTATAACAAGTCCACGTGACGATGACAGAAATAATCTGTTGTTAAGAAACGTGTAGTAAGAATCGCCGGTCCAGTTATTGAGCTTGACATAAGCAACTGAATCGAGCAGCATTTTTACTTCTCCGTGTTTGGCTATAAACCGTTGGTCGATGGTGATGTTAACCTTGGTTGGAATTTTCACACTTCTTACAATGCCCTGATCTGCTGGATCTTCAAGCGTTAAATGAAGCGTGTCGCCAGCCTTGCTGAATAGTTCATCCAAATTATTGGTCATGGCACGCGTGCCATCAACACTTATTACCCGGCTGCCCACCTTAACAAGCGACTCAACCATAGCACTGTAGACGGCGGCGATCACGGGGTCACCGGCCACCTCTTTTATCGCAAGGGGAATTTTTTTGCTCCTGGTATTCTCACCGGGTAGTGCGATGGTAAAGTGCGGGTCCTGTAAAGTGGCGTCAACAACCCGCTTCATCGCCAGATAGAGTTGCTCTCTCTCATCATTACGATGCTGCTCGAACACGTTGCGAACGGCTTGAAACACGGCCGACTTGTTGATGTTTTTATCCTCATAAAATGGATATTTTTCAAGCAGCCGCAACAGGAACCGCTGGAAGAACACCCGTTCGTCAACATTGTCTCCGTCGGCCTTGAACTCAACGATACCGGATAAGTAGCCCCGCTTGACACCGAACGTTTCAAAAGATGCAATCTCCTTTTGCGCGAGCTGTGCCAACGACCACTGAGAATATTCATCGAACATCCTGACATTGGAGTGATAGTTTCCTGAAAGACTGTCGAGCCAGGAAAGGACATTGCCAGGTAGATGATTGTAGTACTCCTCTATTGTAAGATTTCCCAGAATAGCCTTCGCGGGTTTTTGCAGATCGCATGGCTCATAAACAACTGTTACGCCGCTAAGTTCAAATGTTGAAAACCCACCTTGATAGTGTTCCGACTGGTCCCAAGACAAAAGGTATGAGTTGACAGGCATTTGATAGCCTTGGGACTCGATCTTAAACTCTTTTACAATCCAGGCATCGTTGTTTGATCTAAACACAATCAAGATTCGTCGGACGTTTTCTGCATACACGGTCAGCGACAGGCGCGCTGCATCCTTCGGTATAGAAACAACCGAACGAAGCGACTGAGTCCATGCAGCACCATGCGTTGGATTCCAATCAAATTGTGCCAGGGCATCTCTTTCAATTTTGCCAAGGACCGAGTTTTTCTTATCGACAACGATGCCCGCGCAAACCTCCTTCCGGGGAAAACAAAAAGTGATGACTTCTGGTGCCTGCTCCAGCAGTGCCATCTTAGAAGCTACTTTCGTGCAAAATGTCATGGCGCGGAACTGCGCAGAAGCCTGTATGCAAAGCACTACAAGCAACGCAAGCAATAGCTTAATTCGCATAAGCAAACGAATCAACATTAGCGTTCACGCGACCAAGGCTGGAGATATGACGGATAGCAAGAGGGCCGTAAATGTTTTCTAATGCGCAAATGACTCGCTCTTCAATTTCTTTCCATTGATCGGACGGTGTATATCCACTGTATCTCGACCGGCAGATGGTGATCAGTTGTGGATGAATCTTCTTTTTCTCCAGCACAGCCGCTGTCTTTTCAATGCGAGCCGTAATATTTTCAAAATCGACTTTGAGTGGAGATTCGTATTTGGTATTCATCCGGTTCAGGAAATAGTAATACCGGTTGTCAACCTCCTTTGCTTCTACGCGTCCGAAGTCAAAAAAGCGTATTCGGTGATAAGGCGATTTCATGAACTCCTCGTACTCCTCCTTACTGACCTCTATGCTCAGCTCACGCTTCAAGGGATCCTGGATACAGGAGAAATAATCGAGATCAATATCGAGCAGCACATTTTTCATAGCGCCTATTTCTTCGATGTGTTGCTTATAGAACTGGTAGGACACTGCGGTCTCTTCCAGGCGTTCATTGTCAGCCGAGAATTGTTTAAGCAAACTTAATTTGCCCGTGACGAGCTTTTTGCCTTCACCCGTGAATGACCGCACATACAAGTGATGCGGTTTCTTACTGGCTTTGTTGTGGCGTTGCCTGATCCAGTACACCTTGTCAAACAACCGCTGGTAAATAGCGGGTACGATGAACGAAGCAATGTTCAGTTCCTTGTAAGTAAACTCTTTTACTTTTTCGAGATCTCCGTTCAGGTGGTGGATGGAATCATTTAAGCTGGGTGCACTCATGTCGGAATGTTCGTCGATGTGGAGCAACGTGTTGCCGACTGACTGAATGAGCTTTTCGGCAAGGGCATATCTCCATACTAAATAAGCTTCATGGTGTTCCTCCACCACGAAGGTTTTAATGGCTTGGCTCATAAATATTTTTTTTAAATCGGTTAGGTCGTCTAAGCGGGAACCAGCACATTTCTCTTGGCCAGGTTCTCCGTCAGGTCAGGACGATTGATCTTGAGTTCTTCGATAAAACGTACGCGTTCTTCGCGGGTGCTCTTGAAAGAAAATGCAGGTACGATGGCTTCTTCCACTTCGGATGCCGAATAAAGTATCCTGTCAAAAAGGTAGAATTTTCCATCGAGGCGCAACGGACAAAAACGGTCATGATTAAACTCGTTGACTTCCGCCAGCGTTGCATGCCGACGCTCGACAATTTTCGTTTTGAAGTGGTCAAGGTCAGTCCAATTGTGAACGTACAGCCAATTTGACCATTGGTCAAAGTGATTTTTTACATGGGCTTCAAAAATCTTAAAAATCTCCCGCAGTGCAGTGCTGCAGAATACATCACGATCTCGCTCTTCAATGACGATTGGAGGATGATAGGTTACATAATTCGTACCGTTTTCACGGTGGCTAAGCACGACAACAACGGGGGCTTTCACGAGGTACGCTATGAATGCCAAACCTTTTCGTACACGAATAATACCATTAAGAAAGGACACATCCAGCATGTTTTCGTTATACTTGGTTTGCCCGCCGATGCCCTTGTTGCCATCGAGATAAGCAATGGTTTGCACGCCGCTTTTGAATTGTCGCAGGATGTTAAAGATCGCCCCATCAGCCTCAACGTTGACCATTTCCATCGAGCAGTCGTTCTTGTATTTATTCTGATATAAATGGGATACCTGGTTGTAATCATGATTTTGCACGCTCTCCGTATCGGAGAGTACGTTAACTTTGTATCCAGCTTTTAGAAGGCTACTGGCTGGCAGGTTGTATGAGCCCGTATGAAAGGTTACCAACATTGTCGGCCGCTTCAAAAGATCAGGCAAGACGTTAGCGGGGTCAACGATTACAGCCTTGTCGACGGCGAACGACTTGATGTCAGCATGCGCCTGCAATGCATTATTGATGCAGGCCTTGTAAATGTTTATGTGGTTAGCAAAATTTCTATCGCCTAAAAAATTATATAGGTTTGCCGATGTTGAGGCATACCTCAAGATATTCTTGCGTATCATAACATGAATGTTTTGTTGGAAGTAAATCCTAGTACTAATACAAAGCAGTTGCTTGTTGCCGCAGCGGTTATTCGCGCACGGTGATAAAGAATGTCCGTGCTGAATTTGGATTGGAGGTCCAATCGCCTGTCGTGATGTCGCGGTGAAACCCTTCCCCTGTCGACTTACTGAAATACAGATCTCGAGGTTTGTTATCCAAGCTTATGCCGCCTAGCAACTGCAGGGTAACAACGGTTTCTTTCGTCAGCACGATTTTTTGCTTTTCAAGGTTGACTTTCTGCCATCCCTCGCTTTTTCCGATTTTGAATTGAACACCACCATCGAACAATTGTGCAGGCTGGTCTTCATTGGTTGCATCGTAAAATCGGAGTTCAAAAAGCAAGCTGTCGAACGTATTGAAGCGCAGATGAAAATTAAAATCGACCAGCGAATACGGCCTCGTGACGCCGGTAATAAGAACACCGACCTCGTCTGACGGCCCGTTAATAATGCCCGACATTCCGTCGCTGCTTTTTCCGGCCTTTGTCTGACCGAGCGTAAGTTTTTTCCCGGAAACATGATAGGAAGGCGATCCGGTGATGATTGCATTTTTAGTGGTTGGCAGCATACGTTTTGCCTGGCGCGTAGAATCGCTCTCCAGCAACGGCGCCGAATGCGCCAGCCTCTTGCTGTTGACTAGTGTGTCAATTTTTATTCCTTCAGCAATCATCGCAGGGGCGGCACTACTTTCTTGCTTACTCCACTCACCCTGTGGCGAGCTACGATAAATGCTGATGCCTGGTTTGTTTCTCACCCGAGAAAAGGTCAACAAATCTCCTTGTGATTTACCACCCCAACCCGCAATCCATTCAACACCGAGATAAAAATCTTCTTGCAAAGATACCTTGTATTTCTCCAGGTCGATTTTTACCCACCCATGAGACTTCTTGATTTGAAAAAAAATATTCTGTTGCAAAAGCTCCCTGTCTGGCAAGTTTTGTTCGGTCAGCGAATAGAGATTGAGCCGAAGGAGTACACTGTCGTAAGTATTTTTTTCCACAAGCATCGCTAGCGAGGTCAGCAAGATCTCATTGTCAATATCGACCAGCAAACCAACTTGCTTTCCTTTGCCGGCATTCTCGATGCCACCCCAACCATTGAATCCTTTCGCGCGAGCGTTGCCTACGCTTCCAACCTGCAGGCGCGATCGCATATCCGTGATTTCAATCACTGGTAAAATGACATGCTTACTCTCCAGTAAAATCTCGCCCAGGTTTCCAGACTTGAACTTCGGATATTCCAGTGTAAGCTTTTCGTAGCCCAGGTAGCTTATGCGAAGACTGTCCCTGCCATTGACTCCTTTAAGATCGAGCGCAAATCTGCCCGCCTCGTCTGTAATCGTGCCGATGTTCTTTCCAATAATGCCGACGCTGCAGAACTCCAGTGGCTTCCTGGTTTTATTGTCTAAGACAGTGCCCGACAAAGACTGGGCGGTCGAAGCCATTGTTGTTGAGCAACAAGCGATAAGTACCGTTACGAATTTCAGTAAACTCATGATCGTATGGTTTATTTCGAATTCTTCTTCCGCGCTTTGAGTTTGTAGAGGAAGTTATCGCCCTTCACTTCAACGGTGGCAAGGAGCGAATCCCCTTTGAAATTGCACGTGAATACCGAATTGGTTTCTTCCACGTCAGAGGTGAACACGAGACGATTACCTTTCAGCCGGAGCACTTCAAGCTTGTATTGCTTTCCGGCGCGGTTCACCACGTTTCCCTTATAGGTGCTGCCGGCTTTTATCAAAAAGATGGTTCCGTAAAAATTGCCATAGGGCGTATTCTTTACTTCGTAACCCCACGAGCCGGAATAATCCGGATTAGACTGTGCAAGAGCTGACATTGAAAAACAACTCGCAGCAAAAATTATCAGTCGTGATGCTTGCTTTATCATTGGCACTTTTTTAACGATACCGGTACACACAGGTACCGGTATCAAATTTAACTTTTTTCTAACACAAGATCTTTCTTTTGCAAGAGAATGCCTGCAAAGAATATGCTTTGTCAGAAAAGGACATCGTCATTGTCGCCAGTCGACGAAAAACCGGCACCAGGTTCCGACGTTTCCGCATTACACCCCCGAGGGCGTCTGTCAAAACTGCTGCAAAGCGACTCCAGTTCTTCCAGTGAAACGGTGTTTCCGTCAATGGTGGATTTTACTTTCGTGGACGGCTCGAGGAGCTGTCTGTTTTTCTCATTGTTTTTCATAAAAATGGTGACTTAATTATGGTGTTGTGTAAAGTGTTTTATGCAGGCCGAAACCTGCTGAAAGCCAATTCTCTTTAGAACAGCACGTCGTCATTGTCACCAGTTGATGAAAAGCCCGCACCGGGTTCGGCTGTCTCAGCGTTACAACCGCGCGGGCGCCTGTCAAAGTTGGTACAAAGCGACTCCAGTTCCTCCAGTGAAACGGTGCTTCCGTCAATCGTGGTTTTTACATTCTTAGACGGCTCGAGAAGCTGTCTGTTTTTTTCATTGTTTTTCATAAGAATGATAGTTTAATGATTGTGTGTAAAGAGTTTTAAGCAAGCCACAGCTTGCCTAAGGCCTGTTCTCTTAGAATAGTACATCGTCATTGTCGCCAGACGACGAAAAGCCCGCACCGGGTTCGGCTGTCTCAGCGTTACAGCCCCGGGGCCTTCTGTCGAATTCGGTACAAAGCGATTCCAACTGTTCCAGAGATACGTCAGTGCCATCAACGGTTTTCTGGCTTCTCTTGGATGGCTCAAGGAGCTGTTTGTTAGGTGAATTTTTGTTGTTCATTTTGAAAATGATTTTGTTAAAAATTTGATTTAAGAACTATATAGCTACGATAGTTTACGGATGGTGGGTTGCCGTCTCCGGCTTACGGAATTTGAAGGAGGGTGCCGACGGCACACGGAATTGATACCTCTCCGCAAGTGCTTCTATTGTCTCAAGTGAAAGATCCTTCTCCAATTTTTTCCTGAATCGCTCGACAACATCAGCCGTTGCGGCTTTTCCGTTCAAACGATCTGCCATGAATGTACCTCGAAAGGCTTCATCTTCCTGCACAATCCTACTTACACAATCGTCGATCATCTGCAGCCATGTCAGGTTCATGCACCCAAGGGTGATGTGAGCCGATATGGTGTCAGTAGTTACAACTTCGTGAACAAAGCCACGAGGGAAATACACGACGTCGCCAGCTTCTATATCCAGATCGTACAGCAATTTTTGCGATGAATAATCAATCGCATTCCCGTTTTGCGGTTCCAGCGGAAGGTACCGCGCCGTCTCGTAAATACGCCAACGTTTTTTTCCTGCGATCTGGATGATGAACAAGTCATGCTCGTCGTAATGGATCGGGAAACACTGGGCGTGTGCCGGCGTAACAAAAATGTTCGGGCCTGCCCGTGTAAGCAGATCACGGCTGACGTTTGCTGAAAGCTCGCGAATTGGCGCCCATTCTTGGTTGCTGCCGTTGATGAGCAATGTTGCCCTCTCGGACTCAAAAAGCTGCAGCATCTTCTCAAAGTCGAATCCCGTGCGGATGCTCACATTGCGCTCCATTCTCGATTGCAAAAATTGCATAGGATAGATCTTACCGCTTGCTTTCAGCATCAGCATTTCAATGCGTCCGGTAATCTGGCCGCGCCGTAGGATTTCATCAACTCCTTCAACCGTCAGCAGGCGATTGAAATAAAGTGGATCAGCACGCTTTATAATCAGCGGTTTCTTCTCGAAATATTCATGAACAAAGTCATGACGAGTGAAAGGATAAACCAGCCATTCTAGGTTCATGGCAAAAAGGTTATGGTTATTGAGATGTCTGTAAAGCTTTAGTGACTTGCGCTTTTACAAAAGGTCCCGGCGGTTTTTGCGAAATTTCCGGCAGTGCCATTGATTGTTCGCACAGGGAATCTATGATCGCAGCCTTGATCCGTTGAAGCAGCGCGTGCTTGTTCTGTTGACGGAGGTTTGCCGCGTAAAAGCCCTCGCGTAGAAGATCGATGCGGTTGCCCAAAGTGTGAACAGAATCACAAATGATTTTCGCCCACGTGGTATTGTAAACATTGAACGACGCGTGACATGAAAGCGTATCGACGGATAACATTTCAAAAATGAAACCACGTGGAATGTACAATACATCCCCGGCATTCAATTGTGTATCGAGTACAAGATCTAGTTCATTCGCGTTCACAATGTTCTTGGCGTGGTGATTTAAAGGTGATTTCACAATCGGATTATAAAGCCTGACATGCTGACCCCCTGTAGTCTGAAGAATGAACTGATCGAACACCTCAAATGCGGGCTGAAAGTTTGCGGCATGGGGCGCGCGCACACTGACCCTGCTTGTGACAGTGCATTGGAATAATGCCACGAGCAGCGAATGAACACCTTCCAGCGATGGGAACGAGCGATGCGCATGGTCGATCACCGCGGTGGCAGCCTTTTCGAAAAGCGCATATTCCAGTGCCTTGAGTTTGATGCCACCGCGTACCCGGACGTTTTCCGCTTGGGTCCAATGCGAATATTCCTCTTCGGGAACAGGTCCATCCGGATGTTTGATGCTAACGCGAATAAATGGCGAATGCTGTGCATCTTGCAAAAGTTGTTCAACCTGTGCTTCGCGCAGTATTGCATAAAGATAATGCGGATCACTGTGTGCGATGTGCAGCGGGCATGTGTCAAAATATTTCGCGAGAAAGACGTGTGGGTCGACTGGGTTTAAAAGCCAGGACAAGTCGTATTGTTCCATAAGTACGTGGAATAGGATTTCGACATACGGTTTTCACACTTCCACCTGGTTGCGTTCTTTGAGACCCTCTTTCAATGAATAAGTGTGGTGGTCCTGCCTGTACTTTTCACTCAACGAATTCAAATTCTCAATCGTGAGCGCCTGCGCGATCTGATCTTTCAATATTTGTAATTTGGTGTCTTCACAGAACCCCGGCTTCCCAAGATCGACAAAGAATCCGCTGCGGAACTCCTCGCTTTCGCTGGCGAGCTTGGTGATGCTGTCCAGCACCAGACGCGTCCACGTAGTGCTGTAAACGCCGAGCGTAATATGCGCGGACAGCTCGTCATTTGTCATTGCTTCATGGACGTACCCGCGAGGTATATAAGCGACGTCTCCCTGCTCAAGTACCACGTCATGCAGAGGCTCCACTTGTGAACCATCGTAGGCAACACTTGACTGGGTGGCTAACGGCAGCTCCACGGGATTGGAATATATCTTCCAACGTTTGCTTCCGGCCACCTGAAGAATGAACACGTCATGGGTATCGTAATGTGCATCGAATCCCTGAGAGTCGGCGGGAGACAGGTAGATGTTAGCACCGGAAGAACAACTCAAATCGCGGTTCAATGCTTTCGACAAGGCCAGCACACTAGGAAGGATATTTGTCACGTGTTCAATAATAATAGTGGCCTTGTGACGATGGAACAGGTCGCGAACCTTTTGCGAATTAATCCTAGACTTTATTTCGATATTATTAACGCGGTTCATGGTGGCATACTGTTTTTCAAAGATGACCTTTTCCGCTGAAGCAAGGCGTACATCAAAACTTCCAAGCGTTGTCATGTTCGACACCAGATAGTCGATTTCGTCGAAGGTCAATAGCCCGGCATAGTAGTCCGGATTATGACGCTTCAGTATCAGCGGTTTGGACTCCATGTAATGGTTCACGAAGTCGGTCGCATCAATCGGCTGTATTAGCCAATGCAGATCCTTTTTCATATTAAAAATAGTTATGGGTTTTGCTTTATCTGTTTCGAATCCTGTCTGCACAATGCGTCAGACCAGTATCCGAACTTCTCCAAGACGTCGACTGCTCCCTCGCATTACTAATGCGTCCAAAAGATGCTTTGCAACATGCGCCGGAACTCAAATTCGCTGAATGTGCAAAGGTTCGGCGATGTGTGCTGAAATATTGACTGAAAAAGCCTTTTTCAATGCGTCGATCTTGATGAGAAGGCGATCGCTGCTGTTTCGTTGGATAACAACGCCTTCAAGGCCTGCAAAGGGACCGTAGACAATTTTTACATTGCTCCCTTCTTGAAAATACTCTTCCATAGACACTTCAACGTTTTCATTTAGGATCTTTTTCATCGCTAAAATTTCTTTTTCGCGAACCACAACAGGTTTTTTGTCAATCGATATAAATTTTACCAGTTCTTTGATCTTGTATAATGGTGTTCTCTTGATCTCGGCTACTTTCACAAATACGTAATTCGGGAACAGTGGAACCTCCAACTTCTTCCTTCTGTCGCTCCATTGTTTCACCACCCTATGTATTGGTAGATACGATTCGATCCCGAGATCAGAAATACCGGCGGCCACTATTCTTTCCGTTCTCGGCCTCGTGTAAACTACGTGCCATTCTGGTCCTTTTAATGTCTGGGCTTTAGATACCTGGCTCATTTCATTTCGTTGATTGAAACTTACGGCTTCGCCGCAGTGACTCACATCATAGTAACATTTCATGTTTAAATAGCCGAAAGAATGACAACCATCGAATTTCGGATTGTGTCTTTTTTCGGTTCTTTAACAGAAGCAACTCTGTCTTATTGGTTGCCTCTGTTAAAATATTTTGACAGACCAACGGTTCTCCGTTATCTCACCAAGATCTGCTGCTGTTGGTGTAATGGAGGTTGGACAACTGCCTGCTTATCTACCTATGACAGTACACATTGGGTGCAGGGAGAAACTTCTAACCGGGCCGGTTTTACTTTGAACTGGGAAAGTCGAAATAGTTCTTTTAGTAAGTGTTAGTTTTCTAGTTTTCATGGTCGTGTTTTTAAGTTGATCGTTTTTTTT
>Ga0170475_116975024_pt1 | contig 13862 bp, 17 predicted proteins | sample Soicark_Litter_5_FD_111474 | JGI IMG/M metagenome (GOLD analysis project Ga0170475, IMG submission 111474) | Avena fatua rhizosphere microbial communities from Hopland, California, USA. Combined Assembly of 48 SPs | reverse complement strand
TGATCCGGCCCGAGGCGATGGCGCGCAGCGTGCGCGGCACCGGCAGCAATACCCGCTATGTGTGCGACATCCTGCCATCGAGCGCGCCGGCCGCGCACCTGCTGGTGGTCGAAGTCCGCACCCCGGCCGGGCATTCGTCGAGCTACCCGCCCCACAAGCACGACACCGACCAGGCGCCGGCCGAGTCGGTGCTGTAAGAGACCTACTACCACCGCATCGACCCGCCGCAGGGCTACGCGCTGCAGCGCGTGTACACGGACGACCGCGGCATCGACGAGACCATGGCCCCCGAGGACGGCGACGTGGTGCTGGTGCCGCGCGGGTATCATCCGGTGACCATGCCGCACGCCTACCAGGGCTACTACCTGAACGTGATGGCCGGGCCGCGCCGCGTCTGGCATTTCAAGAACGATCCGGCGCATGAGTGGATGCTGCACCGGGGCGCGTGAGGCCGGCCCGCTCGTTGGAATTGAAAGGGCGACATGGCAGGCTCCGTGGACGAGCTGATGCAGACGATCGCGGCCGAGTACGAGTCGCTGCCGCGCCAGCTGAAGATCATTGCGGGCTATGTCGAACAGCACCGCTCCAGCCTGATGCTGGCGCGGATCAGCGACATCGCCGCCGAATGCGCTGTCCAGCCGTCGGCCATCGTGCGCTTCGCCAAGCGCTTCGGCTTTTCGGGCTTCAGCGAACTGCAGGAGGTGTTCCGGCAGGCGTATACCAGCAAGGTGGCCGCCGCGCCCAGCTACAAACAGCGCATCCGCAAGATGGTCAGCGCGCGCGATGCCAAGCTCGCGCCGGGCGCGATGGCGCGCGAGTTCTTCGAGGCGAGCCGCGCCGGGCTGGAGGAGCTGGCCAATGGCCTGGACGACCGCCAGTTCGCCGGCGCCGTCAAGCTGCTGCAGAAGGCCGACAGCATCCACGTGGTCGGGGTGCGCCGCTCGTTCCCGGTCGCGGCCTACCTGGCGTATGCGCTCCAGCACATCAACAAGCCGGTGCACCTGGTGTCGGGCCTGGGCGGCATGTACCGCGAGCAGATGCGCGGCGTGCGCAGCCGCGACGTGGTCGTCGCCATCAGCTTCAGCCCCTACGGCAAGGAGACGCAGTACTGCGCCCGCATCGCGCGCTTCCTCGGCGCGAAGCTGCTGGTGATCACCGACAGCCGGCTATCGCCGCTAACGCGCAACGCCGACGCCGTGCTCGCGGTCCCCGAGGGCAGCGCCTTTGCCTTCCGTTCGCTGGCGAGCGCAATCTCGCTGTGCCAGGCCCTGTTCGTCGCGCTCGCGTACAAGCTCGAGGTGGACCTGGGCATTCCCGGCGGGGCCAATCCCGGCGGGGCCAATCCCTCCGGCCTGGATGAGGCGGTCGAGGATTACTGACCTCAGGACGGCGCGGCGCTTTCGCGCACCGCCAGGCGTACCGGGACGATGATCCGCTGCGGCGGCTGCGGCGCGTATAGCCGCGACGCTTGAACTCGCGCTCCACGCGTGCGCATGTGTCGGGATGCACCAGCGGAAGGTGGTGAGCGAGCCCGAAGCGGCCCCTGCATGCGCTGTAGTGGGCAGGCCGGCGGGAAGCTCGTTGGGCAATACATTTCTATGACGGCGCGCAGCGACGCGGCAGTCGCACCGTGAACGTCGTTCCCTCTTCTGTGGAAGAGGCAACAGTTATTCCTCCCTTGTGGGCTTGAATGATTTCCTGCGTAATATAGAGCCCTAGCCCCAGGCCAGAGTCGTGGCGCTCACCGGTTGTACGCAGCGGCTTGAAGATATGGGGGATGTCATCCTTGGGAATCGGATCACCACTATTATGTACGGTCGCAATGGCATTCTCACTGTCACTCGATAGAGCGACATTGATGGGCATATTGCGGCTTCCATGATTGATGGCGTTGCCAATCAGGTTGGAGAATACTTGTCCGATTCGCGCTGTGTCCCATTGACCACTCAAGTCGCCTGTAACATCGAGCAATATGGCGTGCTCCGGATGAAAGGCACTTGCTTGAGCAACTGTTTGCCGGACAATGTCCTCAAGGCTAGTCTGCTCGGGCTCGATCGGCATCCCCCGCCCAAGTCGCGTACGGGTAAAGTCCAATAAGTCATAGATCAACTGGCCCATCTGCTTGCTGCTGTTGTAGATCATCGCAGCGGCTTTGATATATCTGCTTTCAAGCGAGATGCTCTGCATCAGGTATTGGGCCGACATGGTGATTGCTCCTAATGGATTGCGTAGATCGTGGCCCAAAATGCCGAGAAATACATCTTGTGCCTGCTTGACCATGGAAGAATGTCGTGCCACGGATTCGGCAACGGCTTGGTCGATGGCCTCATTGAAGCGAGTCATGTCATCGAGGTCGGATTGCTGGACTGTGTCGGAGCACTTTCCCCACAGGCGCAACACGCTGGCGCGAAGGGCGCGAAATTCCGAAATGACGTCTTCGATGCTAAATCCAGCCTTTACCCTTACCGCAGCATGCCTCTCAGCCCCGCTTTCCTCATTCGCGCCATGTCCCTTTTCTCGCCCATGCCCTATTGATTTTTCCTTTTGCTCTTCCGCAGTCTGCGGAGTATTCAAGTCTTTGACGATGGTTTCCAGCATTTGCCGGGCATGATCGCGCAACTCTTTCTCGTCCATGTCTCGGGCAGCTGGAATCTGCCTGGCATAGCATTCCCATTCATTCAGGACACGTTCTAGGTTGTCAGCAATAAAGTCGGAGAGGCGCATGGCAAGGGCCGTGTTGGTTGGCATCGCGGCGTTCTAGTCATTTAACCACGTACTTAGGATATCGGCCATAGCGTAATGCTGTTTGCTGATAGGTGACGACCTGGCTGTTTCGAGCAGGCAAGACTTTAAGCCGCTGCTTACATCTTCGAGCCGGTTTTTTCGACCCGCTGGGCCGCGATCAGGGCCTACGCGAAGCAGAGATCAAATTGACGGCCTGCGCAATTTCTCTTCTTCCGACGGCACCGTGGACAATGTCAAAAGCGAAAAGGCTTACATTGCTGTAAGCCCTTGCTTTATATGGTGCCGGCTACCCGAATCGAACGGGTCACCTGATGATTACAAATCAACTGCTCTACCAAATGAGCTAAGCCGGCATGATTGTTACGGTCCGGAATTATACCGCTTATTTAATTCTGGTCAGCGTTGGGCGTCCGCCTTTCTTGGGCGGCTCATCGTCGCCGTCGGGGAAATGCGACAGCTCCTTTTCGGTCGTGTCGGTATTCCCGCCGGGGATGGCCGACAGGGCCGGCGCCGCGGGCGCTTCGGCCGCGGCAGGCGCCATCTCGGCGGCCGTGGTCGTCACTTCGAACGCCATGCCCTGGCCGTTCTCGTTCGCATAGATGGCCAGCACGTTCTGGACCGGCACGTAGATTTCACGCGAAACGCCGTTGAAGCGCGCGCGGAAATGGATCGCGTCATTGTCCATCTTCAGGCCGGAGGTGGCGCCGTAACTGATGTTCAGGATGATTTCGCCCTTCTTCACGTATTCCATCGGAACCGTCGTGGCAGAGTCGGCCTTGACGGCAAGGTAGGGCGTGTAGCCGCTGTCTGTGCACCACTCGTAAATGGCACGTAATAGATAGGGCTTGGTGGAGATTTCAGACATGGTGTGAGATCGTGTTCAAACGGGATGACACGCCAGTCTACTTCGATTTGCCTGCGAGTGTAGGAAACTGGCGTGCAACGGGACGGGCGGCATGGCCGCAAACGCGTCGCCCAGGCTGCGCTTTTAGCGGCGCATGACCTTCTCGGACGGGGTCAGCGCCTCGATGTAGGCCGGACGCGAGAAGATACGCTCGGCGTACTTCATCAGCGGCGCCGCGGTCTTCGACAGTTCGATGCCGTAATGGTCCAGGCGCCACAGCAGCGGCGCGATCGCCACGTCGAGCATCGAGAATTCGTCGCCCAGCATGTATTTGTTCTTCAGGAACAACGGGGCCAGTGTGGTCAGGCGGTCGCGGATTTCCGAACGCGCCCTGTCGTGGCTCTTGTCGCTCGCCTTGTTGCGTTCGCTCTCCAGGACGTGCACGTGCACGAACAGTTCTTTTTCAAAATTGAACAGCATCAGGCGCGCGCGCGCGCGCATCAGCGGATCGGCCGGCATCAGCTGCGGGTGCGGAAAGCGTTCGTCGATGTACTCGTTGATGATGTTCGATTCGTACAGGATCAGCTCGCGCTCGACCAGAATCGGCACCTGGCCGTAGGGATTCATCGTCGAGATGTCTTCCGGCTTGTTAAACAGGTCAACGTCACGGACTTCGAAATCCATGCCCTTTTCAAATAGGACCAGGCGGCAGCGTTGGGAGAACGGGAGGTGGTGCCGGAGTAGAGAACCATCATGGTTTATCGTTCCTTAAGAAACAAAGGGGTGAAGCGCCAAGCGTCTCACCCCGGGAAATGATTGCCTCTATTATAAACAACCAGGCAACGAAAGCGACTACTTCACTTCTTTCCAGTACGATGCGTTCAAGCGCCACGCCAACAGGGCGAATGCGGACAGGAACAGCAGCACGATGACGCCCAGTTTCTTGCGCGTGCCCTGCGCCGGCTCGGCCATCCAGCTAAGGTAGGCAACCAGGTCCGCGGTCGCCGAATCGAACTCGGTCGGCGACATCGTGCCCGGCGTCACCTGCTCGAAACCGGCGAACTTGTGCACCATCTTGCCGTGCTCATGCGGATCGGGCTCTTCCTCAAACCTGGCCGTGCGTACACCTTGCTGCTGCCACATTACGTGCGGCATTGCACGTTCGGCATGACCATGTTGTTCCAGCCGGTCGGGCGGGTGTCGTCCTTGTAGAAGCTGCGCAGATAGGTGTACAGGTAATCGGCGCCGCTGCCGGCCGGCGAAGACTTGGCGCGCGCGATCACCGACAGGTCCGGCGGCACGGCCCCGAACCAAGCCTTGGCGTCCTCCGGGCGCATCGCGATCGTCATCATCGCGCCCACCTTGTCGGCTGTAAACAGCAGGTTGTTCCTGATCTGGTCCTCGTTCAGGCCCAGATCGCGCAGGCGATTGTAGCGCATCGCCGATGCCGAGTGGCAGTTCAGGCAGTAATTGACGAACAGCTTGGCCCCGTTCTGGAGCGAGGCCAGGTCGGTGCGCTCGGGCGCCCGGTCGAGCGGGACGCCGCCTTCGGACGCGAATACGAGTCCCGGTACCAGGGCCAGGATCGCGATGAGTTTCTTTGAAAAGTTCATGTGGTTCCTTTGCTCTTGTCTGGTGACGTCGATTAGTGCGGATGGTAGGTCACGCGCTTGGGCACGGGCTTGAACGTGCCCGTCGCGCTCCACCACGGCATCAGCAGGAAGAAGCTAAAGTACAGCAGGGTGCAGACCTGCGACAGCATCGTGAATGCCGGCGTCGGCAGTTGGGTGCCGAGGTAGCCCAGCGTCAGGAACGCCAGGCCGAACACCAGGTACACGTACTTGTGCCAGTCCGGACGGTAGCGGATCGACTTGACCGGCGAGTGGTCCAGCCACGGCAGCGCGGCCAGGATGATCACCGACGAGCCGAACAGCACCACGCCCCAGAATTTCGCGTCGAGCACCTGCGGCAGCATGCCGATGATCGCCACCAGGCCCACCAGCGCAATGAGGGCCTTGGTCTTGAACGCCAGGCGCGACTTGAGCCAGATGAACACGATGTAGGCGGCGGCGGCGCCCATCAGCACGTACATGAAGTCGGCCGTGGTGGCGCGCAGCACGGAGTAGAACGGCGTGAAGTACCAGGTCGGCGCGATATGCGGCGGGGTCTTCATCGAGTCGGCCGGCAGGAAGTTGTTGTATTCGAGGAAGTAGCCGCCCATTTCCGGCGCAAAGAACACGACCGCCGAGAAGATCAGCAGGAAGACCGAGGCGCCGAACAGGTCGTGCACGGTGTAGTACGGGTGCGAGGGGATGGAGTCGACCGGGTGGCCGTCCGGCCCCAGGTTTTCCTTCACCTCGATGCCGTCCGGGTTCGACGAGCCGACTTCGTGCAGCGCGATCAGGTGCGCGGCAACCAGGCCCAGCAACACCAGGGGCAGCGCGATCACGTGGAACGCGAAGAAGCGATTCAAGGTGGCGTCCGAGACCACGTAGTCGCCGCGAATCCACAGCGAGAGGTCCGGGCCGATCATCGGGATCGCGCCGAACAGGTTGACGATCACCTGCGCGCCCCAGTACGACATCTGGCCCCACGGCAGCAGGTAGCCGAAGAAGGCTTCGGCCATCAGGCACAGGAAGATCGCGAAGCCGAACAGCCAGATCAGTTCGCGCGGCTTGCGGTAGGAGCCGTACATCAGAGCGCGCGTCATGTGCAGGTAGACGATGATGAAGAAGGCCGAGGCGCCGGTCGAGTGCATGTAGCGCACCAGCCAGCCCCAGGGCACTTCGCGCATGATGTATTCGACCGAGCCGAACGCGAGGTTGGCGTCCGGCTTGTAATGCATGGTCAAAAAGATGCCGGTGACGATCTGCAGCACCAGCACCAGCATCGCCAGCGAACCGAAGATGTACCAGATGTTGAAGTTCTTCGGGGCGTAGTAGCGGCCCCACTGGTCGTACCATAGTTTCGACAGCGGGAAGCGGTCGTCGATCCAGGTCAGCGCCTTTTGGCTTGCCGGCGCGCTGGCGGGCAGCTTGGTTTCCTTGAAAGCAGCCATGTTATGCCTCGCCTTTCTCGTCTTTGCCGATCACGATCTTGGTGTCCGATAAGAACATGTACGGAGGAATGTCCATATTGGCCGGCGCCGGCTTGTTCTTGAAAACGCGCGCTGCCAGGTCGAAGGTCGAGCCGTGGCAGGGGCACAGGAAGCCGCCGTGCCAGTTGTCGGGCAGGTTCGGCTGCGGGCCTTCGGTAAAGCGCGACGACGGCGAGCAGCCCAGGTGCGAGCAGATGCCGACGGTCACCAGCAATTCCTTGTGTTCTTTGCGCGAACGGTGCTCGTTCTTGCAGTAGTCCGGCATCGGCAACTGGAAAACCTTGTCCGAGTTGGGGTCGGCAACGAGTTCATTGTTTTTCGACAGGTTGTCCATCATCTCGGGCGTGCGGCGCAGGATCCACACCGGCTTGCCGCGCCATTCGACGACCTTCATCTCGCCGGGTTTGACATCGCCGATGTCCACCTCGACCGGCGCACCCGCGGCTTTCGCGCGCTCGGAAGGCTGGAATGTGCTGACCAGGGCTCCCGCCGTGGAAATACCGACCACTCCGCCTGCTGCGCATGTAGCGACGAGCAAGCCGCGTCGGCCTGAATCGACCTGCTTTTCATTACTCATACCAACCCCACTCCATGAAATTACGATCCTCAAAATCAATCAAGAGCTTTCAGCAACATAAAATTATATGTGAATAGCAATCTTTATTGGAGAAAAAAATATAAACGGCGCCGTCGTCACGGGGCAAAATGCGCCTGCGGCGGGCGCAAACACGGCGCGCGGCGCCGGAACCGGCGCGTACCTCTGCTTTCTAACCGCTTGCTGTATCATCGCGTTGATTTTTTTGATAATCATCCCCGGGGGCCCGTCATGGCGATGATGGAAGAATTCCAGATAGTGCGCCTGATGAACCGGTTACGCAACCAAGGGCCCGAACCGGCCAGGAAGCCGGCCACGCAGGGGGATATCCTGCTGCTGCTGCGCGAGATCCGCGACAACCTGAAAAAGTGAAAGACGGCCCAATTCCCGCACGTCATGGCGTCTTTCGGCGCTACTGGCTCCTTTTTGCGCAGACGGTCACGGTCGCGCTGGCGCTGTACGTCGTCGCCGCCGCTCTGCGTCCCGACTGGCTCGCACGCGAGCCGTCCCGGCTGCGCGTGGGGCCGGCCGGCAACGGGGCCTCGGTGCTGCAGGCGCAGCCGATGCTCGCGCCCGGCAGCTACCGCGAAGCGGCCGGCCGTGCGATGCCGGCCGTGGTCAATATTCTTACCAGCAAGACTTCGCGCGACATCCACCCGCTGCTCAAAGATCCGTTCTTCCGGCGCTTTCTCGGCGACCGCCTGCCTCCTGACGAACAGCTCGCCAACCTTGGCTCGGGCGTCATCGTCAGCCGCGAAGGCTATATCCTGACCAACTACCACGTGGTCGAGGGCGCCGACGAGATCGAAGTCGGCCTGGCCGATGGGCGCAAGGCCGCCGCGAAAATCGTCGGCACCGATCCGGAAACCGACCTTGCCGTCATCCGCATCGGCGAGCATGACCTGCCGGTCATGGTGCTCGGCGAGCCCGACGGGGCGCGGGTGGGCGACGTGGTGCTGGCGATCGGCAATCCGTTCGGGGTCGGGCAGACCGTCACGATGGGTATTATCTCTGCGCTTGGGCGCAATAACTTGCACATTAACCATTTTGAAAATTTCATCCAGACCGATGCCGCCATCAACTTCGGCAACTCGGGCGGCGCCCTGGTCGATACCAACGGCAATTTGCTTGGTATTAATTCGGCGATCTATTCGCAGACCGGCGGCTCGATCGGCATCGGCTTTGCGATTCCGGTCTCGACGGCCAAGACGGTGCTCGACGCGATCATCAAGCATGGCCAGGTGGTGCGCGGCTGGATTGGCATCGAGTCGCAGGATATCACACCCGAGCTGGCGGACAGTTTCAATTTGTCGCGCAACAGTGGCGCGATCATCGCCGGCGTCGTGCGCGGCGGCCCTGCCGACCGCGCCGGTATGCGCCCCGGCGACATCCTCCTGGCGGTCGAAGGCAAGAAGGTCGCCAATACCAGCGAGATGCTCAACCTCATCGCCCAGCTGCAGCCCGGCGCCAAGGCCAGGATGACGGTGATGCGCAAGCACCGCGAGGCCACGCTCGACGTCATGGTCGGGCGGCGCCCGCGCCAGATCCCCTAGTTTTTCTTTTTTTCGGAACGATCCATGCATCTGTATGACTTGACGCGCTTTTTAAGCGAGCTCAGCGAGAACAACAACCGCCCCTGGTTCATCATGAACAAGCCGCGCTACGACATCCTGCGCGCGGAGTTCCTGGCCCTGGTCACGGAATTGATCCAGGAACTGGTCAAGTTCGACCGCCAGGTGGCCGCCTGCGATCCGCAGAAGGCGATGTTCCGCATCAACCGCGACATCCGTTTTTCGGCGGACAAGACGCCTTACAAGACCCGCTTCTCGGCCGGCATCACGCCCAGCGACAAGCGGCGCCCGAGCGCGGCGGGCGGGCCGATCTACTACTTCCATATCGAAGGCAATGGCCGCTTGCTGTTCGGCGCCGGCGAATACCTGCCGCCGGCGCCGCGCTTGCGCGCCATCCGCGCGCACCTGGTCAAGGATGCGACAGGATTTGCCAAAATGCTGAAGAATAAACCGCTGCGAGCTACTTACGGCGACTTGCAGGACGAGGATAGCCTGCAGCGTCCGCCCAAGGGCATCGACCCGGACCATCCGCTGGTTGAATACTTGAAGCGCAAGAGCTTTTTTGTGCGGACCGAGGCCGATTTGCAGTTGGATGCGCCGGACTTGCTGGTGCCGCAGCTGGTGCGCGGATTCAAGGATGCTTCCGCGCTCGTCACCTGGCTGCGCGGGGTGCCGGATACCTTTGAAGGACAATAATCAGGGGAGGGCGACATGGCCTTGCTACACGCAGCATCGGGTGAACGGATCGCATTGCAACGCGGCGACGACGATATCGCGCATTTCACGTCGGTGGCGCTGGCCAAGACCGAACACATGGAATTGATCCGGCTCATGCTCCCGAAAGAAAAGCCGATGCCCGAGCACCGGGTCGAGGGGGAGTTGACGCTGTTGTGCCTGGAAGGCGAGATCGCATTGGATGCCCACGGGCGTACGACGATCCTCCATCCGAACGAGATGGTGTACCTGGCCGGCGGCGAGCCGCACGCGATCCGCGCCAACCGGGACGCGGTGGCGCTGCTGACCATCTTGCTGGGACCGGCACGCGGCGGCGGACCGACGAACGCGGCGCGCGGATCGGGCAGCGGCGCGTAAGCTAATCCGTCTAGGCCAGCTCGTCGCCGCGCGGATCGCGCGCCAGCAAGCCCGCCGCCGTTTCGGCGGCGTCTGCGCCGTCGAACAGCACGCCGGCCACCGCGTCCGTGATCGGCATGTCGATGCCGAGCCGGCGCGCCAGTTCCCGCACCGCCTTGGCGCACGGCACGCCTTCGGCCACGTGGCCCAGTTCGGCGACGATCGTCGCCAGTGGCTTACCTTGTGCCAAGGCCAAGCCGACCCGGCGGTTGCGCGAGAGGTCGCCGGTGCACGTCAGGATCAGGTCGCCCATCCCGGTCAGCCCCATGAAGGTGGCGCCGCGCCCGCCGAGCGCGGCGCCCAGGCGGGTAATCTCGGCCAGTCCGCGCGTGATCAGCGCGGCGCGCGCATTCATGCCCATGCCCAGCCCGTCGGCTATGCCGGTGGCAATGGCCATCACGTTCTTGACTGCGCCGCCCACTTCCACGCCGGTCAGGTCGTCGCAGGAATAGATGCGGATGTTGCCGCCGTGGACAGCCGCCACCACGCGTTCGCGCAGCTCATCGGACGGCGACGCAACCGTCAGCGCGCAGGGCAGACCGCGCGCGACCTCCTGCGCGAACGAGGGCCCCGACAGTGCCGCGCCCGGCATGTCCTCGCCCAACGTCGCGTGCACCACCTGGTGCGGCAACAGGCCGCTGCCGGCTTCAAAGCCCTTGCACAGCCAGACCACGTTGGGAATGGGGTAATCCTTCAGTTGTTCGAGCAGCGGGCGCAGCCCCGCAACCGGGCAGGCGGCGATCAGCAGTGGCGCGGCGCCGGGTGGCGCATCCGTCACGTGCGCCAGCGCGGCGCCAAGGTCGCCCGTGACGCGCAACCCCGGCGGCAGCGCGAAGCCGGGCAGGTAGGAAACGTTTGCGCGCGCCGCCCCGACCGCCGCCATTTGGCCAGGGTTGCGGCCCCACAGCAGCACGTCATGGCGCGCGGCCAGGGCAATCGCTACCGCCGTGCCCCAGGCGCCGGCGCCCAGGATGGTAATGTTGTGCGCTTGTTTGTTGTATTGGTTTTGCATGAAGCGGGGAGCGGCGCAGCCTGCGGGTCGGGCACCAGACGGCGCTGGACGCCCTGCCTCAAGTGGCCCTGCCTTAAGTGGCCCTGCCTTAAGTGGCCCTGCCGCAAGTGTTGCTTAGTTTGCCGGCGCAGCGGCAGCCGCCTCCGCCATGGCTTGGCGGCGCTGATGGTAGAACATCTCGAAATTGATCTCGGCCAAGTGCACTGGCGGGAAGCCGGCACGGGTGATGAAGTCGGCAATGTTGCTGCGCAGGTAAGGATAGACGATGTTGGGACAGCCGATGCCGAGCAACGGGTCCATCTGGTCGGCGGGGATGTTGCGCGCCTCGAAGATGCCGGCTTGCTTGCCTTCGACCAGGAACGCGACCTTGTCCTTGACCTTGGCCGTGACGGTGATCGTCACGGTCGACTCGTAGATGCCTTCGGCGATCGCTTCCGCGCCGACGTCGAGCGACACCTCGATGGCCGGCGCTTCCTGTTCGAGGAAGATGGCCGGCGAGTTCGGTTGTTCCAGCGACATGTCTTTCAGGTAGACGCGTTGGATTTGAAATACGGGTTGCAGATTTTCGTCAGACATGGAACGCTTTCGTTGAAATAGGAGAAGAACGGCTGCGCCGTTCCCGATGCTTTAAGTGAAACGCAACCGCTATTGTATCAAAATCAATTTGGATGCAATAGGCCGCGCCAGCGTGGACGTGCGCTCCGTCCTGTCAGCCGCCATTTAACAAGGGATCGAGATGCCCCGCCAGATCGAGCGCATACAAGTCGTCGAAACCGCCGACATGGGTGTCGCCCACGTAGATCTGGGGCACGGTGCGGCGCCCGGTCTTTTGCATCATGATCTGGCGCTGCTCAGGGTCGAGATCGACACGGATGCGTTCGATGTCGGTGACGCCCTTCGCTTCGAGCAGGCGTTCGGCGCGCACGCAGAAGGGGCAGTTGGCGGTGTGGTAAAGAACGACGTGGGCTGTCATAAGTGTCTTTCATTGTCCAGGTTACTTGGTCAGCGGCAGGCCGCCGGCTTGCCAGGCGGACAAGCCGCCTTCCAGACTGTACACGTCCTCGAAGCCGGCGGCGGTCAATTGCCGCGCGGCTTTGTCCGAACGTGTGCCGTTCTGGCAAACAACTATCACGGTCTTGCTCTTGGACTTGTCCAATTCGCCCAGCCGGCTTGGCAAGTCTGCCAGCGGAATGTTTTTCGCATCGCGTAAATGTCCGGCGGCAAATTCGTCGGCGTTGCGTACGTCCACGACCGTGGTCTTGCCGCGGTTGATCATCTGCGTGACCTGGAGGGTGCTCGCGCGGCGTCCGCGCGGCGCCAGCGCCGCCCACAGCAGGGCGCCGCCCGAGACGAGCGCGATCGCCACGATGAAAATATTATCGAGGATGAATTTCACAAGGCTTCCAATGGTTGAACTGAATCCGCGCATTATAAAATAGAAGCAGGACAGGTATCTTTTACACCCCATTTTTTGAAGAAGAGCTTATGTACAAAATCGTATTCATGCGCCACGGCGAATCCACCTGGAACCTGGAAAACCGCTTCACCGGGTGGACCGATGTCGACCTGACCGACAAGGGCATGGCCGAAGCCAGGAGCGCCGGACGCGTCCTGCGCGAGGCCGGCTTCAGCTTCGACCTGGCCTACACCTCGGTCCTGAAGCGCGCGATCCGGACCCTGTGGCTGGCGATGGATGAAATGGACATGATGTGGCTGCCGGTGAAGAACGATTGGCGCCTGAACGAGCGCCACTACGGCGCGCTGCAGGGGCTCGACAAGGCGGAGACCGCCGCCCGGTTCGGCGACGAGCAGGTGCTGGTCTGGCGCCGCAGCTACGACACCCCGCCGCCCTTGCTGGCCGAGGACGACCCGCGCACCTCGTTTGCCGATCCGCGCTACGCTTGCCTGCCGAAATCCAGCATTCCGCTCACCGAATGCCTGAAAGACACGGTGGCGCGCGTGATGCCGGCCTGGGACGAGGAAATCGCCCCGGCCATCCGCGCCGGCAAGAAAATCCTGATCTCGGCCCACGGCAACAGCCTGCGCGCGCTGATCAAGATGCTCGACAAGATCAGCGACGCCGACATCGTCGGCCTCAACATCCCCAACGGCCAGCCCCTGGTCTACGAACTCGACGCCGTCCTCCAGCCCTTGCGCCACTATTACCTGGGCGACCAGGACGCGATCGCCGCGGCCGTGGCGGCGGTGGCGAACCAAGGGAAGGCACGTTAAGTCTTGCGCTTCATGCTGAAGAAGCCGGCCGCCGGCGCGCTGTTGTGCGCGCTGCTGGCGTTGGCGTTCGACGCGCTGGCGCAAGGCCACACGACCGAGCGCAGCCGCCAGAAGGCCGCCGCCGAAGCGGAGCGCGCCGGCATCCAGCAGAAGCTGACGGCCTTGAAGCGCGACATCAGCAACACCGAGAGCGCCAGGGAAGACGCGGCCGACACGCTGGCCGAGTCGGAACGGGCGATCTCGGACGCCAACCGCGCGCTGCGTGAATTGGCCGAGGAGCAGGACGCCACCAATGCGCGCCTGCGGGGCTTGAACAGCGAACACGAGCGCCTCACGCAAACGATTGCTTATCAAAAAAAGCAATTGGCCGAATTGTTGCGCGAGCATTACGTGGCAGGCAACGAGGACCGCATCAAGCTCTTACTCTCGGGCGATAACCCGAACCGGATTCAGCGCGACCTGCAAATGATGGCCTACGTGTCGCGAGCCCAGGCGCGCCTGCTCGGGGCGCTGCGCGCGAACCTGGCCCAGGTCGAGAAAAATCGCGACAAGGCGCAGGACGCCAGGGACGAGCTGGAAGAAATTGCAGAGGAACAGCGCGAGCAGAAGGCCGTGCTGGAAAAGGAAAAGGCGCG
>Ga0170475_114307451_pt1 | contig 13862 bp, 2 predicted proteins | sample Soicark_Litter_5_FD_111474 | JGI IMG/M metagenome (GOLD analysis project Ga0170475, IMG submission 111474) | Avena fatua rhizosphere microbial communities from Hopland, California, USA. Combined Assembly of 48 SPs | reverse complement strand
TGGGTCTAGGACGTTTATTAAGAAAACATTTTAAGCAATTGGCAACTTCCAAACAGTAACAGCAACTCCTCTTTGGTACCAACTGATTGGAGGCAAGTCAACAGCAGAATCCATATCAACTGCAAACAAGAATTCGGATCTCGTTTCACTCAAATAGACTGGAATGGTCAATTTCTTGGAAGGAGTTGATGGTCCTAGATCCTTTCTCTTCCAAGTGAACTTGGCTGGTGGCAGAGGATGTGCAATATCAAGAGTTGGTACTAATCCATTCTTCCATGCAGCTCCTTCGATCATAAGGCCTTCTTTAACGATGAAACTAGTTTCATCAGCAGTAGTATCAGTTTTTCCACTCAAGATCTCAACGTGGATCTCGAGATTCTCAAGGGACCAATTGTGAGATTGAGCAGCTGCTTGTCTACTAGCGGTAATGTAGGCTTCTGGGATGAACAAGCCTCCTAACCAGATTCCATTTCTTGCAAAATCTTTGGATTTTCTGATTTTTGAAGTTGTTTGATTCTAAGAGCAAAGTCCAATATCCAAATATTGGTAGAAATAGAAGAAGGTACTGGGTACTTTTTCCATTCCTTGGGAATCATTCCCTTGGACAAATTATTGATGAGACTTCTAGTGTAATTGGTAAGTTTCGTTTGTCCTTCGATAATCTTTGATAATTCTGCGAGATCGTTTCTAATCTTGGATAACAATTTTCCTCCGATTTCAACTTCTCTTTCGAAGAAACGGAACAATGGATTCTTGACACTTTCTGCAGTTCTTTCCAATAGTGGTAATGAAGCTGGGAGAACCTTCAGCCAATCATCGATAGAAACACGAAGAGTTTTCATCCAAGAAGGTTTTTTGTCTGCAGTTTGAGCGTTGGTATCATCTTCTACATTATCTTCATCCAACGTCTGCAACTTGAGGAGCTTGCTAATGACTGCTTGTCCCTTCTTTGTGGACAATAAAACTTCAGCGTTGTCAGGGAGACTCAACCACACTGGAGATTCCACAGAAGGAAGACGTTCAACCCACTTGGCAAAATGTTCCTTCTTACTTCCTTCAGGGATAGTAAGTGGTTTCTTATCACCAGCAGAACGAGTGAGTGGGAATTCAGGATCAAAGCTCTTTTCAGTGAAGAGTTGTTCTAAGAACGAGTTAAGGACTCTTTGATCAAAGTCATTGTCAATTCTTCCTCCATAAATAGTTTGGCCAAGAAGAGTTCTTAAAGCAACCCAAGGAATCTTTTCAGGAGCAATATTACTCTTTCCTTGGGATGAAGAGTCGATCCAATAGTCTAAAGTATCCAATGCAACTCTCTGATCGGCTTCATTAAATTCGAAGGTCTTGGTCCATCCCAATGGAGCATAACGAAGTCTTTCTTGAACAACTGCGTGGAACCAAGCAAGTAAGAAGTAAAGTCTAGATCTCTCCATTGGAGCCTTATCCATTCTGGCTGCTGGGATAGCGGAGAAAGTATGTTGTAAGTTGGCCTTGACTCCTGGTGGTGGTTCAAAGACAAACACTTGTGAAAGTCGAAGGAGATTAGCGGGCAATTTCGGGTGAATTTCAGCGGTCATGAACAATCTGAAGTTCTGATGCATGCTCAAATTGTGTAATTTCTTCTCTAATTGTACGAGCCATGAAGGAGCCAAGTGAATATTTTTCAACAATACCCAACTTCCAGCCTTAGCTGCTGCTCCAATTGTCTTCTCTGCAAGTTCAAATCCTTCATCGGATCCCATAGCGAGTGATTTGTAGGGTTTCTTGGTTCTGGCAGCCAAATCATCGATCTTAGAACTTGCATCATAACCAGGAGTAGAAGTGAGAATAATGGGTTCATTGCAATGACTTTCTTTCTCAACTACTTCAACAAGATCGAGTTCGGGCAACTTCAAGAAGTCACTTCCGAAAACTTCACCGACAAATTTTGAAGCTCCAACTAAAATTCGATCGGCATGGAAACCTCTGAGCATCAACAAGCTTTGATAAGAGTTGAAGATTTTTTCTGTCTTGTCCTTGGCAGTCATGGTCCAGCAATTGGGAATGTGATCTTCTGGGGTAAGAGAGTTGAGGAAATTGTTCCAAACATCTTTGTTAGACTTGATGTTTTGTTCTACTCCCTTAAATGCTGGTAATAATTTCAATTCGGAGAACATTCTCTGTCTGTATGGAGTAAAGATATCAGCATATGCAGTATTTTCAGAAGCTTTGAAACTTTCTCCTCCCTTTAACAAGAAACTGAAACTTTCTTCATCCAACTCATCTGGAGTTCCTTTGAGGCGGATCTGGGCTAGGCGGAGGGCAAAAGTTAAATGATCATCGTGAAGTAATCCTCTCGAGACTCTTCTAAAGATAGAATAGAAAAGATCCTTTAACAAGATTTCGAGTCTTTCCATTGGGTCCTTGACATTCTCGAGATGTGGGTTCTGTCTCAAGACTCCATAAAAGACATCCAAGAAGAATCGAAGTGAAAATCGGTAGAGGAAGTGAACTTGTTCTAATTGTTCCATTGCAAAATAGATACGACTGCAAGCCAATCCCATAGAATTGTATTGAGCACTGACTTTGGCAATTTCTTGCATAATAACTTCTGTTTCTTCTACTTTAGACATAACATCGGCAGTTTCATTCTTAAGAGTTTCCAAAGTAGTAATAATCTTATCATCATCTAAGATATTTCCTTGAGTTTCATTGAGAGCTTTAAGAAGGGCTTTTTCGAGATTTCTGAGTTTCACTTTGAATTCTCCCTGAGCCTTGATAAGACCTTGTTGCTTCTTATAGACATCGGGTCTTTCAGTCTTAAGAAGTTCATGGAGACATTGACTTTGCAAGCTGCTTGGAGTGACAGTGAAGTTGACAAATGTAACTCTGCTGCAAAGATCGGGAGTGAAGTGGGCAGTGGGATCTCTGGTTGAGAGGAAGATAACGAATGAAGGTGAAAAGTCGACTTCCTGATCTCCCAACTTGATCAAAATACGTCCTCCCTTCTTGTGAATTTCCTTGTTGAGGACGGGATTGAGCACTGGATCGATACTTTCTACATCTTGGACTAACAATGGAGTTCCAAAACGTAAAGAACTTTCCAAATTCTTCATGAAAGACGAATCTAAGAAACTGGTCTTGATGATCTTCTTTTCTCTGTACAGATTCATCAAGAATTCTCCTGCTTGACCAGATGGATCTATAATTAGAGGATATCGATTGAATCTCTTCAACATGATGGCATTTTCCAATGCAAGTTCATCGGCGGGAAGAGAGTTTGCTTGCCAATTGAGTCTCTCATCGGGACTGCAGAGATGCTCTACGATAGATAGATCTTCTTTGTACTTAATATTGGCTGAGTGGAGGTGGTTCATCCACTGTTGCAACAAAGACTTTCTCACTTGTTGGTCGAAGAAACCAATGTAAGCTAAGAAAGCAGATGACAATAGAACGTCACCAGTGAGTGTGGCCATGTTGACTTGGAAGGTTTGTCGTTGTTCCTCCCAACGTTTACTTTCAGAAGAAAGTCTTTGCAACAAAGAAACGGAACGATCGACTTTCTCTCTGACTTTAGTGAGTTCGTTCTTGATCTGTTGAGCTTCACTGATGAGAAGAGCATATTCTTCCTTGTATTTGGCAATAGTTCTTTCTAATTCGTCGATATTCTTTCTATTTTCTGCTTGTTTGTTATTGAGTCCGTTAGCAGTCGCTTCTAATTGAGAAACTTCATCTCTGAGAGGTTGAATACGATCTAAGATAGCAGAATAAGCCATTTGAGCAGTGATCCACTTGACGAGAGGTCCGCAAGCCTTGCTAGCGTGATTCACAGTTTCAAAGTTAAACTTTGGATCAGAAAGATAATTGGTTTCAATAAAAGCTCTTGTCTTCTGATTGATTTTGGTACTGTCAAAGTTGACGATGCTTGGGATAAAAGTGGATTCCATAATTAATTTTCTGAGATTCTGCCATTCTTGTTTCTTTGCAGTAAGTAATAATCCTACAGCTTCCAATGTAAGTTGCACTAAAATAGGTGGCTTGGCCAAAGCTTTGATTTCATCCAAGTGTTGCTTCTTGACACTATTGACAGCTTGTTTGGCATCTTCGACGGCTGGTTCTGCCTTGGAAAGATCTTCCATAGCCTTGTCTTTACGGACTCTGATCTCAGCGTTCTGAGCATCCAATTTCACCTGTAAGTCTTGTGATTCCTTCTTTCTTTGTTCGGCAATTTGTTGATCTTCAACCATTTGTTTCAACTTTTGATTTGCAAGTAGATTCTTCTGTTCTAATTCTTTGTTCTTAAGTGCCAAGCTTGCCTGAAGTTCCTTGACTTGTTGTTCGGTATCTCGAAGTTTCTGGAGACCAATATTCAAGTGAAGTTGTTGTTCTTCGAGTTCATCTCTCTTTTCGGTGATCATATTCACAAAGTGTTGAATAAAGTCCAAATAGTGACGTGGAGTGAGGTAATTTTGTCTTCCAGTTCTCTTGGCGACTCTCTTGTTGGCTTCTCCGACGGTTCTGTGGACAAAGACCAAACTGCTGATAACTGCATCTCTGGAAGTGAAAGGATCTGGGATAGTGAGATTTCCAATTTCTGGAATAAGGTCTGGAGCTTTGTAACTTGCATCATCCAAATCCAAATTCTTGGTAAAATCGGAACCGACTTGGAAGAGAGCATCATCGGACCATTCTCCGAACCAGTCCAATACGCAACGATTGAAAAGAGCAGGAGAAGTAGCTGCTCTGTTGTGGAAATCTGGACTTGCAGGATTCATTGTGAAAACGACGTGCAAATTGATTCTGACTTGAGCAGTGAACCATTTGTAAAGTTCATCTTCAGAATCGATGATGTGTCCACTTCTTTGAACTGCTTCTTTGCATTGATGCATTAAAGTAGTGTATTCATCTCCTTCAAAGAGACCTGGAATTTCTCCAGAAGCAAGTAAAGTATTCATTCTTTCTAAGAAACTGCTTTCCAAGACATTGGATTCATCAAAGATAAAGCAGATCTTCTCTGATTTGCATCCAGCACGTCTCAATACGTGTCTGAGATCTTCATCGAAATCGGCAGCAGCATATCTATTATTAACTTTGATAGTAAAGATACTAAGTCCATTCATCCAAGCAACGAATCTAGAAAGCACAGTTTTTCCTCCTCCAGAAACACCAATAAGAAGAGCATGTCCTTGAGGTTGTCTGAACACTCTGTCGATTCTCAAGATGTGGTCCAAGACTTCATTAAACAATACTAGAGGCACATCCAATTCTTCTTCATAGAAGACCTTAAGACGAGCTTTCACAAAATCTCTCAATTCGTTTCTGTGGACATTTGTGTATTCCTTGGTCAACCAATTGCTGAACAAAATTGGTCTCTTGAGGGCTCCATGCTCGATGCCAGGGAAGTACTTCATAGCTACTTCATCGAGTGCCTTATCGGTCCATTCTCTTTCTTCTAATTCGACCAATCTGTCTTGGAACAATCTCAATCCTTCATGAACAAATAATTTGATCAAATATTCTAAAGTGCAACCTTCAGATTGTTTGATGGCTTCGTGAAGGGCTCTGATCCATCTACTCAATTCTCTTGGACTGTAAATATAGTGTGGGTGCATATCTGGGGTAAACTTCTTCTGAGATAAAGCATAGAATTCAACCATGGCTTCACAGAGAGCATCAGCGTGACCTCGGAGAGGAGGAACTAATTTCATTAAAGCTCTGCAGAAGGTTCCGTAAATCTGGTGGAGTGAAGATACGGCAGGGAAGTCGACTAAGAGCAAAGGAGCGTGACGCAAGAATCGATGAGAAAGTGAAACACGACCAGCATCAGTTGGAGGATTGCAAGCTCCTACGAATTGGATACGCTCGAGAGAGACCCAAGTATTGTCAGAAACTCTCCAGAAACCTCCTTGTTCTGTCAATTGTCTGAGGAAAGTGATAACTTTTTGGGTTCCGTAGTTATCAGCAGAGGGAAGATTGATTTCATCACAGAAGACAACGAGCCATTTTCCAACTTGGGAAGGTCTCAAGACAACTCCCTTCTGAGTCTTCTTGTATTCACAGTGATGATCGAAGGTCTTGAGGAGAAGAGCTGGGGTAGTAGCACTGGAGAAGTTAAGAGTAACAATATCAAAGTCGGGGAAGGCGTTCAAGACACTGAACAAGGTCATGGACTTTCCGGAACCTGGAGGTCCGCAAAGAAGAAGTGGTCTGTGTTCTGCTAACCAAGAATGAATAACTTCTTCGTGTCGAATTGTGTCGACGGTGGGAATAACAACATCGGGTGAAGCAACTTTGTGAGTTTCAATATCAACGACTGGAACTTTGTTCTTCCACAAGAAAAATTGTCCAGTTTCTAATTCAACTCCATATTCTAAGAGGTTAGGTCCACTGCTGGTATCTGGAGTTGGGATATTGGTAAGAGTTTGCAAATGGCGTGTAAAGTTTTCTCTTTCTGCAAGATTCATGGATCCTCCGAATCCCCAAATGATAGAGAACAGCAATCGATTAGTAATGTACTTGGAAAGTATTTCTTCGGACAATGGGAAGTCACTGTGGAGTTGGTTCCAACTAATGATGTTCTGAATTCCTTTGTTCAACAATGAGAACATGGAAGTCAATGTTCTTAATCGAGTAAAGTCCATAATGTGAGGTCTAGTAGCGGCATAATTGAGAGATTTGGTAACAAAAGTCTCATCGGTGTCTTCAGTAATAAAATAAGGTTGAAGAACGTTGATGCATTGACGTTGGACCATAAGTCCTGGTAACGTTTCTGCAGCTCGGTTGGAACTTCGAAGTAATTCTCTTTCTTGTTCATCCAATGGTTCATTCTTCAACTTGGACAAATAATTGTCATAGATGGATCTGGTGTTGAGTACTTCTTCACTGAACCAGATCATACCGCATCTACTGACGGTAGCCAAAGTGGCGTACTTAAGGTCTTGTACTTCGAACATGACTCTCACATTGTTTGGCAATGCAAGACGTTCTCCATTTGGCAATGTCAATAATTTATTGTCATCCAAAAGACTGTTAAGATTTTCTACCCATTCTGGATCTACATCTCCATCAAAGATAATCCAGTGACGTTTTCCACTTTCACCACGAACATTGTCGATAATTTTTCTCAAAGTGTGAGTGAAAAGTCCATCAGTCCATTCTCTAGTGGTTGGTTCCAAGAATCCAAACAATTCTTCTTTGTTGATGGCTTTAGGATCAATGACGTATGACATTCCTTCAACGTTTTCTACTTTTTCAAGGGCCTTCAATAAGACACTCCAAGCACTACTTTTTCCGCTTCCAGAAGGACCAACCATCATCACTCCGTGACAGAGCAACTGAATCTGGTACAATTGGAAAATCTTCTCGATCCATTCGGGTTTCTCAACAAGGAATCTTTCCTTGCAAACTTCGGAGACCTTTTCTCTCAATGCTTGAGCTTCGAAAGCAATGAAATTAGCTCCGGGGAATACATCAGCTAACAGGCTGTGAAGCAAAGGAATATCTTCAGCAACCAATTTTGGAATCACAGTTTCACAAATACTTCTAATAAGTACAGATTGTTCGTATTCTTGCTCTCCTGATTGTTGGATTCTCTTTTTTCCTTCGTCTGTTTGTCCGATGTTTCTCTTCAAGTTACCCGCACTGACCAATACGGACTTCAAAGCTCTTAATCCAAAATCATAATGGGATTGGGATGATAATTGTTCTGAGCACAATTTAAATAATGGTACAATTTTAGCAGCAAGTCTTTCAGCAGTTTTGTATCCTTGAGAATAGAGCATGACTTGGGCAATCAATTCTCTGTCAGGAGTAATCATAGCAATACTTCTGAACAATTGTTTCAAGTTATCTGGTAAGTTGGAACGTCCAGCATATCCGGGATTCATAGTCACGAAAATACCAGTATCTTCGTGAATCTTGACTTGTTTTCCGACCAATTCGATTTTATCTGCCTTTTCCTTGAGTCCGATCTGGATAGATTGGATCTGTTGAGATACAGCAGATAAGATTCTTTCTTCCAATCTGTTAAACTCATCGAAGCATCCCCAAGCTCCGCACTGGCACAACCCGACAAAGATACGACCCATGGCCTGGAAATCAAATCCTTCATCACAACAGAAGACCAAAACAAATCTTCCCAATTGAGATCCCAAAGCTTTAACAGTTTCAGTTTTTCCAGTACCGGCGGGACCAAATGGATTTCCTCCGAGACGAGCTTCGAGAGCCTGAGTGAGGGTCAAATAGCAACGATCAGTAAGTGGAGTTTGGACAAGCTTCTCTCCAACTCCGAGATATTCAAATCCATAGTAAAAGTTTGCATTGGCCATCTTGATCGTCAATTTCTTGAGGTTATTTGTGTTGCTTTGATCCCAATAGAATCTCATTTGATACAACCAAGTAAAGTCTTTGTTAGAATTAACTTTAGACTTAATGAGAGCTCTAGTAACATCTCTTTGATGGACTAATTCTGTAATAAGATGTTCGTATTTCTTTCTTCGAATGGCGGGAAGATCACCCATGATATTTTCTGCTAAAGTATTCAAGTTAGTTTCTACATATTTCAAAGAATCATTGGGTAATTGTCCACCAGCCAATGATTTTTCAACTGCTTGGGACCAGATCACTTGTGCAGCAATCAAAACGAGTTGAGTTGGATATTTATCGATCCAATCTAAGAACTTGATATCTCCTGGAGCAATAACTTCTAAAGCTTTAATAGCATTTTCCAAAGAAACAGCCAGAGCTTCTTTCATTTCATTTTCAACAGAAGTAAGCCATTCATGGATCTTAGGTTCACTCTTGAGACCAATTGGCTTTACAAATGGCACTGTTTCTCCTTCTCTAGAGTGCATGCCAGTAATTTCTTTGGCTTCTTCGTTCATAGTGAGACCAGCAAGACCTGCAAACATTTTTCTAAGATGCTTCTGGATCTTAACAAGATCTTTGCTGTTACCAATAATTTCAAGAAGATCTTCATCTCCCACGAAGTAGAAACGAGGGAAAGCAGCACGTTGTTTTTCCAAATAGTCTCCCAAAGCCTTTTGGATCTTTCCCAACAAATCAGCCAATCTTTCCAAAGATCTTTGAAGTCCTTCAATGTTGATAACTTCCAAAATGGAAGCAGACTTAGATACTTTTTTCATCAAATTGATAAATTCAGTGTTGATGCTGTTAAATCTTGCACTTTCAGTTGGAAGTAAAGCCTTGATATCAGAGCTTCCTGAGAAAATTCCTTCCAAGTAGACCCATCGTCTTTGGACATCGATCCAGATATCGAAAATGTCTCTAGTTCTGTTCAACTTCTCTTCCCAACTCGAACCTTCTTCCTCGAATACTTTGAAGTAAGGAGAAGCCTTCATAGCACTCAATGAGTTGAGATGTTCACCCAACTTGCTAAACAAGTCGTCCCAACCTCTAATGAGTTTACATTTGTTCTGATAGGCAACCAAATCGAGTTCAAATGCCTGCCAGAATTCTCTGACTTGACGCAAGAATTCTTCAAGAGCAAGTTCTCCCTGGGCGGTGATGATAATTTCTTTGAAGATATCTTCGTGCTTTTGGAGATCGGATTCCCAAATATCTCCCAAGGTCAATTCATTGAAGACCCAATTGGCGTTCAGTTTCTTTCTAAGATCTTTCCAGTGTCTTTCTCTGAGAGCTTCTGACTTAAGGTCCATGACGATACTGTTGTATTTGAGATAAATTTTGATGGTATTTTGCAAGTTATTGAAAGCAGTGTATTGTCTAACTCTGTTAGGCAAGTTCTTGAGGTTACTAAGAAGATCATCGAGGGTTTGTCTGATCTTTCTTGGGACAATTGCAGACCATGGAGTTTCTCCGAGTTGGTCGATGGATTTCCAAGTGACGGAAAGTTCGTTCCATACGACGGTGAGATCCTGAATTTCTTCTTCAATTGGCTTAAGATCGTCAGTTCTAGCACCACGATCCAAGTCCAAAGCTTCCTTGGCTTTCAAAACTCTTTCATATTCATTCTTCAACTTTCCAACTCTTCCTTCGAACATCTTCAAAGTATCCAAAGCAGAAGAATATTTGACATTTCCTGACAATGGCTTTGAGGTATTCCATTCTGAAGTAAGATCTTTGATCTTTTGGTCAATGGCTTTCTCTTCATCGATGATTTTGCGTTGAAGAAGTGGAATTTGAGAACTGAGAGATTCGGTCTTTCTAGCCAAAATATCATTGAAAACACCCCATTCTCCATCGACTACATCGTAGTCAAGCCAATCAGATGGGAATTGGAATCTCTGGCGCTGAAGCAATTGTTGACCAGTGCTGAACACTTTCATTTGGTCCTTCCATTCGATAACGCTTCTCTTGAGTTCTCCAATTTGGATGGTGAAATTGACAGCCTCCTGAGTAGTGGCAGTTTCCACTGACAATCTTTCGAGGTCTTGTCTGGCCTTGGAAATAGTTTGGAAAAAGCTCTTCATTCCATCGTTCAACTTTCCTCCAAAATTGTTGATAAATTCCTTGTGCCAATAATCATATTTATTGTTAACGCTAGCTTGCACTTGTCCATAGTCAATTACAACTGGTCCAAAGCTCTTTTGGGTATTAGAGTTATCAAAGGTAGTTCTGGCTCTCTTAATTTCTCCCAATAATTGTTGCCATTTAACAAGATCGGATCCTAATTTGGAATATACAGTATTAGCCTCCATATCCCATAATGCTTGATATTGCAACCAAATAGTTACATAAGATTGAACTTCTTGTAATTTAGTCTCAATTGTATTGTAAGCTTTTTCCAAGAGTCCTTCAGGAAGTTTCACTAAGAGGTCACGGAAAGACTTTCTAGCCTGTTCGTTATCTTCACGTTTGTGAGACAGTCCTTCATCGTATCTGGAGCTTTGAAGTCTTGGAAGGTCACAAACAATTCCCATCCAATCATGAAATTGAGAAGTCCAGTCCATTCTTGCATGTTCTAATGGAGGGTCTAAATGCATAATTTGATTTCTGATGACAATTTCATGGATAGATTTCTTAAGTTGAGGTTTAGGAAGATTATCTGCAGCTGAAGCATTGTCTTGAGATTTCTTGTCATTTGATCTTCCCTTCTTCTTGTCGTCTTCGTTTACTTCAGAGAAGACTTTACCCCAGGCTACCAAGGCCTCCTTCAATCTCTCCAAGAGAATCAACTCAACCTTCTTGTCGAGTCCTTCAACCCATTGGGGCAGATTAGAATAAGATCCTAAGTTCATTTCATCGATAGCGTTTTGAACTCTGTTAAATACTCCAGAGAATACGTCTTGTCTAAAGGGGCAAGTCCTCAATGATTCTAAATCATGCTTGATGAGTTCAAATTTGGCAAGGAGATCATCCACTTTTTCTCTAAAAACTTCTACTGCATCAGAGAATTTCTTTACATAAGGATCGAGTTTAGAAAGTGTATCCCATTTGAGCTTGAATCCTTCATTCAAAAGGTGTTGAACTTCCTTTTTGTAAGCAGCAACTAATGGAGAAATTTCGTCGTTAATTTTAGCACAAGTTTGGGTGTAAGAACGAATAGTTTCTTTAAGAGAAACTGCAAATGGATAAACTTGTTTAGCTCCACTCGATAATAAAGTGATGGCAAATGGGACTCTGAATCCTAACCATTGAAGGTTTCTTACTTCCTTAAATAAGGTAATCAATTGAGAATCGAAGTTGACATCTAAATATAGCTTGCTTCCCTTCTTATTGATATCAAAGATTCTTCCAGAAACTTCAAAGTTTCTTGACTCAACTTCCTTCACCCATTTATCAAAGATTTGATCGGTATTGAGTTTTCTTCTAAAATTATCTCCGTCTTGTTTGAGTTTTTGACCTTCAACATCGACTTCCCAAGACTTTCCCAAAACATCTTCGACTCTCTGCAAATAAGCGTTCAATTGTCTTTCTAATTGACGAGCCCAGATGATAGCTCCACTGACTGGTGGCAAATCTCTTAATTGTGACATCACATAAGCTTCGGAAGTATTGTATTTCAACTTGAATTTCTCATGAAGAGCACTGATATCTTGTTTTACGACTTGGATGAGTTGAGCTTGATATTCTTGAATAGCTCCCTTAATTCTCGGTCTAACGAAAAGAGCATTGAATTTAGAGAAAACTCTAAACATTTCATTGGCATTCTTAGCAGTGGCTAATTTATCTCTCAAAGTAGCAGTGATTTGTGATTCAACACGATCAATTCGTGAATCATATTTCTTTAAAGCGTTCTCCCACAATTCAGAACCCTCTTTGGAAATAAGCAAGATTTCCTTATCCTTGATATCATTGAAAGCTTCATTGATTTCTTTAATGCAATCAATTTCTCCAGAACCTGGAAGAACTCTAGAGATAACGGACTTAAGTTCATTGTGTTGTCTTCTGAATTTTCTAATGCTTGCAATTCTTTCTTGAAGACTTTTGTGTTCGATATTAATTCTTAAAGGAAGTTTTTCTTGGTTTCTCTTCTTAGCAAGATCTCTCAAAGTTTCACGGAAAGATTCGAATTGTTCTTCCCAAGATGCAAAGACTTTTCTGCTTTCTGCAGTGATTTTATCGAACTCATCGTAGTCGAGATACATCAAACGCTTTCTCTGAAGCAAAGAAAGAACTTTGTTGCAAACATCTCTTGAGATGGCTTCAATCAATTTCAAATATCTTTGAAGGGGATAAGTAGAGGTCTTAGCAGTTTTCTTGAGATGAGAAAAAATGTGATTGATAGTTGGAGGAATTGCTTCCATTTCTGCTGCAGTAAGCAATTCATTAATTGGAAAGTCTTTCATCATTGGCTTGTAGGTATTTACTTTCTCAATAGCTTTCTTTAATCCAATAGTATCAGTATCAAAGCTTGCAGTGGTAATAAATCTTCTAGATTGTCTTAAAACGCCTAAGGTGCATTCTGCTTTTGAGGATTTCAATTGATCTTCAATGTATTTCAATTCCAATTCTAATTCAAGCCAGAACTTAATTTCTTGAGCAGTTTCGCCATCGGGCATCTTTTCGATTCTTTCTAATTTGGTGACTTTTTGAATATCACGGATCCAAATGTTAACTCCACCTTGCAGGGAGTTTAGAAAATCTTCAGATCTCAAGAGATCTCCGAGATCTTCTGGCTTTAAAGAACGATTGCTGTCTTCAGCCTTTTTTCCTGAAGTGTTGATTTCTGGATGGTAATTGAGAACAACATGGTCGATTTGTACGTTTTGTTTGCAATTGTACAAAGAAAGTTCTAATTCGGCCATTTTTTGATTAACTGATCCAACACCAACACTTTGTGAATCTGCTTGGGATGTAGCTTTTAAGAAAGATCTGAAAAAAGGAGCCATACTGTTGTGGACATAGTTATGAAGAGTTTCGAATGGAGATCCTTCAGCAAGCTGAATAATTTGGATTTGAGAAGCAACAGTTTTTGAGCTATTCTCAAGGACTCCATCAGGTTTTCTCTTGATAAGCGCAATGCTTGTGGTAGAATCTCCTCCGAAGGTAACTTCTAGTTGAATAGAAAATCGAATTTGCTTTTCACTGATCTCCATTCTTTGAACTACTAACACAGGACTGTTTACATCGCTGATAAATTTGTTGAGGGCTGCAATCGTTTCTGCAGAATTGACCGTTTTTGCAAATTCTTGAACTTCATTATCTTTGCTAAAGTCCAAAAGAAATGGGGCAGAGGTTTGAAGATATTTCTGGAGAGTAGATACTTCCATCAATACAACATTAGGTGGGGCCTGACCCTCCTGAACATTTTCTTGTTCTGTATCTCCATCCATTTTTTGGAATGGAGTTTAAAAAGACTACTATATTACAATAAGGTTATGGAACAAACAATTAAGGGTTTGCTCGTAGTCAATCCAAACAAATAACGCTTCAATCAAGAAAATTTCCCTTTGATGGAAATT
>Ga0170475_120320933_pt1 | contig 13868 bp, 13 predicted proteins | sample Soicark_Litter_5_FD_111474 | JGI IMG/M metagenome (GOLD analysis project Ga0170475, IMG submission 111474) | Avena fatua rhizosphere microbial communities from Hopland, California, USA. Combined Assembly of 48 SPs | reverse complement strand
GGTCGCCGCAGTCTGGTCTGTCCTTGATCCCTCCGCATAACTCCGCCATGGTGCGGCGCATGGAACGTCTCAAGGCGACGGCGCGGCGAGGGATCGGCCGCAGCTGGTCGATCTCGCGCACGGCCTTATATCGCGAGGCTGGCCGCTGGCATGCTGGCCGAGTTGGTTGTGGCGGCGTCGTGATTTCGCTGCGTGGGGCGGCGACCGATACTATTGGTGAGGTGAAATCCGCTGCAGTCGGGCAACGATATTGCGGGTCCATCAACAGGCCGGCGCCGTCAGCGTGATCAAAAGGAGCCGGTCAGCTCAAGGAACCGGGTATCGGGTGTCGCGCCAATGGTCGTCCTGTCAACTTCGCGAACGAAGTTCCGCTCGTGGCGGACGCGCAGGCAGGGGTCGCAGCAGGATTCGGCCGCTGGCAGGAGATCCGGACCGTATCTTCGAGCATTTTTGGGCTGCCAGAGCCGCCCAAAATGGGCTAGCACATTGTTTTATCGCATGACTGACGCACTCGAGGGTCTCGCTGTGCGCAATCAACCCGTAACGGCGAAGGTCTGCCCACTGCCAATGGCTTGCCGAACGATATGTCGATGACCGACGACAATGTCCCGGAGACCGATCAAGTCAATCTTAGCCGGGCGCCCGTCGCTGACCCGAGAGGCGCGGCCGACATGACAACCGAAACGCCGGCGCTAGAGGTTCACGGCGTCAGCCATGCCTATGGCGCGCGCAAGGCGCTGCAGGACGTTACAATAACGGTGCCGCAGGGACGCTTCGCGGTCTTGCTGGGTCTGAACGGCGCGGGCAAGACAACGCTGTTCTCGCTCATCACCCGCCTGTTTGACACACAGCAGGGCTCGATCGACGTGCTGGGCTATCGGATCTCGCGCGAACCCAGTCAGGCACTGCGCCGGCTCGGTGTTGTGTTTCAGGCGCGCACTCTCGATCTCGACCTGTCGGTGATGGAGAACCTGTTGTACCATGCCGCCCTGCACGGCATCGGCGGTCGTGAGGCGCGGCGGCGCGCACTGGCAGGGCTGGCCGAATTCGACCTGTCCGACCGTGCTCGCGATGCAGCGCGGAAGCTGTCCGGAGGACAGATCCGACGGGTTGAGATTGCCCGAGCGCTGCTTCACCGTCCCTCGTTCCTGGTGCTCGATGAGCCGACCGTCGGACTTGACGTTGCGTCGAAGTCGGTGCTGCTGCGGCACGTGCGTGAACTTGTGCGAGTGCGCGGCGTCTCGGTGCTATGGGCAACCCATTTGCTCGACGAGGTTCAGACCGACGATGCCGTCGTCGTGCTGCACCGGGGCAGGGTGGTCGCCGCCGGTGATGCCGCCAATATCATCGCCTCGTGTGGCGCCAGTGATATGCGCGGCGCTTTCACCACGTTGACCGGCGGTGCGCCCGGGAGCGAAATCGAATGAGCGTCTCCACCATAACGCGCGAGGACAATCGCGAGGTCGCTTTCACGCTCTCCCACTATCTGATCTGCCTGCGCGGGATCGTGTGGCGGGAGGCGCTGCGCTTCGTGCATCAGCGGGAACGCTTCGTTTCGGCGCTGGTGCGTCCGCTGGTCTGGCTGTTCATCTTTGCCGCCGGCTTCCGCCAGATACTCGGCGTCTCGATCATTCCGCCCTACGAAAGCTACGTGCTGTATGAGGTCTATGTCACGCCAGGCCTGATGGCGATGATCCAACTGTTCAACGGCATGCAGTCGTCGCTCTCATTGGTCTATGACCGTGAGATGGGCAATATGCGGATGCTGCTGGTCAGCCCATTCCCGCGCTGGTTCCTGCTGCTTTGCAAACTGATGGCCAGCACCGCCGTATCGGTGCTGCAGGTCTATGCCTATCTGGTTGTCGCCCGGCTGTGGGGAATCGAAGCCCCCATCTGGGGCTATGTCGCCGTGCTGCCAGCCCTGGTGCTGTCCGGACTGATGCTGGGTGCGCTCGGGATGCTGCTGTCATCTGTCATCAAGCAACTGGAGAATTTCGCCGGGGTGATGAACTTCGTGATCTTCCCGATGTTCTTTGCGTCGTCGGCACTTTACCCGCTTTGGCTGGTGCAGCAGTCGAGCCCCGTCGTCTACACCATCTGCCGGCTGAACCCGTTCACCTACGCTGTCGAGTTGATCCGCTTCGCGTTGTATCTTGAAGTCGACTGGCTATCGCTTGCGGTCGTTGCGGTTATGACCGTGGTGTTCACCACCGGCGCGATTCTGGCCTACGATCCGGCGCGCGGCCTGATCGCTCGGCGCGGCGGCGCTGGCTAGAGAATTCACAAAGATTGAGCGAGACGCCGAGTAAAATCGTGGGTCTCGCGCCAGGACACTCTAGGCGGGGGCGCGACCGCGGTAGTTGTAGCGCGCTGGCTGCGCAAGCTGCGCCGGATCGACCTGTGCCTGTTCCGCCAGCGCGTGCATCTTGGCGTGATGAGGCGACAGCGAGCAGGCAGGATCGGCCTCGCGCGCATCCCCAGCGATAGCGAGCGCCTGACAGCGACAACCGCCGAAATCCACCTCGCGCAGCTCGCACGATTTACACGGCTCGCGCATCCAGTCAGTACCGCGAAACGCCTGAAACGCGGGCGACCGCAACCAGATGTCCTGCAATGAATGATCTCGCACCGACCAGAATTCCAGGCCGGGGATCGTTTCCGCTGCGTGGCACGGCAGGACGCGACCGGTCGGCGTGACGTTCAGCGATCGCCTCGCCCAGCCCCCCATGCAGGGCTTCGGGCGTGACGCGTAATAATCCGGCACCACAAGATCGATCACCAGACGATCAGCGTATTGCTCGCGCAGCCGCTCCACCTCGTCCATCGCCTGGAATACCTGATCGGCCGTCGGCATCAGCGCTGAGCGATTTTGCAAGGCCCAGCCGTGATACTGAGCGTGCGCCACTTCCAAACGTCCCGCGCCAAGGTCGGCCGCCAGCGCGACCAACGCCGGAACATTGCCGATATTGGCACGGTGGACCACGGCGTTGATGGTCAGCGCGAAGCCGAGCTCGACCACCTGTCGGGCGAACGCCAGTTTGCGGACGTGGCCTCCGGTGTAACCGGCGATGCGGTCGGCCTGCCCCGCCTCGATGTCCTGGATCGATAGTTGGACATGATCCAGACCGACATCTCGCAATGCCGACAGTCGCTTGTTGTCGAGGCCGATCGCCGAGGTGATCAGGTTGGTGTAAAGACCGGCGTCATGCGCTGCGCGGGCGAGATCGACCAGGTCGCGTCTAGCTCCTGGCTCGCCGCCCGAAAGGTGGACCTGCAACACGCCCAGGTCAGCCGCCTGGTGGAACACCCGGCTCCAGGTGGCGGTGTCGAGTTCCCGCGAAACATTGTCCAGCGTGAGGGGATTGGAGCAGTATGGACAGGCCAGCGGACAGCGATGGGTCAGCTCCGCCAGCAGTCCAATTGGCCGGTGAACGGTAGGCACGGATACGGTGGAGAGGGACAAAGACATTGTCAGCGCACCAAAAATCGTTTCGTAGCCAGGTCGGCCAGCAGTGCGAGCACGTCGCCTTCTATCGTGGCGCGATCGGCATTGTACAGGGTGGCAAGTTCGTCCACGATCTGCGCGGTGGTATGAGTACCGTCACAGCGCTGCAGAATTTCGTGCGACGGACCTTCCATTTCAATTACCCGTTCGGGACCGAGCAGGATCCACGCTTCCCGGGTCTTGTCGAAATGCAGCCTGACACCAGGTGCCAGCCGCGGACGGATTTCGCCGGACGCGGAACCGATCTCAGCCATCTTTGGCATCCGGAACGAAGGCGCCGGGCGGCACCAGTCGCGGCGTGACATAGGCATGGTGCAGCGCATCCAGCATGCACCACAGCACATCGCATTTGAAGATCAGGGTATTTACCACGGCTTCCTGCTGCTCGCGCGTGACCGCGTGCCGGGTCACATAGTCGAGAGCGAAGTTCGCATCCCGCTGCGCCTGTGGTGGTCGCTTGTCGAAATAGGCCATGACCTGCGGCGTAATGTATTTGTAATTGCCGAGCATACCGGTCATGCGCTCGCCGATGATCTGGGGGGAGAACATCTCGGTGAGACAGGAGGCGACGGCCTCCAGCATGCTCCGTTCCCGCACGTAATGCACGTAGGCCTGTACAGCAAAACGTGTGGCTGGCAGCAGCAGCTGCGTGGACATCACCGTGCCGCGATCCAGTCCAAGGCCATCGGTCAGCGTCAGCCAACGTTCGATGCCGCCATGCCGTTCGTCGTCGCCATCGTGGTCCTCGAGCCGCTTGCGCCATTCACGCCGCAGTGCCGAATCCTCGCAGCGGCCAATCAATGACGCGTCCTTCAACGGAATCATTGCCTGATAGTAATATCGATTGAGCGCCCAGGCCTGCACCTGCCCTTTGCTGCACTGTCCGCTGTGCAGCATCTTATGGAACGGGTGCAGGTTGTGATAGCGGCGTGCGCCGACTTCGCGCAGACGCGCTTCCAGTTCGCCTGGCGTTAGCAGTTCGCTCAAAGCCGTACCTCCATGCCGTCATACGCGACTTCGAAACCCGCTCGCTCCGCCGCCTGCCGCTCCGGCGAGTCGGCCAGCCAAATCGGGTTGGTATTGTTGATGTGCAGAAAGATGCGCCGGCACGGGAGGTCGGCAAGCCGTTCAAGCGTGCCATCCGCGCCATCGATCGGCACATGGCCCATGCGACGCCCGGTTTTTGGGCCCAGGCCGGCGGCGATCATTTCGTCGTCCCTGAACAGAGTACCATCGAAAAACAGCACATCAGTGTGGCGAAGTTGCTCATGCACCGGATCGGTGATCTCGGCACATGCCGGCGCAACGATTACGCCGCGCCCGTTTGCCTGCACCAGCGCGGCGTAGGTTGGTTCAGATGGAACCGTCGCGGCCGACCGGTCCTCAAGATACAAGGGAGCCTTGCCCGGCATCGGCAGGATGGTCAGCGTCATGCCTCCACCAACCTTCGCCGGATGCAACGGAACCACCTCGACCCGTCGCACAAGGTCCGGGTCCAGTACGTCGAAAATACGGCTGCCGGACATCATGTCCAGAACCTTGGCCGGCGCGAACACAGTCAAATTCTGTCTCTCTCGCAGCACCAGAAGCCCGACGATCGCGTCGACGTCGCCGCCGATCAGGGCCACCGCGGCGATTGGCGAATCACGTGAGGGGAGGCGTGGCGCGAGACGCTCGGTCTGCAGAATCTGCTGCCGCAGGTCTGGCGAGGCGCCGACCAGCAACCAGGATTCGCCATCACCGCTGAGCGCCACACTTGCCTGGGTTGCCGGGCGGACCCGTGGGTCACCTGCCCGCGCCAGGTTACATAGGCGGCACCCGCAATTCCATTGCGGGAACCCCCCACCGGCCGCGGCACCCAGCACGATCGCTGTCAGCCCCGCGGCCTGGTCAGTCATCCGTCTTTACGTCGGATGAAAGTTTACAGCTTGCCGGCGAGGTAACCGTTGATTTCCATGCCGATGCAGATTTCGCGAAGGATCGGACGTGTCCAAGCCATGATGATGTCTCCTCACTGTTTGCAATGGTAGGCTGACACAACAAGCAGTATCGTCGTGCCACTGGCAGAACTTAGAGGCTGGGCCACCAACAGTCCAGGGAGCAGGGATAGTCCAAACGGCTTTATCCCGTCTGCAAAGTGTTATAAGTGCTATAAGTGCCGACAGGGATGATGTACGGGTGTGGACGTTGGTAGGCGAAGCGTATGTGGGTCCTCGAAGCGTTCCCGGGGCAGGGCAACTCCAATCATGCTGAATGACACTGGCCATATTCCGCCGCCTGTTGCCTTGGGGAGGCCGCTGGGAGCAGCAGACCAGGGCGGGCGCGGCCTCGGCAGGCGTGCGTGCCTGATGGCGTCCGCTGCGCTGTTGTTGCCAGCGCAAGCACATGCCGCTCCAGAGGTCCGGCTGGGTGTCCTGCAATACGGCTCCGTGCAATGGGTGGCAGACGTCATCCGCCGACGTGGACTGGATACCAGCAACGGCTTTTCGCTGAGCACATCGGCGCTTGCCAACAGTGACAGCAGTCGTGTGGCTTTGATGGCGGGCGCTGCCGATATCGTCGTCTCCGACTGGTTTTTCGTCGCCTCCCAGCGGGCCGCCGGTAACAGGCTGAGCTTTGTGCCGTTCTCCAGCGCCAGCGGCGGCATCATGGTCGCCGACAGCTCGCCAATCCGCTCGCTAGCCGATCTCGCCAACCGCCGGCTCGGCGTCGCGGGTGGCCCGCTGGACAAATCGTGGCTGATCGTCCAGGCGGCCGCACGATCCGCCGGAGGCGTCGAACTCGCCACGGCAACGAAACTGACCTACGGCGCGCCGCCTCTACTTGACGCGATGCTGCAACGCAACGACATGGATGCCGTGCTCACCTTCTGGAACTTCGCCGCGAGACTGGATGCCGCGGGTTTCAGACAGGCAGTCTCCGTTGGCGACTGCGCGCGCACGCTCGGTCTGTCCGATCGCATCAGCCTGATCGGCTACACCTTTCATGAGGACTGGGCGAAACAGAACCGTGTCGCCATCAATGGTTTCCTCAACGCCTCGGCTGCCGCGCTGGCCATCATGGCGAACGACGACGCGGAGTGGGACAAGCTGCGCCCGCTGATGGGCCCGGCGGACGACGCGCTGTTCCAAAGCCTGCGGCGACGTTTCGTCGACGGCATTCCGCAGATGGCGATAGACACACAGCAACGCGACGCCGCGAAGCTGTTCGATATCGTGCGGCACGCGGGCGGCGCGCGCGTCACTGATGGACTGGACGCGCTTCCCGACGGCGTGTTCTGGCAGCCTTCCAATGGATGAGGTTCGGCGCCCCGCCGGCCGCTCCCTGAAGCGCATCACGTTGGATGGTTTGGCGGCTACAGGCGGCTCAGCCGCTGCGAGATCCGCTCGCGGCCGTTCAGGATTGCTCGGCATTGCTCCGGGACGCCCGGTCCTGTCGTTGCTGGCGTTCCTGGCGCTGTGGTGGATCGGTGCCTTGCTGGCGGCTGATCCGCAGAGGCTGCCGTCCCCGGAGCGCGTTCTGGCCCTGGCGTGGCGCGAAATCCTGGACGGTGCCTTGCCGCTCAACGTGGGTATTACGCTGGCCAGGGTACTGGCAGCGTTCGCGATTGCCATGATTGTCGGCTCGGTTGCGGGTTATCTCGCGGGGCGCCGGCCGCGCCTGAACGCGTTCATCGATCCGTGGATGGTCATCGCGCTCAATCTTCCGGTGTTGGTGGTCATCGTCCTTTGCTACATATGGCTCGGGTTGAACGAGATCGCAGCCGTGCTGGCGGTGGCGGTCGCGAAGACGCCGACGGTGTTCGTGACCCTGCGGGAGGGAGCGCGGACGCTGGACCCCGGCCTGGAGGAGTTGGCGACCGTTTACCGGCTGCCGCTGCTGCGTCGGCTCTGGTGGGTGACCACGCCGCAACTGCTGCCCTATCTCGCGGCTGCCGCCCGCAGCGGGCTGTCGATCACCTGGAAGATTGTCCTGGTGGTGGAACTGATGGGTCGCCCGAACGGCGTTGGTTTCATTCTGAACATGTATTTTCAGAGCTTCGACGTGACCGGCATCGTGGCCTATGGTCTTGGTTTCGCCGCTATCATGCTGGTGGTGGAGACAGCGCTGCTGCAGCCGTGGGAGAAGCGGGCCAATGCCTGGCGACGCCGCACTTGAGTTGCTGATCGAGTCCAAGGCCTTTGTCTCGCCGGCGGGCTTGCGACACATCATACTGCATGACATTGGCCTGACGGTGCCTCCTGGCCAGATTGTCGCGCTGCTTGGCCGTTCCGGAGGCGGAAAGAGCACGCTGCTGCGGATAACCTCCGGGCTCGACACCGCGTTCGAGGGCCACGTCCGAAGACCGCCCGGCCGCCTCGGGGTGGTTTTCCAGGAGCCGAGACTGCTGCCCAGGCTGACGGTGGCCGACAACCTGCGACTGGTCGTACCTGACATCATGCCGCTGCGGATCGATGACCTGCTCGAATTGGTCGGCGTTCCTGGCGTAGGCCACCATCTGCCTTCCGAGTTGTCGCTGGGGATGGCGCGCCGGGTCGCGCTTGCCCGAGCGCTGGCGACCGACCCGCATCTGCTGATTCTAGACGAGCCCTTTGCGTCGCTGGACCGTCAGCTTGGCACCACGCTGGCAGCGAAGGTCGCCGATCTTGCACGCCGAGCGGGCAGCATCGTGGTGGTGGCGACGCACGAACTGGAACATGCGCTGGCGATCGCCGATCGAATCTGCGTGCTTGCCGGCCGGCCGGCGAGGATGGAGGCTGATATTACGATTCCGGACCGGAGCGATGCAGCGTCAATCGCATCTCTGCGCACCAATCTGCTCGATCGCTTTGCCTTCCTGGGATCGAAACGAGTGGCACACCCGGCATAGAGCATCATCGCGCTCGGCGGTGGCGACCCGCTATTCGCCTGACGGGGCGTCGTAAAAGAAATCGGCTCGGCTGGAGACCAGCCGAGCCGACAAGTCGATAAAACAGTCGTTAGTGCTGGACAGCGAACACCCAGATGACGCCGCCCTGCGGCACGTCAGGATCCAGCTTCATATCAGTTTTGGACAGCGAGTCCTGAATGCGTTGTGCATCCACGCCCCAACCCGACTGAATCGCGATATACTCGGTGCCATCAACCTCGTAGGCCGACGGCATGGCCATGATGCCGGAGTTGGTCTTCTGCTCCCACAGGATCTTGCCGCTCTTGCCGTCGTACGCGCGGAACATGCGGTCGTTGGTTCCGCCAGCGAACAGCAAGTCAGAACCGGTGGACAAAGTCGAGGCGAACAGTTGCGACTTCGGGAACGGATGCATCCACACCTGCTTGCCGGTTTCGACGTTCCAGGCCTGCATTTCCCCGATATGGTCAGGGTTCGGCAACAGCTTCAGGCTGTTCACGTCAGCCCCGAGCCAGAGCTGGCCGACCACGAGCTTGGTTTTCTCACCGACCATCTCGCCGCACATGTTGTTGTTGGCGGGGATGAAAATGAGCTTGGTGTTCGGATTGTAGGATGCCGACGGCCAGTCCTTGCCGCCCCACAGCGATGGGCAGAACGTGGTGTTCTTGCCGGTTGACGGCTTGTGCTCGAGATTGACGTCCGGGCGCCCGGTCTTGGGGTCGATGCCGGTAAAGGCGTTCTGCCCGACGAACGGCTTGCCATAGACGAAGTCGATGCCGTTATCGGTCTGCTTCAGGACCCACAGATAGCCATCGCGACCGGGATGGACCAGGCCGTCGAACTTCTGGCCTTCGTAGGTCATGTTGATCAGCATGGGGGAATCGATCTCATCCCAGTCCCATGAATCATTCTGGTGGTATTGGTGATAGCCGACGATCTTGCCGGTATCCGGGTTCAGCGCCAGCGTGGAGCTCGTATAGAGGTTGTCACCCGGATGCTGATCGCCCGGCCAGGGCGCTGCGTTGCCGACGCCCCAGTAGGCGATGTTGCGCTTCGGATCATAGGTGCCGGTGATCCAGACCGAGCCGCCACCGTTCTTCCAGGCATCGCCCGACCAGGTCTCGCTGCCGGGTTGTCCGGGCTCTGGCACGGTGTAGGTCCGCCACAACTCCTTGCCGTCGTTGGCGTCGTACGCCGCGATGTAGCCGCGCACACCGAACTCACCGCCGGATGACCCGATCATCACCTTGCCGTGGACCACCATCGGCATCAGCGTCAGGTAGTGGCCGGTCTTGTAGTCGCCGACAGCGACATTCCATATTTCCTTGCCGGTCTTGGCGTCGAGCGCGATGAGCCGGTCATCGGTCGCCGCGAGGAACAGCTTGTCCTCCCACATCCCGACACCACGGCTGGTGGGATGAAGCTGGAACAGGTCCTCGGGCATCTTGTGGTTGTAGCGCCAGATCAGGTCGCCGGTTTTCGCGTTCAGCGCCAGCACCTGGTTTTGCGGCGTGGCAACGAACATGACGCCGTTGTTGACCAATGGCGGCGCCTCGTGCCCTTCGAGCACGCCAGTGGAGAAGGTCCATACCGGAACGAGTGACTTGACGTTCTCCGGCGTGATCTGCTTCAGCGGGCTGTAGCCGTAACCGTTGTAAGTGCGCCGGTACAGCAGCCAGTTACCGTCTTCCGGGTTCTCCAGTCGCTGCTGTGTCACTGGACTGTAGTTCGACACCTCCCCTGCCTTGACGGCGCCGATCCCGGCTCCCGCCAAGAGTGCCACCGTCAGCGCGGCACCGACAGCCCGTCTGCCTCCAGCCATTAGCGTTTCTCCCATAACCTGGTTGGTTTTGCCCATAGACAACGTTCGTCTAGGTTTACATCGTTGGTTTGTCCATCCCAATTCTGCCGATGAACGCGCCCGCGACCTGCGGATTGCCATCAGCGAGCTTCAGTGGCAACGCCGCAAGCGCGCGCGGCGCCGGACCTCCCACCACTTTGCCGTTGTGTCGCGGGTCATACTCCGACTGATGGCAAGGACAATGCATCACCTGTTGTTCCGTCATCCAGTCGGAGACCGTGCATTGCGCGTGCGTGCAGATTGCCGAGTAGGCCACCAGCCCGTCCGCCGCATGCGCCGCCGTCTCCGGTCCCATCGTTGCCGGATCGAGCCTGAGCACCAGGATCTGGTTCAGCCGAGATCCGTCGCGGACCAGCTTTTGCGCCGGCTCCATCGCCCAAGCGAGTAGCGGCACCTCACCGATCTTCACGTCGGCCGCCGCGATCACGGCACCTTCATGATCGCCTTCGAAATAGATCAGCAGATCGCCGATCTGCGGGCGCATCGAACGCCTGGGATCTTCATCGTCGGCACGGCCTGTCTTCGGCAACAGGCTCACCGAGGCCGCAACAATTCCCGCCTGTAGCAGGGACCGGCGAAGTGGATCGATCGCGGCGCGGTCACGACACTGCGAACAAGGCATGGTCTCGATTGGTTTAGCGTCAGCCACTCGTCGCTCCCCGGCTGCGGTTTGGTTGCACGGGCTGGACCTTAGCCAGCGCGCAGGATCGTCAATTGTGTCGCGCTCGTAAAATCACGCAGGTCCTTGGAAGGATCGCGGAACAATTCGCGATCGAGCAGATAACGGCGCGACTCGGTGGTCTTCTCACAATGCTCGTGAATGAACACACCGCCGACCGGTTGTTCCGTCGGCGCGGGCTCCGTCTGTCGGCAGGTCCACCCCTCCTCTCCGAACCGCGCCCGGACCTGTAGTGCGAACAGGAAGGCCTTCTTGTGCAAATACAGCCGTGCGTGCGGGTCGGTGTCAATCCTGATGCCGGCCACCTGTCCGGTGTTGTCGATCAGCAGCGCAAGTTCCACCGGGTGGCCGGCCACCTGGGTCTTCTCTTCACCGCCCGGTCCCCCGTCATCATAACGGAAACTGACCGCATGGGTGCCGTCGGTTGAGGCCGGACAGGTCTGGTAGGCGTCCCAACCCGGGAGCCGCTTCTGCGCGTCGGCCGCACAGGCGAACCCTCCGTAGCCGCTGGATGGCAGCGCGGACACCGACATGCCAATACGAATGTCACGCAGATCGTTTTGCGGAGCGGCGACCGCACAGGCCGGTGCCAGAGAAGCGGCGATCATGCCGACGGCATACCTTATCGTCATGCCATCATTGCCGCGAACTGCCCGGCGCGTTTGCATCGCTTGCGGCTTCCACCTGCATATGCCGATGCGGCGGCGCTTCCGCCGAACCGGAGGCGGTCGCGTTTCGAGCTCCTTCGCCCTGTCCTGCGTAGACGTCGCAGACACGCGTTTCGCCACCAAAGAACGCCTGGCATTGAGCAAAGCTCGGTTCGCCTTTCCCTTTGATGTACGTCACCACGTATTCGGCTACCGCCGCAATATCGGCGGGACGCAACGGATGACTGGTCCCGGGCGGCATCTTGCCCTCGGGCAGGTCAGCTTCCTTCAGACCATAGCACTTGCCATCTGAATAGGCGTCAGTCTGGAAATGCGGCATTCCCGCTAGGGGTCGGCCGCAGCGGATGGTTTCCTCGATCTCGCCGAGGCTTAGTTGGGTCTGCCGCAGATTGGCCGCGGCTCCGCCATAGCTGCCACCACCGATGCCCGACCATTTGTGGCAGCCGACGCAGTTCGCCACCTTGTAGATACGCATGCCCTCATCGGAAGCAGCGGGCTGAGCCATCGCCCCGCCCGCTCCGCTCACCAACAGCCATACGCCAGCGCCGAAGGTGGCGCGCCGAAGCCCGAAGCCAATAGTCACGTCGTGGTCATCTCCTGGAAGCGATCGACCCGGGCCGAAGCGCGTATTCGGCCCAGTGTTCTGCTCAGTTCAGCGCGAACACGTAAAGGGTAGAACTGGGATGCACCGCTTTCAGTTCCGGTGTCGCCTCGACAAACCACTTATCCCAGGCGCCGCCCTGGCCAACCAGAATGGCGACATATTGCTTGCCGTCGGCGGTGAACGTCATCGGTGGCGCGCTGACCCCGCCGCCGGTGTTGAAGGTCCAGAGTTCTTGCAAGGTCTTGGCATCGAGCGCCGCGACCTTGCCATCCGGCTGGCCATAGAACACCAGGTCAGGGGTCGTCAGCAGTCCTCCCAGCATCGGGTACGGGGTCTCGTGCTTGCCGACTTCCTTGCCCGTGGTCACATCGATCGCCGTGACGCTGCCGGTTATACGCTCGGTCTCGGTCGGTCCGCCGCCGATCCAAAGGTCACGCGGCTTGGCCTTTTTTGCCGGGTCTTCCGCCTTCACGGCAACCGTGTTGCAGCTTTCGATCACCGGGATGTACCAAACCTTGAGTTCCGGATTGTAGGCGGTGGGCGGCCAGTTCTTGCCACCCATGTTGCCGGGGCAGATCAGCGTGTTGGGGTTTTCCCGGGACGGGGTGACGGCCGCATTGTATTTCTGGACATCGGCCTTCGGATCATATTCCACCGGCTTGCCGGTCTCGGCGTCCAGTCCCTTGGTCCAGTTCACCTTCTTGACGAATGGCAGGCCCCAGACAAAGTTGCCATTGTTACGGTCGACCGCGTAGGCGAAGCCGTTGCGATCCGCCTCGAGGACCAGGTTCATCGGCCGGCCGTGCACCGGGGCATCGACCAGCACATTCTCGGCCACGCTGTCATAGTCGAACGCGTCGTTCGGCGTGTGCTGATAATGCCACTTGATCTTACCGGTATCGAGATCGAGGGCCAGGGTGCTGTAGGTATAGAGATTGTCGCCGGGACGATACTGCGGATCCCAGTCGGGGCCGGGGTTGCCAACGCCCCAGAACAAGGTGTTTGTCTTGGGATCGTAACTGCCGGTCACCCAGGTCGACCCACCGCCCATTGCGGCGGCATCATAGTTGTCCTTCCAGGTTTCGCTGCCGGCCTCGCCTTTCGCCGGAATGGTATAGGTGCGCCAGACCTCCTTTTGCGTCGTCAGGTCGGTTGCCGCTATCCATCCGCGTATCCCGTATTCGGCGCCCGAGGTGCCAGAGATCACAAGATTCTTCACCACCAACGGGGCTGCGGTGATCACCTCGCCCTTATCGGGATTGGCAACCTGGCGCTGCCACAGGATTTTGCCGGTGTCCTTGTCGGTGGCGATCAAACGCCCGTCGAGCGAGTGCGACAGCACCATGCTTCCAGCCAGCGCCACGCCGCGGTTGTCAACTCCGCAGCAGGCCACCGCGCCGGCCCAGTCGTGATCGGTCTTCGGATCCATCGACCACAGCACCTTGGCCTCGCCGCCGCGGGCGTCGATCTTTGTCACCGATCCCCAGCCATCCGTCACGTACAGAAAGCCGGCCGCCGCGAGCGGCGTGCCCTCTAGGCCGCCGTGCGACCAGATGCCGCCGCCTTCGATACCGCCGAGTTGCAACGTCCAGGCAACATGCAGATTTTTGACGTTGCCCTTGTTGATCTGGTTCAGCGGGGAGAACCGTTGAGCGGAGTAATC
>Ga0170475_101115570_pt1 | contig 13873 bp, 14 predicted proteins | sample Soicark_Litter_5_FD_111474 | JGI IMG/M metagenome (GOLD analysis project Ga0170475, IMG submission 111474) | Avena fatua rhizosphere microbial communities from Hopland, California, USA. Combined Assembly of 48 SPs | reverse complement strand
GATGTCGCTCCTCCATCGCCTCGGCCTGCCGCCCAGCTATGTGCGGGCCCTGGACGCGGAGGCTGCGAGTGCCGTGTGCGGCATCGCGCTGCACCAGCCGGCGTGGTTCTATCCGCGCGGAGGCTGGGTCAATCCGGCCGGCCTGGTCCGGGCGCTGCTGGCAGACGCCGGCACTTCATGTGAGTTCCAGGGTGGGCGGCACGTTCATCGCATCGCACAGGATGGTTCCCGCTGGCAGGTGTGCGATATCGCGGGGGGCGTGATCGCCGAGTCCGACGTGCTGGTGTTGGCCAATGCGGGCGACGCCTTGCGCCTGCTCGACCGCCCCGCCTGGCCTGTCCAATCGCTACGCGGGCAGCTCACGATGGCCCCACGCCCAGCCGGCATGGTGTTGCCTGCCGTGCCCATTGCAGGCGGTGGTTATGTGATGCCCGATGTGGCGGGCCAGGTGGTGTTCGGCGCCACCTCACAGGCGGGCGACACGGATGCTGCTGTGCGGGCGGCAGACCATGCCCACAACCTCACGCAGCTGGGGCGCTTGCTGGGGCGCGCCTGGGACGGAGACCCCGAGAACTTGCAGGGGCGCACTGCGTGGCGCTGCGTGGCGGAGGACCGCCTGCCGTTGATTGGCGAGGTGCCTGACTTCGGCGCGGACCTGCCCACCGTGGAGCAGGTGCGTTTCACGCAGCGCCGTCGCGGCCTGTTCGTGTTCACCGCACTGGGTTCGCGCGGCATCACATGGAGTGCGCTCGGGGGCCAGGTGCTGGCTGCTGCCATCGCCGGCGCCCCATCGCCATTGCCGGCCAGCCTGCTCGACGCGGTGGACCCGGCGCGGTTCGTCACCCGGGCGGCACGCCGCGCGAGCGCTTCGGGCTGAACGCCCGGTCATTCATCCGGTAGAACGACCTCCGGCGGTTGAGGTGTCGGCTTCGCCTTGCGCTTCCGCGACCTCGAGGCTGCCGGGGGCGTCCCCATGCTGCTTGCGATCGGCCTTTTCCTTCAGCTTTTCTTCTTTCTTCTTCTTCTTGGTCAGCTCGCGCTGGCGCTTCTCAAATGAATAGTTGGGTTTGGCCATGGGCACATCCTTCCAGCAAGTTGCAAAAGTGGCAACAGCCCGAGCGTACGCGCTTTTCAGGCGCGACGCCCGGGAGAAGACCTAGAAAGTCATCGTCTTGACGCCTTTCGCGGTGCCTAGCAGACACACGCTGGCGCGGTTGCGCGCGAAGATGCCGACCGTGACCACACCGGGCCACTGGTTGATGTCATGCTCCATCGCGGCGGGGTCCGTGATGCGCAGGCCGTGCACGTCCAGGATATGGCAACCGTTGTCGGTCACGATCCCGTGGCGCAGGCGCGCTTGCCCCCCGAGCACCTCGAACCGGCGGGCCACCTGGGACGATGCCATAGGGATCACCTCGACCGGCAGCGGGAACGCGCCCAGCACTGGCACGAGCTTCGATTCATCGGCGATGCACACGAACCGCTCGGCCGTGTCGGCCACGATTTTCTCGCGGGTGAGCGCCGCACCGCCGCCCTTGATCATGTTGCCCTGGTGGTCGATCTCATCGGCACCGTCGATGTACACCGGAATGCTCGCAACCGTGTTGCTGTCCAGCACCGTGATGCCGTGCGCGCGCAGGCGCTCGGTACTCTTTTCGCTGCTGGAGACCGCGCCCCGGATGCGCTCCTTCATCGTGGCGAGTGCATCGATGAAGCAGTTCACCGTGGAGCCGGTGCCCACGCCCACCACGGCGCCCGGCACCACGTGGGCCAGCGCAGCCTGGCCGACCAGCATCTTCAGTTCATCTTGGGTCATGAAAACTCGGGTTTGAGACAATGGCGCCATTATCCAAGACCCCGCCCATGGCCTTCGTCCCATACGCCCTCACCCGTCCGTTCCTGTTCGGTCTCGATCCCGAACTTGCCCATGAAATCACGCTGCGAACCCTCGCGAGTATCCAGCACACCCCCCTGATGTGCGCTGTCGCGCAAAGGCGTGTCGACAGCCCCGTCACCGTGGCTGGGCTCGTGTTCCCGAACCGCGTCGGTCTTGCCGCAGGCCTCGACAAGAATGGCCGTTGCATCGACGCCTTCGGCGCCATGGGCTTCGGATTCGTCGAGGTAGGCACCGTGACGCCGAAGGCGCAACCGGGGAACCCGAAACCGCGCATGTTCCGCCTGCCCGAGGCGCAGGGCCTGATCAATCGCCTGGGCTTCAACAACGACGGCCTGGACGTGTTCATCGCCAACGTGCGCCGCAGCCGCTTCCGCGGGCAAGGCGGCATCCTCGGCTTGAACATCGGCAAGAACGCCGCCACGCCCATCGAGCGTGCCGCGGACGATTACGTGACCGGCCTCGATGGCGTGTACCCCCATGCGGACTATGTGACCGTCAACATTTCGTCGCCCAACACGAAGAACCTGCGCGAACTGCAGTCCGACGCGGCGCTGGACGGGCTGCTCACCACGCTCGAGGCACGCGGCCGCGACCTTGCCACGCGGCACGGCCGGCACGTGCCCATCTTCGTGAAGATCGCCCCCGACCTGGACGACACCCAGGTGCAGTTGATCGCACGCACGCTGAAAAAAACCGGCATGAATGGTGTGATTGCCACCAACACCACCATCGCCCGGGACGCGGTTCGTCATTTGCCGCACGGCCAGGAGCTGGGCGGCCTGTCCGGCTCTCCGGTGTTCGAAGCCAGCAACCGCGTGATCGCTCAGCTTCGCTCTGAACTGGGTTCTGGCTTTCCGATCATCGGTGCCGGGGGCGTGATGTGCGGTGCCGACGCACAAGCCAAGATCGCGGCCGGAGCGGACCTTGTGCAGGTCTACACCGGCTTCATCTACAAGGGGCCGGCGCTCGTCCCCGAAGTTGCCCGGGCGACAGCCGCGCGCTGATCCGCCCGGAGGGCGGGCCGCTGCGCTTTGTGACACACTCGGGTGGCACGTTCACGACGCCTGGAGTCGTCATGGCGAACATCTTGCGCAGGGCCTGGGCCCGCTGGTTGGTGGTGATGTTGGTGGCGCAGTTCGCGCTGCTCGGCGCCTGCGGTTCATTGCCCACCATCGTGCCCGACCTGTCGCGCAAAGACGCGCGGCCCCTTGCCGTCGAAGGCGCCACCGGCCCACTGACCGCGGCCCAGAGCAAGGTCGTGCTGGCCCGCCTCGAAGCGGGCGGCAAGCCCACCAGCATCTTCGACCGCCACCTGGCGTTCGAGCAGGCGGTGGCCGGCACCCCCCTCGTGATCGGCAACCGTGTGACGCTGCTGGTCGACGGGCCCGACACCTACAGGGCGATGTTCGCTGCCATGCAAGGCGCGCGGGACCACATTAACCTCGAGTCCTACATCCTGGAGGATGACGAGACCGGCCAGCAGTTCGCCAATGCCCTCATCGCCAAGCAGCGTGCCGGCGTGCAGGTCAACGTGATGTACGACAGCGTGGGCTCCATCGGCACGAGGCCCGAATTTTTCCAGCAGCTGCGCGATGCCGGCATCCGCACCCTCGAGTACAACCCGGTGAACCCGCTCACGGCCAAGGCCGGGTGGGACGTCAACGAACGCGACCACCGCAAGGTGCTCATCGTGGACGGCCGGACGGCGTTCGTCGGCGGCATCAACATCAGCGGCGTCTACGAGGGGGGTTCGTTCAGCAAGCCGCCTACGCCCCCCAAGCGCCACGGGAAGACGGACGACGAGCCGCCATGGCGCGACACTCACTTGCAGATCGACGGTCCGGTGGTGGCCGATTTCCAGCGCATGTTCCTGGACACCTGGAGCCGGCAGGGAGGTGATCCGCTCGCGTCAGGTGCGTATTTTCCGCAGCTCCATACGATGGGCAACGACGTGGTGCGCGCGATCGCCAGTTCGCCGAAGGATTCGTACAGCCTGATCTACGCCACGCTGATTTCGGCAATCGACAGCGCCGAATCGGACGTTCTGATCACCATCGCCTACTTCGTGCCCGATCCACAACTGATGACAGCGCTGAAGGCGGCTGTCGCCCGCGGCGTGAAAGTCACGCTGATCCTGCCCAGCAAGTCCGATTCAACGCTCGTCTTCCATGCGGGCCGGGCGTCGTACACCGAACTGCTCCAGGCTGGCATTCACATCCATGAGCGCAAGGGTGCGCTGCTGCACGCGAAAACCGCGCTGATTGATGGCGTCTGGAGCACCATCGGCTCCACCAACCTCGATTGGCGCAGCTTCCTGCACAACCTGGAGATCAATGCCGTGGTCCTCGGCCCTGCCTTCGGCGGACAGATGCGTGCCCTGTTCGACCGGGACCTGGCCGAATCCAACGAGATCAGTCTCGAGGCCTGGCAACAGCGCAGCATCGGGCTGCGCATCAGCGAGGCGCCCAGCAAGGCGTGGGAATACTGGCTCTGACGCAGAGCAGCGGAACCCCGCAGCCGCAAGTGAACTCAATCTTCCATGCCAATGAAAACCACGTTGCCCTTGCGCGCCTTGGTCGCGGCAGTCGCGCTGGCGTTGAGCACGGTTGTGCCAGCGGAGGGCGACTCTGGGGCGGCGCTGAAGGCGCGGTATGTGACGCTCCAGCCTGTCCTCGAACACAACGTATTCGGACGGCCGCTGCACGTCGAATCCACTGAGACGTCCGGCGCCTTGAAGAGCGACGTCCATGCCATCGTCGAACACCCCTTCGCGGAGGTGGCCAGTGCGTTGGCGTCGCGTGACAGCTGGTGCGGAATCCTGATCCTGCCATTCAACATCAAGCAATGCCTGGCGCCTCCGGACGGGCGCACGGTGACCGTGCGGATCGGGCGAAAGTTCGACCAGCCCCTCGAAGACGCGTATCAGGTCAACTTCACTTTCCGCGAGGTCCACCAGGCCGCCGACCACCTCGAAGTCCAGTTGAACGCGGCTGACGGCCCTCTCGGTACCTACGACCATCGCATCACGGTGGAGGCCATTCCGATTGATGCGCAGCGCTCATTCATCCGGCTGTCGTACGCCCACGGATACGGGGTCGCCGCGCGAGCGGCCATGCAGGCGTACCTGGCCACCGTCGGCAGCAGCAAGGTGGGTTTCAGCGTGTCCGGGCGCACCGCCAAGGGAGAGCCGGTGTACGTGGGCGGCGTGCGCGGGGTGATCGAGCGCAACGCCATGCGCTACTTCCTGGCGATCGATGCCTACCTGAACGCGCCCACCGACGCCGAGCGACGCATGCGCGACTGGTTCGCAGCGTCGGAGCGGTACCCACGCCAACTGCATGAGATGGAACAGGCAGCCTACATCAGCATGAAACGCCGAGAGATGAGCCGCCAGGAAAAGGCGGGAGCGTGACCCCGCGGGGGCACGACGTCCCGGCAACATCACGCCCGCTGGCCGCGGTGGGTCTCAGTGCAGTGGCACCCCGGTCTTGGCCTGCAGTTCCTCTCGCGTGACGCCGGGCGCGATCTCAACGATCTTCAGCCCCTGAGGCGTCACATCGAGTACCGCCAGGTCGGTGATGATTCGATTGACCACACCCACGCCAGTCAGCGGCAGCGTGCACGACGGGAGGATTTTCAGATCGTGCGTGCCGTCCTTCTTGCGAGCCACGTGCTCCATCAGCACGACCACACGCCCGACGCCGGCCACGAGGTCCATCGCCCCCCCCATTCCCTTGACCATTTTCCCGGGGATCATCCAGTTGGCCAGGTCGCCCTGGGCACTGACCTGCATGGCGCCGAGGATGCTGAGGTTGATCTTGCCGCCGCGGATCATCGCGAAGCTGTCGTGCGAACCGAAGATCGACGAGCCGGGCATGGTGGTGACGGTCTGCTTGCCGGCGTTGATGAGGTCGGCATCGACCTCGGCTTCCGTGGGGAACGGGCCGATGCCCAGCATGCCGTTCTCGCTTTGCAGCCACACCTCCATGTCGGCCGGGACATGGTTGGCGACGAGTGTCGGCAAGCCGATGCCGAGGTTCACATAAAAGCCATCCTGCAACTCGCGGGCGGCGCGGTCAGCCATTTGTTCGTGGGTCCAGGCCATGGTGTCAGACTCCTGCTTTGGCGTTCGTTTCGCGGAGGGTGCGCTTTTCGATGCGCTTCTCAGGCGTGGCGTTCAGCACGATGCGGTGCACGTAGATGCCCGGCAGGTGCACACTGTCCGGGTCGAGCGAGCCAGTGGGCACGATCTCCTCCACTTCCACGATCGTCAGCTTGCCGGCCATGGCCACCGCCGGGTTGAAGTTGCGCGCCGTGCGGCGGAACACGAGGTTGCCGCTGCGGTCGGCCTTGTGCGCCTTCACGAGGCTGACTTCCGGCAGCAGCGCGCGTTCCATCACGTACACCGAACCGTCGAACTCCCGGGTTTCCTTGCCTTCGGCGACGAGCGTGCCGACGCCAGTTTTCGTGAAGAACGCCGGGATGCCGGCCCCGCCCGCCCGCAGCTTCTCGGCCAGCGTGCCCTGCGGTGTGAATTCGATCTCGAGTTCGCCGGCCAGGTACTGGCGCTCGAACTCCTTGTTTTCCCCAACGTAGCTCGAGATCATTTTCTTGATCTGGCGGGTTTCGAGGAGCTGGCCGAGACCGAAGCCGTCGACGCCGGCGTTGTTGGAAATCACCGTGAGGTTCTTCTTGCCGGAATCCCGGAGCGCCGCAATGAGCGCCTCCGGAATGCCGCACAGGCCGAAGCCCCCCACCGCCAGCAGTTGTCCATCGCGAACGACGCCATCGAGTGCCGCCGCCGCGCTGGGGTAGACCTTGTTCATCACCGCCTCCTGAACGAAAAATAATGAGAACCGCCAAGCAACAGCGTACTACGTAACGGATTAAGTATTCATTACGTAGAATTGATTAAGCACATGCCCAACATCGACCTCGACTACCGCACTGCCTTCGACCTGGCGCCCATAGGCCTGGTGATTTCGCGCCATCGCCTGATGATCGACTGCAACCAGCAGGTGCTCGAGATGTTCGGTGCAGAACGGGCCCAGCTGGTGGGGCAGTCGTTCGAGTTGCTGTACCCGACCCACGCCGAGTTCGAGCGCACCGGAGAACGCATCACGGCCAGCCTCGGCACGCATGGACGCTACGCCGACGAGCGGGTGATGAAGCGCGTGGACGGCGCCAGGCGAGGCGAACTCTTCTGGTGCCACGTCGCCGGCCGCGCGCTGGACCCCGCAGAGCCGCACGCCGCCGGCATCTGGTCATTCGAGGATCTGTCTGCACAACGCCAACTCAAGGCCGACTTGACGCCCCGCGAACGCGAAATTGCCGCGTTGCTGATCGATGGCCTCACCAGCAAGCTGATCGGCAAGCGTCTGGCGATCAGCCCGCGCACCGTCGACGTCTACCGCAGCCGGCTGATGCGCAAGTACGCCGCCGTGACCACCCACGAGCTCGTGCACAAGCTGTTGAGCGGGTGAACCCGGTACGCCGATTGCTCGAATCGCCGACCATGCCCGTGACCACCCGCTACGCTTCCGTGGAACCACCGCGCGAAGAAATCGACGCTTTGCCCGGCCCTTCGGTCATCGAATTCGGCGTCCCATGGTGCGGCCATTGCCAGGCGGCGCAGCCGGCACTGGCCGCCGCATTGGCCGACCGGCCGGGTGTTCGCCACCTGAAAATCGAGGATGGGCGCGGACGCCGGCTGGGGCACTCTTATGGCATCAAGCTGTGGCCCACGCTTGTCGTGTTGCGCGACGGCCGGGAAGTCGCCCGCGTCGTGCGTCCCACAGGGCAGCACGAAATCGAGGACGCACTGGCTCAGGCGGCTGGCTGAATCACGATGGACCGCCGCGGGCTCTCCGTCCGCGTGCGGAGCTGGCCACAGCCGCCGTCCACGTCCTGCCCGGCCGACTGGCGCAGCCGCGCCAGCACGCCGCGCCGGTTCAAATGGTTCGACATTGCCGCGGCCCGTTCCCACGACGGGCGGCGATAGCCGGTGCCCTCTGTGGTGTTGTACGGAATCATGTTCATGATGGCGTACTTGCCCGACAGCAGCTTCACGATGCCGTCGAGCTCCTCATCGGTATCGTTGACGCCTTCGAGCAAGGTCCATTGGTATTGGATGGGGTAACCGGTGGCTCGCGCGTACCGCTCGCCTTCGGCCACCAGGTCGGCCGGATCGATGCGCGGTGCACGCGGCAACAATTTCGCCCTCAATTCCGGCCGCGTGGTGTGCAGCGACAGCGCCAGCGCTGGCTTGACGGTGCCAAGCGGCAACCGCTCGAAGACGCGCGCATCGCCCACGGTCGACAACACCAGGTTCTTGTGGCCGATGCCCCCGGCCGTGCCAAGCAGTTCGATGGCTTCCAGAACATTATCGAGGTTGTGGGCCGGCTCCCCCATGCCCATGAACACCACCTTTTTCACGGGCCGGCGCAGACGCGCCAACACGACTTGCGCCACGATCTCGGCGCTGCCGACCTGGCGCAGCAGGCCATCGCGGCCCGTCATGCAAAAGAGGCACCCCACGGCGCAGCCCACTTGCGTGGACACACACACCCCGTCACGCGGCAGCAGCACGCTCTCCACCGTCTGGCCATCGGCCAGCTCGACGAGCAGACGCGATGAGCCATCTTCCGCTGGATGCTCGGAACGCACCTGCGCCAAGGCCGCCAATTCCAAAGTGAGTTCCGGCAGTACCGAGCGGAGGCTGGCCGGCAGGAAATCTTCAGGCTTGCGGCGACCGCTGCCCTGTCCCTGTGCGGTGGCCCACAGACGGAGTACGCGAAATTCGTGGCACGGTTTGGCGCCGTGCGCCCGCAAGCGTTGACGGAGAAGCTCGATGCGCATCAAGGTGCCAGTGTCGTTTCCGAAGTGTCGGTCAGTCGCCGCGATGGATCCCCAGTTCGGCGCAGAGCCTGTCAACGAGAGTCCGCAGGGCGTCGAGCTCGCGCTGCATGGAAAATTGCTGGGCCTTCAGCGCTGCCAGTTCGCTGGCGGCCACGAAATCCGCCGATTCGGGGGCGGCAGGCAACGCGGCAAGGTCGATGCCGCCGGCGAGCAGGTGTGCCCACCGGGCTTCTCGTGCGCCCGGGGCGCGTGGCAGCTTTACCGTGAGCGGTCCGCCCTTTTCTTCCGACCGATCAGCCAGCTCCTCAAGGAAAGCTTCCACCGACGACACGTCCGCGAACCGGTGCAGCCGCTCGCTGTTGCCGCGCAGCTCGGAGCTGGTCTGCGGCCCCCGCAGCATCAGCACCGCAAGCAGCGCCACGGCCGCACCCGGCAGCGCCATGGCCCGTGCCATGTTGTGCTCGTACCGCGTGACACGCGAGCCACTCGATTCAAACACCAGGTGGAGCGCCTTCAGGGCATCCACGGCCGCCTGCACTTCGGCTTCCGATGCGTTGAGCACCGGGTCGCGCGCCGTCTTCTGGTTGCAGCCTGCCGTCAACGCATTGAGCGAAAGCGGGTAGCTGTCGGGCACGGTGTGCGCCTTCTCGACCAGGACTGCGAGCACCCGGGCTTCCAGCAGAGACAACGGCCTCATGTCAGATCGCGAACCCGTCGTCGGCCTGGATCACCGCGCCATTGATGAAGTGGCTCTCGTTGGAGCAAAGCATCATCAACACCGCGTCGAGGTCCTTGGGTTGGCCGACGCGTTTACGCGGCATCGTCGCGATCAGCTTCTGGCCCTGTTCTGTCTGCCAGTGGTGATGGTTGACCTCGGTATCGATGTACCCGGGGCAAAGGGCGTTCACGTTGATGCCGTGGCGGCCCCACTCGAGCGCCATGGCGCGGGTCATCTGCACCAGCGCTGCCTTGCTCATCGCATACACACCGACTTGGCTCAGAGGCCGCAGTGCGGCAATCGATGCAATGTTGACGATGCGCCCGCCGGTGAACGTGCCGGGCGCTGCACCACTGGCGCGGGCCAGCATGCGCTTGCCCACCTCCTGCGCCACGAAGAAGGCGCCCTTGGTGTTGGTGTCCATCACGTAGTCGTAGTCCTCCGGGGACACGTCGGTGATCTTTTGCGTGGTGCTCACGCCCGAGTTGTTCACGAGGATGTCGATCGTGCCCATTTCGGTCTCGGCGTGAGCCACCGCGGCCTTGATGCTGTCGTGGTCGGTCACGTCGAGTGTCACCACGTGCGCGTCGCCACCCGACGCTTCAATCTCCGCCCGCAGCGTCTTGAGCCGTTCGACGCGTCGCCCGGCCAGCACCACCGCCGCGCCGGCCGAGGCGAGCGTTTTCGCGAACTGCGTGCCCAGCCCGCTCGATGCACCGGTGACCAGAGCCACGCGCCCGGACAAATCGATGCTGTAGCTCATGCGTTTCTCCTCATTCATGTCGTTCATCAGCGAGCGATGAAGATATCACGCGCACCGGCCAAACCGGTGTGCCGAAACGATAGAACGATCGTTCGATTTTTATGCCTTCCCCAATTTAGAATGGAAGGCAACGATTCGAGCTCGACTCAAGGAGACTGTGCATGACCCCCTCGGAAATCCTGGCCCAGTACGGACCGCGCGAGGCCATGGCATACGATGTCGTCGTGGTCGGCGCAGGACCGGCCGGCCTGGCCACTGCCATCCGGCTGAAGCAACTCGCCGCGATGCAGGAGAAAGAAATTTCCGTGGTCGTGCTGGAAAAGGGTTCCGAGCCGGGCGCCCACATTCTGAGCGGGGCTGTGATGGACCCCCGCGCACTCACGGAGCTGATCCCCGACTGGAAGGAAAAAGCCGCGCCGCTGAACCAGCCGGTGACGTCCGACGAGGTGATGTGGCTCACCAAGACGGGGGCGCTCTCGTTTCCGAAATGGGTGATTCCGCAGAACTTCCACAACGAAGGCAATTACGCCATCAGCCTGGGCAACGTGGTGCGTTGGCTGGCGCAGCAAGCCGAGGGTCTCGGCGTAGAGATTTTCCCCGGCTTTCCTGCAGCCGAAGTGCTCTACAACGAGGACGGCAGCGTCAAGGGCGTGGCCACCGGGAACCTCGGCATCGGCAAGAACGGGCTCCCCAATGACAACTTCCAGCTTGGCATGGAACTGCACGGGAAGTACACGGTGTTCGCCGAAGGCGCCCGCGGCCACCTCGGCAAGCAGCTCATCGGCAAGTACAAGCTCGATGCCGGGCGCGACCCGCAGGCGTACGCCATCGGCGTGAAGGAGCTTTGGGAGATCGACCCGGCCCAGCACCGGCCGGGACTCGTGATCCACACCGCCGGCTGGCCCATGGCCGATGACACCTACGGCGGCGGATTCATGTACCACCTTGAGGACAACAAGGTCACGCTCGGCCTGGTCACCGGCCTCGACTATGCGAACCCCTGGATCAGCCCGTTCGAGGAGATGCAGCGCTGGAAGACTCACCCGGCGATCCTCAAGTACCTGGAAGGCGGCAAGCGCCTGGGCTACGGCGCCCGTGCCATCACGACCGGCGGGCTGTTGAGCCTGCCCAAGCCCGTGTTCCCGGGCGGCTGCCTCGTGGGCTGCGATGCAGGCTACCTCAACGGCGCGCGCATCAAGGGCAGCCACGCTGCCATCAAGAGCGGCATACTCGCCGCCGATGCCATGTTCGCGGCCATCACAGCCGGCCGGCAGCACGATGAATTGGCCGCGTACCCGGAGGCCTTCGAGAAGAGCTGGCTGTATGACGAACTGCACGCCTCGCGCAACTTCAAGGCCTGGTTCAAGCTCGGCAACATGATGGGCGCGCTGATGAACGCCGTCGAGTATTTCTTGCTGCCGTTGCTGGGCATCAAGACGCCGCCATGGACCAAGCGGCGCTCCATTCCGGACCACGCGGCGCTGCGCCCGGCGTCGGAGTTTCCGCAAATCGTGTACCCGAAGCCGGACGGCAAGATCACATTCGACCGCCTGAGCAGCGTGTTCGTCAGCAACACGAACCACGAAGAGCAACAACCTTCTCACCTGACGCTCAAGGACAGCGGGGTACCGGTGACCGTCAACCTCGCGAAGTACGCGGGCCCCGAGGCCCGCTACTGCCCAGCCGGTGTTTACGAGTTCGTCAAGAACGAAGACAACACCGATCGATTGCAGATCAATGCGCAGAACTGCGTGCACTGCAAGACCTGCGACATCAAGGACCCCACGCAGAACATCGTGTGGGTGACGCCTGAAGGCGGCGGCGGGCCGAATTACTCGGGCATGTGACTCCGCGCTTGAACGAGCAACGGCCCTGAAGGGCCGTTTTTCGGGAACATCACCTGCGCAGCTTTGCGGCAGCGCGAAACCTCCTGGCGACGTCCCGAGCGCCCCGGCACGCTCGGGACACTGCAGTGCATCAGTTGGCCGGTGCCGTCACTGCTGCTTCTGGTAGACACGCACCCAGTCGATTTGCATTTCCTGCGGGAAGGCCGCGTCGTCGATGCCATGGCGGCCGGCCCACGCCCCGCCCACCGCAAAATTCAGCAGGATGTGCGCCGGGCCTCCGAGCTTGCCGTCGTCATAGTTCCATGTGGCCGCCCGGGTGTAGATCTTCTGGCCGTCGACGTACATCGTCACCGTGTTGGGCGTCCACTCGCACCCGATCACGTGGAAGTCGTCGCTGAAGTTGAACGGGGCGCGCCAGTACGTGTATTGCGTATTAAAGGCCGCGTCGCTGTAAAAGACTTCGGACGGCTTGCGGTTCATCGTGATCACGTTCGAATGGATCATGTTCGAGGTGTCTTCGACGCCGTTGTTGGCGTACTCGAAGATGTCGATCTCGGGCGGCCAGCTGAGGCGCCCCGTCTCCGACACGTCGGAGTTGAGCCAGAACGCAGGCCACACGCCTACACCGGCCGGCATCTTCACACGCGTTTCGTAGTAGCCGTAGCGGGACGTCCAATCCGAGCGGACCATGCCCGACTCGTAGTTGATGCCATCCGGATCGGTGGACGACACCTTCCGCGCCACGAGGCTCAGCACGCCGTTGGCGACACGGTGGTTGTCGTTGTCGCGATAGCGCTGCTTCTCGTCGTGCAGGCGGTCGGCCGTGCCGTTGTTGTAGATCATGCGGGTGTGCCACTTCGCTCGGTTCAGCGTGGTGCCATTGAACTCGTCGTTGAACACCATCTCATAGCCGCCCTCCGGCAGGATCGAGGCTGAAGGAGACTCGATCGGCTCGGTGGTGGCGATGGCCGGGCGCATCTTCATCGAGATCGTGTCCACGACCGTGCGCGAACCGTTGGCGAGAATACTCAGTTCACCCCTGGTGTACACGGGGGCCGTGAATTCGAACTCGTAGTCCTTCCAGGCCGTGCCCTTGACCGTCGCCTGGTACGTGCGAAACGATTCGTTGTACGGCGGAATCTGGAATTTCATGGCGACCGTGGTCGTGCCTGTCGCATTCTCGTTGCGCGCGCGGAGTTTTACCGTGTATGAAGCGCCCGGCACGAGGGTGTTCTGGGCGTACCGCTGCGTTGCGCGCCAACCGACGTTGAGCGACTTGCCGCCCGGGCGCTGGGTGCTGTTCACGAGCACGGCATCACCCACAGTCCAGTTGTTCAGGCCGTCGGCGAACAGGTTGTTGAGCACCATTTCGTCCGGCACCATGGTGTACGACTTGATGGTGCTTTCAGGCGCCGCAACCGTCTTGGTGGAATCAGAGGTGTCAGCAGCCGCCTCGGCCTCGGCGACCCGTGTGGCCGTTTCGGGGATGGGGTCGGACACGGCGCCGTCGCCGCCGCCGCAACCGGCGACCAAGAGGGCCGCGATCAGCGTGGAGGCAACTGAGGCCGGGAGGCGTGCAGGGAGGAGCTTCATGCGGGTAGATCCGATTCGTTGGACAACAGCGGCAGTCACACGAACAGCACGGAAGACGGCCTCTGCCCCTTTTTTCGGCAAGGCCCCGCAGCCCCAACACCGCAATTCGGTAAGTGAATGAGACGACGCAAACAGTCGGTGAACCGCGTGACGGAATGCCGCGCATGTGGGCTCGGAGGTACACTACGAATCGTCAG
>Ga0170475_128560914_pt1 | contig 13875 bp, 17 predicted proteins | sample Soicark_Litter_5_FD_111474 | JGI IMG/M metagenome (GOLD analysis project Ga0170475, IMG submission 111474) | Avena fatua rhizosphere microbial communities from Hopland, California, USA. Combined Assembly of 48 SPs | reverse complement strand
GGGTGTGGGAAATCAGTTTTTTGGAAGGGCTACTTCCGGGTGGCGTCGCGGACCGCGTCCTTGACGTCGCCGACAACCTTGCGGGCGCTGCCCTTTGCCTTGTCGAGCTTGCCTTCGCTTTGCAGCTTGCTATCGCCGGTCGCGCCGCCGACCGCGTCCTTCGCGGCCCCTTTGATTTTGTCACCCGCGCCCTTGACGTGTTGCTCGTCCACTTTGGTTCTCCCTATGTTGAGATCGGCAGGGGAACGCGGACATGATCAGGCGGTTCCGCGCGTCAAACCGCGCTCAAGCCACCGTCAAGAACTAAAGCGTGGCCGGTCATGAAGCTGTTTTCACGACTGCAAATCCACAGCATCGCTTGCACGATTTCTTCGGGTCGCGCGAAACGGCGCATCGGCATATTCGAGACGATGCGCTGCGTCGCCGCGTCCGCGCCGCCGCGCATCTGATCGAGCATGCCGGCCAGCATGTGAGTTTCGGCAAAGGCGGGGCAGATCGCGTTGATGCGGATGCCCTTGCGCGCATATTCGCCGGCGGCGCTTTTGGTGAGCCCGACGACTCCGTGCTTGGCGGCGGAGTAGGCCGCGAGCAGCGGCGCGCCGACGACACCGGCAACGGACGACACGTTCAGAATCACGCCAGAATTCTGCCGCTCCATAATCGGCAGCTGATGCTTCATCGCAAGGAAGACGCCGAAGACATTTACCGCAAGCATCTGCTGCATCACGGTATCGTCCGTCTCGGTGATTTTCGTGAAGGCGTGCGCGACGCCGGCATTGTTGATCGCGACGTCGAGGCGGCCGTACGCGTCAGTCGCGTGTGCGACGAGATGCCGGTGCGTTGCGTCCTCGCTGACATCGCCGGCTTCGATGAGGACGTCCGCGCCATGTAGGCTCGACTTCAGCTCTTCCAGCTTCTTCGCATCTAGATCGCAGAGCACGAGCTTCGCGCCGGCGCGCGCAAACTCGGCCGCGGCGAGACGGCCGAACCCGCCGGCCGCGCCGGTGATGAGAACGACCTGATCTTTGTAATCGAACTGCATTCAGACGCGCTCGCGCGCCTTGAGCGATATGCCGGCGGCACGTGCCGCGGCCTCGACAAACTTGTTCGTCTGCTGGAAGGCGCCGGTCAGCATCTTCTGGCGTGACGGATCGGAGATTTCGTCAAAGCGCGCCGCGACTTCTTCCGGCGTACGCTGATCCGCCCGGATATGGATGCCCTCGGTCTCATAGATCAGCGTGCGCGCGAAGCCGCCCGCGCCGGCGCAGAGAATGACACGCGATGGCGCGTCCTCGCTGACGAGATAGAGTAGGGCGGGCGTGATCGATTCCGGGGTCATCAGCGCCAGAGCATCCGGCGGGATCAGGTCCTCAGTCATCCGCGTCGCCGCCGTCGGCGAGAGCACATTGATCCGGATGTTGTTCCGCTCGCCTTCGAGATGCAGAACGTTCATCAATCCGATCATCGCCGTCTTGGCCGCGCCATAGTTCGACTGGCCGAAATTGCCGTAGATGCCGGAGGAGGAGGTGGTGAAAACCACGCGCCCATAATTCTGCGTCCGCATGATCTCCCACACCGCTTTGGTGCAGACGACGCTGCCCCAGAGATGCACGTCGAGCACAGTGCGAAAATCCGCGAGGTCCATCTTGCTAAGCGACTTATCGCGCAGGATGCCGGCATTGTTGACGAGAATGTCGATGCGCCCCCATTTTTGCATCGCCTCCTCCACCATCTCCTGCACCGCGGCCGCCTCGCTCACGTTGGCGGCATTGGCGATGGCCTCGCCGCCTTGCGCTTTGATCTCCGCAACGACCTTCTCAGCCGCTCGCGAGGAGCCGCCGGTGCCATCGCGCCGCGCACCCAAATCATTGACCACCACCTTGGCGCCCCGGCTGGCAAGGCCGAGTGCATGGGCGCGGCCAAGGCCGTTGCCGGCGCCGGTAACGATCGCCACGCAGCCATCGAAGCGGATGGTCATCTCTCACGTTCTCCATTGGTGAAAGGCGCTCGTCCTAGGAGCGAGACATTCCCGATACAATGAAGCGGCCGTCTGCCGAACGCAAACCAGTTCGCGCCCCAACGGACCTTTCCGACCCTACCCTGCTGTTCTACGTGCGGCGCAAAGTGAATACGTTGTTGCGCATCGCGCGGCTGGAAGGACCGGGAATCATTTGCTCGATGGAACCGGGATGAATGCCCGATTCCCGCGCCTCTTCTTCCGTGATCAGCGCCCGCTCAATCAAGGTGCTATATAATTCGCGCAAGGTCAGGTGGGCCGCGATGGCTATGTAGACGTCGTCCCACATCTCGGCTTCTTCCAGTATCGAGACGATCATTCGTGCCCAGGCGACCAGTCGATCCCGATCAGCCATGATACTCTCCCAATTTTGGGGACAGCATCAGGTCGATGAAGCATTAGATGCAATTAGGTATTTTTGGCATTTCTCCGGCGCGCTCAGTGCAGGACCGGAGGCGTGCCGCGGGCCGGATTTTCGTTGACGATCACCGGGCCCGGAATATTTCCGATGCGGCGAACCTCCGCCAAGGCGTCCTGCCGAATTTCGACGTGGACTGCGAGGAAGGGCTGGCCGCCGATGTCCTTGGGAAGGCCAAGCGGCCGCACGGCAAATCCGGCATGTCGCATGACAGCCAGTCGCGGCATCTGGATAACTGCAGTGCAGGACGTGATGCCCCTGGCGAAGCAGAATTCATGCATGGCTGCGCCGAGCTCGTAATACACGCCGCTGTCGCGCTTGTCCCGCACGATAAAAATGCGCGACCGTTCCAAAATGTCAGGAGCCTGCGGGACTTCGCCTTCGACAAGCTGGGGAAAGCGTTCAAAAGCATGTGTGGCCGCGTCGTTGGGTAAAGCCGGAAGTCGGCAATGACCCGATCGCCTTCTGCCGCAAGGATATAGATTGCCTCTTCGTCGTCGTATTGATCCATTTCGTAGGTCGAGCGGCGCCCGAATTCCTTCCAACCTTTTTCCTTTACGAAGATGGCGTGCCGTATCTGAAACTGCTGCTCGACGAAGGAGGGGTACAAAGCCCGATTCTCTGGCGTAATGGCGTAAATCATGCGCGACCCCTCAGTTGCTCTGAGGCATGACGCAACCTGAGGCGAGTAAGGTACTTATTTTGCTAAACGGCAATATGCCTTATTAAACGGCAATATGGCGTTCGGCCAGGGCCACGGGCACGGCCTGAGCCTTCGTCGCGCTTCGCAGCCCCCGGGCTGGAAGCGCGCTCACCCTGCTGCCGCGCTCCTTCCGGCACTTCCCTCTGGTACATTGCTTGCTAAACTGCCAGGAGGGACGGGTTGAGCAGGCATGCAGTATTTCGATGAGATGACCTTGCCCGACGGCTCTATTCGAGACGTCTATCAGCGTGTCGCGCAGTGGCTCTCAAATTCCCCCGCCGAACTGCTGGAGTCCCGCCGTTCCCAGGCCGAACTCCTCTTCCGGCGAATAGGCATCACCTTCGCGGTCTACGGCGATAAGGATGCCGCCGAGCGGCTGATCCCGTTCGATATCATCCCGCGCATGATTTCACGGGCCGAATGGACGAAGCTCGAAGCCGGTCTCATCCAGCGCGTCAAGGCGCTGAACATGTTCCTTGCTGACATTTACGGCGATCGCGAAATCCTCGCCGCCGGTAAAGTTCCTGCCGATCTTATCTATCGCAACGCCTATTTCCGGCCGGAGATGAGTGGGCGGCGCGTGCCGCACCACATTTACGTGCATATTGCCGGCATCGACATTGTGCGCGTCGATGGTGACAAATTCTACGTCCTCGAAGATAATGCGCGCACACCTTCGGGTGTCTCCTACATGCTGGAAAATCGCGAGGTGATGATCCGCCTCGCGCCCGATCTTTTCGCCGATCACCGCGTCGCCCCGGTCGAGAATTATCCTGATGCGCTGCTCGCGACGCTGCGGTCGGTGGCGCCACGAAACATAAACTCAGAGCCGACAATCGCGTTGTTGACTCCCGGCCAGTTCAATTCGGCTTATTACGAGCACTCGTTCCTCGCCGACAAACTCGGCGTCGAGCTGGTCGAAGGACGCGACCTCCTGGTGCGCGACGACACCGTCTATATGCGTACCACCGAAGGTCCGCGCCGCGTCGACGTAATTTATCGTCGCATCGACGACGATTTCCTCGATCCGCTCGCCTTCCGGCCGGATTCGGTGCTCGGCGTACCGGGTCTCGTCAGCGCTTATCTCGCAGGTAACATCACGCTTGCCAACGCGGTCGGCACCGGCATTGCCGACGACAAGGCGATCTACACCTATGTGCCCGATATCATCGAGTTCTATCTCGGCGAAAAGCCGCTCCTGCAGAATGTCCCGACCTGGCGCTGCCGCGAGGCGGATTCGCTTGCCTATGTGCAGGAGCATTTGAGCGAACTCGTCGTAAAGGAAGTGAACGGCTCCGGCGGCTACGGCATGCTTGTCGGTCCGCACGCAACGTCCGAACAGATTTCGCTGTTCAGCAAGAAGCTCACCGCCGATCCCGAAAATTTCATCGCCCAGCCGACGCTCGCGCTCTCGACCTGCCCCGCCTCGTTCTCGCACGGGGTCGCGCCGCGGCACGTCGATCTCAGACCTTTCATCCTCTCCGGCTCCGACGGTGTCCGCGTCGTGCCTGGCGGCCTCACGCGCGTCGCTCTGAAGGAGGGCTCCCTCGTCGTCAATTCGAGCCAGGGCGGCGGCACCAAGGACACCTGGATTGTCGAGGACAATCTGATCGAGATGAGTCCTGAGCAAAGCCAGAGCCGATCCTTTGGCGCTGGCCAATCGCAATCTCAAGAGCAGGCTTTTGTGGGCAGCCACGGCCAGTCGCAGAGTCAGGGCTGAACGCCCGTGCTGGCTCGCACCGCGGACAATCTGTACTGGCTCTCGCGCTACGTGGAACGCGCCGATTTTCTCGCCCGCATCATCGAGGCAACGCAGCGTCTGGCTGCCGTGCCGCGCGCCTCGGGTAAGGACGAAACGGAATGGGAAAGCGCGCTGATCGCGTCCGGCGCCGAAGAAGCCTTCCATGCAAACTACGATGTTGCCGACGAACCAAACGTGGTGCGCTTTCTCGCTTTCTCCGAAGATAATCCCTCGTCTATCCGCAACTGCATCGAATACGCCCGCACTAACGCGCGCGCCGTGCGCACGGCCTTGACGGCGGAAATGTGGGACGCGATCAACAGTGCCTGGCTCGATCTGCAGGGTTTTAACGGCCAGGGGGACGCCGCCCACGACCGTGAAGAAACTTCACGCTTTCTCGAATTTGCAAAAGCCACCTCGCTCGTCTTCGACGGGTCGGCGTATCGCACTATGCTGCGCAACGATGCTTATTGGTTCTCGCGTGTCGGTCTTTACATTGAGCGGGCCGACAATACCGCGCGTATTCTCGACGTGAAATATCACGTCCTGTTGCCGGATACGGAATCGATCGGCGGCTCGCTCGATTATTATCAATGGACGGCGCTGTTGCGCTCTGTGTCGGCGCTCACCGCTTATCGCTGGATTTACCGCGAAAGCGTGCAGCCGTGGCTTGTCGCCGATCTCCTCATTTTAAAGCAGGAAATGCCGCGCTCGCTGCTTGCCTGCTACGACGCGCTGGTGCGTTTCCTTGACGAGATCGGGCAGGCTTACGGCCAGCAAGGCCCGGGCCAGCGTCACGCGCGCACCGTGATGCGGCGGCTCGAACATGCCTCGATCAAGGATATTTTTCAGAGCGGGCTGCACGAATTCCTGACCGAATTCGTTGAGGACAATAGGCAGCTCGGCGACATTCTCGCGCAGCAATATCTGTTGACTTGAGCAATGCGTCTCGCCATCCGCCATGAGATCGCGTGGACCTGGGATACGCCGCCCCGTTCCGTCATCGAGCATCTGCGCATCGAGCCCCGCAACCATGAAGGCCAGCATATCATAAGTTGGCGCATGGATGTTGAACCGGATGGTCGCCGGAGAATGGGCGAGGACGCATTCAGCAATGCCTTCGATTCGCTCACCGTCGAAGGTCCGCTTACCAAGCTGACGGTACGCGCGGACGGTGAGGTCGAGACGTTCGACACGACCGGAATCATCGGTCACTCGATCGAACGCTTCCCCCCGGATCTGTTCTTGCGCGATAGCAGACTGATTGCGGCCGACGCGGCCCTTCGCGACTTTGCCGATGGAGCGGTCGGCAAAGAGACTGTGCCGCTCGTACGGTCCCACGCGCTCATGGATGCATTGCATGAGCGGATCGGTCACGTCGTCTGCCGCGCAGATGAGTTTGCCGGTGCCGCCGAAACATTCGCCACTGGGCACGGGCACGCGCGCGACATCGCGCATGTATTCATTGCGTGCGCGCACCATCTTGGCATTCCGGCGCGTATCGCGGTCGGCCACCTGTTCACCGACGACGCGGGAGAGCATTCCTGCGTTCACGGCTGGGCGGAGGCCTGCCTTCCCGGCCTCGGCTGGGTCGGCTTCGATCCAGTCATCGGACGGTGTCCGGAAGGCGCCCACATTCGCGTCGCGATCGGCATCGACGCGATCGACGTGCTGCCCGTGCGCGGCGCCCACCACGGCGGTGCGCGGGAGAAGGTCACGCACCGCATAGCCGTGCACACGGCCGGCGGCAGGTAGGCGGAAACGCGGCGCTTGCGTGCGGTTTGACGTGGCTCCCGCGAAGCTGCATTTTGCAGCCGCGATCCATCAGCAGAGCGCGCCCGCCGATGCAGACCTTTTTCGTCGAAATCAAATGTGCGCTCGGCAAGACCTACGCGGTTGCAAGCGCGCTCGCGGAAGCCGAGATCGCGTCGGAAATCTACTCCATCGCCGGGGACTTTGACATACTCGCGAAATTCTACGTCGATACGGATGTCGACATCGGCCATTTCGTCGGCGAAAAGGTGCAGACGATTGCGGGGATTCTCGACACCCGCACGATCATAACCTTCAAGGCCTTTTAGATCATGCTGAAAGCATTGTGCCGCATCGCAGGCCTACTCGCATCTTTCATCATCGTCGCGGCGGTCGGGCAACCGGGGCTCGCGCCGATCAAAGCCGGCGCGTTGCAAATCGAAGCGCCGTGGCTGCGCGCGACACCTGGCGGGGCCACAGTGGGCGCCGGCTATTTGCGCATCACCAACTTTGGCAGCGAAGCCGATCGCCTCACCGGTGCCCGCATGCCGCTCGCCGCGCGCGGCGAAGTGCACGAGATGACGATGCAGAATGGCGTCATGCATATGGCCGCGGTTGCGGCAGGCCTCGCGATCCCGCCGGGGAAAACCGTTGAGCTGAAACCGGGCGGATTCCACTTGATGTTCCTCGCCCTCAAAGGCGCGCTGAAGCAGGGACAGACCCTTGGCGTCACGCTGACTTTCGAGAAAGCCGGGAGCGTGACGGTACCCTTCCCTGTCCAGGGACTCGGCGGCGCGCCGCAAATGTGAGTCGCCAGAACCGAGGACCTAGGCGGAACGAAAGCCGCTCAGCCTCGTTGCGCAGGCGGGCAGCTCGAACAACGCCGCTGAGATGTCTGCGCCGCTCAACTACCTGACCAGTGCCGGTGCGCGCGCCAATATGATCCTGCCGCTCACCTGGGGCGTTTTGATCATATCCATTATCGTTATTACCATCATCAGCGGGCTGCTCCTCGCGGCAATCTTCCGGCGCCGGCGCGTCGAGGACAGCCTGCTGTCGCGGCCGAGCGGCGGCCTAACATGGGTGTATGCCGGCGTCGGCATATCGACTCTCGTGCTGGTCGCGACGACCGTCTGGACGATGAAGACGCTCGCCGACACCGTCTTGCCGCCCCGCGAGACGAGGCTGACAATCGAAGTCACCGGCCATCAATATTGGTGGGAGGCGCGCTACTTCTCCGACAAGCCCGGCGAGATTTTCACCACCGCGAACGAAATCCACATTCCAGCCGGCGAGCCTGTGCGGTTCAAGCTCGTCGGCAGCGATGTCATCCATTCGTTCTGGGTCCCGGCGCTCGGCGGCAAAACCGACGTCATACCCGGCCAGAACAACATCACGTGGCTCGAAGCCGACAAACCCGGCATCTATCGCGGCCAATGCACCGAATATTGCGGCAAGCAGCACGCCCACATGGCGTTCTTCGTCGCCGCCGAGCCGCCGGAACAGTTTGAGCAGTGGCGGCAAAAACAGATCGCGCCCGCCACTCCGTCCCCTGACTTGATCCAAGCGGTGGCGACGTTCCAGACGCGCTGCGGCGTCTGTCACAGCGTGCGCGGTACGCCGGCCGGCGGCAAGGTTGGGCCCGACCTCACCCATATCATGAGCCGCGGCACGATCGCCGCGGGCACGCTGCCGAACACGCCCGGCCACCTCACCGGCTGGATTGCCAATCCGCAGGGCGTAAAGCCCGGCAATCTCATGCCGCAAATCGACATGTCGGGCGCCGATCTCGACGCGATCCGCACATTCCTGCAGACGCTGAGCTGACATGGCGCGACACACCCAACGCGCGCAAACGCCGGCGATCGTCACCGCCAATGCGGAACTTGCCGAGCGCTTGCACAAACTTTGGGAGATTGAGCCAGGGATCAAAGGCTTTCTCGGCACGGTCGATCATAAAGAAATCGGCATCCGCTACATCGTCACGTCTTTTGTTTTCCTCCTGCTCGGCGGCGTCGAGGCGCTGATCCTGCGCGTGCAGCTCGCGCAGCCAGACCTGCATGTCCTCTCGCCTGAAACCTACAATCAGCTGTTCACGATGCATGGCGTGTCGATGATCTTCCTTTACGCCATGCCAGTGCTGACGGGCTTCAGCAATTATCTTTGGCCGCTGCTGCTCGGCGCGCGCGACACCGCATTGCCGCGCGTCAACGCGCTCTCCTACTGGCTCTATCTCTTCTCGGGCCTGTTCATTTACGCGAGCTTTCTCCTCGGCGCAGCGCCAAATGATGGCTGGTTCAATTACGTCCCTTACGCGAACCACCAATACAATCCCGGACCTAATATCGACTTCTATTCGCTCGGAATGATCTTTCTCGGCATTTCGACGACGGTGAGCTCGGCGAACTTCGTCGTCACCGCGATGCGCACGCGTGCGGCGGGCATGTCGATCAACCGCATTCCGATCCTCGTCTGGGGCACGCTGACCTCGTCGGTCGCCAATCTCCTCGTCGTTCCGGCCGTCAGTCTCGCATTCTTCCTGCTCTGGCTCGATCGCAATTACGGCACCAAGTTCTTCCAGCCGCAATCCGGCGGCCAACCGCTTCTGTGGCAGCATCTCTTCTGGATATTCGCGCATCCGTGGGTCTACGCGATCGTGCTGCCGGCGATGGGCATGGTCTCCGATGGCCTGCCGATCTTCTGCCGCCGTCCACTCGTCGGCTACACGCTCGTCGCGCTCTCAACGATGGCGACAATGGCGATCGGTTTCGGCGTGTGGACGCACCATATGTTTGCAACCGGCATGTCAGACCTGGCGCTGTCCTTCTTCAGCGGCGTGTCTATCATTATCGCAGTGCCGAGCGCCGTCACCGTGTTTGCCTGGATCGCCACGATCTGGACGGGACGGCCGGTCTTTACAACAGCGTTTCACTACTTTGCGGGAATGATCGCGCTGTTCGTCATCGGCGGCGTCTCCGGCTTTATGACGGGATCGGTGCCGGTCGATTGGCAATTGACCGACACCTACTTCGTCGTCGCGCATCTGCATTACGTGCTCATCGGCATCAATGTCTTTCCGGTGGTCGGCGCGATCTATATGTGGTTCCCCAAGGTGACCGGGCGGCTCCTCGATGAGCGCATCGGCCGCATCAATTTCTGGACGATGTTCATCGGCTTCAACCTTGCCATGTTTCCGATGCACATCAGCGGCCTGCTCGGGATGCCGCGGCGCATCTACACCTATCCGGACGATGTCGGCTGGACGGCCTGGAATCTGATCACGTCCGTCGGCGCTTTCATCTTCGCCATCGGCGTGCTTCTGCTCTTCCACAACATTGCGGTGAGCTTGAAACGCGGCAAGCCTGCCGGCGCCAATCCGTGGGACGGCGGTACGCTCGAATGGGCGGCGCCATCGCCGCCGCCGCCCTACAATTTCGTCGTGCTGCCGAGCGTCGCGAGCCGCCATCCGATTTGGGAAGACCGGCTCGACGATGCACCGGGCCGGTCGCTCATCGATATCGGGCTCGCGCTCGATAAAGGCCGGCAGATGCTCGGCACCACGGTCATCGATGCGGAACCCGCTGTGATTCTGCAGATGCCATTCGACTCTTATGCTCCATTCACGCTTGCGGTCGGAACTGCGATCATCTTCATCGGCATGCTCTACCGCTCGTGGCCGGATATCGGCATCGGCGTGATCGTCACCGGCATCGCGCTCCTGCTTTGGCTCTGGCCTGGACGTTTGCGCGAGGGTTCGCCCGAGGCCGCTAACGAGCCGCCCTTTGCGGAGCCGGGTCATGTCTGACGTCACAATGTCGGATTTGGCGCTCGGCCACAGAACCCAGGGGATGCGCGCGCCGGCGCTGCCTGTCGGCAGCATCGGCAGCCAGGCTTCGGGCTATTTCGGCGTCTGGTGGGTGATCATCACCGAGGCGTCGCTCTTCATTTATCTGCTCTTCAGCTACGCCTATTGCACGATGCAATTTCCCGGACCTTGGCCGCCCTCCGGGCCGCCGGAATTGACATTGGCCTCGATGGACACGCTCATCCTCATCGCAAGCAGCATCGCGGTCGCGCTGGGCGAGCACGCGATCAAACAGGGGCAGCGCGCGCGTTTGACCCTGGGACTCGCAATCGGCTGCGTCTTGGGAATCGTGTTCGTCGCCATTCAGCTGAAGGAATGGGCGAGCAAGGGCGCGAGCCTGTCGAGCAATCTTTATTATTCGCTGTACTTCACCACGACCGGCTTCCACATGGCGCATGTCGCGGTCGGCGTGCTCATTCTGGCGGCGCTGACCCTCTGGTCGGCGCTCGGCAAATTCGATTCGGTGCGCAACTCCCCGGTCTCGATCGGCGCGCTCTACTGGCATTTCGTAGATGCTGTTTGGATCGTGCTGTTCACCACCTACTATATAGTGCCGCGGCTGGGGTGAGCGATGGCCGAAAGCTTCTCCCTAATGATGGTCGAGCATCCGGCGCCGCACCGCCATCGCGTACCACTCGCGATCCTGATTTTCGAGGCGTTCGTCGGGCCGGTGGCGTGGGGGCTGCATCTTCTCGCCAACAGCGCCATCGCCGGACAGGTCTGCTATCCCGGACCAGTACCGCTGCTCACCCGCGTACCGAGCGAAGCGACCCTGCGCCTGCTGCTCGGTGGCAGCGGCGGGCTCGCATTTTTGTTCGCCCTGATCGGCACATACGTGTCGTATAAATCCTGGCGCGCAACACGCGAAGAGCGCGAAGGATCGCATCACGATTTGATGGAAGTCGGCGAGGGCCGTACCCGGTTTTTCGCATTCGCTGGTTTATTCACGAGCCTGGTTTTCGCAATTGTGATCTTCTGCGATACCGTCTCCGTTCTGTTGGTGCCGCTATGCGGGAAGTAGCTCAATTTAGAAATGCAGGCTTGGTCTTGTGGCTCGGACTCTGCCTTGCCGGCTGCAACGCATTCGGCTCGAACCAAACGTCGGACGCGCAACGACGCGGCGCCGATCTCATCGTCGCCAACGGCTGTGGGACCTGTCACTCCATTCCGGGAATTGCCGGCGCGTGGGGCAATGTCGGACCGCCGCTCGATCATATCGGCACGCGCGTTTTCATCGCCGGCATGCTGCGCAACAGTCCGGACAATATGGTGCGCTGGCTGAAGAATCCGCAGGCGATCATTCCCGGCAACGCCATGCCGAACATGAATCTTAACGACGCGCAGGCGCGCGACATCACCGCCTACCTCGCCGAGCTGCAGTGATTAACCGCGCCGGTCCTTGAGGCTTGCACCCGGCGCTTTACCGCGTCACAAACCAACAAACCTGCCCCGGACATCCACATGATTTACCGCAAGCTCGGCGCGAGCGGCCTCGATGTTTCCGTCATCTGCCTCGGCACGATGATGTTTGGCGGCCGCACGGATGAAGCCGTCGCGAGCGAGATCGTCTGCAATGCGCGTGACGCGGGCATCAATTTCGTCGACACGGCCGACGCGTACGGCGAGGGCGCATCCGAAGAAATCACCGGCCGCGCGATCGCCGCGGACCGCAATCGTTGGGTGCTCGCAACCAAGGTCGGCAATCAGATCGGCAAGGGCCGCAACCGCAAGGGCCTCTCACGCAAATGGCTGTTCGAGGCGCTTGATGCCAGCCTCAAGCGGCTCGGCACCGATTACGTGGACATTTATTATCTGCACAAAGAAGATCACGACACGCCGCTCGACGAGACCGTCGGCGCGATGGCGGATCTGATCCGCGCCGGAAAAGTCCGGCACTTTGGCGTCTCCAATCACCGCTCGTGGCGCGTCGCCGAACTCTGCAATATCTGCGACCAGATGGGCATCGGCCGGCCAGTGGTCAGTCAGCCCTATTACAACGCGATGAACCGGATGCCGGAGGTCGAGCACCTGCCGGCCTGCGGTTTCTATGGGCTTGGCGTCGTGCCGTATAGCCCGCTGGCGCGCGGCGTGCTCACCGGCAAATACGAGCCGGGCGCGGCCCCGTCGGAAGACACGCGGGCGGGCCGCGGCGACAAGCGCATCATGCAGACGGAGTGGCGCGACGAGTCGCTCTGGCTTGCCCGGGTGATTAAGGGCCACGCCGAATCTCGTGGAATAACCGCAGGCCAGTTCGCGCTGAACTGGGTCCTGAACAATGAATACGTGACCTCGGTCGTCGTCGGGCCACGCACGATGGAGCAATGGCACGAGTATCTCGGCGCGCTCGACCACGCCTTTTCCGCCGAGGATGAGGCCTTCCTCGACGGCCTCGTCGCCGCCGGGCACCCGTCGACGCCGGGCTTCAATGATCCGGCTTACCCGATCGAAGGCCGGCTACCCCGCACCGGCTGAGTGCGATCCGAGCAAGCTTTTGTTCACGGGTCGCCCCTTACAATCGGCTATCCGGGAGAAGCATGGCTGCGCCGAAAATGATCTCAAGCGGCTCCGATTTGCCGAGGCCCGGTGCGGCGATTGCCGACGCACCGCAGAAGGCGCGCCTCCGCTCTGGTCCATCCGGCCTCCGGGCTCGCCAACGACTATCTCAACCTTTTCAAATGAGATCGTGATGTTGATCGAGCAGCTCCCATCGATGCCGGAGCTGATCGACGACATCTTCGCCTGGCGTCCGACCTCCTACCAGGACTACTTCACCCGCTCCGTTTTGCCTGGCCGTGGCTCTGCGCTCGAGGCGCCGCCATCACAAAAGCAAGGCAGCACCGAGCCCTATACGCTCGCCGGGCTCTGTACCCGCTCGGGAGAGAAAATGTGCGAAGTGCTCGATCGCGCGACGAAGCTCGTCAATAACGGGCCCTCTTCGGAAGGCGCCGACGCCGCACAGGCGGTGGGTGATGCTGGCGAACTGAGCGGTTACTCCGCGGCGATCTGTTTGGCCACCGCCGCGCCATCCCTGAGGTGGCGCTCGCCCCAGTCGCGGATCGCGGCAACGACGGGAACGAAGCTTCGGCCTTTCGCGGTCAGCCGGTACTCCACCTTCGGCGGGATGATTCCGTAATCCTTGCGATCGACGAGGCCGTTTTCGGTCAGCGCCTTCAATTCGCGGCTGAGAACGCGCTGGGCGAATTCCTGGCTGCCCGTGACGCCGCGCAACAAGCCGCTTCTTATCTCACTGTAGCGCAGCGGACCGTCTTTCAGGTCCCAGACGATGCGCAGCTTGTATTTGCCGCTGATCATCCTCTGGAAGCTTGCAACGGGACAGCTGCGCGCTCGCTTGGTTGATGTCCTCGGCATTTGCTTTGCC
>Ga0170475_128284416_pt1 | contig 13900 bp, 9 predicted proteins | sample Soicark_Litter_5_FD_111474 | JGI IMG/M metagenome (GOLD analysis project Ga0170475, IMG submission 111474) | Avena fatua rhizosphere microbial communities from Hopland, California, USA. Combined Assembly of 48 SPs | reverse complement strand
TCGAGCTGGTAGCGGAGGCTACATATGATGAAACTCGAAGAATTGGTCAGGCAGCTTCAGCTCGCGTACGGCGGAGGACTCCGCTCGGTGGTGCTCTTCGGATCGGCGGTCGCCGGTGAGCACGATCCGAAGAAGTCCGACTATAACGTGCTCGTAATCGTCGATTCGCTGCCGCTGGAAAGATTGCGGGCCGTTGCGGCGGTATCGAAGGCGTGGTCAGAGGATGGCAATCCGCCGCCGATGACGTTCACCGCGAATGAATGGAAATCGTCGTCCGATATTTTTCCGATGGAGTATGCCGATATCCTCGAGCGCCATCGCGTGCTCTATGGTGAATCGCCCTTCGACGGTATTCGCGTGTCCCCATCCGATCTGCGGTTGCAGGTCGAGCAGCAGACGATGGGGAAGCTATTGCAGCTGCGTCAGGCGACGATGGGAGCTGGTGGCGACAGCAAGCTGCAACTCGGAGTGCTCGAAAAGAGTCTGAGCACACTGATGGTGATTTTCCGCGGAGTGTCGCGGTTGTTGGGAGACGTTCCTTCGCAGGACTACGAGGAGCTCACACGTTCGCTCGCGCAGCGCGCCGGCTTTTCGCCGGAGCCCTTCGTACGGGTCGTGCGTCACGTGCGGGGCAGGGAAAAGATTCCGCGCGAGAGCGCCGTCGGGATACTGGAGGAATACCTGGCGGCGATGGAAAGGCTGGTCGCGTATCTCAACGAATACAAAGGGTAAAGCTTCGCACGCGAAAACGGCTTTTCGCGCAGAGTGCAGAATAGAGTCTCGACAATTTTCATTCAGAGGAGTTGCGCAATGGTATGGCTTTCCGAGGCAAAAAGACGAATCAAGCGGCCTTCGATGCTGGGGCTTTTCTTACTTGTCCCGGGACTGGCGGGCTGCGGATACAATCAGATACAGCAGTACGATGAGAATGCTGCGCAGGCGAAGCAGCAGATTTCGGTGCAGCTGCAGCGCCGCGCGGACCTGGTTCCAAATCTGGTCAACACAGTGAAGGGCTACGCCCAGCACGAAGAGGCCGTCTTCACGCAGGTGGCGCAGGCCCGGGCGGGGTTGGCTGGGGCGATCCAGAGCGGCGATCCGCAACAGATGGCGACCGCCAACGCCGGCCTCACTGGAGCTCTCGGTCGGCTGATTGCGGTCGCCGAGGCCTATCCGCAGCTCAAGGCTGATCAGGGATTCCTGCGCCTACAGGACGAGCTGACGGGTACCGAGAACCGGATCGCCACTTCCAGAAACGACTACAATGAGGCGGTCCGTTCCTACAACACGTACATCCGGACCTTTCCCCAGGCATTGACGGCGAAAGTCACAGGCGCGAAGCCTCGGACGTATTTCGAGGCGGCGCCCGGAAGTGAAGCGGCGCCGACCGTGGATTTCGGCACGCGGTCAACCGGAAGCTCGACACCGGCGGCGGGAGCGCCTCGATAGTCAAAGCGTAAAGTACCTGCAAGGCGTTTCGCGCCAGATTTCCGGCCATCCGCTCCACGAAGGAGCGCCAGCAAACAGCTGGCGCTCCTTTGCGCGTCGGACCTCAAATTAGCGGCAAACAGCAGCTTTCATGGGTTGATGTCTATTGACACGTTGCGGGCATACCCCTAAATAGCTCCCACCCAGAACGAAACTGCAGAGTCCCTACTACTCTGCCTAGGCTTGCTGCGCCTGTGCCGCAGGCCTCACCCATCCAAGCTGGAGACAGGCATGAAAAGGATTAGCTCGTCAGTAATGTCGTTGCTATTGCTGGTGCTCGTGAGTACCAGTGCCTTCGCGCAGACGCGTCGCGTAAGCGGCCGAGTCACGGTGGAAGGAAGCGGTGAGGCCGTCGCCGCAGCAAGCATCAACGTCGTCGGAACCTCCCTCGGTACCTACACCGACGATCAGGGAAATTTCACCCTGAACGTTCCGGATGGCCCGGCAACGATCCGCGTCCGTCGCATTGGATACGCGCAGAAGACGATTGCCGTACCGGCCGGTGCGACCGAGGCGAACGTCGCACTCGCTCGTGATGCCCTGCAGCTCGAGACGCAGGTCGTTACAGGAACGGCGACGACTGTCTCAAGCGTCAATGCCGCCAATGCAGTGACGGTTGTCTCCGGAGAGAAGCTCAATCGCGTTCCTGCCCAGACCATTGACTACGCGCTCCAGGGCAAGGTCCCCGGCGCGATCATCACCCAGAACTCCGGCGCGCCGGGCGGTGGTGTGCAGGTCCAGCTGAGAGGCGTCTCGACGATCAACTCGAGCTTCCTGCCGCTGTACGTGATCGACGGCGTAATTATCGACAACTCGTCGATCGCCAACGGAATCAACGCGATCACTCAGGCAGCTGGTGGCCAGTTCGGGTCGTCGCAGGACCAACGCGTCAACCGCACGGCCGATCTGAATCCAAACGACATCGAGAGCATTCAGGTGCTCAAGGGTCCTTCGGCCAGCTCGATCTACGGTTCGAGAGGCACCAACGGCGTTATCGTCATCACGACGAAACAGGGCCAGGCGGGCAGGACCACGCTGGATTTCGTTCAGCGCTTCGGAACCGCGCGGATCTCCAACAAGATCGGCATGCGCTGCTTTGGATCGGGCCAGGAGTACGCTGACTGGACCGGCGATACCTCGGCGGTCGCGATCGCGGGTGACATCGCTCAGTTCAACGCGGCGACGAACAAGTGCCACGATTATGAGCAGGAGCTCTATGGTGAGCACCCGTTCAACTACCAGACGATCGGATCGCTGCGCGGGGCGACGAACGGCGGGACGAATTACTTCGTCTCCGGCCTCGTCCAGCACGACGGCGGACTTCAGCTAAACGACAACTACAATAAGCAGTCACTCCGTGTGAATCTTGGCCAGCAGATGGGCACCAAGCTCAATCTCCGGGCGAATACGGAACTGATCCACTCGCTCACGTCTCGCGGTATCAGCGGTAATGACAACACGGGTATCAACCCCTACACGACCTTCTCGCAGACTCCTTCGTTCATCGATCTGCAGAAGCAGGGAGACGGGACCTATCCGAAAGGATTGGCAGTCGTCAACAACAACAACCCGTTCCAGAACACGGAACTCGTGAAAACTCCTGAAGACGTGTTCAGGCTTCTGGGAAGCGGGCTGGCGTCGTACAGCATCGTCGCTCAGGCACGTCAGACGCTCGATTTCACGATCAATGGCGGCATCGACGCGTATACCGATCACGCCAAGGTCATCTCGCCGGCAACCGGCTACATCGAGCAGGTCAATGCCAACCCGGGCACCATCGTGGTCAATAACTCCACGATCTTTACGGGCAACCTTGGCGCGAACTTCACGCACCGCCTGATTCGCGACATGTTCACGGCCACAACGTCTGCCGGCATGGGCCAGGTAAGACGCAACGTGGACATTCTTGGAACTACCGGCCGCGGCGTTTTCCCCGGCGTCACCAACGTTGCGTCGGCGACCCAGATCTTTACGACCGAGGCGCAGGATATCGTCAAGTCGCAGTCCATTTTCGGACAGGAAGAGTTCCTTACGTTGGGCGAGCGACTGCTGCTGACCGCCGGTGTCAACGGCGAGCGCACGAGCAACAACGGCGATCCGAAAAAGTACTACGCTTATCCGAAGTTCTCCGGGTCTTACCGGGTGCCGGTGCCGGTGGCATCGGTCGACGAGCTGAAGCTGAGGCTCGCGTATGGAAGAGCGGGCAACCAGCCGCTCAGCGGTAAGTTCACTTTCCTCACTAACCTGATCGAGGAAGGCGTAACCGGATTCCGCGCTTCGACCGCGCTTGGTTTCCCGAACGTGAAGCCTGAGACGGCAAGCGAAACCGAAGGTGGTTTCGATATCACACTATTCAACGCGCGCGCCAGATTCTCGGCGACGCAGTTCCGCAAGCAGATCGACAATCTTCTGCTGACGGCGGCGGTCGCACCGTCGACCGGCTTCTCGAGCCAGACAATCAACGGTGGCCAGATCGTCAACCACGGTACCGAGCTCGAGCTGGAGATGACGCCTATTCTCGCGGGTGGCTTCTCGTGGGTGTCGGGCACTACCTACTCCAGTGCCAAGGGCAAAGTCACACGCCTGCCGGTGCCGGGCTTCATCCCCGCGTCCGGCTCATTCGGAAGCCGGTTCGGCAACGGGTTCGTTCAGCAGGGTCAGCTGATCACGGTGCTGCAGGCTGTCAACGGCTGCACCGCGCTCAACGCCGCTGGAACCTCGTGTCCGTCCGCGAACCGTGTGCTGACCTTTGTCGGCAACTCGGCTCCGGATTACGAAATGGGTTTCACCAACGACTTCACCTTCGGACAGTTCCGTCTTTCGTCGCTCGTCGACTGGAGAAAGGGTGGGCTCGGCGTGAATCTTACGAACGATTACTTCTACGGCAGCGGCCTGGCGAAAGACACTGCGCTCGCCAATGCGCAACTTGCTGCGTTCGCCAAGGGAGTCGACGTGTGGGTCGAGAACACCGGGTTCGTCAAGCTTCGCGAGTTGACGCTCGGATACGAGATCCCAACAGGAATGTCTTCGCGTCTCTTCAACGGTCATGTGCAGACCGCGCGGATCGAGTTGAGCGGACGTAATCTCGCGACCTGGACCAAGTACACGGGTCTCGATCCAGAAGTATCGAACTTCGGCAACCAGGCTCTGGGCAGGTTCCAGGACGTAACGCCGTATCCGCCTAGCCGCCAGTTCTACTTCACGATCAACACAACCTTCTAAACCGAGCGATGACTGAGATGAAGCGATATACAACCATGATCCTCGCCGCGACCGCATTGGTCGCTGCGGGATGCAAGGACAACCCGGTGGCGAATCCGATCGATGCGCCTACCGTGGACGCCCTCGGGGGCCCGCTGACGCGCGTGACGCTTCAGCAACTCGCGACCGGCGCGCTGGCGCAGGATCGTAACTCTGTGAACGTGTTCGCGTACGCAATCGAAGCTGGAATATTTGCCCGCGATGTCTACCGAATCGACGCCTCCGAGCCGCGATTCGTCCAGGAAACGCTCGGCGGCAACCCCGATCCGGGAAGCTTTGCCGGCGGTGGCGCCTGGGCGGGTTACTACACTGCGATGAGAGCGGAAAACACTCTGATTCTCGCTCTGGCAAACGCGCCAGCGGATCAGTTCACGACTGCGGAGGTGAACGCCACCAAAGGCTTCTTCCGCACAATGAAGGCGCTCGACTACTGGCGCGTAATTGAGTACCGGGACACGGTCGGGATGGCGATTCAGACGGACGATCCGGCTGCTGTCACTGATATCCGGTGCAAGACGGCAGTGCTTTCCTACATCGCGGCCCTGCTGGACAGCGCCAATGCGGACCTCACTGCGGCCGGCGCAACGACCAAGCTCCCGTTCCAGATGCCGACGGGCTTTACGGCGTTTGGCCGGGACTATTCAGTCGTGTCCAACATCGTGAGGTTCAACCGCGGTGTGAAGGGTAAGGTGGACTTCTATCGTGGCCTCGACCGGAAGAATCCAACGCCGGCGCTGTTTACCACCGCGATCACGGAGCTGACGCAGGCGCTTAACGGCGCAGCGGCTGGGGCAGTCCCGAAGGCGACTTTCAACATTGGTCCATACTACGTCTTCGTCCCTGGCGGCTCGGAAAACACCCCGAACACGATTTCCGATTCGAAGATCGGCCTGAACCCGCTGGTCGGTGACAGCGTGCAGGCGGGCGACACCCGCGCTTCCAAGATAGTGCCGCGCGATCCACTCTCTGGTTTCGGAATTTCGACCAGCATCACCTACTCCGGAGCCGTAGCCACCACGGCAAACCAGGCCGCGCCACTCGGCATTCTTCGCGATGAGGAGCTCGTACTGCTGCGTGCTCAGGCAGAGATCGAAGCTGGCCAGCTGGCGAATGCCATTCTCGATATCAACGACGTGCGGACCAATTATGGTCTGGCTCCGGTCGCACCGGCAGACAAAGCGTCTGCAATCAACGCGTTGCTTTACGAGAAGCGTTACTCGCTCCTGTTCGAAGGCCCGCAGAGGCTGGACGACCTGAGAGAGTACAACAGGCTGAACTCCGCAAATTTGCGGAAAGAAACGCCGACGGATCCATACAACGCCGCTCTTCCGATTCCGCGCGCCGAGTTGAATGCCCGTGGAGTGACGACGAATCCAGCCTGCACTCCTTGATAGGTTGCGGAATGCGGCACAAAGTGGTAACAACTGGCTCGGGAGAATTTCCCGAGCCAGTTTTGTTTTGCGGGGCTTGGATTATGCAGCCCGGACCTGGCAGTAAACTTTGCAGTCGGAGGTATCATGGTCGCGCGTCTGGTGACTGCGGTCGCACTGGCTTGTGCAGTGGCCTGCTCACATCCGCAGCTTGGCCCCGGGGAAGTCTACGATTCGCAGGTCATCACTGAGGACGAGATCGTGGCGTCGAGAGCGTCGAACGCGTACGAAATCATTCATAAACTGCGCGCGAACTTTCTCACCAATCGCGGTCAGACCACCTTAAACCGATCCGATTCCAACCCTTACCCGGTCGTTTACGTCGACGATCAGGAATTCGGTCCGATCAGCACGCTGTCCGGCATCCCCGCGGCCCAGATCTCGTCGATCCGGCTTTACCGTGTTTCAGAAGCGAACGCGAAATACGGCAACCACAATATGAGTGGAGTAATCTCCATCATTACGCGGCACTAGCGGGAGCGGCCTTGGGGAACAGGGACGGCCCCTTTTCCACTCGCCAACCGGTCGGGTCCAGTTTATCGGCACGGTCGAAGCGCATTCCGCTCACCGCGCCCGGCGCGCCGAGCGCCTTCCATAGCTCCTCCGACTTGCCGGGCATGAACGGGAAGAGATAGACCGCATGACGGACTAGCTGTCTCATTAACGTCGCGAGGGTTGATTCGAGCGCGGTGCGACTCCCTGGATCCTTTGCCAGCTTCCACGGCGCCTGACGGTCCACATACTCGTTTCCACGGGCGATCGTCTGCCAGACAGCCTTCAGCGCGTCGTGCAACAGGAAGCCGCGCGGGCCGAACGATGCATGGTATGCGGCCAGATCCTGCTCGTCGGCTTCATCGATCTCGTTCCTCTCACCGCCCGGGATGACACCGTCACAGTATCGCTCGACCATGGATATAGCGCGGCTCGCCAAATTGCCGAAGGCGTTGGCCAGGTCGGCGTTGTATCGCTCCTCGAATCGTTCCCACGAAAAGTTTCCGTCGGCGTCGAAAGGAACTTCGCGCAGCAGGAAATAGCGAAAGGCATCGGAGCCGTAACGATCGATCGCGTCACGCAAATTGAGATTGCCACCGGCCGACTTGCTGACGCGGGAGCCGCCAACCAACACGAATCCGTGAACCCAGATGCGCTTGGGCAGGGCGATTCCAGCGGCCATCAGCATCGCGGGCCAGATCACTGCGTGAAATCTGGTGATGTCTTTGCCGATCAAGTGCAGGTCGGCCGGCCAGATCTGCTCGTAATCGGGATTGGGGAAACCAGTCGCAGTCAGATAGTTCGGCAGCGCATCGAACCAGACATACATCGTCTGCTCCTCCCCGGCGCTGGTCTTTCGCGGGAATGGCACTCCCCACGAGAAACGGCTTCTGCTGGCCGAGATGTCTTCCAGCCCTGAATCAAGCAGGGACAGGATTTCGTTCCGACGGGATTTCGGCTGCAGAAATTCCTCGCTGGACACCAGCTTTCGAATGCGATCGGTGTAGGCGCTCAAGCGAAAGAACCAGTTCTTCTCCTCCACCCATTCCAGCACTCGCGTGGGGTGCAGGATGCATTTTCCATCGACGATCTCGTCGTCCTGTTTGAACGCCTCACACCCAACACAATACCAGCCTTCATACGCCTTCTCGTAGAAATCGTCGGGGGAGTTCTCGAAAATCTGCTCGATCAAACGTTTCACGCCCGCCTTGTGCGCGGGGTCGGTCGTTCGAATGAACTGGTCGTAAGAGATACCGACCTTGCTCCAGATCTCGCGCGTGCTCTCGGCGACGGCGTCGACGAGCTCCTGGGGCGAGACTTTACGCTCGGCCGCGGTCTGCGCCACTTTCTGACCGTGCTCGTCCATCCCGATCAGGAAATGGACGTCGTCTCCCTTCAGCCGGTGATAGCGCGCAATCGCGTCGGCACCGATTTTTTCGAAGGCGTGGCCCTGATGTGGATCGGCAGTAGCGTAATCGATCGCTGTGGTGAGGTAGTACTTGGCCAATTACTGACCGCCTGCAGAATTCGGATCTTCGCCACCGCGACCGCGACGTCCACCGCGTCGGCCGCGTCGCCGCTTTCCGGAGCTGCCCCCTTCTCGGCCGTCCGTCCCGGGCGCAATATCCGCCGACGCGGGGCGGGCAGTGGGAGCGTTCGCCGCCGGTGGAACGAAGACGGGATGCTCCGCAGTGTACATCAACTCCGGTGAAATCTCTTCCGGCCTGATGCTCTCCGCCGGCTCCTCGTCATCCGCGGTCGTTACCGCAGCTCCAGCGCCTGAAAGCTGCCCGGTCTCGAGCTTGAATTCCGGAAGGGTGAGAGATCGCAGCTCACCCTCCACACCGCGGAGAGCGATGCGTTCGCGGAAGATGTCCACCGACATCACCTTTTCTTCGCCGAGTTTCGTTGCGACAATTTTGCCTTCCTTCGGGAAGCGCTTGCGACTCTGGACGTAGAATTCGTGCTCGTAACGCAGGCAGCACATAAGCCTGCCGCAGGCCCCGGAGATCTGCGACGGGTTGAGCGATAACCGTTGGTCCTTGGCGACGCCAAGGTTGACCGGTCGCAGCTCGGGCAGCCACGAGGCCGAGCAATACTGCCGCCCGCATCTTCCAATCCCATCCAGGCGCTTTGCTTCATCGCGGACGCCGATTTGCTTGAGCTCGATCCGGGTGCGAAAGAGTGATGCGAGGTCACGGACCAGATTGCGGAAGTCGACTCTCTTATCAGCAGTGAAATAGAGCGTGAGCTTCTTGCGGTCCCACTGCCACTCGGCGTCGGACAGCTTCATACCGAGCCCGTTGGCCCGGACGCGTTCCATCGCCTTGCGACGCGCGTCCTCGTTCAGCCTGTCGAGATCCTTCGACTGTCCGCGATCCTTGTCGCTGGCGAGACGCAGTGCTTTGCGCTCGGGAAGGGAATTGCCGCAGCCATGCGAGCAGCCGCCGTTGCGCTTCTGCGCGAGATCGCCGAGGGAGTGGATGTAGCCGAGATCCTCTCCACGCTCGACGTCCACGATCACCGCCGCGTTAATCGGTGGCGGATCCGGGTAATCCCAGAGAAAGAATTCCTTACGGTTGCCCTTGAAGGCGACTTCGACGAGATGCGGCACGCGTTACTCCGTCCATGCGCCGAGACGCAGGAACTTCTGGCGGCGGCGCCGAACCAGTTTTTCCGGGCGCATTTTACGCAGCTCTTCGAGGTGCTTGCACAAAACCGTCTGCAGCGACTTCGCCGCCGTTTCATGATCGGCGTGCGCTCCGCCTTTCGGCTCGGGAATGACCTCGTCGATGACCTTGAGCTCCAGCAGCTCCGGAGCGGTGATGCGGAGCGCAGTGGCTGCCTTCTCCCGCATCTCCGGGCTCTTCGCATCCTTCCACAGAATCGCGGCGCAGCCTTCAACGGAGATCACCGAATAGACGGCGTTCTCCATCATCAGGACGCGATCGGCGACGCCGAGTGCGAGCGCACCGCCTGACCCTCCCTCGCCGATAACGGTGGCGATGATCGGGACCTGGAGCTGACTCATCTCGTACAGGTTTCGCGCGATGGCCTCGGACTGTCCGCGCTCTTCCGCACCAAGTCCAGCCCACGCGCCCTGGGTGTCGATGAACGTGATCACAGGCACGTGGAATTTCTCGGCGAGCTTCATGAGCCGCAGCGCCTTCCGGTAGCCTTCGGGGTGAGGCATACCGAAGTTGCGCTTCAATTGCTCCTTTGTGTCGCGACCACGTTGATGACCGATGACCATAATGGTGTCGTCATCGAGACGCGCCCAGCCGCCGATGATGGCGGCGTCATCGCGGAACGCGCGATCGCCGTGCAGCTCGATGAAATCGGTGAAAGCGAGCCGTACGTAATCGGCGGTGAACGGTCGCCGCGGATTGCGCGCGACCTGCACCCGCTGGAATGGCGTGAGGTTCCGATAGACCTCTTCGCGCAGATCGAGCAGCTTCCGCTCCAGCGGCTCGATCGCCTCGGCGACACTGAGCTGGCTGTCGCCCGCTGTCTTTTTGATCTCGTCGATCTGCCGCTCCAACTCGGCGATCGGCTTTTCGAACTCGAGCTGTGTCGCTGAAGCCACTGGTCAGCTCCCCCGTTGAAGTCGAACGGAAGACTCGCCAAGAATATTACGCAGAGCGTTGAGCGCCGCACCATCCGCTGCCAAAGTCAGTGATCGCGAGCGCAGACGTGCCTGGGTCCCATTGCCATCGCTCCACCTGAATTCCAGCGGCGCCGAGCCTGGATACGTCTCGGCGATCGCGCGAACATCGGACATGATGTCGCCGGAGTAGGCGCCTTTCGCCAGCTCGATCGCGACTGTCACCTGTCCGTTGGTTCGCATCTCGGCGAGTTTCGTCGCGGAATCCACGATGAATGATGGGTTATCGGCAGTCTCGTCCCGACGCGGGTATGCTCCTTTGAGCAGCATTGGGATATCGGTTTTGATTTGATCATTGAGTGTTGCCCACTTCTCGGGGAAGATCAGAACCTCGGCAGAGCCGGAGAAATCCTCGATAGTGAGGCGAGCGAACTCTGAGCCGCTGCGCTTGCTGATCTGTCGCTTGATGCTCGTCACGACCACTGAAAGCGTCATCAGCTCGGGACGCCAACTGCCCAGGTCAGAGACCGTGTGAGTGGCGAATATCTCAGCTTCAGTGCGGAAGCGCTCGAGAGGATGGCCGGAGATGTAGAATCCGAGGATCTCTTTCTCTTTCGCCAGCCGCTCCGATTCTGTCCAGGACGGAATGTTGGGCAGGGTATGCGTGGTCTGAACGTGCTCAGACTCGCCTGACGGAGCGCCGAAGAGCGAGGCCTGTCCGGTGAGAATGTCTTCCTGTTTGAGCGACGCTTCACGAATGGCGACATCGAGAGCAACGGCCAGCTGCGCACGGTGCCCGCCGAGTGAGTCCATGGCGCCAGCGTGAACGAGCGCCTCGAGGACTCGCTTGTTGCAGATGCGGAGATCGATTCTTTCGCAGAAATCGAACAGCGATCGGAACGGGCCGTCCTTGGCGCGAGCGCCGATGATGGAATCGATCGCCGACCGTCCGACATTCCGAATACCGCCGAGCCCAAAGCGGATCCTGGTCTCGCCGACGACGGTGAATTTGTAACCCGACTCGTTGACGTCGGGGGGAAGAATCTCGAGGCCGGCTTCCTTTGCGCCGGGAACGTGGAGCTGACGCGCCTCGTTGATGTATTTGACGACGTTGTCGGTGTCGCCGATCTGGGACGACAACAGCGCCGCCATGAAATCCGCGGGGTGGTGAGTCTTCAACCAGGCGGTGTGATACGAGATGATCGAATACGCGACGGAGTGCGACTTGACGAAGCCGTAGCGTCCGAAGGTCTCGATCTGGCCGGCGATCTCCTCGACGACGTTGGGGTCGTATCCGCGAGCGATCGACTTCTCGATGAACTTGCCGAGCTCGGCACGAATGAGCTCGGCGTCTTTCTTACCCACCGCTTTGCGCAGGACATCGGCTTCCGAGAGCGAGATCCCGGCAAGAGTCTGCGCCACTCTCATCACCTGCTCCTGATAGGTGATGACGCCGTATGTGCTCTCGAGTACCGGCTCCAGCTCGGGAACGATGTACTTCACGGGCTCTTCGCCGCGCTTGCGGCGCATATAGACCTTGTGCATTCCGGCGTCGAGCGGACCGGGACGCATAAGGGCGTTGGAAGCCACCAGGTCGTCGAAGCGGTCGGCACGCATGCCTTTCAGCAAATCAGTTGCAAGCGGCGACTCGAACTGGAATACGCCGACGGTTCTGCCGGCGCGGAGCATTCTGTACGTCTCGGCATCATCGAGATCAAGGGTGTCGAGATCCGGTGCGGAGCCGGTACGATCGCGGATCGATCGAAGAGTATCCGCGATTACCGTAAGAGTGGTGAGACCAAGGAAATCCATCTTCAGCATGCCCGCGTGCTCCAACGCGTTCATGTCGTACTGGGTGACGACTACGGAATCCTCGCTGCCATTGTTGGCGCCGGCGCCCTTGGAGGCCTGGGTGCAGACGGGCACGTACTCATCGAGCGGACCTGGAGCGATAACGACTCCGGCAGCGTGCACGCCGGCGTGGCGCGACAAGCCTTCGAGCTTTATCGCGTAATCAAGCAGCTGGCGGTAGCGCGCCTTCCGTTCCTTTACCTCACGGGTATCGTCCTTTCTCTCGGCGTAGAACTCGCGAATCTCCGGAATACGGTCGATCGCTTCCTGAACGGTGAGCGAAAAATTCGGATTGTTCGGTACGAGCTTGGCGAGATAATCCGTCTCTGAAGGAGTGAAGCCGAGGGTTCTGCCGACGTCCTTGATGGCAGCCCTCGATTTCAAAGTTCCGAAAGTGATGATCTGCCCTACGGAATCGCGACCGTATTTCTGGCGGACGTACTCGATGACCTCGCCGCGACGCTCGAAGCAGAAATCGACGTCGATGTCCGGCATCGACACGCGCTCGGGATTTAGAAAGCGCTCGAACAGCAGATCGAACTTGAGCGGATCGATGTTGGTGATCTTGAGCGAGTAGGCGACGATGGATCCGGCGCTGGAGCCGCGGCCTGGGCCGACAGGGATTCCTTTTTCGCGCGCGGCCTTGATGAAGTCGGCGACGATAAGGAAGTAGCCGGCGTAGCCGGTCTTGGTGATGACGCCGAGCTCGTAATCGAGGCGCTGACGGACATGCTCGGGAAGATCGGCACCATAACGCTCGCGTGCGCCTTCCTCGGCGAGACGAACGAGAAGCTCATTTTCACTGTCCACTTCCGGAGGCAGGGGGAAGGACGGGACCTTGTACTGCTTGGAGAACTGGATCGCGCTCTCTTCGGCGATCCGCAGAGTGTTCTCGAGGACGTCCTTTCGCTGGGGAAACGACGATGCCATTTCCGGCGCGCTCTTGAAGTAGAGGCCTTCGTCGTAGCGCATCCGATTGTTGTCGGAAAAGTCCTTGCCGAGTCCGATGCAAAGCAGGACGTCGTGGGCGTCGTGATCGCTGCGATTGAGGAAGTGAGCGTCATTCGTGGCGACAACGGGGAGATTGAGCTCCGCGGCGAGTTGGAACACACGCTGATTGAGTGTCGCCTGGTTTTCGGAGTCGTGGGCCTGGACCTCGAGGTAGTACCGGTCCCTGAAAACGTCGGCGTACCACGACGCTGCGCTGCGGGCCTGTTCGTATTCGTCGGAGAGGAGATGGTGGGCGATCTCGCCGGCCATGCACGCCGAGGAAACGACGATCCCTTCGTTGTATTTGGCGAGGAGCTCGCGGTCCATCCGCGGCTTGGCGTAGAACCCTTCCGTGTAGGCCAGCGACGAGAGCTTGACTAGATTCTTGTACCCGGTCGAGTTCTGGGCGAGGAGGACGAGGTGAAAATACGGCTTCCCCCGATCGCCACCGACCCGCTCGCGAGCGCGTCTATCGCCCGGTGCGACATAGGCTTCCATGCCGATGATCGGCTTGATGCCTCTTTTTTTTGCCTTTTCCTGGAACTCCCAAGCCCCGTGCAGGTTACCGTGGTCGGTTATGGCGAGGGCTGGCTGTTCGAACTCGAGGGCTCTACCGATGAGATCGTCAATCCGGTTGGCGCCGTCGAGGAGAGAGTATTCTGAGTGGCAGTGGAGGTGAACGAAGGACACATGATAAGAATATGCGACGCGGTATCCTGGCGATAGCGGTTTGTCTCGCTGTTTTGGTCCTAATCTCTGCTCCGACAGCCTGTTACCTCAGTCGGGG
>Ga0170475_112625694_pt1 | contig 13910 bp, 8 predicted proteins | sample Soicark_Litter_5_FD_111474 | JGI IMG/M metagenome (GOLD analysis project Ga0170475, IMG submission 111474) | Avena fatua rhizosphere microbial communities from Hopland, California, USA. Combined Assembly of 48 SPs | reverse complement strand
TTGACGATTAACGTGCTGCCCAATCAACCGGTCACGCTCAAGGCGGTCTTTCCCGCTCGCGATCTGGAAGTTTCCGCGCTGGAGGAACTCGACGTAAAGGCCACAGCCTGGGACGATTTCGGCGTCAAGCGCTATGGACTCTCGTATTCACTTTCCGGGCAGCCGCCCGTCGATGTCGTCCTCGGCGAAAACGCTGCCGCGCGCCAAAAGCACGATCTTGCGCATGCGATCCGCCTTGAAGACCTGAATGCCCAGCCCGACGATCTGCTGTCTTATCACTTCTGGGCTGAAGATTTCGCCCCCGACGGCAACCCGCGGCGGACCGAAAGCGACATGTATTTTGCCGAGGTCCGCCCCTTCGAGGAAATCTTTCGTCAGGGCGAGCCGCCGCCGGGCGGACAGCAGCGTCAGCAAAATCAAAGCCCGAGCGCCATGCAGGCCCAGCAGCTCGCACAGCTTCAAAAAGAAATCATCAACGCCACATGGAAGGTCATTCGCCGCGAGATCAGCAGCAAACTGACTGAACCCTTCCCAGCGATGTCGAGCAAATCCGCCTCTCCCAGTCGTCGGCGCTCGAGCAAGCAACAGCTCTGGCCGAAAAACTGCAAGACCCGGAATCGCAGGAGCACGGTGAAGCGGTCCTGCGAGCCATGCAAGAAGCGATCAAGCACCTCACCGCGACTCATGATCAGCTCGCCGCTCAACCGCTGCACCCCGCGCTCAAAGCGGAGCAAGCCGCCTATCAATCGCTCTTGAAGCTCCGCGCCCGCGAGCACAATATCGTTCGCCAAAACCAGCGGCAGCAGCGCGGGCAGGCCTCAGCCCGCTCGCAGCAGCAGCGGCAACAAATGCAGAATCTCGATCTCAAGGACGAAGAAAACCGCTACGAAACCCAGCGCCAGGCCCAGGACCAGAATGAAACGCCCGAAGACCGCGAAAACCGCCAGGTGCTCAACCGCCTGAAGGAGCTCGCCCAGCGGCAGCATGATCTCAACGAACGGCTGAAAGAGCTGCAGTCGGCCTTGGAAGAGGCCCGCACACCCGAGCAGCGCGAGGAGCTCAAGCGCCAGCTTCAGCGATTACAGGACGAGCAGCGTCAAGTTCTGCAAGACACCGAGGAGCTGCAGTCCCGCATGGAATCACGGGAAAACCTTGAGCGGATGGCGGCCGAGCGCGATCAGCTTCAGCAGGCTCGGGACCAGGCACAGCGCGCCGCCGAGGCGCTCGACCAGGAGCGCGTTACCCAAGCCGCAGCGTCGGGCACGCGTGCCGAGCAGAATTTTGAAGACCTCCGCAACGAATTCCGCCGTCGCACATCCGGTCGTTTCAACGATCAGATGCGCCAAATGCGCGAGGCGGCCCGCGAGCTCGATCAGCGCGAGCAGGATTTGACGCAGCGCTTAACGGAGTCGGGGCAGCCACAGCAAAAAAGCCAAACGAAATCGCTCCGCGACACCGGCGATCGCGAGAAGCTCGTCGATGATCTCAGCCAGCAGCGCCAGCGGCTCTCTGGCCTCCAAGACCAGATGCGCCAAACCATTGAAGAAGCCGAGCCCACGGAGCCGCTCCTCGCCGAACGGCTGTACGACGCCGCCCGCAACGCTCAGGATCAGAACGTCGAGCGAGCGCTCGAATCCGCTGAGCGTTCGCTCCGCAATGGTCTTGCACGCGATGCTCAGCAGCAAGAACAAAATGCCGGCCGCGGCATCAGTCAACTCCGCGAGGGTATCGAGAAGGCGGCCGAAGCGGTACTAGGCGACGAGACCGAAGGGCTTCGCCGCGCCCGCGAAGAATTGCAGAATCTCTCCAAAGAGCTGAATGATGAGATTCAGCAGAACGATCCGACCCGCCAACGACAGGCCGGCTCGCAACAAGATGGCCAACCACAGCCGGGCCAGCAGCAATCCGCACAAAACGAACCCGGCGCGCGGCAGCCCGGCCAGCAATCCGCTCAGCCGCAATCAGGCGAGGGACAAAAGGGCGAAGCTCAACAATCCAAGCAACAAGGCAAAGGTCAAGGTGGTCAATCGAAAGCAGAAGATCAACAACCCGGCCAACCACAATCCGGCCAAGCTCAGCCTGGTGAAAGACAAAACGGCGAACGACAAAACGCAAAAGGTCAGCCCGGCCAGCAAAAGGGGAAAGGCCAAGCCGGCCAGCCGCAGGACGGCCAGCAGCCAGGGCAACCTGGCCAGCGGGGCCAGCGACAAGGCAGCCAGCGTCTGGCCGGCGGCAATCTTCGCGGCGCCTCCGGTCCTTTTGACGATTACGTCCCAAGTAATAGCGGCCCGCTCACCGGCGAACGATTCCGCGACTGGTCTGACCGCCTCCGCGATGTCGAAGAAATGGTCGCCGATCCCGAGCTGCGAGCCGAGGCCGCCCGCATTCGCGAGCGGGCTCGTGCGATGCGAGCTGAGCTGAAGCGCCATACCAACGAGCCCAATTGGGAGTTGGTGCAGTCACAGGTCGCCGGGCCGCTCGTCGAGCTGCGCGACCGCGTCGCCTCCGAGCTGCTCCGCCGCACCGCCAGGCAAGCGATCGTCCCGCTCGACCGCGATCCCGTTCCACCCAAATACGCCGAAAAGACGCGGCTCTATTACCAGCGCCTCGGCAGCGGCAACCCGGAGGGCGACAAGTAAATGTCGGCGGGCTTCGTAGTCGCGGATGTCATCCTGGCGGGCCGGCCATGGCTCGCCTGCGCGGTCATTCTGGTGGTCGTCGCGCTTGCCGTCCTCGTGTGGGCCTACCTGCAGGCCAGCTATGCGGCCTGGGTTCGGGCTATCGCGGCCCTGCTCAAGACGACGGGCATCGTGCTGCTCGCTATGTTGCTTTTGGAGCCCATGTTTCAAGGCACGCGCCCCAAGCCCGGCGTCAACAAGTTCCTCGTCGTTGCCGACAACAGCAAGAGCTTGCAACTTGCCGACCGCGCACACGGTTTGTCGCGCGGCGCAGCGATGAAGCAGCGCCTGGCCGACGATGCGCCTTGGCTCACCCGCCTCGCCCAGGATTTCGACCTCCGCCGTTATGCCTTCGACAGCTCACTGAAACCGCTCACCGGATTTTCCGAGCTGACGCTCGACGGCGAAGCTTCGGCGATGCAAACATCGCTTACCGCGCTCGATCAGCGCTTCCGTGGCCAGCCAATCGGCGGCATCTTGCTGCTCACCGACGGCAACGCGACCGATATCACTGACGAGAATATCGATTGGAAAAACCTGCCGCCGATCTATCCGGTAGCGCTCGGCTCCGATTCCGGGCCGCTCGATCTTTCCGTGGCCCGCGTCTCAGTGACCCAAACCAATTTTGAAGCCTCGCCCGTCACGATCACAGCCGAGGTGGAAGGGCAGGGGGTCGCGGGACGAAAGATCGCTGTCCGCGTCCTCGATGAAACGGGCAAGGAGCTGGAGCGGCGGGCGCTCGTCGTGCCCGCAGCTAGCGAGCCGCTCGCACAGCGCTTCCTGATCAAGCCCGAGCATCCCGGCATCAGCTTTTACACGGTCCACGCCGCCCTCGAAGGCGAAGAAGATGCTCGCGCCGGCTCCACAGTGGAAGCCACGCTGGCCAACAACCGTCGCCTGGCCACCGTCGATCGCGGCGGCGGGCCGTATCGCGTCCTGTATGTCGGTGGCCGGCCCAATTGGGAGTTCAAATTCCTGCGGCGAGCGATCGATGAAGACGACGAGGTCAATCTGGTCGGTCTGCTGCGCGTGGCGAAGAAGGAGCCAAAATTCACGTTCCTTGGCCGCAGTGGTGAGCGAACCAATCCGCTCTTCCGCGGTTTCGGCAATCAAAGCGACGAAGCCGTCGAGCAATACGACCAGCCGGTGCTGATTCGTCTCGGCACGGAAGACAAGGACGAGCTTCGCGGCGGTTTTCCGCAGGACGCCGATGGGCTTTTCCGCTATCACGCGGTGATTCTCGACGACATCGAGGCCGGCTTCTTCAAGCAGGATCAGCTTTCGCTTCTCCAGCAGTTCGTCAGCCGCCGCGGCGGCGCACTCCTGATGCTCGGCGGCAAGGAATCATTCGGTGAAGGCGGCTACATGCGTTCCGCCGTCGGTGAAATGCTGCCGGTCTATCTCGATCGCCACTTCGCCGCTCCCCCGCCGGACGAAAGCTATCGCCTCCGCCTCACCCGCGAAGGCTGGTTGCAGCCGTGGGTTCGCCTGCGGGCCAATGAGCAGGATGAAACGAAGCGGCTGTCGGCCATGCCGCCGTTCAAGTCAATGAACCGCATTGAGGCCACCAAACCGGGCGCTTCGGTGCTGGCCGAGGTCGAGCTCGAAGGCGGTGCGGCACGGCCGGCCCTTGTCGTGCAGCCGTTCGGCCGCGGGAGAGTCGCCGCATTGCTCGTCGCAGACCTGTGGCGCTGGGGAATCAAACGCGAAGACCATAAAGAAAATGACCAAGACAAAGCCTGGCGGCAGACTGTCCGCTGGTTGATCGCCGATGTCCCGCAACCGGTGGAAGTAGAGACGCGCCGTTCACCCGCCGACGCAGCCGGCGGCATTCAGATCATGGTCCGTGCCCGCGACAAGCAATTCGAACCGCTTGACAACGCCGAGGTGAAGCTCAAGATCACCACGCCGGACAAACGCGAGATCGAGATGCTGGCCGAAGCCAGCGACAAAGCGCCGGGCACATATGCGGCAACGTTCGCGCCCCGCGTCGGCGGCGCGTATCGGGCCACGGTCAGTGTCACCGCCGCTGACGGCAGCGAAGTGGGCCACCGCGACACCGGCTGGACCGTCGAGCCCGAAACCGAGGAGTTCCGCACGCTGACGGTCAATCGTCCGCTGCTGGAGCGGATTGCGAACCATACCGGCGGCGAGGTGCTGACGCTCCACGGCCTCGATTCATTCGTCGCCAGCCTGCCCAATCGCAAAATTCCCCAGACCGAAAGCTGGACGTATCCCCTATGGCACCAATGGCACGTCTTTCTCCTGGCCCTCACCTGCCTCATCGGTGAATGGGCCCTTCGCCGCTGGAGGGGCCTGCCATGAACACACAAGTCCAAAGCGCCGTAGGAAACGACCTCTGTGGCGTTCTGCCCACACAAGCCCGAAGCGCAAGCGAGGGGCTCGGCAGCAAATACGTGCGACTATCTTTGGTTGCGCTCGCAGTGCTGCTTGGAAATCGATGCATCGCCTCCGACCACCCGTCGGTCCTCATCGTCGTCGGTGCGGAAGGCGCCAAGGAATACGGCGAGCAATTCCGCGAGTGGGCCGGCCGCTGGGAAAAGGTCTCGGCTGCTGCCGGGGCGGAATTCGCCGCCGTGGGCCTCGCCGACTCGGGCGACAAACCAGACCGCGAGCTACTTCAGGAGCACCTCGCCAAACTTGCGCCCGCTTCGACTGAAGCGCTATGGCTCATTCTGATCGGCCACGGCACGTACGACGGCAAGACGGCCAGATTCGGCCTGCGCGGCCCCGATTTCACCCCGACCGATCTGGCTACCTGGCTAAAGCCGATCGAGCGGCCGCTGGCAATCATCGACTGCACGTCTTCCAGCGGCCCGTTCCTCAATGAGCTGTCCGCCCCCAATCGCGCCATCCTGACTGCCGCCCGCAGCGGCTCCGAGTTCAATTATGCGCGCTTCGGCGACTATATCTCTTCGGCCATCACCGATTCGCACGCCGACCTCGACAAGGACGATCAGACCTCGCTCTTAGAAGCCTTTCTGCTCGCTTCCTCCGGCGTTCGCGAGTTCTACGCCGGCGAAGGCCGCCTCGCGACCGAGCACGCGCTGATCGACGATAACGGTGACAAGCTCGGCACTCCGGCCGATTGGTTCGCTGGCCTTCGCGCCACCAAGACCGCCAAGGACGGCGCCACCCTCGACGGTCTCCGCGCCTCCCAATTCGTCCTCGTCAAAAGTGCCCGCGAAGCCCAGCTCCCCGCCGCGCTCCGCTCTCGCCGCGACGAGCTCGAGCTCGACCTCGCCGTTCTCCGCGAGCAGAAATCCAAGCTGCCCGAGGACGACTATTTTTCCAGGCTCGAGCCGATCCTGCTCCAACTATCCAAGCTCTATGAATCGGCCGATACGGCTAAGTAGTAGGCACACTCCCTGTGCCGCACAAAGTACTAGGGGCTTGCCAATGCATAGAACCGCCTTAGGACTGATCCTGCCACCTTGCGACTACACAAAGCGGAAAATACGCACACTTTTTCACAAAATAGTTGCAGCTCCAGGCCGCTCTTTCGCTTGCGCCGCAAGTGTTTGAACCAGTTGTTCACTTTGGAACCATCCCTGTCGAACATGGTATTTAAGAAAACGGAACGGAGGCGAACGCCCCAAAAAAAATCGAAAATGGAATCGCTAGGGGCGGCCCGCTCGGAAGCAAGCGGTCGTTAGGCTTTGACAATCTTGTCTCGACCTACGACGACCGCGCGCGTCGCGTTGCGCGTGTCCACGACAAGTCGAGCGTGCTGGACGATCCAAGGATAATCGTAAGCACTGTGATCGGTCGCAATCAGGACACAGTCTTGAGCTGCCAGATAGGCGGACGTCAACGCCTGGCTGGTCATTTTCAGGTGCGGCCAACGACGCATCGAAGGAAGGGCAGGGATCTGAGGGTCGTTATAGGTCACGGATGAGCCGGCTTTGAGAAGCAGATCCATCAGCTCGAAGCCGGGCGATTCGCGGGCGTCATCCACGTCACGCTTGTAGGCCATGCCGAGAATGGCCACCTTGCTGCCGGCAAGCTGTTTGCCGCGATTGGCGAGCGCGGCGGCGAGGCGGCCCACGACATAGGCAGGCATATCGGAGTTGACCTCGCCAGCCAGCTCGATGAACCGCGTATCCATGCCGTGCTGTCGGGCCAGCCAGGTGAGATAAAACGGATCTATCGGAATGCAGTGGCCGCCCAGACCCGGCCCGGGATAAAAGGGCTGAAAGCCGAATGGCTTGGTCTTGGCAGCGTTGATCACTTCCCAAACGTCGATGCCCATTCGGTCATAGAGCACCTTCAGCTCGTTGACGAGCGCGATGTTGACGGCGCGATAGGTATTTTCGAGGATTTTACAGGCTTCGGCAACTTCCAGCGAGGAAACGCGAACGACGTTTTTCACGACAGCGCCATAGAGCGCGGCGGCCAGGTCAGTGCTAGCCTGATCGAGGCCGCCCACGACCTTGGGAATCGTCTCAAGCGAATGCTGCGGATTGCCGGGATCTTCGCGCTCGGGACTGAAGGCGAGAAAAAAGTCGCTGCCGGCTTTGAGGCCCGATTTTTCCAGCCGCGGCAAGACGATGCTTCGCGTCGTCGTAGGATACGTGGTACTTTCGAGAACAATGAGCTGGCCAATTCGAAGCGTCTTTGCGACGGCTTCAGTTGATTTTGTGACATACGTCAAATCGGGTTCGCGCTCGGCGGTGAGCGGTGTCGGTACGCAGATAATGATCGCATCGGGCTCGCTGAGGCGAGTGAAGTCGGATGTGGCCTCAAAGCCGCGGCCGCGCATCTCGGCGATCTCGGCAGCCGGGATATGGCCGATGTAACTTTCGCCGCGGTTGAGCCGCTCGACCTTGGCCGGGTCAATGTCGAAGCCCAGCACGCGAAAACCAGCCGACGTAAAGGCGCGAGCGACGGGCAGGCCAACGTAGCCCAGGCCAATCACGCCGACGGTGGCCTGGTGAGAGGAGATGCGAGCATGCAGCTGCGAAAACGATTGGTCGGGGGCCGGCATGAATACGGCAGACAAGAATGTCTGCCCCACGTGTCTGCACCCAGTTTAGTTCAGCGAAGGATCGGCCGGGACGTGCTTGGGCTTGACCGCCTTATTGAGAATCGCCTCGCCAATGGTTCGCGTGACTTGCTCCCACAGATCGTCGGCCGGCTGGAAGATCAGCTTCTTGTTGACCTTCGACGTGAGCCAGCCGCCGGCCTGCAGCTCCGATTCGAGCTGGCCTTCGGCCCAGCCGGCGTAGCCGGTGAAAAAACGGAACGGCTTGCTGGTCTGGCGAACGAGCTTGGCAAGCTTGTCCTTGTGGGCGGCGAAGTAAATACCGGGAAGGACTTCGGCTTCCGCAGCCCCTTTGAGGCGGTGCAGGGCGACCAGCGGCCCGGTCACCGGCCCGCCGAAGAAAATCGGCTGCGGGCACTCGATGTCCTCATCCCCCACCATTTTCCAGACTTCGGTGACCGTGTTATCCGTGGGGCGGTTGAGGATCAGGCCCATCGCGCCTTCGTCGTCGTGCTTGATCATCAGCACGACGCCTTTGTAGAAGTTGGTGTCGGCCAGATGGGGCGAAGCGATCAGAAAATGGCCTTGGAGCGATTTCATGCGACTGACGTTCGACGACCGAAGAAAGAGGATCAATCAGCTATTGATTCTAGTCCTCCCAAAAGGCAAAGCGAAGGGTTGGCTCACCGCAGCCGTGATTTACCGCAGGGGACACGGCGGATCGCAGAGAAAACAAGTGTTTCTTTTGCTCCACGCTGTCTGCGTTCTCCGCGGTGTAATCTCATTTGCAGTTCCGCAGAAACTCCACCAGATCGGACAGCTCTTGCAGCGAAAGCTGCTTGTCGAGGCCGGCAGGCATCACCGATACCTTGCCCGGCAGAATTTCTTCGACGTCACCGCGCGGAAGCCGGATTTCCTTGTCGGCAGCGACCGTCAGAATGATCTCGTCGGATGAATCTTTCTTGATGTTGCCGCTGTGAATCTGACCCTCGCTCGTACGGAGCATCACCGGCTCGTAGCTGCGAACGAAGCTGGCGCTGGGAAACAGGATCGACTCCACGAGGTCTCGCGGCTGTCGGATCTGGCCTATTCGCGTCAGGTCGGGGCCGATCTTCCCTCCGACGTAGCCGATTGTGTGGCAATTGCGGCAGCTCACTCGGCTGCTGTTGAAGATCGCCTGTCCGCGGCGAAGGTCCCCCGGCGGCATCGAGTGCAACGTGTCTTTGAGGCGGGCGCTTTGCTGTTCGTAATCGGCGTTGATCATCGCGTAAAGCTTTTGAGCCTCGGCCTGCACGCCCGGATTGTACTTGACCAGCCGCTGCTTGATCGCCTCGACCGTGACCGCGCCGCGCAGGTCCGGGGCACTGAGCGCCTCGAGCAGCTTCAAACCGACAGTTTGGTCATTCGACTGAGCGAATGCGGTAAGCAATCGATCCAGCTCCAGGGGGTTGGCCCTGGGCAAGTGATCGGCAAGATCGATGAGCTGCGGCGGCGACAGTTTGGCTTTCGAGAGCACATCGGCCGCGGTACCGCGGAGGTTCGATGGCTGCTCACGGTCGATCGAGGCGAGAAGCAAATGAAATTGGCCGACAGTGAGATTCTTGGCGCCGCCTGGGACGAGCGCCAGCGCGGCAAGGCGAATTTCAGGCGATGCGGCCGATTCACCGACTTTGAGCAGCGCGACCCCGAGTTGCTCGGTGCTGGCTTTCGCCTGCGGAATAGCGCGGATCGTGGTCAAAGCGTCGTTCACAAGCGAGGAATTGCTGGCGAGAACGTACTGAAGGGCGGCGAGCCAGGTCGCGGGCAGCTCCTTGAGTCCCGAAGCGGCCATGGCAGCCAGCGACAGGCGAGCGCCCACAGGCGATGTTGCCGACGCACGAGCTACGTCGGCCACGAGCTGCTGAATCGCCGGACTTTTGGCGAGCTTGGCCAGCAGATCAACGACTTGCTGCTCTTCAGCCGCCGACATGGGCGAGGTCAGCTTGGTGCGCAGATAGACGATGAGTTCCGTGTCCCATTCGGTGTGCCGGCTGGCGATCCAGCGGGCCGAATCGCGAAGTGCGGAATCGGCATCGTCGAGATGATTGATGATTGTCTGCGGATCGAGCTTCGCGCCCGACTGGTCGAGAGCCACGAGCGCGGCCCGCTGGACGCGAGTGTTTTGCGACATTGCCGCGTCGCGGAGAGCCGTGTTTTCGCCGAGTTCGATCAGGGCGTACGTCAGCGAGTGGTCGAGGGCGCGGTCGCCGGCAGCGCCAGGCAGCGCTTTGAGTAATGCGGCAGTCGCCGTCGGATCGCCGATGCGGCCCAGCGCTTCGGCCGCGGCCCGCTGGTTGTGAGGTGAAAGTGATTCGAGCAATCCGGCGAGCGCCGGCGCGGCTACTTCGTCGCGCCAGATGCTAATTGCGTGGATCGCCGCCTGGCGAACGGTTTCGTCGCTATGCGAGAGCGCTTGCCGCGCGGCCTGGCGGGCTTCTGGCCCATCGATGCGGCAGGCAGTCCAGACAGCGGACAGCGCTGCGGTGGGCGACGAGTCGGGATTGGAGAGGATCGGTGCGATGGACTCGATTGCTGCCGGGCCGCGGGCAGCAAGCGATTCAATCGCGCGGTGCCGCCATGCAGGCCGCGAATCACCCACCAGCAGGACGAGATTGGCCGCCGAGGAGGATTCCCAAGCGACCATTTTGCCGCGCGGATCGCTGACCTTGTGCGAGCCGGTCTTGCGAATGCGATAGATGCCGCCGAGCACATCGTCGCGGACGAGTTGCGAGCTGGGGCAGCAGAGCTTGTACCAGCCGCCGGTGTTCAGCACGAGCAAGCTTCCGTCAGCGTCTTCCAGGACGTCGGTGGGATGAAAATCGCTGTTGTCCGAGACAACGAGATCGGAATCGTCCGAGGTGAAGGACGCGCCGGACGGTTTCAGCGCGTGGCGACTGACTTTGCGGAGGTTGAATTGGCAGGAGACAACGTTGTCGCGATATTCGGGGCCAAACTGGTCCGACTCGTAGCGATGCAAGCCGCACGGCGCGGAAGGCCCCTGATGGACCAGCACCGGCATGAATTCGGGCGAGGTCCACTTATGGTCGGATTCATAAACCGGGTCGTGGTCTTTGCCATAAATGCCGCCATAGATCGCATGAATCAGGCCGTCGCGCAGGCCGGCGGCTGGACGCACGAGGAAGGTCGTCGAGAAGATCCGCTCGCCACCTGGAGTGAAGACCGTGTCGACCGGATTGTCCATGCCGCCGGTCATGACTGGCTCGATCCCAGAGCCATCGGGTCGAGCGCGGAAGATGTGCGCGGCGCGCGTGGTAAAGGTCTTGCCGCCCGGCAGTGTGTAAGTCTGCTTGGCGAACGCGCCCTTGCACCAGTAAATCCAGCCATCGACCCCTTGATAAGGACCGTGCAAGTCATTGGCACAGCCGGTGAGCGTCTGGCCGTCGAACCAGATTTCGCGTTTGTCGGCGACGCCGTCGTCGTCGGTATCGGTGAGCTTCCAGATTTGCGGCGGCGCGGCGACATACAGCGAGCCGGCGCGCCACATGGCGCCTTCGGGAAACGCAATTCCATCGAGAAAAATGGTCGATTTATCGAAGCGACCGTCGCCGTCGCTATCGACGAGGCGGACGACGCGGTGGGCCTTTTTTTGCTGCTGTACTTCTTCCTTGGTGATCGCGCCGCCAGCCTCGGCGACGTACAGGCGGCCTTGCTCGTCGAAATCGGCCACGATCGGCCAATTGACCAGCGGCTGACCGGCGGCCCGTTCGATCGTGAAGCCCTCCGGCAGCGTGAAATTGTGGCCGTCGAGCGCGATCGTGTTCGCCGGAGGCGGCGACTGAGCCGAAGCGGCCAGGGGAATCAGAGCGAGAACCAAAAACAAGCGGAACATGAGCGTCTCTCAGGCATAGAGCAGGTGGGGTCTGACCCGCTGCCACCAGGCGGCTTCATCCAGATGGGTCAGCTCTTTGATTGTACCGTCTGTCAGCACCAATTCCGACAGAAGTGCGTCGCGCAGGCGAGAGGAGCCGAAAAGGATGTCAATCGGCATTTTTTCGCGCTCATACTCATAGGGCGGCGGAAGCCACCCAAACTGCTGTGGCCACAGAGTGACAACCGCGGCCAGGATGGTCAGCGTTGCGGTAACCGAGCGCAAAGATCGGGCGTCGGTAATGTGCAGACTGATGCCGCCGCACCGCTCGCCTTGCCATTTATCGAAAGTAGGCACAAAGCGAATCGGGCGAATGCCAAGGCCGGGCAAGTCGCAAGTCGTCAGGCGAGCCGTGAGTTGATGTGGATCGATGAACGGCGCGCCGACGACTTCAAAGGGCATGGTCGTGCCGCGGCCTTCCGACAAATTCGTCCCTTCGAGCAACACCTGGCCAGGATAGAGCAGCGCGGTGGCAGTGCGAGGCATGTTGGGCGACGGGGCGATCCATTTTCGTCCGGTCGCATGAAAGTGCATATTCCGTCGCCAGCCCGTCATGGGAAGTACGTCGAGCTGGGCGCCAATGTTTTCCTCCGCGTTCAAAAGGCGAGCCAGCTCGCCCAGCGTCAGGCCATGCCGCAGCGGAATCGAGGCCCCGCCGACGAAGCTTTCGTAGCCTGGCTCCAGGAGCGGCCCTTCGGCAACTTGTCCGCCGAGCGGATTCGGGCGATCGAGAATGAGGACGGGAATGTGGGCGGCGGTACACGCTTGCAGGCAGTTCTGGATGGTCCAAGCAAAGGTATAGACCCGCGTGCCGACGTCCTGCAGGTCGATAACGAAGCAGTCGAGACCGCGGAGCATTTCGGGCGTCGGCTGGCGCGTCTTGCTGTAGAGGCTATAGACGGGCAGATCGAGCGGCTCGTACCGACTGTTCGGCGACTCGACCATATTGGCCTGCTCCTCGCCCCACAGACCGTGCTGCGGCGAGAAGATCGCTTTGAGCTGACCGGGAAAGCGAGCGGCGAGGAGATCGCAAGCGTAGCGAAACGAGTGATCGACCGAGGCCTGATTCATGAGCAGGCCGAAGCGAGCGGCACGAAGAATTTCCGGTGGCTGCTCGAGGCAGCGCTCCAGGCCGATCTCAACGCGCAGCTCATTCATACAGCAAGTACTTTATTCGACGCCGGAGAAAATCGTTCACGTCCTCGCGCACGACTTCCTCGATTTCGTCGGCCAATTTTCCGTCGAGGAGCGACTGGAGTGTCTTTTGATTGCCCAGAAGTCGGTCGTAGGCTTTGGCGTCCCATTTGTCGGGATAGAGACGGCGGAGAGCCGCGGCAATTTCGAAGCCGGTGCGTAGCGGCTCGAAGCGATTGCGGTCGGTGATGATGATGTTGACGCCGCTGCATTTTTCGTTGGCGAATTTGCTGCTGGACGGAGTGAATTCGAGCGGGACGAAGGCGACGCCGGTGATCTGGCGCGCATTTAGATCGAGAGCAAGTTTTTGGCCGTCAAGCCACGGAGCGCCAATGATTTCAAACGGCGTGTCGGTGCCGCGGCCGACGGAAAGATTGGTCGTTTCCAGTAAGCCAATACCCGGATAGAGAAATGCCTGCGTCAGGTTCCGCATATTAGGCGAGGGATTGATCCACGTGAGCCCGGTCACGTCGAATGCGTCGCTGCGTTTCCAACCGGCGCACTCGATCACCTGCAGGTCGAGCTTGAGCTTGAGCTCGTCTTGAAACAGGCGGGCCAGCTCGCCAATCGTCATGCCGTGTTGGACAGGCAAGCGATGGAACCCGACGAATGATTCTCGGCCGGAGTCAAGCATCGGTCCGGCGACGGCGATGCCGCCGATTGGGTTCGGCCGATCGAGGACGACAAAACGCTTGCCATGCTCGCCGCAGGCCTTCATCGCTTCGCCCATCGTGGAAACGTACGTGTAAAAACGCGCGCCAATGTCCTGAATGTCAAACACAACCGTGTCAACGTTTTCCAGCATTACAGCGGTCGGCTTGCGCGTGTCTCCGTAGAGGCTGAAGACTTTCAGGCCCGTCGCCGCGTCCCGCGTGTCACCGATTTTGGAGATGTCGAGCTTGCCTTCGTAACCGTGCTCGGGGCTGAAGAGCACGGCCAGTTGCAAGTTCTTGGCTTCGTGCAGCAGTTTCACCGTGCTTTCACCGTCGCGGCTGCGGCCGGTGTGATTGGTGATGAGACCGACCTTGCGGCCGGCGAGCTGGCGGAAGCCGTCGCGTTTGAGCACATCGATGCCGGTCAGGACCTCGGCCTGCGGCGGTTTTTG
>Ga0170475_126270065_pt1 | contig 13913 bp, 10 predicted proteins | sample Soicark_Litter_5_FD_111474 | JGI IMG/M metagenome (GOLD analysis project Ga0170475, IMG submission 111474) | Avena fatua rhizosphere microbial communities from Hopland, California, USA. Combined Assembly of 48 SPs | reverse complement strand
TCGCCAACTGCTCGGCCCGGAAGCCGGCATTCACGGCAGGGTGCTCCATGCTCCCACCCAGTTCGCCCTCGGCCTGCAGCAGGCCGGACAAGCCGAAGCCGAGCCGGGCCAGCGCCGGCGCATCGATGCTGAACTTCAGATGCTCTCCCGGATTGCCGAAGCTGCCGACGAGTTGCAACCGGTTGCCGGCGATCGCCAGTTTCGCGTCGCTTGCCAGCAGGCGTTTGCCGGCAAGGTGCAATTTGCCGTCGCCGGTCAGGGGCAGGCCGGCGTAGCTGCTGTCATGGATGTCGAATTGCAGGCGCGCATCGGGTTCCGGCTGCAGCGCGCCTTGCGCCTCGGCATCCATGTTGATGCGTGCAGCCGGTACCTTGCCGGCGATAAACAGCGCCGGGTTAAAGTCGCTCAGGCTACCGCGCAGTACATAGGCGCGCTGTCCGTCCCGCATCAGTGTGCCGTCGAGCTCTAGGCGCGCGGCCTTGGCTCGCAGTTGTGCCTTGTTCAATGTGATTTTCCGGGCATCAATGAGCGCGTCGGCCTGTACCGTCAGCTTCGGGCCTGCCAGCCGGAGTGCGACATGCTGCGTACCGTTGTCAAGCATGATGTCCAGCGGGCCATCCAGCTTCGAAGGCTGGAGTTTGCCATGGAGCGCATGCAGGTCGAGCGCGTTTGCCTGCAAGGCAAGGCGGCCGTTACCGCCGCTGCGCAGTTCGCCGCTGCCTTCGAGCATGGCGCCGCCTGGAAGCTCCACCTGCAGTTGCCGCAATTGCTGTTGCCGTGCATCGAGATAGACTTGTGCGCGGGCAGAGACGAGGGGCAGCAGGTCGCGGTCGAGCGTGCCGGGCTGGGCATTGCGGATGGAGGCGGGGCCAGTCAGCACGAGTTGCGAGGAATCCGTTGCCGCCTGCGTGCCTTCTCCGGCCGGCGCGAGCGTGGCATCGATGTCGAGCGCGGCCTGCGGAGCGGAGGGGTTGAACGCTTGCGGATTCAGCTTGCGCATCGTGATTTGCGCGCGCCGCAAGGGAACTGCGGCCAACGGCGTCGCTTCGATGTGTGCCTGGCCGGAGAGCGTGTCGCCGCTTGCCGTCAGCCGGATATCGAGCGCTTGCAGCGTGCCGGACAGGTTGGCATCGAGGCGGTAGGTTTCGTCGCGCCAGGTGCCGCGCAGATGCGCCTGGCCGTCGACGGCAAAGGGCTGCCTGCCATCCAGTCTCAGGCTGGCGCTGGCTGTGCCGTAGGGCGTATCGGCATGTTCCATCGTGAATACGTGGTGGATGCCATCGGAACTGCCTGCCAGGGCGATGTCGCCGATTGTAGTCGTGTCGCCGTCACGGTGAAGGACAAGCTTTCGCAGTGTGGCGTTGCGCAGTTCGATGGCCAGCGGCAGGGTGATGCGGCCGGGCAGGGAAGCGGGCTCTCGCGATGTCGGCAGTTGCGTGAGTTCCAGCGTGCCGACATGCAGTTCATCGATGACCAGCTTCGGCGGCGAAAATGACCAGCGCCAGCTTGCATCAAGCCTGTCGATCTTCACTTGCCGCACATTGTCGCGATAAGCCACGTCGCGCAAGTGCAGGCCGTTGCTCAATGTACCGCCGGCCAGCTCGCCCGACAGTTTTCCGGACAGCAGATGCGTTGCGGTCTGCCACAGGGCATGCGCGCCCAACTGGGTATGCCATGCGCCGACAAGCAAGGCGGCTGCGGCCAGCAGGAGGATGACGGAAAGGAGAAAGCGTCGGCTCATGGCTCAAAACACGACACCCAGCGAGAGATGCGGCCGGATCCTGTCTTCCTGGATGCCGTAGGCCAGGTCGGCATTGATCGTCCCGATCGGACTCCGGTAGCGCGCACCTATGCCGATGCCATGGAAAAAATTCTTGCCGCTCCATCTGTCGGCGGCGGCGCCGACATCGTAAAAGACGGCTGCGCCCCATGTCTGCGAGAACCAGTGCTGGTACTCGGCGCCGCCGGTGAAGAGATAGCGCGTCGGATAGACGGTACCGTTGCGCTCGTTGCCGATGCTCTGGTAGCTGTAGCCGCGCACCGATTCCGTACCGCCGGCGCGAAACAGCAGCGATGCGGGTATGGCTGCATTGCCGCCCTTGGTGATGACCGCGCCCAGTTCGCCGCGCAGGATGACCACGTCGCGCCGGCAGACGGGATGGTATTGCCGCAACTGGCTGTAGGCGCGGAAGAAAGTCTGGTCGGTCAGCATGCTCTGGAACGCGGCGCCGGTTTCCAGCGAAGCGACATAGCCGCGACGCGGGAAACGCGGGTTGTCGACTTGGCGGCGGGTGAGGGCGATGCCGGCCACCAGAGCGCGGTGCGTTCCCGGCAGCACGACGGTGTCGGGCGGTAGCGCGGCGCCGTTCAGTTGCTCCAACCGATCGCTGTAATACTCGAGGGTGTAGGCGAAGTCCCGCTTCTCGGTATTGCGCGTGCGGCGCAAGCCGATCCGCCTGGTCCGCAGGTCGACGCCTTCGAGCGTGGTGCGTTCGGCCGAGACATGCGCACTGTTGACGTAGCCTGCGGTGTCGGGCGGCATCGCCAGTTCCAGCGCGCCGAGCTGGCGTCGCTGTTCCAGCCTGAGCTGTGTCTCCAGCGTCCAGGCGCGACCGAAGACGTTGTAGTGCGAATGGAGGCCCTGCAAGTGGGCGCCGGTGTCGGTCGAATAGCCGACGCCGAAGCGCAACCGTTGCGTCGGGAATTCAGTCACCCGCACATTGATCGGCGTTTGGTCCGCATGCGCCGAATCCCTGTCGATGTCGATGACGACATTGCTAAAGTAGGGCGTCCGCTGTATCTGGCGCTGCAGTTCCAGCAGGCGGTCGGCGCTGTATTCCTCGCCTAAGTGCAGCGGATTGACGTTACGGATGATGCTTTCGGGATAGCGTTTGGTACCGCTGATCCGTAGCGGACCGAGGGTGAACAGCGGACCGCTGTCGTATTCGACCGCGAGGTCGGCTTCCTGCAGGTCGGGATAGATGGCCGCATCGGAATCGGCGATGCGCGCGGCGGGGTAGCGCCGCCGTTGCAAGATTTGCAGCCCTGCCTGCTTGGCCGCGGCCCAGTCTTCCTGGCGGAAGGGTGCGCCGGGCCGCAACTGCCAGCGCCTGTGCACCCGTTCGGCCTGTTCTGGATGGCGTTCGCGCACGGCGCCGGTGACATTCACGTCGACATGCGACACCATCGTGCGCGCCCCGGCTTCCACCATCACTCTCACCACCGGCGTGCCGGCGCCGCGGTCGACGCTGACCGTGGTCTTCGGCAGGAAATAGCCCTCGGTCGATGCCAGCCGCCTGACTTGGGAATCCACCGTGGCCAGCATGTAATCCAGCTGATCTTCGTTCAGGTCTTCGCGGTCCTGGTAGCGGACCAGGTCGAGATGCGCCGTCAGCAGTTTTTTCAACGGCGGCGGTGCGTCCAGTTCGACTCGATAGGCGGCCGCCGCCGGCTGCGGCAAGGCGCCGAACAGCAGGCCGGCGAACAGCGCAAGCGCGAGGCGCGGAAAGGAATACGCTGGCTTGCCAATCGGACCAGATCGCGAACCAGATCGCGAACCAGATCGCGAGCCAGATCGATTTCCCGCCGTTCTGTGCCAGCCCGGCAATAACGCGAAGTTCCATGCCTTGGCTGGTCGGCCGGTGCATTTCTTGCATGCATGGATGCGGCAATGGACCTCGACTTGAACATATTGTTGCGGATGGGCGCTGCAATGGTGCTTTCCGGCATCCTTGGCTGGGAACGGGAGCGGACCGGCAAGGCGGCAGGCATACGCACGCACATGCTGGTCGGCCTCGGAGCGGCACTCTTCGTCATCCTTGGGGAATTGTTCGTGATCCGTTTTCGCGAATACGACGTGCACATGCGCTTCGACCCGCTGCGCATCATTGAGGCGGTGGTGACCGGAATCAGCTTCCTCGGCGCCGGCACCATCTTCGTTGCGCGCGGCGGAGAGCGCGTGAAGGGACTCACGACGGCGGCCTCGATCTGGACAACCGCCGCCATCGGCATGCTGGTCGGCCTGGAGCGCTACTTGCTGGCGATAACTGGCACTATATGCGTCTTTATCGTGTTGCACGTTGCTGGCTTTCTCAGGATCTCAGGCAGGAAGGGGGACGACGGAGCAGGGGGCTCAAAGGAGTAATGTTATCGACTGTGATGATCGGCTCCCAGGAGTTGGAGGCAGCACTGCGGTCAGGCGGTGCAATTGACTTGCAGCGAGTCGATCGAACGTACGAACCTGAGTTCCTTGCCGATATCCTTGATCTGCTGGCCGGCCGGCAGTTTCGCGGCGCTTCCCTTGTAGTTCTTGTCGCTGTACACGATGACGCTGGCATGCGGACCGACCGTCAGGCTGTCCGCCTTGCGCGACCAATTGACCCCGGTGGGTGTCTGGAAGGACGGCATGTTCATCCTTCCCACGATCGTCAGAATGTCGTTGCTCTTTTGGAGCGCAGCATCCTTGTCGGTAAGGCGCACCCAGCAGCCGTTGTTCAATTGGGGATTGTTTTGCACTTCGATCGGCATGAGCACCAGCACGGGGACCGTGACCGTGGTCGTGTCGCCGCCGCTTTTGACCGCGCATGTGGCTCGTGCTGCCAGAGCCGGAGGCGGAGCGGGCCGTTTGAGCCTGCGTCTGCGCGGCCTGTGCAGATGCCTGGGCATGCGTTCCTGCCAAGAATGCGCATGGCAGCACGGAAAGTATCCATGCTTGCGGTTTCATTGTGTACCTCCATCGGTTGCGATGAAAAAATCATTGAACTGTACCTCTTGGAAAAGAATCACTCCATGCGAGGGTGCAAGCGCCATGCCTATTTCTTCCTGTGAGGGGCGTTCGTTTCCAGCTTTCGGCTTGGGAAATACAGCCGGCACTTCGCGGTAACACAATGATTTTTTACAAAAACTTGTAATTTGTATTTGGTCGAATATTCATCCGCATCGGTGATCATCGCCTCGACATCGTCGTGCAACGTGACCTTCTACACCAGAGGCTTCAGCCGCTTCGTTACCTTCACGACTGCTCCAGTTGCTACCGGCCGGAGCGAAAGTTGCCGAGTGGGATTTGCACCCACTGAGAATCTGCGCCTTTCTTACGCATTGTCCGCGAGCGGAGGAAAGATCGCGGAGGTGATCGCGGTGCTGCACAGGCAGGGAAGCAAGGCGTCCGTACAGGCGGGTGAGCGGAGCTGGCGCTTCTCCTGCAGCCGGGCGCGCAGCCGGCTTTTACAGCTTCTGCTGAATCTGTTTCGTCATCTTCAGGTGTTCGGTCAGCATCTTGACGCCTCGTTCAGCGAGCGCCTTGATATCCGGGTCGGATTCCTCGCGGGCGTAATGCTGGAAGACCTTGATGTCGTTTTCATGGTCCTTGACATTGTGCTCGATGAATTTCCTGTCGAAATCCTGTCCAGACAGATCCGACAGCTCTTTCATTTTCGCATTCTGTTCCGACCCGATATCCTTGGGGCGGGGAATGTTCTTTTGGGCTCCGAATCGCTCGATCTCGCGCCCGAACTCGCTATGATCGTCGATCATTCGCTGCGCGAAGGTCTTGATGTCGTCATTCGACGTCTTTTGCAGCGCCATCTCGCACAATTCGATTTCCGCCAGTGAATCCTGGGCGGCTTGCGCAATGAATTCATTGCCGCCCGTGCCGGATGCCGCTTCGCCGGAATCGTCCGGCAGTTGGCCGATTGCCTGACTGACATCGGCGGGCGTCTGGAAATCCTCTTCGGGAAGCTGTTCCAGCGAGGAGCAGACATTTTCGTCGGCACCCATCTTTTTCGCGTTTTCTATCAGCGTGGCTTTCGATGCAGGATAGTCCACACCCTTGAGAAACTTCTGGATTTGAACCGGATTGACTTGAACCATGGCATTCTCCATTGAGATGACTGAAAGGCTGCGGCCAAGCGCCGAGCCCGGAAAGTTGTTATGACCGTGGCAAATGCGCTGGGTTGCCGAAGCGTTCAAAAGACCATGTGAGCCGGGCAGAACGCACTACTGTTTTCCGATCAACCTGCCGTATAGTCGCGTGAGGGGCGCCGCCCTGACGCCAAATGGATAGCCGAGGCCGTCGTTGGCGCCAGATTCGAAGGAAATCGCATTGCGGACGCGCTCGGGAATGCATTTTTCCGCGAGCGGGCCGCTGACGATGGGTACCGCCACTGGATCGGTCGGGCTGAGCAGGGCGCCGATCCATGTTCTCCTCGCGAGGAACGGGCAATCCGGCACGCAATTACGATGCCAGGAGCTTGCGGGAACTGCGGCCGCGTCTCTGGATCACATTTGCAAGGCCGGCGCATTCGCGCAGGTATCTGTGGACAAGGGGCTTGTCAGGGGAGAACAACGATTGAAGGATGAACTGGCGCTCGTCACCGGATCCGACTCCGGCATTGGGCAGGGGACCGCAATTGGCTTCGCAAAGGAAGGGGCGGATCTTGTCATTACCTACCTGCACGACCGCCAAGGCGCGGAACACACCGCGCGTGAGGTCGAGGCGACTGGCCGCAAGGCTACGGTCTATCAACTGGACGTGCGCGATCCGAAATGAGCAATGAAGGACATCAGCAGTCGCCAGCCACGGTTAGTGGCAAGACTTCGTCTGTCCGGCTAGGGTTTATTCAGCGTGTGTGTATTGTTTTCGGGATCGGCACTGTCTTTCTGCTGTTGATGGCGTTGCTCTGGTTTGCGGCGGGCGTGCTCGTGCTGATCTTTTCCAGCGTTCTCGTGGCGGTGCTGTTGCATGACGTGTGCCGTGCTGTCGAAAAATGGCTTCCGCTTCCACGCGGCGTAACCCTCGGCGCGGTATTGCTGGTCGTAATTGCGTTGTTTGCACTGGTCGGGTGGCTGCTCACGCCGCAAGTCATCGATCAGGTCAATCAGCTCGTGACAGAACTGCCCAATGCATTGCAACGGCTGCGCGACTTTTTGGAGAGTAATCGCGTGTTGCGACAAGTTGCGCGCAATCTGCCGGTGCCGGAGCGGCTCTTCGGCGATCCATCATCGATTCTGACGCATGCCAGCAACGTGTTTTCGGGCGTGCTCGGCGGTCTTGGCAGCTTCGCGATCGTGTTCTTTCTCAGTGTTTATTTCGCAGCCCAACCGCAGGTCTACACCAACGGCCTCGTCAAGTTGTTGCCGCGACAGAGGCGGGAGCGCGGTAAAGCAGTATTGCATGAGCTCGGCGAAACCCTGACCTTGTGGTTGCGCGGCAAGCTGCTGTCGATGGCCTTGATCGGCGTCGCCACCGCGATCGGGCTCGGCCTGCTCGGCGTGCCGCTGGCGCTGGCGCTCGGCATGGTGGCGGGCTTACTGGACTTCATCCCTTATCTGGGACCGATTCTCGCGGCTGTTCCGGCGCTGTTGATTGCGTTTTCCGAAGGGCCGGTGCTGGCGCTGTATGTCGGACTCCTGTTTTTCGCGCTGCAGAGCCTTGAAGGCTATCTGCTGTTGCCGCTGGTGGAACGCAAGACCGTGGCATTGCCGCCGGCGCTGACGATCACGATGCAAATCATCATGGGCTTGGCGTTCGGGCTGGCCGGCGTCGCGCTCGCTACGCCGCTTACGGCGGTGATCACGGTACTGATCGCAATGTTGTATGTGCAGGATGTGCTGGAAGACCAGATAAAGCTTCCAGCCAAACAAGAGTGAAGAGAATGTGAAGTTCCTCGATAGTTGGGATAGCCTGATTCGCGTGGTGATGCACCGTAGCGCCTGCCGGACATGAAACAGATTGAGGCGTGCTGCCGGGGAATCGGGAAAGCGACTGCGCCCTGTAGCGCTCTCACCTGATTGGTGATTGTTATCGGACGAAAGAAAGTCAATGTTCATCAGACTTTCCAGGCAAAAGTGAGTGGTCTAGGTTCAATGCGTAGATCAACCGTTCAGCAGGCGATCGATGACATTGCGCGTGATGGCGTCGACACGCGCATCCTGTCCACTACCCAGCACTTGCGCCCAGTCGACAGTGCCGGCATTGAATACGGTGCCGTTGCCCTGATAGATGCTCATCGTTGCTGCGTGAATGCCGGCATTCGCGCAATGCATGTCGCGCGGTGGCCGTTCCTGCCAGCGATCGTTCAGCAGTCCAACCGCAAGCAGGCGGAGTCCTTCGGGCGTGCCGGTGTTGCGCGCATGGCGCGCCAGTGTCGCAATGCCCGTCGCCGCGTCGAATGCGTCGAGCGGCGCGCCGTCGCATTCGTATCCGATCAGCGGCGGCGCAGTATCGCTGCCGAACGCGTCGCCACGGCGCAGCCCGGTGCCGGCGAACACCCAATGCGCCGGGTCCTGCACGATATAGCCGCTGCTGTCGCGCTGTCCGTCCCACCAACCGCCGCCGTTGCGATAGCTTACGCCTGTCAACGCATCCTCCGGACGACCCGCGCCGGACTGCGGCCACCAGTGATCGAGCGCGCCGGCCGGTCCGCCTTGATGACAGACCATCGCCGTGCCGTTATCGACCAGGTGGATGCGCCACCAGCACAGGTTGGCGCCGAAGAATGCGACGTTTCCGCCATGCGCGATGAACGCTTCGACATGGTGGCGCGTCGGCTCGCTCCAGTATTCGTCATGGCCGACGCTAAGCATCAACCGATAGCGTTCGAGCAGGCCGGGGTCGTCATGCAGATCGAGATCGCAGCAGAACTCCGGGTCGTAACCTTGCAGCTGCAGCCACCGGATGAAGCGTGCATCCCAGTGGGCGAAAGTCTGGCGCGATGAAGTCAGGTCGTAATAGTCGGGCGCACCCCAAGTCTCGCCGCCGATGCCACCGCCGGGCCGATGAAATGACACTTTTGCGCCGGGTGGATCTTGCGAGCGCGGCGGATTTATATAAAAGCATGCGCCGCCCGTATGGTTGTATGCGTGGTAGGTCGCCAGCGGCAGCTTGTACAGCAGCTTGTTGCGGGCGTTATCGTTCGCGGCGCCGCGCACCACGAACAATGCGGCCGCACTCGTCATCGCCAGGTTGAGCGCCGCGCCGTGCGGCTCTTGCAAATGCGCGATATAGACTGCGGATGGCCAATCGCCGGGAATCTCGAATGCATATGCCGGCCATTCCCAATCATCCTGCGCGCGCCGTGGCGGCGCATGCTTGCCTTGCAGCCACTCGCTTTCCTGCATCCGCACGAAGCCATCGCCCCAGCGGTAAAACACAATGCGAAAACGCGCCGCGTCGGTCGATACGTGCAGTAGCAGTCGCTGACCAGGCACGACGCTGGCACGCGCGGGATAGCCGTGGATCATGCGTGCTCCGCGTTATACCAATCCTCACCCATAACGTGACAAATGAAATCGATGGATTTTTTTCGGCTTGCAAGCCGATACTCCCACAGCGAAGCGGCCAGACGGAAAAAGACGCGGTTTCATGTCACGTTATGGGTGAGGATTGGTATTAGGACATCGGATCGGGTTCGACACGCTTGCGAATCAGGTAAGGCGGCATCGCAAGCGCGTGTATCGGTGTGCGGCGAAACGAGTCGAGCGCCTCCGCCGGCGTTTCGACAATCGGCTCTTCCTTGCGGTTGAACGAGGTGTTCAGCACTACCGGTACGCCGGTGCGCCGGTTGAATTCCTGCAACAGCGAACGCAGCAATGGATCGTCCTGTTCGCTCACCGTCTGCAGCCGCGCCGTGCAATCGACGTGCGTCACGGCGGGAATGGTGCCGGCCGCGTGTGGATGCACGGGCGCCGCGAACTGCATGAAGGGCGATGGACGACGGATATCGAAAAAATCGCCCGCGCGTTCGAGCAGCACCACCGGCGCCAGCGGACGGAACCATTCGCGTTCCTTGATGCGCGCATTGATCCAGTCGCGCACAAAGCCGTGGCGCGGATCGCCTAGGATGCTGCGATGCCCGAGCGCGCGCGGCCCGAATTCGCTGCGTCCCTGATAGAGCGCGACCACCCTGGCCGTGCATAGCAGGTCGACGACACGCGTACATAATGCGTGCGACTGGTCGATACGCTCGACGATCAAGTCGTCGGCATGATGCAACGCGGACTCGATGTCGGCCAAGCGCGGCGGCGGCCCGAGGAAATCGTTTTCCCAGCGATAGTCGCAAGGCTTGCCGAGCAGTTCGAGCAACCCATACACCGCGCATCCGAGCGACGTGCCGGCATCGCTTGGCGCCGGCGGAATGAACACGCGCCGGAACGGCGTTTCGCGCAGCAAGCGGTCGTTGGCCGAGCAGTTCAACGCGGTGCCGCCGGCAAAGCACAGGTTCTCGGCCCCGGTTTGCTCATGCAGCCAACGTGCAACCTGCAGCAGCGCATCCTCGAAGGAGCGCTGTCCAGCCGCCGCCAGATTGGTGATGTCGGCGAAGCGCGCCTTGTCACCGCCGTCGTAGCGGAAGCGCTTGCGTTCGCGCACGATCTCGACCCACTTTGGCGGGATCTTGACTTGGGCGCCGTCCACTTCCAGCGGCGGCAAACCGAGCGCATTCGGGTTGCCGTGCGGTGCCAGCCCCATCACCTTGCCTTCGTTGCCCTCGCCGGGGAAGATCGCTTGCGTCAGCAGGAAATAAAACATGCCGAGCCCCACCAGGCGTTGCTCGTCGCGATCCCACACTTGCTTGCCCAGGCATTCGACGTGCCGGCGGTCGGCGCGGTAAAAGGAAGACACCTCGCGCCAATCGCCGGGCAGGTTTTTCGCACCGGACCACTGTTCGGTGAATTCGGACACCGGGCTGCCCTGGCCATCAATGATCATCACCGCCGCTTCATCGAAGGGCGACGGGTGAAACACGCTGTAGAGATGCGCGACATGGTGCGAGATGCGCGCACGGCGGCAATCGGATGCGAACACGAGCGTGTCGCGCAGTTCCTGGAGATAGGCGTCGAGATGTTCGATCTCGGCGTCGGAAGAGTAGCATTCCACCAGGACGTCGATCGGACTGTCGAGTGCCGGCAGGCGTGGTGCATACACCCGGCGAAAGTCGTCGAGTATGCCCCAATGATGCTTGTGCCGGGTCAGTCGTTCCTTCTGGACGGCGCATAACACGCGTGAACCCTGCATAAGGCAGAGACTGGCATCCTGCGTCCTGTTCACGCCAAGAATTCTCGGTGCATCATGATCATTCATCGCAGGTTCCTCTGTTCATGTCCGTCGCGGATCGTGGCAGCCGTATCGATAACGCTGCGGAAGAACGCCGTCAAGTCCGGCACGTGATGGTCGAATGTAAACAGATGGCGTTGTCGCCAGACTTGGGCGCGTATCGCTTGCAGCCGTTCGCGGTCGCGCAGCTGGGCGCCGAGGTCCTCGATCGTGTCGCAGAAAACGCCGACGTCGAGCCGCTTCGCCAGGTTTTGCGTCGCCACGATGGCGTCTTCGTTGTTGCGCTGGATCATCGGCAGGCCGGCCGCCGCCAGCGTCGCCATGCGCGCCGGATAATTCAAGTCGTCCCAGTCGGCACGGCGGATGTCGCCACCGTTTCCGCTGGTGAAGAAATGCAGCCAGCCGGCATCGTACCGCGAAAACTCGGCCACCCAATTCGCCGGGGCGACATTGGCGTGTAAATGCAGATGCGCCGGTGCGAGCGTGCGCGTCTTTTCGATCCATTCGCGCCACTGGCCGTGGGTAAAATCGCCGTAGAAATGCAGATGAATGCCTTGCGCGGCCAACTGAGCGACGGTATGCGGATGCAAGCCGATCGGCCGGCCCGGCACTACCGTGTGGATTGCGCCATCGGACTCCGACAGTAGCGCCGCACGGGGAGCGTCGAACCAGTCCTGCTTGGGCAGGTCGCCGTCCAGCAGGTGCGTCGGCTTGGATTGCGACAGGCCCGGCACCACGGTATAGAACCAATCGCGCATTTCCGGGCTGCTGAAAATCTGGCCGTCCGCATGGCAGTGAAGGTCGATCAACTGCGGCCATGTTCCTTTTTCCATGCAAATAAAGGGTCCTTCCTTGAAATGCCAGATGAACGGAACGCCGGAGGCCGCCATCAGCACTTCATGCGCAAACGGCACGGCCTGCCAGTTGAGCAGCGCATAGATGACGTCGGGCCGGATGCGCCGGATCGCTTCGCGCCAATTGTCCTGCGGCAGATCCTCGACGTGGCCGAAAGGCAACGGGCAGACCGTGTTGTACCAGTAAGGGTCTGACATCCACAATCCGTACAGCGTGTGACCCCGTCCTTCAAGCGCAAGCACGCGGTCGGCGTTGTAAGCCAACTCGCCGACGAGCAGTATCTTCAAACCATCCCTGGCGCGCGGCGTATCGGGGCGCTCGCGCATGGCGCGGTACTGTTCCACTTCATCAATGCGATTGCCCACAGTGGTGTGAAAGCGTAACGGCGTCTGCACGCGATAGCGGCGCCGAAACGGATTGATGCCGCCGACCGGTTCCTGCATCAGCTTGTGCCGCTGCAGCGGGTGATCCACCCACTCGCACGTGATGTCGCCGCTGCCGATGAACGTGCCGAACCGGCGCAATTTGATCCAGTACAGCCGCTCCAGATCGTCCGACTCCAACTCGTCGCGTTCGGTCCAGCGCGCAGCGGGCTTGCGGTGCATGCATTGCACGAGCTGCAATGGAGCGCCGGGTATCTGTCCTTGCGCTTGCCGATTGTAGTGGTGGCGCACGCCGGAATAAGCGAGCACGGCTTGCGGCGCCGCGTCCAAGCATGCCTTCAGGTTTTGCAGATGCGTGCGGTAATAAACGTCGTCGCTCGGCAGGCAGGCGATCAGCGGCGCCCTTGCTCTGACAAGACCATCGTTCAACGCCTTGCCCAGTCCCTGGTTTTCGGCCAGCTTGTAATAGCGGATGCGCGTGTCGCTCAAGTAAGGCAGCACCGTCTGTGCGGTACCGTCTTGCGAGCCGTCATCTACGATAATCGCTTCCCAGTCCTTCAACGACTGCGCCAGCAGGCTGTCGAGGGCGCGCCGGATGAAGCATGCCTGCTCGCAGGCCGGCATCAACACGCTGACGGACGGAATCTTTTCCTGCAACATGGTTTAGACACTCTCCGAGCGGCATATCCCCTTGCATGAAGAATGGCGGTTTTGCGTCGCCTGACCTTGATCTTCGACACGAACCATGGCGATGCGGCGTAAGAGGCATCCCTTTAAAGGCCACCCCTTTAAAGGTGTCATTCCGCGAAAGAAATATTTTTTCTCTATGAGCATGTTTGGCGTCCTTTCAAGCAACTGCAGACGGCTCCGGAACTGGCCTATGAGGCACAGTGCAAGCGTGATAGCCGCTATAGCGTGGATGAAGACGATGCAATGCTCGGCTTCGATGCCGTCGGTACTGCTGACGATTGATTGAACAAGGAAAAATTATGAAAGTTCGCAAGTTCTAATTTGTTGCCTCGCTTTCCGTCTCAGTCCCGATCACCGAATGCATCACATGCTAAGGAACGTGCGCAAAATAACTTCCCGATTTGTCTCGCGGCAGACGGGCGCATCGCAGCGTTGCCCCTCGTTTGTGTAGCTCGCTACACGGCACTCGAGTCGCCTTGCACTGCCTCCCGTCTGCCGCGTCAAAATCGGGAAGTTATTTTGCGCACGTTCCTAAGCGATGCCCCCTGGGATTGCGCGGAAGTGGCCAGCGGGCTTGCGCAAGACGCCAATGCCCATCGACTGGGAAGCAATCAATCGGGCTTGCTCATTGACGGCTCGGGCTTTGCGAAAAAAGGAGAGAAGTCGGCTGGCGTGCAACGGCAATGGAATGGCCGTCACGGCAAGGTAGACAACTGTCTGTACCTGTGGGGCGGCAAGTGAAGACGCGCAAACGACTGCGCCAAGCAGTCCCGCCAGCATCATGGCGGCAAGATTGGCGCAGTATCGATTACCCGTATTGCGGCAATACGGTAATCATCTTTGCGACAGTAATCATCTTTACGACTTGCTCAGGGTCGACTGGATTTGCTTGGCGTGTTCCAGATGCGCAGCAATCACCGGGCGTACCGTCGTGA